>OGCI01000430.1_pt1 | contig 49383 bp, 59 predicted proteins | sample 1570021 | NCBI WGS metagenome assembly OGCI01 (sample SAMN06264664, study PRJEB24512) | hot springs metagenome | isolation source: Hot spring water | place: South Africa: Tshipise | collected 2015-06-21
GAAGAAGGCCTGCGCTTCGCCATCCGTGAAGGCGGCCGTACCGTGGGCGCCGGTGTGGTGGCAAAAATCATCGAGTAAGGGAGGCCCTGAATGCCAAAGATTCGTATCAAACTTCGGGGCTTCGACCACAAGAGCTTGGATGCTTCGGCGGCCAAGATCGTGGAGACGGCCCGCCGCAGCGGGGCGCAGGTTTCCGGCCCGGTGCCGCTGCCAACCCGCATCCGGCGCTTTACCGTGCTGCGGAGCCCCTTCAAGCACAAAGACAGCCGGGAACACTTTGAGCTGCGCACCCACAACCGACTGGTGGACATCTCGGATCCCACCCCCAAGACCATTGAGGGGCTGCGCAACCTCGACCTGCCTACCGGTGTCGAGATTGAGCTCAAGATGCTAGGAGGCCGCTAATGAAGGGCATCCTTGGAACTAAAGTGGGTATGACCCAGATCTGGAAAGGCGATAAAGCCGTGCCTGTAACGGTAATCCTGGCCGGCCCCTGCCCGGTGGTGCAGCGCAAAACCGTCGAGAAAGATGGGTACGAAGCGGTGCAACTCGGTTTCCAGAGCCAGAAGCCGCAGCGGGTTAACAAGCCGGCTAAAGGCCATTTTGCCAAGGCGGGTGTGGAGCCCGTGAAGTACCTGCGCGAGCTGCGCGGCTTCAACCCCGAGGGCGACACCGTGACGGTGAGCATTTTCAACGTGGGGGAAGTGGTGGATGTAACCGGTACTTCCAAGGGCCACGGCTTTACCGGCGTGATGAAGAAGTGGAACTTCGCCGGTGGCAACGACTCGCACGGTGCCCACAAGATTCACCGCCACGGGGGTTCGATCGGTAACCGTAAGACCCCGGGCCGGGTTTTCAAGGGTAAGAAGATGGCCGGACGCTGGGGCAACGAGCGGGTGACGATCCAGGGCCTCGAGGTCGTGGATGTGCTCGAGAACGAAAACCTGATTCTGGTCAAGGGTTCGGTGCCGGGGGCCAATGGCAGCCTGGTGGTGGTGCGCCAGACCAGTAAGGTGCCCGCCGTCAAGGCCGGAAAGGGAGGTAAGTGATGTACAACCTTCCGGTGCTCGGAAGCAACAAGACTGTGGAAGCGGCGCTTCCCGAAAAAGTAAAGAGCCATGTGCTCTACGAGGTGGTGCGCTGGCAACTGGCCTCGCGTCGCCGGGGTACCGCGGCCACCAAGACCCGTGGCATGGTGAACTTCACCACCAAGAAAATGTACGCGCAAAAGCACACCGGCCGGGCCCGCCACGGTGACTACGGCGCCCCCATTTTCGTGGGAGGTGGTACGGTTTTCGGGCCGCAGCCCCGCGACTACAGCTACACCCTGCCCAAGAAAGTGCGCAAGCTGGGCCTTGCAATGGCCCTGGCTGACCGCGCTAAAGAGGGCAAGTTCTTCCTGGTGGAAGACTTTAAGGGCGTGAACGGTAAAACCAAAGAGTTTGTGGCCTGGCTCAAAGCCCACAACCTCGAGGGCCCTTCCATCCTGCTGGTCACCAGCGATGAAAAAGTGGCCCGTGCAGCCCGCAACCTACCCAAGGTGCGGGTGTTGGCCCCTGAAGGACTCAACGTTTACGACATCATGCGCCAGGAGGCCTTGGTAATGGAGGCTTCGGCCTGGCCTGGTGTGCAATCCAGACTGGGTCAGAGCGAAGGGGGTGAGGCCTGATGAAAACGCCCCATGATGTGATCATTCAACCTGTTTTGTCGGAGAAGGCGTACGGCCGGTTCGCCGATGGGGTCTACACCTTCTGGGTGCACCCCAAGGCCAACAAGACCGAGATTGCCAATGCTGTGGAGGCCGCCTTCAAGGTCAAGGTGGTGCGGGTCAATACCCAGAACGTACTGGGCAAGCACAAGCGCCTGGGCCGCTTTATGGGTAAGCGCCCCGACCGCAAGAAAGCCATCGTGACGGTGGCACCTGGTCAGAAGATTGAAGCCCTGGAAGGACTGATCTGAGCTGGTTTGTTCCGATTGTAAGGGCTTTTGATCGAGGAGGGCAGAGGTTTTGGAGCAAGATTCTTATGCCCTCCAATCGCCTCGAGACCGAGCGTACATGCGCATCTCACGGCGCTGGACGATGACGGGGCAAAAATCCACTTGGCATCAGGGCGACTCGGTTAGCCCGTATCAAGTGAGAGGAAGAGCAAAATGGCAGTAAAGAAATTCAGACCCTATACCCCATCGCGCCGCTTTATGACGGTGGCCGACTTCTCTGAGCTGACCAAAAAGCGCCCTGAGAAGAGCCTCACTGCCCCGATGAAAAAAACCGGGGGGCGCAACAACCAAGGCCGCATCACCAGCCGGTTCATCTCCGGTGGGCACAAGCAGCTTTACCGCATCATCGACTTCCGTCGGCGGGATAAAGCTGGTATTCCTGCCCGGGTAGCGGCCATCGAGTACGACCCCAACCGCACCGCCCGGATTGCCCTGCTGTTCTACCGCGACGGTGAAAAGCGCTATATCCTGGCCCCCGATGCCCTGAAGGTCGATACCATCGTCACCAGCGGCCCCGAGGCGCCCATCTCGGTGGGCAATGCCCTGCCGCTGCGCTTTATTCCGGTGGGTACGGTGATTCACGCGGTGGAGCTCGAGCCCGGTAAGGGTGCCAAGATGGCCCGCAGCGCCGGTGCCAGCGTGCAGGTGCAGGGCCGCGAAGGCGATTACGTGATTTTGCGCCTGCCCTCCGGTGAGCTGCGCAAAGTGCACGGCGAGTGCTATGCCACCATTGGGGTGGTATCCAACGCCGATCACAAGAACATCGTGCTGGGTAAAGCCGGCCGCAAGCGCCACCTGGGCCGCAAGGGCCATGTGCGCGGTACCGCCATGAACCCGGTAGACCACCCGCACGGTGGTGGTGAAGGCCGCGCGCCGCGGGGCCGTCCGCCAGTCTCGCCCTGGGGCCAGCAGGCCAAAGGTCTCAAGACCCGCAAAAAGAAGAAGCCCTCGAGCGCACTCATCGTGTCTCGTCGCAAGTAGAGGTGAACTATGCCACGTAGCTTGAAAAAAGGAGTTTTTGTGGAAAGCCACCTGCTGGAAAAAGTCGAGGCGATGAACGCCAAAGGCGAAAAGCGGGTGATCAAGACCTGGAGCCGTCGGAGCACCATTGTGCCCGAGATGATCGGCCATACCCTGGCGGTTTACAACGGTAAGCAGCACGTGCCGGTTTATATAACCGAGCAGATGGTCGGGCACAAGCTGGGCGAGTTCTCGCCTACCCGCACCTACCGCGGCCACAGCAAAGAGGCCAAGACCGCTAAGAAGTAAGGGGTGGAGAATGGAAGCCAGAAAACGTCTCAAAAAAGGCGAGCGCAGCGATATCCGTAAAGACCTGCGCGACGTACACTACCCCAGCTCGGCGGGCTTGCAGCGCTACGCCAAGCTCTCGCTGCGCAAACGTGCGGAGGCCCTCAAGGAAGAGAAGCCCCACACCTATGCCCTGGCCACGGCCCGCTACGTTCGTATGTCGCCACGAAAAGTGCGCCTGGTGGTAGACCTGATTCGGGGTAAGAAGCTCGAGGAAGCCCGGGCCATCCTCAAACACACCCCCCACCGGGCTTCGGAAGTGGTAGCCAAAGTGCTCGAGTCGGCCGCGGCCAATGGCATGAACGACGACCGCAAAAACATGATCGAAGACCAGATCTATGTCAAGGCGGCCTATGTGGACGAGGGCCCGGCCATCAAGCGGGTGCTGCCTCGAGCCCGCGGTAGTGCCAACATGATTAAGAAACGTACCAGCCACATCACCATCATCGTGGGGGAGAAAAATGGGTAACAAGATCAATCCCGTGGGGCTGCGCCTGGGTATCACCCGCGATTTTGAGTCGCGCTGGTACGCTGGCAAAAAAGCCTACGCTAAAACCCTGGAAGAAGATCGCCTGATCCGTGCCCTTATCGAGAAGGAGCTGCACCAGGCTGGCCTGGCCCGCATCGATATCGAGCGCGCGGCCGACAACGTCACCGTCATGGTGTATGCGGCCAAGCCCGGTGTGGTAATTGGGCGCGGGGGCGAGACCATCAAGCGCCTGCGTGAGACCTTGCAAAGCCGGTTCCCTGGTAAGACCGTGGCCCTCAACGTGCAGGAAGTGGGTAACCCCAACCTCTCTGCGCCCTTGGTGGCCCAGCGTGTGGCCGAGCAGATCGAACGCCGCTTCGCGGTGCGCCGCAGCATCAAGCAAGCGGTGCAGCGGGTGCGGGAGTCGGGTGCGCTGGGGGCCAAAATTGTGGTTTCGGGCCGCATCGGCGGCGCTGAGCAGGCCCGGGTCGAATGGGCTGCCGAGGGGCGGGTTCCCCTGCATACCCTGCGGGCCAACATCGACTATGGAACAGCCAGGGCCGAGACCACCTACGGCTCGCTTGGGGTCAAGGCCTATGTTTTCATGGGTGAAGTGATCGGCGGTAAGAAGGTGGTGCCGGGCGCTGCGCCTGCAGCTCGTCCGGCGGCGCCAAAACGCGACCAGGACGGTAAACCTCGTCGCCGCTCGGCGGTTCGCAAGGCTGGGGCGACGGGCAAAGAAGGGGGCGAATAAGCATGCTGATGCCCAAGCGCATGAAGTACCGCAAGGCCCACCGGGGTCGTATGCGGGGTACGGCCAAGGGCGGTGACTACGTGGCCTTTGGCGATTGGGGTTTGGTGGCGATGGAGCCCTCCTGGGTTACCAGCCAGCAGATCGAGGCGGCCCGTGTGGCCATGGTGCGCCACTTCCGCCGCGGCGGTAAAATTTTTATCCGTATCTTCCCGGATAAGCCCTACACCAAGAAGCCGCTGGAAGTGCGGATGGGTAAAGGTAAAGGGAACGTAGAAGGGTATGTGGCTGTGGTAAAGCCGGGGCGCGTGATGTTCGAGGTGTCCGGCGTGACGGAAGAACAGGCCCGTGAGGCCCTGCGCCTGGCTGGCCACAAGCTGCCCATTAAGACCAAGGTGGTGAGACGCGATGCCTACGACGAAGCCCAGTGAGCTGCGCAAACTTTCGGTGGCCGAGCTACAAAAGCGCATCCAGGACACCAAGAAGGAGCTGATGGAATTGCGCTTCCAGGCTAGCATCGGCCAGCTAGATAAAAACCATCGGGTTTCGGAAGCCAGGCGGGAAATTGCCCGCATGATGACTGTGCTGGGCGAAAAAGTCAAAGCACAAGCGCCCCGCGCCAAGAAAGCCTGAGGAAGGAGTGCGCAATGCCTAAAAAAGTTCTTACCGGCGTGGTGGTGAGCGATAAGGCGCAGAAGACCGTTACGGTTCTGGTCGAGCGCCAGATGCAGCACCCGCTGTATGGCAAGGTGATCAAGCAGTCCAAGAAATACCTTGCCCACGATGAAAACGATCAGTACAAGCTAGGGGACATCGTGGAGATTCGGGAAGCCACCCCCATCTCCAAAAACAAGAAGTTTGTGGTGGTTGGGCGTATCGAGGAAGGTCGTATGGATCTTGTCGAGCGCTACCTCTTGCGCAAGGAGCGTGGTAAAGCGTGATACAGCAGGAAACCGTGCTGGAAGTCGCCGACAATACCGGCGCTCGTAAGATTGCCTGTATCCGGGTGATGGGCGGGCACTACCGCAAGTACGCCAGTGTGGGTGATGTAATTGTGGCCTCGGTGAAGGAAGCCATCCCCCGGGGCATGGTCAAGGAAGGTGATGTGGTTAAGGCGGTGGTGGTGCGTACGGCCAAGGAGATCCGCCGGCAGGACGGTTCCTCCATCCGCTTCGATACCAACGCCGCGGTGATCATCAACCAGCAAAACGAGCCTCGAGGCACCCGTGTTTTTGGGCCGGTGGCCCGAGAGCTGCGCGAGCGCGGCTTTATGAAGATTGTTTCACTAGCCCCTGAGGTGCTCTAAGCCTTGAATGGGTTTGCGGGTTCTTGCCGTAGGCAAGTTGTTCCGATACACGAGGGGCTTCCTGGGTTCCTCGTCCCGCACCCAGCCTGCCCTTGGCAGGCGCTTGAACAGGATGCTTTTTGGGATGGTTTCTGCTAAACTTGGCATTTGGTGTCGAGAAATTGGCAGTTCCGGCCCTAAAGCAAAATCGGAGGAATTGAATGAAGGTACATGTTAAGAAAGGGGACACGGTGATTGTTCTTTCCGGCAAGGAAGGACTTCGCGGTGAAACCGGAAAAGTCAAGGCTGTTATGCCCAAAGAAGGGCTGGTCGTGGTCGAGGGGCTGAACCTCATCAAGCGCGCAGTGCGGCCCAACCCCCGCAACCCCCAGGGGGGCTTTATCGAGACCGAGGCGCCCATCCATGCCTCCAAGGTCATGCCGATTTGTCCAAGCTGCGAGAAGCCGACCCGTATCCGCAAGAAAGTGCTGCCCGACGGCACCAAGGTGCGCGCCTGCGCTAAATGCGATGGCGTGCTGGATACCAAGTAAGGGGGTTGTATATGCCACTGGAAGTTGCCCTCAAGAAACGTTATCTGGAAGAAATTCGCCCCGAGCTGATGAAGCGCTTTGGCTACGACAACATCATGGCGGTGCCCCGCCTGGTGAAAATCGTGGTCAACCAAGGTCTGGGCGAGGCCAAGGAAGATAGTCGAATTCTGGAAAAAGCTGGTAAGGAACTGGCCGCCATCACCGGACAGCAACCGGCCATCACCCGTGCCAAAAAGTCGATCTCGAACTTCAAATTGCGCCAGGGCATGCCCATCGGTTTGCGGGTTACGCTGCGGGGTGACCGTATGTGGATTTTCGCCGAAAAGCTAATTCACATTGCCCTGCCCCGCATCCGCGACTTCCGCGGCGTCAACCCCGGTGCTTTTGATGGTCGTGGGAACTACAACCTGGGCCTTCGGGAGCAGTCCATCTTTCCTGAGATCACCTACGATATGGTGGATGCCGTGCGCGGTATGGATATCGCGGTGGTTACCACGGCTAAAACCGATGAGGAAGCCAAAGCCCTGCTCGAGCTGCTCGGCTTCCCGTTCCGCAAGTAGCGCCTTATTTGCTATCATTGGTAAGTTGCTTAACTGCGCCAGAAAGGAGGTGAAGCATGGCTAAGAAATCTCAGGTCGAGAAGATGAAGCGCAAACTCAAGACCATCGCCAAGTACGCCGCCAAGCGGGCCGCCCTCAAAGCAGCGGGCGACTATGCCGCGCTGGCCGAACTGCCGCGCGATGCCAGTCCTACCCGCCACAAGAACCGCTGTGCGGTGACGGGTCGCTCCAAGGCCTATATGCGTTACTTTGGTCTTTCGCGCCTTCAGTTCCGCGAGATGGCCCATAAGGGTCAGCTACCCGGTGTCAAGAAAGCCAGCTGGTAAAGGTTGCTTTGTAGGTCGGCGAGCTTTCGCCGATACCGCAAGGCCAAACCGAGGGTGTCCTCTGTGGATGTTCTGAGCTGACAGGTTGGCTTATTTAGCCAAGACCGGGCTCTGCAAACCTCCAGATTAAGCGGAGCCACCCCAGAAGAAGGAGATGCTGTAATGCTTAGTGATCCGATCGCTGATATGCTGACCCGGATTCGTAACGGAGTCCAGGTCTACAAGGAGAGCGTGGATGTGCCTGCTTCCAAGTTTAAGGAGCAGATCGCCAGCATCCTTGTGAAAGAAGGTTTTCTCAAAGGGATGGAGCGTATTGAGGTAGGGGGTAAGCCTTTTCTCCGTCTTACCCTCAAGTATGGCCCCCGCCGTGAACAGGTCATCAAGCACATCCGCCGGGTGAGCCGTCCAGGGCGCCGGGTGTATGTGACCGCCGAGAACGTGCCCAACGTGCGCCGCGGCCTGGGGCTGGCAATTGTCTCCACTTCCAAAGGCCTGCTGCCCGACCGTGAAGCCCGCAAGCTGGGTGTTGGCGGGGAAGTAATTTGCGAGGTGTGGTAATGAGCCGCATCGGGAAACAACCCATCACCCTACCCAAGGGCGTGACCGTAGAAGTGGCCCCGGGCTTGGTCAAGGTCAAGGGAGCCAAAGGCGAGTTGACCGTACCCGTACACCCCGACTTGATCATCAAGAACGAAGGGGGCACGGTTACCGTTAGCCGTCCTTCGGACAGCCGCACCCACAAAAGCCTGCACGGCCTGACCCGCACCCTGATTGCCAATGCGGTTCAGGGTGTTTCGGTTGGGTTCGTTAAGGAGATGCTGATTAGTGGCACCGGTTACCGTGCCGCTATGCAGGGCAAGAACCTCGAGCTCACCGTGGGTCACAGCCATAAGGACATCGTCACTCCGCCCAACGGCATTACCTTTGAGGTGCCTGAACCGACCAGGATTCGGGTAATTGGCATCGATAAGCAGCTTGTGGGCCAGGTAGCGGCCAATGTGCGGGCTGTGCGGCCGCCCGATGCCTACCATGCCAAGGGCATCCGCTATGCCGATGAGGTAGTCAAGACCAAGCCCGGTAAGACCGCTGGCAAGTAGAGGGAGGAGATACTGTGGCCCGTTTGACCACTGAAGATCGCCGCAAGTTTCGGGTTCGCAACGCCGTAAAGGCTTCTGGGCGCCTGCGTTTGAGCGTACACCGCAGCTTGCAGCACATTTACGCTCAAATCATTGACGATAGCAAAGGACACACCCTGGTGGCCACCTCGAGCAAATCCCTCAAGCTTTCGGGTAACAAGACCGAGGTGGCTAGAAAGGTGGGCCTGGCTATCGCGGAGGCCGCCAAAGCCAAGGGTATATCTCAGGTAGTGTTCGACCGGGGTGCGTTCAAATACCATGGGCGTGTGAAAGCCCTAGCCGAAGGAGCCCGTGAGGGTGGGTTGGAGTTCTAAGCTGAAGATCGGCAGCCTGAAGCCTAACCTGCCAGATAGAGCCAGAGCCGCAGGTTGCCCATCTTCTGCCTCGAGCGAGGTTGCATATGCCTGAAACCGATTTTGAAGAAAAGATGATCCTGGTGCGCCGTACCTCCAAAACCTACCAAGGAGGACGCCGCTTCCGCTTCGGAGCGCTGGTGGCTGTGGGCGACCGGCAGGGCCGGGTGGGCCTGGGCCTGGGTAAAGCCAAAGAAGTGCCCATGGCTGTCCAGAAGGCCAACAACTACGCCAAGCGCGATATGATCGAGGTGCCCTTGCACAACGGCACCATTCCCCACGAAATCAGCGTGACCTGGGGTTCTTCTACCATCCTGCTGCGCCCCGCAGCGCCAGGTACAGGGGTTATCGCGGGCCAGGTGCCGCGCGCCATCCTCGAGCTGGCTGGTATTACCGATATCCTTACCAAGGAGCTGGGCTCCCGCAACCCGGTAAACATCGCTTATGCCACCATGGAGGCGCTGCGGCAGCTCCAGACCTGGGATGATGTGAAGCGCTTACGTAAGACCCCGGCTAAGCCGGAGGAGGTGGCCTGATGGCGACCCTGAAGGTGCGTTTGGTCAAGAGCCCCATCGGCTACCCCAAGGATCAAAAGGTGGCTCTCAAGGTGCTGGGCTTGACCAAGATGAACCGCGTGCGCGAGATACAGGATAACCCTGCAATGCGCGGTCAAATTCGCAAGGTGGCCCACCTGGTGGAGGTGCTGGAGTGAAACTTACTGATATTCGTCCCAACCAAGGGGCCAACAAGCAGCGCAAACGTGTGGGTCGGGGCCCCGGTTCCGGCCACGGCAAGACGGCTGGGCGGGGCCACAAAGGTCAGAAATCCCGTTCCGGCGGCGTGAAGAACCCGGCGCGTTTTGAAGGTGGGCGCTCCACCCTGATTATGCGTTTGCCCAAACGGGGTATGAAAGGCGCTTCCCACGGGGAACTCAAGCGAGTGGAGTACCAGGTGGTCAATGTGGGCGCCATTGCCAAGCACTTTGCTTCTGGCGAGGTGGGCCCGGAGGCCCTGGTTCAGGCCGGCCTGGTGCGCCCTGGCTACCCGGTGAAGGTGCTGGCTCTAGGTGATGCCAATGGAGTGAAGGTGCGGGCTCACAAATTTTCCCAGGCTGCTGTGGAAAAACTCAAAGCGGCGGGTGGGGAAGCCATTGTGATCGAGGGGGCCTAAGATGCTTGCGGCCTTCCGCTCCGCCATCATCATCCCTGAACTGCGTAAGCGCATTTTGTTTACGCTGTTGGTGCTGGCGTTGTATCGGCTGGGTACGTTCATCCCGACCCCTGGGGTGGATATCGGTAAAATCCGCGAGTTTTTAGGTACCCAGGCGGGCAGTGCGCTGGGGCTGGTCAACCTGTTTTCCGGGGGCAACTTCGAACAGTTCTCTATTTTCGCCCTGGGTATCATGCCCTATATCACAGCCGCCATCATCATGCAGCTTTTGGTTACGGTTATTCCTGCCCTGGAAAAGCTGCAAAAGGAGGGCGAAGAAGGCCGCCGCATCATCACGCAGTACACCCGTATTGCGGGCATCGCACTGGGGGCGGTGCAGGGGTTGTTCCTGGCTACCGCCTTTTTGGGCTCAAACAACGGGGCCTTCCTGCTCCCTGGCTGGGAACCGGGTTTCTTCTTCTATTTTGTGGTGGTGGTGACCCAGGTGGCCGGCATTGCTCTGCTGCTCTGGATGGCTGAGCGCATCACCGAGTATGGGATTGGCAACGGCACCAGCATGGTGATCTTCGCCGGCATTGTGGCGGCCTGGCTGCCGCAACTGGGCCGCACCTTTGGCCTGGTGCGCACCGGTGAGGTCAACCTGATCGCCCTTTTGATCTTCCTGGCCTTTATTGTGCTGGCTTTTGGGGTTATGGCTGCGGTTCAGCAGGCCGAGCGTCGCATCCCTGTGCAGTATGCACGGAAGCAGGTTGGCCGCAAGATGTTTGGTGGGCAAGCCACCTACATCCCCATCAAGCTCAACGCTGCCGGGGTCATCCCCATTATCTTTGCCGCGGCCTTGCTGCAGCTTCCCCTCTTTATTACCGGGGTGTTTCCCGAATCCACGCTAGCGCAGGGTATCGCCAACTTTTTCACGCCCAACCGTTTCCCTGGCTTGCTGATTGAGGTGCTGCTGATCATCGGGTTTACCTACGTTTATACTGCAGTGCAGTTCGACCCGCGCCGCATCTCCGAAAACCTGCGTGAGTACGGTGGGTTTATCCCTGGTATCCGCCCCGGCGAGCCCACCGTGAAGTTCCTCGAGCACATCGTCTCCCGTTTGACCCTTTGGGGGGCCATCTTTTTGGGGATCGTGGCGGCTTTGCCAACCATCATGCAAAACGTAACCGGTGTGACCACCCTGACCTTCCACTTCTCAGGCATCAGCCTGCTGATCGTGGTGGGGGTTGCACTCGATACCCTGCGCCAGATTGAGGCCCAGCTACAGATGCGCAACTACGAGGGCTTTTTGTCCAAAGGGCGTTTGCGGGGCCGCACCCGTTAAGGAGGTCGGAGGTGGCAGAGGCGGTAATTTTCTTGGGCCCCCCGGGGGCGGGCAAAGGCACCCAGGCCAAGCGCCTGGCCCTCGAGCTGGGTTTTCGGCAACTTTCCACCGGTGACATCCTCCGTAGCCACGTGGCACGAGGTACCGAACTGGGCCAGCAAGCCAAACCTCTAATGGAAGCGGGTAAGCTGGTGCCCGACGAAATTATTCTGGGACTGATCGGCCAGGAGCTGGCTGAGATGTCCGATCCCAAGGTTATTTTCGATGGCTTCCCGCGCACGCTGGCCCAGGCTGAGGCCCTCGACCGCTTGCTTTCCGAGCGCCAGATCCGCCTGCTGGGTGTGCTGCTGGTGACTGCCCCCGAAGAAGAACTGGTTCGCCGGCTGCTGGGGCGGGCCCTGGAAGAGGGCCGCTCGGACGACAATGAACACACCATCCGGGCCCGGATGGTGGAATACCGTCAGAAAACCCAGCCCCTGGTGGACTACTACAAAAAGACCGGCCACCTCAAAGAAATCAACGGCTTGGGCAAGGTGGACGAGGTGTACCAAGCCATTCAAAAGGCCCTGGGTTTGGGAGTCTCCTGAGCTGCGGATTGGTAGTTTGTAGTGAGCTGAGCCATGGCCATTCACATTAAGTCGCCCTGGGAAATCGAGAAGATGACCAAAACGGGTCAACTTCACACCGCTATCTTTGCCGAGGTGGAGCCCCACATTCGCCCCGGGGTAAGCACCCTCGAGCTCGACCAGATCATCCTGCGGGCGATCCAAAAAGCGGGGGGCCAGGCCCCGCAAATCGGTTACCGTGCGGGCGGCACCGTGCCCTTCCCTAGCGCTACCTGCATGTCCATTGATGATGTGGTGGTGCACGGTTTGCCTTCCAAACGTCCTTTGCGGGAAGGCGAACTCTTGAAGATCGACTTCCTGTTCACCTACGAGGGCTACACCACTGATATGGCCCGCACATACGCCATTGGCAAGGTCTCGCCCGAGGCCGAACGCCTGATGCGTGTGACCGAGGAGGCCTTCTGGGTGGGCTTTAAGTTGTTGCAGCCCGGCCGCCGCATTGGCGACGTGGCAGCGGCTGTGCAGGACTTTGTCGAACGGCAGCACGGGCTTTGGTGCATCCGGGAGATGGTGGGGCACGGCGTGGGCCGTGAATTGCACGAAGACCCCCAGGTGCCCAACTACGGTGAGCCCGGCAAAGGCCCCAAGCTCCGGCCCGGCATGACCCTGGCTTTTGAGCCAATGGTTGCTTTATACCCTGCCAAGATGGTAATATTGGCGGATGGTTGGACGGCCACGGTTGGAAAAGGCAACCTGGCGGCCCACTACGAAAACACGGTGCTGATTACCGATTCTGGCCCTCGCCTTTTGACGGGGAGCCAGAAAGCCGTGCCGGTAGAACGGTAGCCAGGATTCGCGCTAGGAGGAGAGGCTTGGCCAAGGAAAAAGATACAATTCGTGCCGAAGGCGTCATCAGCGAGGCTTTACCCAATACCACTTTCCGGGTGCAGCTCGATAACGGCCCCGAGATCCTCTGCTACATCTCCGGCAAGATGCGGATGAATTACATCCGTATACTGCCCGGTGACCGGGTGGTGGTCGAGATTACCCCTTATGATCCCAGCCGGGGCCGGATTGTGTACAGGAAGTGATCCATCCGGCCAACGCTTTTGCAAATGCGCAAGGCCCATCCCCATTTTTCTTAAGGAGAAACCATGAAAGTGCGTACCTCAGTCAAGAAAATGTGCGACAAGTGCAAGGTGATCAAGCGCCACGGTCGCGTCTATGTGATTTGTGAAGACCCCACCCACAAGCAGCGTCAAGGCTGATGGAAGACTGGAAAGGAGGTGAATGAATGGCTCGTATTTCTGGTGTAGAAATCCCCCGTAATAAGCGCGTGGATGTTGCTCTGACCTACATCTATGGGGTGGGCCCTGCTCGCGCGAAAGAAGCCCTGGCAGCCACCAACGTTGATCCGGCGACCCGGGTCAAGGACCTGACCGAGGCGGAAGTGGCCCGCTTGCGCGAGTTTGTGGAAAACACCTACAAGCTCGAGGGCGAATTGCGTGCTGAGGTGGCGGCCAATATTAAGCGCCTGATGGACATTGGTTGTTACCGGGGGCTCCGCCACCGCCGTGGGCTACCCGTGCGTGGACAGCGCACCCGTACCAACGCCCGTACCCGCAAAGGCCCCCGCAAAACCGTGGCCGGTAAGAAGAAGGCACCCCGCAAGTAAGGGTTTATTGCCTTCGAGGGCAATGTTTTGACGCAGTTGAACAAAGCTGGAACGCAGATGCACTATCTGCATCGTGTACACGCCAGTTGAGACTCCTGATAGACCTCCGCCCCTAATTTATGGTGGAGCGAGCACGAGGAGAGTATGGCTGAGAAAAAGTCTGCTACAAGTCGCAAGAAAAAAATCAAGCGCCAGGTTACGACGGGTAAGGCGTTTATTCACGCCTCCTACAACAACACCATCGTAACCATCACCGATAACGATGGACACCCCGTGACCTGGTCGTCCGGGGGGGTTATTGGCTACAAAGGCAGCCGCAAAGGTACGCCCTATGCTGCCCAACTGGCAGCCATGGATGCAGCAAAGAAGGCCCAGGGCTATGGGATGAGCAGCGTTGAAGTGGTGGTACGGGGAACCGGGGCGGGCCGCGAACAAGCCATCCGGGCCTTGCAGGCCAGTGGGCTTCAGGTGCGTTCCATTGTGGACGATACCCCTACGCCGCATAACGGCTGCCGTCCTCGTAAAAAGTTTCGTAAGGCTGTTTAGTTGTTTGGCCGGGGTGAAACTTTGGTTCCCTGCTTCACCCCCAGATCCCGGGAACCCGGTTGGGAATATGGCTACAAAGCACGTTTCTGACCGATGGAGGAGATAAAGAATGGGTCGTTATAGAGGGCCAATCGTAAAAGTGGCGCGTCACCTCGGGGTGAACATCGCCGAGACCGAAAAAGTTCAAAAGTACCTAGATCGCCGTCCCTATGCGCCGGGCCAGCACGGCCAGAAGCGCAAGGGTCGACCCTCCGACTTTGCGGTGCGTTTGCGCGAGAAGCAGAAGCTGCGCTTTATCTACGATGTGTCGGAAACGCAGTTCCGCAACCTCTTCGAGGAGGCCAGCCGCAAGAAGGGCGTGACCGGTACGGTGTTTTTGCAATTGCTCGAGAGCCGTCTGGACAATGTGGTCTTCCGCATGGGTATTGCCTCTACCCGCCGCCAGGCCCGGCAGTTTGTGCGGCACGGGCACATTCTGGTCAATGGCAAGCGGGTGAATATTCCTGGCTACCGCGTGCGCCCTGGTGACGAGATCAAGGTATCGGAGAAAGCCAAGAAGATTGACTTTATTGTGCAAAATGTCGAGCGCTTCAAGAACCGCAAGAGCTTCCCTTGGTTGGAATTCAACGCCGATACTATGACCGGGCGCTTCTTGCGTCTGCCGGAACGGGAAATGCTCTCGTTGCCTGTAAATGAGCAGCTCGTGATCGAGTTCTATTCCCGATAGTTTATAGCGCGCCGCGCTATCAGCACCTCTGAGGAGGTTCTAGTTTGGAAACCACCAAGACCAAAGCCCCTGTTTTTAACGCCCGCATTGACGGCAATTATGGCGAGTTCGTGCTCGAGCCGCTCGAGCGGGGTTTCGGTGTAACCCTGGGTAACCCCTTGCGCCGCATTTTGCTCTCCTCGATTCCCGGTACCGCCGTTACCAGCGTTTACATCGAAGACGTTCTACACGAGTTCTCCACCATTCCGGGCGTTAAGGAGGACGCCATTCAGCTCATCCTCAACCTCAAGGAGCTGGTTGTGCGTTTTGCCAACCCCGGCACCGGCCCCAAAACCCTCACCCTACGCGCCAGCGGCCCCAAGGTAATCTACGCTCGCGACCTGGAGTGCCCCCCCGATGCCGAGGTGGTTAACCCCGATCAGTACATCGCTACCCTGGAGGAAAAGGGCAAGCTGGTGATGGAAATTCGTGTGGACGAAGGAGTGGGCTACGTGCCGGCTGAAAAGCATGGCATCAAAGACCGTATCTCCTCGATTCCGGTGGATGCTCTGTACTCGCCTGTGCGGCGGGTGGCCTACCAGGTTGAGGATACCCGCCTGGGTCAGCGCACCGACCTGGATAAGCTGACCCTGCGTATCTGGACCAACGGCGCGGTCTCGCCCATGGATGCGCTGCAGCAAGCTGTAGCCATCTTGCGGGAACAGCTCGGTTACTTTGACCAGTCGCCGGTTATGCGGGTTGAACCCAAAAGTACCCCTGCACCTGCACCTGCTGCACCGGCAACCACTGCGCCTGCTGCGCCAGCATCCCCGGGGGTGGGCTTAACCTTGGATGATCTGGGTCTGACCACCCGTGTTTTGCATAACCTCAAGGAAGAGGGCATTGAAAGCGTGGAGAGCCTGCTAGCCCTGTCAGAAAAAGAGCTCAGGCGCGTGCCTGGTATTGGCGATCGCAGCCTACAGGAGATCAAGGACTGCCTGGCCCAGCACGGGCTGGTAATGAAAGACTGAGGTTGCAGGTCGCAAGTCGCAGGTTTGAGCAGACCCAAGACCTGAGACCTCTGCCAAGGAGAGATTCATGCGTCACCAAAAAGCTGGAAGAAAACTCAACCGGAACTCCTCGCACCGCGTGGCCTTGTTCCGTAACCTGGCTAAAAGCCTGCTGCTCTCGGAGAATGGCCGGATCGTGACCACCATTCCCAAGGCCAAGGAGCTGGCGGGCTACATGGACAGCCTCATCACCACGGCGAAGAAAGCACCTACCCTGACCGTACCCGAGGGTGTGCGTTTTACCAAACCCAAGGACAAAAACGGTCAGGTGCGCCCCCTCAAAGAAGGCGAGCGCATGGCCACCCCGGAGGAGCTGGCCGCCTATGCCCAGCGCAACCACCTGCGTCGCCTGGTGCTGCGTGACCTGCACGATCCCAAGCTGGTCAAGAAGCTTTTCGAGGAGATTGCCCCGCGCTATGCGGATCGGCCGGGGGGCTATACCCGCGTGCTCAAATTGGCGGAGCGCCGCCGGGGGGATGGAACCCAACTGGCCGTGGTTGAGCTGGTGAAGTAGCTCAATTGTTGAGGTATAACCCGGCGCTGTCCTGTGCTGTGCTCACACCGGGGGTGCAAACTCCCGGTGTTGGCTTTGTGTAAAATCACTTACCCATGACCGAACCAAACTCAAAAGCGCTGCGACGTCGTCAGCCCATCCCTCCCAAGGATGGTTTGGGGTTTGCCTTGCTGGCCCTGATCCTGGCGGTGGCCCTGTGGCTGGCAACGGCCTGGGTGATGTGGCTGGTAAAGCAGACCATGACGGCCAACGGCTTCCAGGCCTTCTGGGCCGATGCTTTACTGGTGCTGTTTACGTTGCTACCCGCTGGGCTTCTATGGCCGGCGGTGCGAGGCCTGGGTCAGGCGCGTCTGGCCCGGCAGGCTTTGCAGAGCGAAAACCTGATTGCAGCCAGGGTGCACAGCGCGGAAGCCCACACCTGGGCCTGGTTTACCCTGGGCTATGCCGGGGCGCTGGTCTTGTTTTTGCTGTTTGTGCTGTTCTTTATCGCCAACAATGTGGCGGTTGGGCGTACCTTTTTTCAGCTCGAGCTCATCCGCAACTCCTTTGGCCTCATTTTGCAGGCCTTCTGGGTAAATGTGGTCATTTTTCTGTTCGCCGGGGTTTTTTCCCTCATCTGGGGCCTGGTGGTGGCCATTGCCAAGCTGCTGCCTGGCAAACCGGCCCAGCCCATCCGTTTTATTGCGACCTTCTACACCGATGCTTTTTTGAGCCTGCCCTCCATCATTGTGATCTATCTGATCGGGTTTGGCCTGCCCCTCACCGGCATTGGCTTTTTCCGCAACCTGCCCCTGGAGGCCCTGGCGGTGCTGGCCCTGACCCTGACCTACGGGGCCTACATGGCCGAGGTCTACCGCGCGGGCCTCGAGAGCATTCACCCTAGCCAGTGGGCTGCGGCCCGCAGCCTGGGTTTGTCCTATGGGCAGACCCTGCGCTTCGTGGTGGTGCCCCAGGCGGTGCGGCGCATCATCCCGCCCCTGCTCAACAACTTTATCGGGATGCAGAAAGACACCGCCCTGGTGAACGTGGTGGGGGTGATTGACGCCTTCAACCAGGCCCGCATCATCGCCTCCAACGACTTCAACCTGTCGGCGGTGACCACCGTGGCGATTCTATTTATCCTGATTACCATCCCCCAGACCCGCCTGGTAGACCGGCTGGTCGAGCGCGACCGGGCCCGCTTCCGGCAGGGGTCGTAGCATGGGCCCAGGGAGAAGACCTATGAGCTTTTTGGAAATCCGCAACGTGCACAAGCGCTTTGGCGCCAATGAGGTGCTGCGCGGCATCAACCTGACGGTGGAGGAGCACCAGGTGGTCTGCTTGATTGGGCCTTCGGGCTGTGGCAAGTCCACGCTGCTGCGCTGCATCAATGGCCTCGAGGAAATCCAGGCGGGTGAGATTCGCCTGCACGGCGACCGCATCACCGGGCCGGGGGTAGACCTCAACGCCCTGCGCCGCGATGTGGGGATTGTCTTCCAGAGCTTTAACCTGTTTCCCCACATGACCGTGCTGCAAAACATCACCCTGGCCCCCATCCAGGTGCTGCGGATGCCCGAGGCTGAAGCCCAGGCCAAGGCCCTTTCCCTTTTGAAGCGGATTGGCCTCGAGCACAAGGCCAAGGCCTACCCCGACCAGCTCTCGGGCGGGCAGCAGCAGCGCGTAGCCATTGCGCGGGCGCTGGCCATGGAGCCCATGCTTTTGCTTCTGGATGAGATCACCTCGGCCCTCGACCCCGAGCTGGTCTCGGAAGTGCTCAACCTGCTGCGTGAGCTGGCCCGCGAGGGCATGACCATGATTCTGGCTACCCACGAGATGGGCTTTGCCAGGGAGGTGGCCAGCAAGGTCTGCTTTATGTACGGTGGGGTGGTGCATGAGGAAGGCCCCCCAGAGCAGATTTTTTCCAACCCCCAGCACGAGCGCACCCAGCAGTTTTTGTCCAGCATTATCGAGGCGGGGCGGCTGTAAAACAGCAAAAACCCAGGGAAACCTGGGTTTTTTTGGCTCCGCGAGCAGGGCTCGAACCTGCGACCACTCGATTAACAGTCGAGCGCTCTACCAACTGAGCTATCGCGGAACGAAGCGCTCTTGGCAGGTAAGAATATAACAGAGCATGGCCGACTTGGCAAGCGCTTTGCCAAACTTTTCGGGATTGAATAGAGTAGGAACTTGCTGAATAAGGCTTTTGGATTTAGGAGATGTAGCTATGGCAACCACACCGCTCGAGGGCCGCGTACCCCCCCATAACCTGGATGCCGAGGCCAGTGTGCTGGGCTCGGTGCTGCTGGACAGCGAGGTGCTAGACCGGCTCGAGGGCCTGCTGGCCGCTGATGCTTTTTACAAGGAAGCCCACCGCAAAATCTGGGAGGCCATGGTGGCGCTGCGGGCCCGGCGCGACCCGGTTGACCTGGTGACGCTCTCGGAGGAGCTGCGCCAGAACGGGGAGCTCGAGAACGTGGGAGGCCTCTCGTACCTGGTGGGCCTCTCGGAGCAGACCCCCACGGCGGCCTACGCCGACTACTACGGGCGCATTGTGGCCGAGAAGTGGACGCTGCGCAAGCTGATTGCCGCGGCGGGCGAGGCCATGAAGATGGCCTACGACGAGGAGGGGAGCCTCGAGGACATCCTCGATACTGCCGGGCGCAAGGTGCTCGAGGTCTCCACCCAGGGGGCCCGCTCTGAGTTCCAGAGCATGAAGGAGCTCGTACACGAGACCTTCGAACACATCCAGATGCTCTACGAGAACAAGGGCCAGGTAGACGGGGTCAAGAGCGGTTTCCGCGAACTCGACAGCATGATTGGGGGCCTGACTAGCGGCTCGCTCAACATCATTGCGGCCCGGCCCAGCATGGGCAAAACCAGCTTCGCCCTGACCATTGCGCAAAACGTGGCCTTGCGGGGCGAGGGCGCAGCGGTGGCCATCTTTTCGCTGGAGATGCCAGCGGTGCAGTTGGTTACCCGGATGCTCTGCTCCGAGGCCCGCATCGACATGAACCGCCTGCGGCAGGGCCAGCTTACCGACCGCGACTTCTCGCGCCTGGTGGACGTGGCGGGCCGCATCTCCGAGGCGGCCATCCTGATCGATGACACCTCCGACCTGACCCTGATGGAACTCCGGGCTCGAGCCCGCCGCCTGCACGCCCAGCACCGGCTGGGCCTGATCGTGATTGACTATCTGCAGCTCATGTCCGGCCCTGGGGGGGGCAAGAACGGCGGCGAGAACCGCCAGCAGGAGATTGCCCAGATCTCCCGCGGCCTCAAGGGCCTGGCCCGCGAGCTGGACGTGCCGGTGATCGCGCTTTCGCAGCTTTCGCGGGCGGTGGAGTCGCGTCCCAACAAGCGGCCCATGCTCTCCGACCTGAGGGAGTCAGGCTGCCTGACCGGCGATAGCCTGGTACAGATGGCGGATGGCTCGAGGCAGCCCATCCGCGGATTGGTTGGAAAAAGCGGTTTTGCAGTCCTGGCTTTAGACGAGGCCACACAAAAGCTGGTGCCTGCCAGGGTTAGCCGTGCCTTCTCGACGGGGGTGAAGCCGGTGTTTACCCTCACCACCCGGCTGGGGCGCAGCATTCGTGCCACGGCCAACCACAAGTTCCTCACTGCTCGAGGCTGGAAGCGGCTGGACGAACTGACCGTGGGGGATTACCTGGCCCTGCCAAGGCGGCTGGCTTCGCCCCAGCAACAGAGCCTCGGCGACGAGGAGTTGGCCCTGCTGGGCCACCTCATCGGCGATGGCTGTACCCTGCCCCGGCACAGCTTGCAGTACACCACACGCGACCCCGATCTGGCGCAAACTGTGGTTGATCTGGCCAGGGTGGTGTTTGGCGAATCCATCGCTCCCAAAATCAAGTCCGAGCGCGGATGGTTGCAGGTTTACCTCAGTGCGGCGCACCGGCTGGGCTGGGGCAAGCGCAACCCGGTGGCTGTGTGGCTCGAGGGTCTGGGGGTCTGGGGTTTACGTTCGCATGAAAAACGCATCCCCAGGCAGGTGTTTGCCCAGCCAGCCCCGGCGGTTGCCCGGTTTCTACGGCATCTGTGGTCTACCGATGGCTGTGTTGCCCTGCGCCAGGGCAAGGCCCCTTACCCTGCCGTGTACTACGCCAGTAGCAGCGAGGGCTTGGCGCAGGATGTGCAAACCCTGCTGCTGTATCTGGGTATCAACGCCAGGCTTAAGCGTGTACCGCAAAAAGGCAAGGGGCGGGATCAGTTCCACGTGGTGCTGAGCGGCCAGTCTGACCTGCTGCGTTTTGTGCGGGAGGTAGGGGCTGTGGGACGCTCAAAGCAAAGCGCGCTGGCCGTAGTGGAAGCCTATCTGACGGGCCGCCAGGAGAATACCAACCGCGATGTAATACCGCTCGAGCTGTGGCTTCAGCCAGCCAGAGCCAGCCTGGCCGTTATCGGCATGAGCCATCGCGAGCTGCACCGGGCTTTGGGGATGGCTTATTCCGGCGCGACCCTTTTCGGGCAGAACCTGAGCCGTGAACGCACCCGGCGCATGGCGGGCGCTTTGGGCTCGGAGGCGCTCGAGCGCCTGGCCGATAGCGATATTTACTGGGATACGGTGCGCTCCATCGAGGCCGCGGGCCAGGAGGAGGTTTTCGACCTTACGGTTCCCGGCCCACACAACTTCATAGCCAACAACATCATCGTGCACAACTCCATTGAGCAGGACGCCGACCTGGTGATGTTCATTTACCGCGACGAGTACTACAACCCCCACTCCGAAAAAGCTGGCATTGCCGAGATTATCGTGGGCAAGCAGCGCAACGGCCCCACCGGCACGGTGGAGCTACAGTTCCACGCCCAGCACGTGCGCTTCAACGACCTGGCCAAGGATGAGATTTGAACCGGCCTCGAGGCCGCCGCCGCTTAAACTGCAAAGGTGCGGTTGTTCTGGCTGATTTTGCTGCTGTTTGGGGGGGCTTTTGGGCTGATCCGCTATGTGCAAACCCGGCCCATCGAACGCCCGCCGGGGGTGCTGGTGGCCCGCGCACCCCTCCAGCAGCCGCTGGCACCCGCCGATGCGCCGCACCTGGAAAAGCCCGGTTACCGCTTTCAGCCAGTGGCCTCCTTTGAGCTCGAGGCCCGGGTGCTTTCCAAGCGCCTCTACCGCTACGATGCGGCCTCGGTCATTTCGCCGGTGGATCTGGCCCTGGGCTGGGGCCGCATGTCCGATACCGATGTGCTTCGGAAACTCAAAATCTGGCAGTCGGATCGCTTCTACTTCTACGCCTGGTTCCGCGAGCCCCCCATCCCGCTGGGCGAAATTGTTACAAACAGCGCCAACATGCACCTGATTCCCGCCAACCCCAACATTGAGCTGCGCTTAAAGCGGCTCAAACCCGGTCACCTGGTCTGGATCAAGGGGTACCTGGTTAACGTAACCGGCCCCAACGGCTTTTTCTGGCGCACCTCCACCGTTCGTACCGACACCGGCAACGGGGCCTGTGAGATCGTCTGGGTGGCGGATTTGATTGTGCGATAAAACCTCAATCATACACCATTTGCGGCGTGTGGATATGTTATTTACATAAGCCAAGGGCCGGTGTTATACTCCACGGATGGACAGGATTATCGTCCGCGGTGCCAAAGAGCACAACCTGAAGAACATTACCGTTGAACTGCCCCGGGGGCAGTTCATCGTTATTACGGGGGTCTCGGGCTCAGGCAAGAGCACCCTGGCCTTCGACACCATTTACGCCGAGGGGCAGCGGCGGTATGTGGAGTCTTTGTCGTCGTATGCGCGGCAGTTTCTGGGGGTGATGGAAAAGCCCGACGTGGAGAGCATCGAAGGGCTTTCACCGGCCATCTCCATCGACCAGAAAACCACCTCGCACAACCCGCGCTCCACAGTGGGCACCGTGACCGAGGTGCACGACTACCTGCGCCTGCTGTTTGCCCGCGTGGGCACGGCCTACTGCCCGCACTGCGGGCGGCCCATCGAGCGGCAGTCGGCCACGGAGATCACCGACCGGCTCTTCCGGCAGCCCGAGGGCACCCGGGCCATCCTGATGGCCCCTCTGGTGCGCGGGCGCAAAGGTGAGTACCGCAAGGAGTTCTTGCAGCTCCAGAAGGAGGGCTATGCCCGCGTGCGGGTGGACGGGGTGATCTACACCCTCGAGGAGGCCCTGGGCCTGAAGCTGGAGAAGTACGAGAAGCACGACATTGACCTGGTGGTAGACCGGGTGGTTTTGAAGCCGGAGGAGCGCGCGCGCATTGCCGAGTCGGTGGAGCTGGCGCTGTTGCGGGGGGAGGGTCTGATGCGGGTGCTCTACCCCGACAGCGGCGCCGAGGAGCTTTTTTCGGAGAAGTTTGCCTGCCCGGAGCATGGGAGTGTGCTCGAGGAGCTCGAGCCCCGCCTCTTCTCCTTCAACGCCCCCTACGGGGCCTGCCCGGACTGCTCGGGCCTGGGCTACAACCAGGTCTTCGACCCCGAGCTGATTGTGAACCCCGAGCTTTCGCTGGCCGAAGGGGCCATCATCCCCTGGAGCAAGGGTCGCGACAACGGCAAGGGCTACCTGTGGGATCGGCTGCGGGCCCTCTCGGAGCACCTGGGCTTCGATATGAAGGCCCCCTTCAAAGAGCTCTCGCCGGAGGCCCAGCGGGCGGTGCTGTATGGCCTGCCCGAGCCCTTCGAGGTGGTCTTCCGCCGCAATGGGCGCGAGACCATGCGCTTTATGGTGAGCTACGAGGGGGTGATTCCCTGGCTGGAAAACCGCTACAACGAGACCGAGTCGGAAGGCTTGCGCGAGACCCTGGAGGCCTACATGACCCTCAAGGCCTGCCCGGCCTGCGGGGGTACGCGCTACAAGCGCGAGGTGCTCTCGGTGCGGGTGGGGCGGTTCAACATCGCCGAGGTCTCCAACCTGCCGGTGCGCGAGGCCAAGCTGTTTTTCGAGGCGCTGGCCCAGAACCGGGTGGTGGAGGTGGGGGAGGCGCTCGAGGCCTACCGCATCCGCCTCGAGGGTCTGGCCGAGCCGACTGAGTACCGTAACCTGAACGAGTTCCAGATGCAGGTGGCCGCCCCCATCTGGCGCGAGATTCATAGCCGCCTGGGCTTTTTGGAGGATGTGGGCCTGGACTACCTGACCCTGGATCGCTCGGCCAACACCCTCTCGGGCGGGGAGGCCCAGCGCATCCGCCTGGCCACCCAGGTGGGCTCCGGCCTGACCGGGGTGCTCTACGTGCTGGACGAGCCTTCCATCGGTCTGCACCCCCGCGACAACCAGCGCCTGCTGACCACCCTTAAGAAGCTGCGCGACCTGGGCAACACCCTGCTGGTGGTGGAACACGACGAGGAGACCATGCGCGAGGCCGACTGGATTGTGGACATGGGGCCGGGGGCCGGGGTGCATGGGGGCGAGGTGGTGGCCCAGGGCCGGCTCGAGGACATCCTGGCCCACCCCGAGAGCCTGACCGGGGCTTACCTGCGGGGCAGCAAGCACATCGCGGTTCCCAAGGCCCGGCGCAAGGGCAACGGGAAGTGGCTGGTGGTCAAGGGGGCCCGCGAGCATAACCTAAAAGGCGTCAACCTGCGAATCCCCCTGGGTAAGTTTGTGGCCATCACCGGGCCCTCGGGCTCGGGTAAGTCCACGCTGGTGCACGACATCCTCTATGCGGCGCTGGCCCGCGACCTGATGCGGGCCAAGACCATTCCGGGGCGCTTTGAGGGCCTCGAGGGCCTCGAGCACCTCGACAAGGTGATCGAGATTGACCAGTCGCCCATCGGGCGCACCCCCCGCTCCAACCCGGCCACCTACACCGGCATCTTTGACGAGATCCGCGACTTGTTCGCCAAGACCCCCGAGGCCCGCAAGCGCGGCTACGAGGCCGGGCGCTTCAGCTTCAACGTTAAAGGTGGGCGGTGCGAGGCTTGTAGCGGCGACGGCACCAAGAAGATCGAGATGCTCTTTCTACCCGACCTGTACGTGCAGTGCGAGGTCTGCAAGGGCAAGCGCTACAACAAGGAGACCCTCGAGGTCAAACTCCGGGGCAAAAACATCGCCGATGTGCTGGATATGACGGTGGAGGAGGCCCTGGGCTTTTTTGAGAACATCCCCACCATCGCCCGCAAGCTACAACTGATGGTGGATGTGGGCCTGGGCTACATGAAGCTGGGCCAGCCCTCGCCCACCCTCTCGGGCGGCGAGGCCCAGCGCATCAAGCTTTCCACCGAGCTGGGCCGCCGCTCCACCGGGCGTACCCTCTACATCCTGGACGAGCCCACCACCGGCTTGCACTTCGAGGACACCGCCAAGCTGCTCGCGGTGCTGCACCGCCTGGTGGACGGTGGCAACACCGTGGTGGTGATCGAGCACAACATGGATGTGGTCAAGACCGCCGACTGGGTGATTGACCTGGGGCCCGAGGGCGGCGCGCGGGGCGGCCAGATTGTGGCCGAAGGCACCCCGGAGGAGGTGGCCCAGGCCAACAGCCCCACCGGCGCCTTCCTGGCCCGCATCCCCGAGATCGCGCAGAAGGTGGGGGTGGCGGCCGACTAGACCAGCGGCCTGCTCAGACCGTAGGCCTCGAGCATCCTGAACATCAGCTCGCGGGCCTCTGCGTCGTCGGCGTAGTTGATGTTGTCGCTGGAGATCACCAGCACCGGTGAGAGGTTATAGGCCCCAATCCAGGCCTCGTAGAGGCGGTTGAGTGAGGCCAGGTAGGCGGGGGGGATGCGCTGCTCGTAGGCCCGCCCCCGCCGGGCGATGTGGGCTTGCAGGGTCTCGACCGAGGCCCGCACGTAGATGAGCAGATCGGGCTTGCGCAGGGCTGGTGCGATGCCTTCGTAGAGGGCCAGGTAGGTCTGCCAGTCGCGCTCGGTGAGGTGGCCGGAGATCCGCAGGTTCTGGGCAAAAATAAAGGCGTCCTCGTAGATGGTGCGATCCTGCACCACGTGCTGGGCGGGGTTGATCTGCTCGAGGTGTTGCCGGAGCCGCTTGGCCAGAAAAAACACCTGGGACTGAAAGGCCCAGCGCCCCATGTCGGCGTAGAAGTCGGCTAAGTAGGGGTTTTCGTCCACGGTCTCGTAGACCGGCAAAAGCCCGTAGCGTTGGGCCAGCAGCCCGGTCAGGGTAGACTTGCCGGAGCCGATGTTGCCTGCAATTGCGATGTACATAGTGCTTGTGTCTTCGAGGCGATCCTAGGATGCGGACGGGGTGGCGGTTTTCTGGGCGAGCCGTTCCTGTACCTCCCGCACCACCCAGTCCTGGTCGGCCTCGAGCTCGGCAAAGTTGAGATCCTGGGTCTCGAGGGTCCAAAGCGCATGGGGGTAGGTGGCGAAGTGGTGCTCGTAGAACTCGTGGAGCCGGGCCAGGTACTCCGGTTCCATCTGCTTTTCGAAGACCCGCCCCCGGCGGCGGATGCGCTCCAGAATCACCGGCAGGGGTGCCCGCAGGTAGATGGTCAGATCGGGGGTGGGGATCTTGGGGGCCAGGCTGCGGTAGAGGTCGTTGTACAGATCCCACTCGGCCCCGGAGAGGTTCATGGCCGCGAAAATGGCATCCTTATCGAAGAGGTAGTCGGCCACCACCCCACCGGTAAACAGGCTGGGCTGGGCCAGGGGTAGCAGTTGCTTGTACCTTGAGAGCAGGAAGAAGACCTGCACCTTGAAGCCGTAGCGGACGGGGTCTTGATAGAAAAGCGGTAAAAAAGGGTTTTCTTCCACCACCTCGAGCAGGCTTTCGGCCCCCAGCCGCTCGGCCAGCAGCCGGGCCAGGGTGGTTTTGCCTACGCCAATGACCCCTTCAATCGCGATATACATCTGCCTTAGGCTAAGAGCTAAACTCCCAAAGCGGAAGTCTTGACAAACTGGGGCAAAAACCGTTTAGACCGCCGGAACAGGTGTGCGCCGGCGGGTGGTGGGGGGCAGGTTAGCGCCGGGCGATCATGGTCACGGCCACATCCAGCCGCCGCCCGTTGCGCCAGATGGTCAGGTTCACCCGGTCGCCGGGGCGGTAGCGGGCAATGGTCTGGGTGACCTCGCTGGCGTTGCGCATGGTGCGGCCATTAACGGCCAGGATGATGTCACCTAGGCTGACCAGTTTGCCGCGCTGGTCGCGCTGGGCCGGGCGCAGGCCGGCCCGGGCGGCGGGGCTGCCGGGCTGCACCTTTTCGATCATGGCTCCACGGGTGGAGAGCAGACCCACCCGCCCCAGCAGGATGGGGTCGAGCTCCCCTAGGTCGAGCAGGGTGGCCCCCAGGTTGCCGCGCTGCGGGACACCGAAGCGCTCGAGGTCGCTCACGCTCTGCCGCACCAGGTCGCCCGGAATGGCCACCCCCACCCCGCCCACGCCGCTCAGGTCGCCCAGGGTGGCGTTGGCCACCCCCACCACCCGGCCCTGCAAATCGAGCACCGGGCCACCGGAGTTGCCCTGCACGATTCGAGCATCGGTAAAGAGCAGGTCGCCAATTTCCGCGCCAATCTCGGGGTCGAGGTCGTTTTTCTCGGCCGAGGTGGGGCCAACGCCGGCCAGGATGCCATACGAGGCCAGGTTGCGCTGCCCGAAAGGACTTCCGATCACCACCAACCCCATGCCCACCGGTAGGTTCTGCGAACTGCCAAAGGAAAGCTGGGCCGGGGCGGTCACGCCCTGCACGGTCAGGATGGCGATATCAATGCCTTTATCCACTGCAAATACCTGGGCCGGGAACGAGCGCCCGTCGAACAACTCCACGCTGATATCGCGCAGATCCTGCACCACGTGGTAGTTGGTGATGATACGGCTGGGGGCGTAAAAAAAGCCGGAGCCGTTGGTGGGGCCTTCGTTGCCAGTCTGGGGGTCGCGCAAAATGCCGGAAATTTTGACCACCGCGGGCAAAGCCCGGCGGATGACTTCTACCCGGGCCACCTCCTCGGGGGTGGTGAGGCGGGGGGCCTGGGCCAGGGCCTGTGAGAGGGTAAGCAGAACCAATAGAATGACCATGCGCATCGTCAACAAACCTTCTCCATTCTCATATGCCGGTGTGGAGTTATCAATAGCTATCCCTGGCCAGTACAAAAAACGCTTTTGCCCAAGCAGGCGGAGGAAACCGTGCAAGAGAGGTTTTGGGGGAGCATTCAAGAAACCTTAATATGCCCCAGGGCCTGGAGCAATTCTGCCAGGCGCGGTGTCACGGCAGCAGCCTGAGGCCCAGCCGGGGCGGCTCGGTGGGGTAGAGGTTATCCAGCGCCACCACCACGATCCGCGCCCCGCCCCGCCTACCCGAAAGCTGGGTAGCCAGGGTGACGAACTCCTCGAGGGCGATCCCCCCCTTGGCCAGCTTTTCGGGCACCCAGCCCGCCTCGCTAAGCCGATTTTCGGCGCTCTGGCTAAGGGTATCGAGGCGCCGGCGCAGCTCGGCCTGGCTGGCCGGCAGAATCAGGTAGGTGGAGGCCAGGACATCGCCCTGAGAAAAGGCCTGTTCACGGGCCCGGTACTCGATCACCACCCGCACCCGCCCATCGGCGCCAATGCCCTGGATGCGGGCCAGTAACAGGCCTGGTTTGGGGCTGGTGGGGATGGGTTTGATCAGCACATCCACCCCCCGCAATCCAAGCAGGCGGATGCGGTTATCAACCCGTCGGGTGATCTCGCTCAGGGCGGGCTGTTCGTTGCCCGGCTCTACCGGTTCCTCGGTCAGGAGGCTCATGCGCAGGCTTTTATCCAGGCTAGCGGCAAGCATCTGATTGCGCTCACGCAGCAACTGGAGTTCGCGCTGGGCCTCGGCGAGGCTGCTTTTAAGTTCGCTGTTTTCGCGCTGGAGGGCCTCGAGCTGGTGGCTGTTATCACTGGCTGAGGCTTGAGGGCTTACCAGCACGGCGATATCCCCCTCGAGGTTGCGCTTGTCGGCCTCGAGCTGGCGCAGGCGGGCCTCGAGCTCTGCAGTGCGGGTCTGCAGGGCTTTCAAGCGGGTTCTGGCCTCGCGGCTTGCCCTTTCAAAGGCTTGTAGCTGCTGCTCGGCCTTGTGGGCCTGGGCCACCAGCGTCGCGCGGTCGGCCAGCAGTTGCGTTTTTTCCTTCTGGAGCTGCTCTTTCTCTTGCAACAGGCTGAGGCGAATCTGCTTGAGCTGCTCGAGGGCTTCGCGCTGAGCGGCGCTGGCGGCCTGGAGTTCTTCAACTTCCTGGCGCAGCTTTTCCCGCTCGACCAGGGCATCCTCGAGGTCCTTGCGGGTCTGCCGCTGGAGTTCGACGTTTTGCTCGAGCTGCCGGGCCAGCAGGGTGTTGTTCTTCTCGAACTCGTCGCGCTCGATCTTGAGCTGCTCGTACTGGCTAAAAATGCTGGCCGCGCGGTTTTCCAGGCGCTCTACCTCGGTGCGCAGGCGGTCGCGCTCCTGCCGCACCGCCTCGGCCTGCAGTATGGTTTCGCGGGCGTCCCGCACCAACAGGAAGAAGGTTCCAAAGGCCCCCAGGGCAATCAGCACCCCGGTTCCAATCGCCACCAGGGCGGCGGTGGTTCTGGGACGCAGGCCCAGAAAGCGCCAGTGGCGCTTGCCGACCCGCTTGGCCACCAGGTCGCCCACGTAGGCCACCAGACCGGCCACCAGCACCAGGAGGATGAGAATGGCCCAGAACGTCATAGGGAATAGATGGGGGCGGCGAAAAAGTCAAAGCTCGTACGCGTCGCCCAGGTAGTGTGTTCGCACCCCTGCGTCGCGGGCGAACTCTTCGGGTGAGCCCTGGAAAGCCACCTGGCCGTCGTACATTAGGTAGATGCGGTCGGCGATGGCCAGGGTCTCCCGCACCGAGTGGTCGGTGATGAAGATGCCCACCCCACGCCGTGCGCGCAGCTCGGAGATGAGCTTCTGGATGTCGTGGACGTTTTTGGGGTCTACACCGGTAAAGGGCTCATCCAGCAGGATGAAATCGGGGTTGGTGCAGAGGGCGCGGGCGATTTCCAGCCGCCGCCGCTCACCGCCCGAAAGGGTATAGGCATACTTGTCTTTGAGGTGGGCAATGCCCAGCTCCTCGAGCAATTCCGCTGCCCGCCGGGCCCGCTCGGTTTTGGAAAGGGGCTGAAACTCCAGCACCGCCAGCAGGTTTTCCAGGGCGGTCATGCGGCGGAAGGCCGAGGGCTCCTGGGGCAGGTAGCCCAGCCCCAGCCGGGCCCGCTTGTACATGGGCAGCCGGGAAACGTCCCGCCCGCCCAGGCGAATCTGGCCGGCGTTGGGCTCAATAAAGCCCACCAGCATATAGAAGGTGGTGGTTTTGCCGGCCCCGTTGGGGCCAAATAGAGCCACAATCTCGCCGCGGGAGAGCTCGAGGCTCACCCCCCGCACCACCTCCCGCCTGCCGTAGCGCTTGACCAAACCGATGGCCTCGAGGCGGGTGGTGGAACCGGTGATAGGGCTGGGGTCTGTTTGCAATGCAGCTTCCATTTACCACTCTAGGGTAGCACCCCCCACTTAGGCGGCTGTGAGAGGTAACCCGAAGGCCTTCCCTTGACCTTTCGGTAGAATCTCGATAGGAGGCCCTTTAGCGCCAAGTTGGTATAAGCTATCGGTTATGGTTGTGACCCGTATTGCACCCAGTCCAACTGGTGACCCCCACGTGGGAACGGCCTACCAGGCCCTGTTCAATTACGTTTTTGCCAAGCAGCACGGTGGCAAGTTTATTGTTCGCATCGAGGACACCGACCGCACCCGCTACAACCCCACCTCCGAGCGGCGCATCCTGGAGATGCTGGACTGGCTGGGGCTTTCCCCCGACGAGTCGCCCATTAAAGGCGGCCCCAACGGCCCCTATGTGCAGTCGCAGCGCCTGCACATCTACCGGCAGCACGTACAGATACTGCTGGAAAAAGGCGCTGCCTACCGCGCTTTTGACACCCCAGAAGAGCTGGCCGCCGCCCGCGAGGCCGCGCAAAGAGCCGGCCACAAAGAGCAGGGCTACAACCGGCGCTACCGCGACTACCCGGTCGAGGAGGCCGAGCGCCGGGCCGCGGCGGGGGAGCCCCACGTGGTGCGGCTCAAGGTGCCCCTCGAGGGTAAGACCATCGTCCACGACTTACTGCGCGGCCCCATCGAGTTCGACAATGCCGCCCTGGACGACAAGGTGATCCTGAAGGCCGATGGCTACCCCACCTACCACCTGGCCGCCATGGTAGACGACCACCTGATGGGCGTGACCCACGTGATCCGGGCCGAGGAGTGGATTACCAGCACCCCCTTTCACGTCCTGATTTTGCGGGCCTTTGGCTGGGAGGAGCCGGTCTGGTGCCATACCCCCCTGCTGCGCAACCCCGACAAGTCCAAGCTCTCCAAGCGAAAAATGGACACCAGCGTGGACAGCTACCGGGCCCAGGGCTTTTTACCCGAGGCTTTGCTCAACTACCTGGGCACCATGGCCTGGAGCATGCCCGACGGGCGGGAAATTTTCAGCCTGCAAGACATGATCGAGCACTTTAGCCTCGAGCGCATCAGCCTGGGCGGGCCGGTCTTCGACCTGAACAAACTCAAGTGGATGAACGGCAAGTACATTCGCGAGGTTCTGACCCTGGACGACCTGGCCGAGCGGGTCAAGCCCTTCCTCGAGCGGGCCGGGCTTGCCTACCCCTCCGAAACCTACCTCAAGCAGGTGCTCGAGGCCATGCGGGCCCGTTTCGAGACCCTGCAGGAGTTTGTGGACAAGTCCCTGTACTTTTTCTCCGAGGCCTACCCCATGCAGGAAAAAGCCCTGGCCAAGCTGCGCGAGGGGGCGGCTTTTCTACCCGAGCTTTACGAGCAGCTATCCAGGCTGCCGGATATGCTGCCAGATAGCACCGAGCCCCTGCTCAAGTCCTTTGCCGAGGCCAGGGGCGTCAAGGCCGCCGCGGTGATGCAGCCTTTGCGCGCGGCCCTTACGGGGAGCCTCGAGACCCCCGGTATGTTCGATATCCTGCTGCTGCTGGGCAAGGAACGGGTGCTGAAAAGGCTCGAGCGGGCCATCGAGCTGGTCAAAGCGTAGAGGGGACGGCTCCTATCAGCCGATGCGGCGCTGTAGGCCGGCGCTCTGTACGATGTTGGTGGCAATTTCCTCGATGGAGGCGCTGGTGGTGTCGAAGTACGGCACCCCCACCCGTCTGAATAGCTGCTCAGCCCGGCGTACCTCGTACTCGCACTGCTCGAGCGAGGCATACCGGCTGTTGGGCCTGCGCTGGGTGCGAATCTGGTGTAGCCGGCCTGGGGCAATGGTCAGGCCAAACACCTTATCTTTATAGGCCCTGACTGGCTCGGGCAGCGCGTCGCGCTCGAAGTCGCCCTCGGCCAGGGGGTAGTTGGCGGCCCGCAAGCCATACTGCAGGCCCAGAAACAAGCAGGTAGGGGTTTTGCCGGCCCGGCTGACCCCAATCAGAATCACGTCGGCCATCTGGTAATGCCGCTCACCGATGCCATCGTCGGTGGCCAGCACGAAGTCGACCGCATCGATGCGGGTGAAATAGCCGTTGTCGTTTATGCTGTGCAGCCGGCCCACCCGGCCGGTGGGGGGCTGGCCGAGCTCGCGCTCGAGCGCCCCAAGGTAGGTGCTAAAAAGGTCGAAGTGCAGGGCGGGCGCTGTTTTGAGCTGGTTATACAGCGCCCGATTGGCTAGGGTGGAGAACACGATGGGCCGTATCTGCTCGCGCTCAAATGTCGAATTGATCTCGTATACAAGGTTGTGTACCTCTTCTTCGGTGTCGGTGAAGGGCCGCGTTACATAACGAAACGAGACCGATTCGAACTGGGCCAGCAAACTCCTGGCCACCGATTCAGCCGTGAGGCCGGTATGGTCTGAGACGATAAAAACCGTTCGTTGCATGGTGTGCTCCCGCGAATCCTTCAGATAACAGTGTAGTTTATGTGTGTAGCATCCACTACACCGAAATCCGGGCTATACCTACACCGAAACGGCCTACTCCATTTCAACCCCCGCACAAACTACCATCGACTTCAACGGAGTGCGCGTATGACATACGTTCGTTGGTTCGAGACGCTGGGGATGAAAGACCTCGAGGTGGTAGGAGGAAAAAATGCCTCCATTGGCGAGATGATGGCCAATCTCTCACAGGCCGGGGTGCGGGTGCCGGGTGGGTTTGCCACCACCGCAGCGGCTTTCCGTGAGTTTTTGCATCATAATCACCTAGATCAACGCATTGCCGGGGCTCTGCAAGGCCTGGACGTTGACGACGTGGACGAGCTGGCTCGAGTGGGGGCGGAGATTCGCGGCTGGGTAGAGAACGCCGAGCTGCCCAAGGCCCTAGAGGTCGCCATCGTAGACGCCTATATCCGCCTCGAGTCCGCCTCCAAGGGCGGGCTTTCTGTTGCGGTGCGCTCGAGCGCTACCGCTGAAGACCTGCCTGAGGCCAGCTTTGCCGGCCAACAGGAGACCTTTTTGAACGTGCGGGGCGTGGATAGCGTGTTGCAGCACATCAAGAAGGTTTTCGCCTCGCTGTACAACGACCGGGCCATTGCCTACCGCGTCCACCACGGGTTCGCCCACGAGGAGGTGGCCCTCTCGGCGGGCGTGCAGCGGATGGTGCGCAGCGACCTGGGGGCCTCGGGGGTGGCCTTTACCCTGGATACCGAGTCGGGTTTTCGTGACGCCATCTTCATCACCTCAACCTATGGCCTGGGGGAGTTGCTGGTGCAGGGCGCGGTCAATCCCGACGAGTTTTATGTGTACAAGAAAGGCCTGGCCGAGGGGCGCAACACCATTCTGCAGCGCACCCTGGGCACCAAACTACAGAAGATGGTGTACGCCCCGGAGGGCCGGGGGGTGCAGGCCGTGGAGACTTCCGCAGAGGAGCGCCGCAACTTCTCACTATCTGACGCTGAGGTGCTGGAACTGGCCAAGCAGGCCCTCCTGATTGAGCAACACTATGGCCGGCCCATGGACATCGAGTGGGCCAAGGACGGGTTGGACGGGCAGATTTACATCCTGCAGGCCCGGCCCGAGACCGTGCAGAGCCGTTCGGGACGGGTGCTGGAACGCTTCGAGATGCTCGAGCGCGCACCGGTGCTGGTGACCGGACGGGCGGTGGGACAGCGCATCGGGGTGGGCCCGGTGCGCATCATCAACCACCCCCGCGAGATGAACCGGGTGCAGCCCGGCGATGTGCTGGTGGCCGATATGACCGACCCCGACTGGGAGCCGGTGATGAAAAAAGCCGCGGCCATCGTGACCAACCGGGGCGGGCGTACCTGCCACGCGGCCATCGTAGCCCGTGAACTGAACATCCCGGCGGTGGTGGGGACTGGCAACGCCACCGAGGTATTGCGCGATGGGGATACGGTGACGGTCTCCTGTGCCGAGGGGGATACCGGTCGGGTGTATGCCGGCAGTCCGCGCTTCGCGGTGAAGCGGGTTGAGCTGGACAACATGCCGCCCATCCCCACCAAGATCATGATGAACGTGGCCTCGCCCGAGCGGGCCTTCAGCTTTGCCAACCTGCCCAACGCTGGGGTGGGTCTGGCGCGGCTCGAGTTCATCATCAACAACACCATTGGCGTCCACCCCAAAGCCCTTTTGCAGCTCGAGCAGCAGCCCGAAGACCTCAAAGCCGAAATCATTCGGCGCAGCGCGGGCTACCAAAGCCCGGTGGACTTCTACCGCGAAAAGCTGGCCGAGGGCATCAGCATGATTGCGGCAGCTTTTGCGCCCAATCCAGTCATCGTGCGGATGTCGGACTTCAAATCCAACGAGTACGCCCATCTGCTGGGGGGCAGCCGCTATGAGCCCAAGGAAGAAAACCCCATGATTGGCTTCCGCGGGGCCTCGCGCTACCGCAGCCCGGAGTTCGCCGAGGCCTTTGCGCTGGAGTGCCGGGCCATCCGGGAGGTGCGCGAAGAGAAAGGGCTTACCAACGTCTGGGTGATGATACCCTTCGTGCGTACGGTAGGGGAGGCCAGGGCGGTTATCGAAATTCTGAAAGCCAATGGCCTCGAGCGCGGCCGGGAGGGCCTCAAGCTGATCATGATGTGCGAGGTGCCTTCCAACGCCATTCTGGCTGAGCAGTTCCTGGAGTTGTTCGATGGCTTCTCGATTGGCTCCAACGACCTGACCCAGCTCACCCTCGCGCTGGATCGCGACTCGGGGCTGGTGGCCGATCTGTTTAGCGAACAGGACGAGGCGGTGAAGTTCCTGCTCGAGCGGGCCATTGGCACCGCCAAGCGCATGGGCAAATACATCGGCATCTGCGGCCAGGGCCCCTCCGACCACCCCGAGTTTGCCCTGTGGCTCGTGCAGCAGGGCATTGAGAGCATCTCGCTTAACCCCGACAGCGTGCTGGAAACCTGGCTGTATCTGGCTGAGAAAAACCCAGTGGCGCTGCAGCCCTAACCAGCCGTAAATAAGGGTTCTCGCAGATAGGACAGGTTCTTTGTTTTTCCTGCGTAAATGTCCTTATATACCTCTTGCCAAGCGCCGCTTGCTTCCTCCGGTAGGAAGCGCAGCGCTGAGGTGGCTGTGAAGTGAGCATCTAACTCAAAAGCGATCCAGCGGCGGCCTAGCCCTTCGGCTACAAATCCGGTTGTATTCGAACCTGCAAAAATATCTAGTACTAAGTCGTTGGGTTTAGTTAGTAAGCGAATGAAAAACTCAGGTAACTGTGCAGGAAAGCGGGCTGGATGAGGTTTGAGTCCTAGAGCTTTACAGCGCCGTTGGTAGGGGTCGTTCGACCCGGAGTTGGGAATGGAGAGCAGATTGGAGGGTAGTGCACCGCCGTTATCTTTGGCGAAAGCGCGGCTTATTTGGTGCCCTGAGGGACGTTCCTTAGGCTGGTAATACTTTTCTGGATTGCGCAGGAGTTTCTTCATACGCTCACTATATGGCGTTAGAACCTGACTTAAATCAGCCTGAGGCCAGGGATTTTTGCTCAACCACCAGACTGTATTAACTGCATCTTTGGCACGAATTTTGCGTTTATTGACCCACTCGATAGGGCTTGGCAGTTTTGAAGGGTTATGCCAGTAGAAGTCTTGAGCCAGGAAATAACCTATATCATCACATAGGCGCACCAGTAGGCGGAAATTGTATAGGCTACGCACCGGCACACCTTGCTCGTAGGCACCCCCTAAGTCCAACACAAGGCTGCCTGAGGGATGTAATTTATCATAGGCTATGCGCATGAATTCCAATAACCAATCCACATACTCAACTTGTGGCTTATTCCCATAAACCTTAGGCCGCTGCAGGGCAAAAGGAGGGCTGGTTAGGAGCAGGTGTACGCTCTGGTCTTCAAGCTGAGGTAGAAGCTCGAGCGCATCGCCGCAATACATTGCGCCTAATCGAGTATGGTAGGCCGGTATAGAAGAGGTCAGCACGGTCAAAAGTATAGCAGATGTCACTCATAGTCTGTAGACGTTTAATCTACATTGTTATCAAACTTTTTGTGCCATGTCTACACTGCGCACTCTACTAGCGCAAAATCTCAGGACTTTGCGCTATCAGCGAGGACTCTCCCAAGAAGATTTAGCTGACCTAGCAGGTCTTCACCGTACCTATGTTAGCGAAGTTGAGCGAGGCAAGCGCAATCTGAGCTTGGATAATTTGGAACGTCTGGCTAATGCTCTCCAAGTTGAAGCAGCGAAGCTTGTCTCGCCTAACAGCTTTTCTACAACGGATATCGCAATTCTTGAGGCTCTGTTTCCCTATATTCGACGGTATCAGATACTTGCCAGCCGTTATGGAATTGCTGATATTTTTCAGGACAATGGGGGTAAGTTGCTGGAAATTCTCATACGTACAGGGCTCAAGATTGTGCCTGGGCGTGAAGGTAATGATGCAGTGGATGAGCAAGGTCAGGAGTACGAAATCAAGTCAGTAAATGTGGAACTTACCCGCAGTTTTTCGACACACCATCACCTGAACCCAAGCATTTTAGACAAATATCGGCGAGTTAGATGGATATTTGCCGTTTACCGTAACATAGAGCTACAAGAGATATATTGCCTAGAGCCCCAGCAGCTTGAGCGCTTTTTCAGTGATTGGGAGCGGAAGTGGCGGGCTCAAGGAGGCAAAGACATCAACAACCCAAAAATTCCACTGCGGTATGTTCAGCGGGAGGGTCGCCTCATTTATTCCCACTGATCTGACTTCACATAATGTGCATCGGATGAGGGTGTTTTTCAGGTACCACGAATTGTGATTACTCCGGTTTGGCCTCGCGGCTCATCAGGCGGATAAGCTCCTGCATGGGATCGGCTCCCTGGTAGACGACCCGGTACACAGCTTCGGTAATTGGTAGGTCGGCCCCGGTGGCCTGATCCCAGGCATGCAGGGCTTTGACCGTGTAGATGCCCTCTACCACGGTTTTCTGGGCCTCGAGCTGGGCCAGGCTCAGGCCTTTAACGATCTGCTCCCCGGCGGTGCGGTTGCGCGAATAAGGGCTGCTGGCGGTGGCAATCAGATCGCCCAGGCCTGAAAGACCCATGAAAGTGGCTTCTTGAGCCCCCTGGGCCACCCCAAACCGGATGATTTCGCGCAGCCCCCTGGTAATCAGGGCGGCTTTGGCGTTGTCGCCTAGCTTCAAACCATCCACCATGCCTGCAGCCAGCGCAATCACGTTTTTGAGCGCCCCACCCAGCTCCACCCCCACCCGGTCGGTTGAGGTGTAGACCCGGAAGCTCTTCCCCGAGAAGACCTGCTGCACCCGCTGGGCCAGCCCCGGTTCCTGGGCCGCCACCACCGCGGCAGCGGGCAAAAACTGGGCGATCTCCTCGGCCAGATTGGGCCCCGACAACACAGCCACCTGCGAAACCCCGGTCACCTCCTCGATGACCTGGCTCATACGCAGCAGGTGCTGGTCAGTAAACTGCAACCCCTTGATGACCGAAACATAGGCTCTGGCCCTGGGCAACTGGGCCAGGGTTTCCCGCAGGGCCTTGGAGGGGACGGCCACAACCGCGAATTGGGCTTTGTGTAAGGCTTCCTCGGGGTCGGCGGTTGGGTAAAGCCGTTCAGGGAAGGCCGCGCCGGGTAGGTACTCGCGGTTTTGCCGCTCGAGCCGCATCGCCTGGGCGTGCTCGGGTCGGCGGGCCCAGAGATAAACCGGAACCCCTTTGGACGAGGCCAGCAAAGCCAAGGCCGTGCCCCAAGCCCCGGCACCCAGCACGGCGATTGGGTGGGTGTGGTGGTTTTGCGGGTGTGATGCACCAGACGAGATGGACATAACACTGCGCCAATTCTGTATCTGTCCAATTGCTTTTAGGCCAGGTAGGGGGTGGGGCCCGTGATTGCTCTATGGGCGCATTAGAACCAGGATCGAGAAGGCCTCGTACCAGGCCCCTACCAGCAGGAAGAAGGCCCCCAGGTAAACCGTGAGGCCCAGGGCCCGCAGCCCAGCCCGGTAGCCCTCACCCCGCAGGGTTTTGAGCATCAACACCAGCCCACCAAAAGTGACCAGAATATAGGCCTGTAGCTCCACCACAATGGTGGGCAGGTGCAGCAGGTAGTTGACCGTGGGCAGGGCCACCGGGCTCAGGGCAAAGCCCAGTACAAAATAGCGCAACGCGTTGAATAACAGCGCCGGAATGCCCAGGAACAAGCCCGGTACGGCCGTGGTCAGCAGCAGGCCGTTGGTAAAGTTCCAGTAAAAGATCACGATGGCAAGACCCAAAACACCCCCAGCCAGGGCACTGCCGAGGCCGATCTGCTCGAGCGCCCCACCCACCAGCTCCTGCATCAGTCGCACCATCTGGGGGTTGGTATAGGCCACCAGCCCGCCCAGGGCAAACAGGCCATACAGGCCGATGTTGGTGCCCAGGTACAGCCCCCGGTACTGGCGTACCAGGGCCCAGCCTTCGGCCCACCAGCGGGCCAGGGCGCTGTTGCCGCGCAGGGCCGCCAACCAGCCCAGCGAGAGGGCTACGAACAGCACCCAGGCCAGGGGGCTTTTGAGCCAGCCCGGCAGCAGCCCGCCTTCAGGGGCAAACCCAATTCGGGTTACCACCCCTTCGCGGATGGTGACCCGCACCTCGCCGCCGCGCCCAGCCACGGTAGCGGGGAACTTAACGATGCTGCCGCTGGGAATGGGCTCCTCGATGGGTTCGTTGAGGTTTACCAATAGCTCTTGGGGGGCAGGAGGAAAGGCCAGGCTCCGCTCGAGCAACCGGATGGCCTCCTCGGCGGGTTTGCCCAGGGCTTGCGAGGGGTCTACCTGGTATTTGCCCGCCTGCCAGTCCTGCACGGCCTGACGGGCCAGCTCCAGATTGGACTGAGCCATAGCTAGCCCCAACAACAGCCCGGCTGCCAGCAGCCATCTGCCAATGGGGGGTGATACAAGAAAAGCAACGCGTCGCAGCATATGCCTTAGCCTACCAAGTCTGCCTAGACTTCCTGTAAAGGCTCACCCCGCTGGCACAGCGGGCAGGTTTCGGGGGCATAGGTGGGAAAGTCGAGCTGTACCAAGGAGCGGTAGGGCGCACTAAACTCGGCCCGGCCCGCGCTGCGGTCTACGATGGCCCCTACGGCCACACAGCGTGCGCCTTTGGCCTCGGCAGCCCGGATGGCCTGCTGTACCGAGCCCCCGGTGGTGACCACGTCCTCTACAGCCAGGAAGCGTTCACCGGGGTGGATGGTCAGCCCTTCGCGCACCCGCATACCCCCCTGGCCGTCCTTCTCGGCGAAAAGGGCCCGCACGCCCAGGGCCTTGGCGGTTACAAAGGCCAGAACGACGCCCCCCATGGCGGGGCCTATTACAAAGTCGAGCTCGAGGGTGTCGAAAAGCTCACCCATCGCCTGCCCCACCGCCTCGGCGTATAGGGGGTGCTGGAGCAGGGTGGTGGATTGAAGGAATTTGGGGGAGTGCCGGCCCGAACGTAACAGAAAGTGGCCTTCCAATAAAGCCCCGGTTTCTTTGTAAAGGTTAAGAACATCCACCGCTCCATGCTACCCGACTCGGCTTAGACTAGAACAGCATGAGCAAGAGCATCCCCAGAGCCAACCTATACCTGCCGGGCCAGGACGCGCCTGAACAGAGTCGCCGACTGGCCGAGATGCCCCTGCTGATCCTGGTGGGTCTGACCGGCGTGGGCAAAACCAGCCTGCTCGAGCACCTGGGTTACCCCACCCTGCCCGACCGAAGAGAGCTGGTTGACCGCTACGTGTTTCCTCTGTACGGCTATGCGGAAAAGCAGCTTGACCGCAGTGAACGCTTTGCCCTTACCCGGCGCTTTCGCCAGGAGCACCCCGGCGGGGTGGCGGAGATTCTGTTGGGCAGCCGTGCTTTGCCCGCCTGGCCCCTGTTGTTCGATGGCTTGCGTGGTGAAGCGGAGGTCAGCTTTGCCTTGAGCCACCTACCCCAAAGCCGCTTTGTGGTGCTGGAGGCCCGCGACCTGACCCGTCTTTCACGCCTCCTGACAAGGGGGGATGCCTTCGACCGGGTGCGGGTTGAGCGGGATGACCTGACCAACCTGCGTGAGCTGGCCCGGGGGGTGCTGAACGAGGATGAGCTGGAAGAGGCTTTGAGCTGGAACGTGCCTGTGTCAGAATTGACCGCCAAGCTCAAGATTGTGGTCGAGGAGCGCAAAAACTACAACCCAGACGGCGTTCGCCGGGCACTCCAGGGCTCGCCAAGGGCCCTGTTTCTGAACACCGAAACCCTTAGCCTGGCCGAAGAAGCAGCGGCCATCCGGGCCTTTGTGGAGCAGATCCATGCCTAGCATACGGCGAATACTTCCCCGTCCGTTTCGCCTGCCCTTGAGGGGGGCTTTGCGCTGGGGCCGGGCCTCGGAGCTGGCGGCTTTGGAGCACGTTTTGCTCGAGGTCGAGCTTTCCGACGGCTCGATAGGCCGCGCGGAGATTCCACCCCGGCCCACCATTTACGGCGAAACCCTGGGCACGGTACTGGCGGCGCTGGACTACCTGTCGCCGCGGCTGGTGGGCCTCGAGGTCGAGGATACCGAGGCCATCCAGCAGGTGTTGGGCAATTTCCCCAACAACCCCACCGCCAAAGCGGGGCTGGACATCGCGTTGTGGGAGGCCTGGGCTCATAGCGAGGGGCAGACCCTGTGGCAGGTCTTCGAGCCGCACCACCCCAGGGTGCGGGTCAGCTACATCCTGGGCATTGCCGACGAGGCTGAGATGCTGGCCGATGCCCACGCTGCCTACGCGGCTGGGGTTCGGGTGCTTAAGGTCAAGGTGGGGCGCGATTTGCAAGGCGATCTGCTGCGTATAGCGACCCTCAAGGAACGTTTCCCCGATGTGGCCCTGTACGCCGATGCCAACGAGACCCTCTCCCCTGAGGAGGCCCCGGCCTATCTGCAAAGGTGGGCCGAGGTCGGGCTTCTGTACGTGGAGGAACCCCTGCCCATTGCCGAGGTGCAGGCCCGTCAGCGCCTGCGCCGAGCGGCCATCCTGCCCCTGATCGCCGACGACTCGGCCTTCACGCCGCGCGATCTGTGGCGCGAGGTTCAGCTCGATACCTTCGATATCCTGAACCTCAAACCCGCCCGCACCGGCTACACCCAGACCCTGCAGATGCTGGCCCTGAACCGCGCCGAAGGTAAAAAGGCCATGGTGGGCTCACAGGCCCTTTCCAGCTTTGGGGCCTACCAGACCGCTCTGATGGCTTTTCAGGAAGGGGTGAGCGAGCCTTGTGAGCTGGCCTTCCACCTCAAGGCCGAAGGGGGTTTTTGTAGCTTTCCCCCGCTCAAGGAAGGCTGGTTATATTGGGAAGACCTGGCCCAGTGCCGCTTTGACCCGCAGGCTTTTGAGCGCTTTGCTCTGAACTCGCGACGGTGATGACGACCATTTTGCTTCCCGAACGGATCGTCCAGGCCCTGCGGCTGGTCTGCCCCATTTTGAACGATGCTGGCGTGGAGTGGGCAGTGAGCGGCAGCCTGGCCCTGGCCCTGCACGGCCTGCCAGTGGTGCCCAAGGATATAGACCTCCAGACCGACCGCCTGGGGGCCGAGCAGATAGCCCTGTTGCTGTCCGAGTACCTCACCCATCCGCCGGGCCTGCACCTGGGGGTGCGCCTGGTGCGCTCGTACCTGGCCCAGTTCAGAATTCAAGGCCTCGAGGTTGAGGTTATGGGCGGCCTGGAGTTCCAGAGCCCGGAGGGGCGCTGGAGCCCTGCCCCCGATTTCCGGCACCAGCGCACCGTGGTTGATTACCTGGGCCTTTAGCATCCCGGTGGTTTCGCTGGGGTTTCTGCTGGCGCTGTACAACCAGCTCCAGCGCCCGGGCCGGGCGGCCCTGGTTGAGGCCCGGCTCAGAGCTCTGGGCGAGGATCCGGATCAATCGAGCTCGAGGGCATAGGTGACAACGGTGCTGGTCTGTTTGAAGCCCAAGTGCTCGTAAAGGGCCTGGGCGGCTTTTTCGTGGTCGTGGGCGCGCACCTGCAGGGTCTCGATGTGCGGATTGGCAAAGGCCCATTCGGCGGCTGCGCCCAGCAGGGCCCGTCCGAGCCCCTTGCCCCGGGCCTCCGGCACCACCCCGATATAGGCGATCTCGGCCCGGGCATCGTCGAGCTCGAGCTCGGCCATACCCACAGGTTCTCCGGTGGCGTCGGTGTAGGCCATGAACAGCTCGACCTCCGAACCAATAAAGTGCTGCCGCAGCTCCTCATCGGTCCAGTGCAGCCGCAGGCTCCAACCATCCTCGGCGCGGCTGTACAGGTCGCGGTAGACCTGGGGGTCACAGGGCTCGGCCCGCTCGATTTTGTAGCCGACCGGAACGGGATAGGCCAGATCGGTGCGTTGGATGCAGTAGAAGTAGGTGGTGTGCTCGGCGGAAAATCCCACCTGTTCCAGCAGGGCTCGAGCCTGGCGGTTGCAGGCCTCGGGAAAGGCGTAGAGGGTCGAAAAACCTTCCTGACGAGCTTTTTTGACCAGATGCTCCAGCAGTGCCCTGCCGTCGCCCCCGCGGATGATGGGCCCTTCCAGGGCCGCCCCTTCCCAGAAGGGAACCAGGGCACCGTACCCCTGCACCCGGCCGGCCTCAAGCCAGACCCAGGCTTTTTCGTCCTCACCGGCCAGCACCTCCCACCACAAGCCTTCGGGGGTGCGGGCCTCGGGGGCCAGCGAACGGCGCTCGGGCGCCTCGTCCATCCAGCAGAGCAACTCGGCGAGCTGCGATAGATGGGATTGTGCCACGGGCCGGTTCATAGAACCTTCCTTTGCGAGCAGCGTGGGGGCCGCTGCCTGAAAACCTCCTTCGAATACCCGTATTGTACAACGCCGGCCTCTGCTAGAATCAGGGGAAACACAATGAAGAACCATACGACCTTTGTCATCAATCCAGCGGCAGGGCGGGGGCGGGTGGGCCGGATGTTGCGGCAGCTCGAGGCCGCTATTGTCCGGCACGCCCAGTCCTCCGATGCAGAAATCGTGGTTACGCAGGCCCCGGGCCATGCAACCCAGATCGCCCAGCGCGCCGCGCCCGGCAGCCGGGTGGTTGCGGTGGGAGGGGATGGCACCGTGCACGAGGTGCTGCGCGGCATCGCCGGATCGGACAAGGCCATTGGGGTGGTGCCCATTGGCAGCGGCAACGATTTTGCCCGCATGGTGGGGCTACACAAACTGCCCCTCGAGGCCGCCTTGCACACCGCCCTGCATGGAACCGTGCGCAGTGTGGATCTGGGCGTGGTCAACCACCGGCCTTTCGGGGCCAGCCTGGGTATCGGCTTCGACGCGGCGGTGGCCCGAAAAGCGCTTTCTGCCCCCACCTTTTTACGGGGAATGCCCCGCTACCTGTACTCGATTTTCGCCGTGCTCAAAGAGCTGGAGCTACCCAACCTCGAGCTCATCCAGGGCAACCAGGTTCTCTACCAGGGGCCCAGCCTGCTGGTGGCGCTCATGAACGGCTCGACCTACGGCGGGGGTATACCCATCGTACCGGATGCGCTGCCCACCGATGGACTGATTTCAGCAGCGGTGGCCGGCTCTTTCAGCCGCCTGGGGGTGGTGGGGATTCTACCCCAGTTGCTGATGGGCAAGCACGTGCACCACCCCCGGCTGCACTTCTTTCATGGCACCGAGTTCGTGGTTCGCTTCGACCGACCGGTTCCGGCCCACTCCGACGGGGAATTGCTCGAGCCCAGCCACGAGTACCGGGTGCAGATGATTCCGGGCGGACTCCGGGTGGTTCAGTCTGGGGCGTAATCTGCACGGGCTTGTTAACGGCCGTTTTGGTGACGAATAACCATACGCCCCCGCACACCCCTTGGTACATTAGAATTGCGGCTTCTCAGAGCCCCCAAAGAAAGGATTGGAATTGGTGAACGAGGTTAGCTGGAAACTATTCGCACCGCTCTCAATCGAAGGGGCCACGCTTCTGATTGAGCACCAGGATTTGCCCTCCGGTATGGCCATTCGCCTGGGGGGGGCGGGGGGCGTGGTGCTCAAACCCCAGGAAGCCCAGGAGCTTTTGCTCAACCTGCTCACCGGGGAGTCCTGGGTGAGCAGCCGTTTGGTCTGGGCTGCGCCCCGCCTGCACATTGGGCAAAAGGGCTACAACTTAAACGAACGTGCCAAGCTGGCCTTAATTGAAGCCCTTCAGTCGCTGCTGGTGGAGTCCCAGGGGGTGGCCGTCAACCCCATGCCCAAGGAAACCTGGCAGCGCTCGCTGCTCGAGATCACCCAGCAGCGATTTGCCAGCGTAGAGGAGGCCCTGCCCAAGCTGGGTGATATGCTGATCTCGCTGGGCTTTAAGGGTATCTGCCTGTGGTTGCGCGATGGGAATGAGCGAACCCTCAAACCGGCGGGGCAGTACCCCGAAGCCGCTCCGCCCGAAGAGCTGCAGCCCGAGCGCCACCCGGTTTATTTTCAGGTGCTCGAGCGCAACCTGCTGATCGCAGCCGACGATGCTCGGCAGGATGCTCGCATGAACGAGCTGCGCGACATCCTGATCGGGCGTGGTCTGGGGGCGGTTTTGCAGGCGGTCTTGCATGGGGAAGGGGGGGTGCGGGGGGTGATGTGGATCGAAAGCCTTCAGCCCCGCAAGTGGAGCAATGCCGACGAGACCCTGGCCCTGGCTGTAACCCAGGTGCTCGAGCGTATTCTGCGCCCCCTTAAAGACGAGGTCAAAATCCAGATCCCCGAGCGCAAATCGCTGGCGGTTAAGCGCAGCGAGTTCGAGCTCAATCTGGCCCAGGCCCTCTTGATGGCCCAGCGGTATGAGCGTTCACTGGCCTTGATGCGCATCCGGATCGACGGCATGAACAAAGCCCAGACCGAACGGGCGGCCCGGGAGATTGCCTACACCCTACGCCAGAGCGACTCGCTGGCCTACCTGGGGGAGCAGGGTTTTGCCTTGCTGCTTTCCGAGGTGCGTTGGACGGCTGGGGCCAGCCGGGTGGCGCACCGCCTGCTGGGCCGTCTACGGGCCGCGCTATCGGGCCTAAAAGTGGGCATTGGCATTGCCATGTACCCACAAGACGCCACCACCGTGGAGGGGCTCTGGAATCAGGCTGAGCAGGCCTGCCAGCTGGCCGTTGAGGCCGGGGGGGGCATTCGGCTGCTGACCCCTGGGGTCACCGAATTGCAAGAAGCCATTTCGCAAGACGGCCTAACCCTACACTTTCAGCCGGTGTTCAACCTGAGCGACCTCGAGCTGGTGGCGGTGGAAGCGCTGGCCCGCTGGCCCAGACCCAAAGGCCTACACCAGGCTGGGGAGTTTTTACCCCTGGCCGAGCAGGTGGGCTTGATGAGCATGCAAGACCGCTGGGCGCTGGAGAAGGTGCTTGAGCAGGCCGCCTTGTGGAGGCCTTCCGGGGTGAACGCCCGCTTCAGCATCAACGTCTCCACCGAGACCCTCATTGATCCAAACTTCCCCAGTCTGCTGCAAGAGATGCTCTCGGCCAAGCGCCTCCCAGCCGATGCCCTTATTGTGGAGTTGCGCGAGGAGGCCATTCTGAGTGACCTCGAGACCACCAGCCGTGGCCTTGAGATCCTCAAGCACCTGGGTGTTCTCATCGCCCTCGATAACTTTGGCTCCAACCCCCTCCCGCTCACCCAGCTCAAGCACCTGCCCATCGACTGGATCAAGCTCAACCCGGTGCTATCGGTTTCGGAAAACGCCATGCTGGCTAAAGCGGTCATCGATATGGTGCACGCCATAGGCGCCAAGGCGGTGGCCAAAGGTTTGGAGGAACAGTCCCAGCTTACCCGCATGAAAGAACTGGGGGCCGACTACGGTCAGGGTCACATCCTGGGCTGGCCGGTTCCCGCAGAAGATCTGGGGGCGTTGCTGGTCTGGGGCATTAGCTCCTAAAGCCTGTTACCATTGACCCATGACCGAAGGCGCGGTGCTGTTGCTACGGCTATTGCTGTGGTTGCTCCCCGGTGCGCTGGCCTTCCTGTCGGTGCGCAGCCTGCTGGCCGGGCGCACCCGTGTGGGCCTGGGGTTGCTGGTGGGTGCGGTGCTGGCGGCGCTCCTGATCAAGCCCATCCCGGTAAGCCTGGCCTTTGTGCTAATTGGCGCACTGGCGGCCCTGGGGGGTGGGCGCAACCCCCGTTACGCCCGCGAGCTGCGCGAGCGGCTGGAGGAGTGGCGAAAATAAAAACACGGGGCGGCGAGCCCCGTGTCTGGATTGGCGGGCGCGGCAGGATTCGAACCCACGACCTACTGATCCGTAGTCAGTCGCTCTATCCAACTGAGCTACGCGCCCCTGTGCACCGGTGAACACCACCAAATGCGTCCTGTAGGTTAACATAGGCGCTGCAAGCTGTCAACAAGGCCAGGGGAAGTGTGCTTTAACTCCTAAAGTCATGGGGTACACTGGTGTAGGAGCCTCGAGGCTCCTTTGATATGGGTAAGCGTGTACTGGCGGCCATGAGCGGGGGGGTGGACTCCTCCGTGAGCGCCGCTTTGCTTAAACAGCAGGGCTACGAGGTCATCGGGGCCATGATGCGCTTCTGGCCCGACAACAAAAAGGACGACTGCTTCGAGACCTGCTGCTCGCCTGACGCAGCCTACGAGGCCCGGCGGGTCGCCGATATTATCGGTATTCCTTTTTACCTGCTCGACTACCGCGAGGAGTTTCAGGAAAAGATCATTGACCCATTTATTGCAGGCTACCAGCAAGGGGAGACCCCCAACCCTTGCGTGAACTGCAACACCCGGGTCAAGTTTGACTCGCTTTTAAAGAAGGCCCGGATGCTGGGCTGTGATTATGTGGCAACCGGGCACTACGTCATAAACCGCGATGGGGGGCTGTACCGGGGCGACCCCAAGAAAGACCAGACCTACTTTTTGTGGGGCACGCCCAAGGAGGCCATTCCCCATATGCTCTTTCCGGTGGGCCACCTGGAAAAGCCCCAGGTGCGGGCCCTGGCCGAGCAGTTTGGTCTGCCCACCGCCAAAAAGCCCGAGAGCCAGAACATCTGTTTTGTGCAGGGCGACCTGAAGGACTTCCTGGCCCAGCACCTCTCGGCCCGTCCGGGGCCGCTGATTGACCTCGAGACCGGCCAGCAGATTGGCGAACACAACGGGGCGCAGTTCTACACGGTGGGCCAGAAAAAGGGCCTGGGCCTGTGGAAGAGCCACCTCGAGCGCTACGTGGTGCAGGTGAACACCACCACCAACGAGGTGATCGTGGGGCCCAGGGAGGCCTGTATGTGGGGGGGCCTCGAGATTCGTGAGGTCAACCTGCTGGTTGAGGCGCAGGACTTACCCGAGCGCCTCGAGGTGCAGGTGCGCTACCGCACCAGGCCGGTGCCGGCCCGGGTGGAGGCCATGGAAGCTGGGCGGATGGTCATCCGGCTCGCGGAGCCCCAGTTCGCCGTGACTCCAGGCCAGTCGGCGGTCCTCTACCAGGGGGAGCGGCTCTTGGGCGGGGGTTTTATCACCCGGGCCCTCTACAATCAGTTCCAGCCTCGAGCCCTCACGGCCAGCTAGAGACCTTGACACACCCTTTTCCCAATCTCCTGGGTTCGGCAGCAACCTACCTTAAAGGCCCACCGCTTTAGCGGCCTCTGGGCTTAGAGACACCCCCTCCTGTAGCGCTTTTTGCTCGAGGCGCCACTCGCGTTCGCCTGGCAGTAGAACCCGATCGACGTTTTCGGCGGGAGGCAGCGCGCGAACCCTGCGAATGTACGCGTCGACCTGCTTTCTAAACTGTTCGGCGTCGCCAAAAACACCCGGGTTCAGGGCCATAAAAAAATGGCCCAGGCCCTGGGGCCGTTCGGGCTCGGTGTAGAGCGGGGCGATCTCGGGGCCAATCAGAGCGCCCACGAGTGGGCCGCACAGCACATCAATGAGCAGGCTGATGGCCGATCCCTTGGGCCCCCCAAAAGGCAGCAGGGCGCCGGCCAGGGCCCGGTCGGGGTCGTCGGTGGGCCGCCCCTCCGCATCGAGGGCCCAGTTGAGGGGGATGGTTTTCCCGCTGGACTTGGCCAGCAAAATTTTGCCGTGGGCGGCCTCGCTGGTGGCCATGTCCAGGGCGATGGGGGGTTCCTCCATGGCCGGGATGCCCACAGCCAGGGGGTTGGTGCCCAGAAAGCGGCTGCGGGCGCCCCAGGGGGCCACCAGCGCATCGGCGTTGGAGAGTGCCACGCCGACCAGCCCCTTTTCCACTGCGCTGCGCACGAAGTACCAGGCCAGGCCAAAGTGGCTCGAGCGCCGCACCCCCACAGCGGCCAGGCCCACCTTCTGGGCTTTTTCAATGGCCAGCTCCATCGCTTTCAAGCCGGAGGGGATGCCGTGACCATCCTGGGCATCCAGCAGGGCCAGGGCTGGATAATCCGCCAGCAGCACGGGCCGGGCCTGGGGTTTTACCGAACCCAGTCGGGCGCGCTCGAGGTAGATGGGCAGTCGGATCAGGCCGTGCGAGGCAACCCCCCGCATCTCGGCCAGCACCAGGGATTCTGCGATGGGTAGAGCATTCTCCAGCGTAAAGCCCCGGTTTATTAGAATCTGCTCCACCCGCTCGCGCAGTTGTTGCACAGGAATGCCTTGCATTACCAGGGTTCTCCTGTGGTGAAGCCACCGTCCACGTACAGCACGTGCCCGTTAACGTATTCGGAGGCTGGAGAGGCCAGGAACACAACCGCACCGGCCAGGTCTCGAGGCCGTCCGGCCCGCCGTACGGCCACGCGCTGCTCCAGGCGCTCGACCCAGAGGGCATCTTGAAAAAGCGCGTCGGTCATATGGGTATGGAAAAAGCCGGGGGCAATTGCGTTGACCCGGATGCCCCACGCCCCCCATTCCTGGGCCAGGGTGTAGGTGAGGGTAACCAGCCCGCCCTTGCTGGCGGCATAGGCGGCCCTGCGGGGTAGCCCACGTCCGCTCATTACCGAGCCGATGTTGATAATGCGGCCATACCCCTGGGCGCGCATGGGCTCGGCCACCGCCTGGGCCATGAAGAAACTGCCGCTCAGGTTGACCTCGAGCACCCGCTGCCATTCGGCGGGGCTTAGCTCGAGGGACGGTTTAATCACATGGGTGCCCGCGGCATTAACCAGGATGTCCACCCGCCCGAGCTCGTGCAAAACCTGCTTCACCGCACCCTGAGCCTCCTGGGCAGAGGTGACATCGGCCACCACGGGCAGCGCCCCGAGCTCGCGGGCGCAGCAGCGCAGGCTCTCTTGGTTGCGGCCTAAAAGGGCGACCTGGGCGCCGGCTTCCCTTAAGGCTCGAGCCATCTCCAGGCCCAACCCCCCGGTACCGCCGGTCACCAGAGCCACCCGTTGGTTGAGTTCAAACAGTTCTTTCATGCTGCTTCCTCAGTCCATAAGCGCCCCACCGTTGATATCCAGTGTGGCTCCGGTGATAAAACCTGCTTCTTCGGAGACTAAAAAGGCCACGGCCGCCGCGACCTCCTGGGGTTTGCCCAGCCTTCCCAGCGGAATTCCGGATAGCACCCGCTGGCGGGTTTCTTCGCTCCACTGGGCGCTCATCTCGGTCTCGATGGCGTGGGGGGCTACGGCATTGGCGGTAATGCCGTAGGGGGCCAGCTCCCGGGCCAGGGTTTTGGTAAGGTTGACCACCCCCGCCTTGGAGGAACCATAGCCCGGTGCGGAGGTGATGTCCCCCGTTTTGGCCGCGATCGAAACGATGTTTACGATGCGCCCCCAGCCCCCTTTGATCATGTACGGCGCGGCGTGTTTGGCGCAGTTGAAAGCGCCCTTGAGATTGACAGCAATAACCCTATCCCAGTCGTCCTCGCTGACGCTGAGCAGATTGCCGCGGCGGATGATGCC
>OGCI01000431.1_pt1 | contig 49282 bp, 44 predicted proteins | sample 1570021 | NCBI WGS metagenome assembly OGCI01 (sample SAMN06264664, study PRJEB24512) | hot springs metagenome | isolation source: Hot spring water | place: South Africa: Tshipise | collected 2015-06-21
ATCCTTGCTCAAGTCGAGACAGTTAACCTCGATAAAGAAATTATCATCGTTGATGATCATTCAACTGATGAAACGCCGGTCATTTTGGCCGATTTGCTCCGCTCGCGCCCATACCTCACTGTCATACGACATCCCCAAAACCGCGGGAAAGGCGCCGCAGTGCGGAGCGGCTTGGCCCACGCTCGCGGCGAGATTACCATCATTCAAGACGCCGATCTGGAGTACGATCCGCAAGACTATTACGAACTGGTCAAGCCGATTGCCAGCGGGCGGGTCGATGTCGTCTTCGGCAGCCGCTTCCTCGGTCGCCATACCGGGATGTACTTCTGGAATGCGCTCGGCAATAAGTTCCTCACGTTTTTGACCAATTTTCTCTTCAACTGCTGGATCTCCGATATGGAGACCTGCTACAAAGTAGTGCGCACCGATGTTTTGCGCAGCCTTCAGCTCGAGAGCAACGATTTCCGCATTGAGCCAGAGATCGCGGCAAAAGTGTTGCGACGTGGCTACCGCATCTATGAAGTGCCGGTGAGTTACCTGGGGCGAACATATGAAGAGGGCAAAAAGATGAAGCCTATCCAGGGCATCTATGCCATCTTTGCCCTCCTGAAGTATCGGTTCTGGATGTAATCCGATTGAACAATACTTGTGCAATCAGATAATTTGTGATACAACACTCAGGGAAGACGGGTAAAATACCCGTTACCATTCCGCGGAGGGGCGGGCAGCGCGGGATTTTTCCCGGCGCGCTCGCTCTTCATTCGTGATGAGGAACGCATGCGGATTGCAATGCTGAGTGTTCATAGTAGCCCGCTGGCCCGGCTCGGAAGTAAAGAGGCTGGCGGCATGAATGTCTACGTGCGCGAATTAGCCCGCGAGTTGGGGCAGCGTGGGATTCTCATTGACATTTTCACCCGTAGCCAGGATCGGACGACACCGACCGTGATACCTCTCGGGCGCGGTGTTCGCCTGGTCAGTCTGCACGCTGGTCCTGCCGCACCCTATGACAAGAATTTGCTCTTGACCTACCTGCCCGAATTTGTCAGCCGGGTGCGCTGTTTTGCCGATGGGGAAGATTTGAGTTACGATCTCATCCACAGCCACTACTGGCTCTCGGGTGAAGCAGCGTTGCGGCTGCGCCGGGTGTGGCGGGCGCCGATTGTGCAGATGTTTCATACGTTGGGCGCAATGAAGAATAGCGTGGCTCGCTCTGAAGAAGAAGTGGAAACCAGGCGACGAATTGTCATCGAGCGACGGTTGATGCGCGAGGTAGATGCGGTAGTGGCCGCTACTCCGCTCGACCGGGCACAGATGGTCTGGCACTATGGCGCTGATGCTAGCCGGATCAGGGTCATTCCGTGTGGGGTAGACTTACGTCGGTTTCAGCCGGGCGATCGGGCAGCGGCGCGCGCCGAATTGGGGCTGTCTGATGATACCATTCTGCTGGTTTGTGTTGGCCGCATCGAGCCACTCAAAGGCATGGATGCCTTGATTCGGGCAGCCGCGCGCCTCTTGAACCAATACCCTCACTGGCGCGATCGGTTGCAGGTGATGCTGATCGGCGGCGATGATGAACGACAATCGGCGCGCTGGAATAACGAACAACGTCGCCTCGATGCGCTGCGCCGCGAGCTGGGTATCGCAGCGCAGGTACGCTTCGTCGGCGCGCAGCCACAAGAGCGCTTGCCGCTGTACTATGTGGCCGCCGATGTTGTAGCCGCGCCATCGCATTACGAATCGTTTGGTCTGGCAGCGCTCGAAGCGCTGGCCTGTGGCGCCGCAGTGGTGGCGTCGAATGTCGGTGGATTGGCACTGACGATAGAGGATCGACGCAATGGTTTGCTGGTGCCACCTGACGATGATGCAACGCTGGCCGCGCAGATTGAGCGAATCCTGACCGATGCAGCGCTGGCCGCGCGGCTGCGATCGGCGGCAGTAGAGCGCGCGGCTGAATATGGCTGGCCGGCAATTGCCCGCCGTGTTGCCATCCTCTACGATGAATTGGTGGCAACAAATGCAGCAGTCTGGTCGGCACAGCGATTGGTGCGAGTATCGTGAGTAGAACACGAGCACTATTCATTGTTGGCGCACTCTATCTGGGCGTCGGCTGGATATTGTCAGCTATTGGACCAAGCCTGCCTGGGCTGGCAGCGCAGGTCGGCCACGAAGTAACCGACCTGGGCGCTATCTTTACCGCGTTTTCGCTCGGTGGAGTGCTGGCATCGATCGGCGTGGGAACTGCTATTGAGCGCTGGGGTATGCGAACCGTGATCGCGACCGGCGCAGGGCTGATGGGTAGCGGCATGCTGCTGACCGGATTTAGCCCTTTTTTGACTGGTATGCTGGCCGGAACCTTATTGGCCGGCTTTGGCTATGGCGGTATGCTGGCCGGTGGTAATCTCTTGATTGCGCGACTGTATCACGGCGCTGCCGGGGCAATCAATGCGCTTAACCTCTTTTTCAGCGTAGGGTCAATCGGCGGCCCGTTGCTGGTAGCGGCGATGATCGCCCTCATCAACCGCCCCCAAGCTGCCATCTGGTTCGGCGCAATGCTCATGCTGGCCCTGGTCTGGCCAACCATTCGCTTGCGCGAACCAATTCAGGCTCCAGTGGCGCAGATGGCAGGCGCGCCGCGCTGGCTGGCAGCAGTGATGTTTGGCTTGCTGATGTTTACCTACATCGGCACTGAGATCGGTATCGGCGGCTGGATCACATTAATCCTGGAGCGAGGCGCCGGCCTTGCTGCTCCGGTAGCTGCTCTCAGCACCAGTCTCTTTTGGGGAATGTTAACCATTGGTCGGCTGGCGGCAACTGTCTGGGGCGATCGGATTGGGCCGCTGCGCACGCTGTTACTGTGTATCAGCGGACTTGGATCGGGTGGTATCCTCTTGACGCTGGGATCACACCAGACAGAACTCGCCCTGGCAGCAGTGGCGCTGATGGGCCTGGCCTGTGGACCAATCTTCCCCACCACTATGTTGATGATCACCCACGCAGCCGGGCGCAGCGGCGCTGCGCTCAGCCTGGCCCTGACGATTGGCACCGGCGGCGGCCTGTTTCTGCCAGCACTGTTTGGGTTGTTGATCGGCTGGTTTGGCCCGGCAACTGGCTCGCTACTGGTCGTTGTTGACGCAAGTTTGATGCTGGTGATGCTCATCATAGCGCGCCGTGGTATGATGCGTTCGCCAGCATTCGCAGAATCCTCGGCAAGACCATAACATCGCTCCTATTGATACGAAAACGCAGGCAACAAACCGATGATCACGATCGATCTCAACTGTGATTGCGGCGAGAGCTACGGCGCGTTTCAGATCGGTGATGACGATGGCATCCTGCCCTTTGTTAGCTCGGCCAACGTGGCTTGTGGCGGTCACGCTGGCGATCCCCAGGTGATGCGCCGCACAGTGCGGCGCTGTCGTGAATTAGGGGTAGCAGTAGGCGCTCACCCCGGGTATCCCGATCTGCACGGATTTGGGCGACGGGTATTGCCGATGTCACCCTCTGAAATCGAAGATTGGGTACTGGGCCAGATCGGCGCACTCGCCGCCATCGCTCGCGCCGAAGGGGTTGAATTGCGCCATGTGAAACCGCATGGCGCGCTCTACAATGTGGCTGCGCGCGATACTGCCATTGCAACGGCGATTGCTCGCGCCGTTGCCGCATTTAGTCGCAACCTGGCTCTGGTTGGTCTGGCCGGCTCAGCACTGATCGCAGCCGGTATTGAAGCAGGGCTGCCGGTACTGGCCGAAGCCTTTGCCGATCGAGCCTATGAAGCCGATGGTCGGCTGCGAGATCGTCGCCATCCCGATGCGTTGATCGTTGAGCCAACAGCCTGCCTGACCCAAACGCTGAGTATCGTCCGGGATAGAGTGGTGATCGCTCAGGACGGCACTCCGGTGCCGTTGCAGGCCGATACTATCTGCCTGCACAGCGACACACCGGGAGCCGCAGCGCGCGCCGCCATTCTGCGACAAGGATTAACGGCAGCAGGCATTAGCGTGCGAGCGCCTGAACGATGAGCGGATGGATCGATCTAATGGGAGAAGCGGCCCTGCTGGTGCGCTGGCCGGCCACGATCGCCGCAGCCGGCGCACCGTTGGCAGCAATGGCTGTGTTGCAACGTGATCCATTGCCGGGTGTGATCGATCTGGTGCCGGCAATCGACTCGCTCCTGGTCTGTTTTGATCCGCTGACCACTGATTATGAGCGGCTCAGCGCCCGGCTAACCGAGCTGGCAAGACAACCGCCATTAGCTGCTTTGCCGGCAGGACGCGAGTTTGTCATCCCGGTGCGCTACGGTGGCGAAGATGGCCCCGATCTGGTAGAGGTGGCCGAACGAACAGGGCTTACCCCTGCCGAAGTGATCTCGCTCCACACTGCAACTGAGCAGCGGGTCATTATGATCGGTTTTGCCCCCGGCTACCCCTACCTGGGCTGGCTACCACCGCTGTTACATCTCCCCCGCCGCGCAACCCCACGAGTAGCGGTACCGGCTGGCTCGGTAGCTATTGCTGCCGGTATGACCGGGATCTATCCAACCACGCTACCCGGAGGCTGGCACCTGATTGGACGCACCACAGTGCAGTTGTTTGATCCAGCCGCCGATCCTCCAGCGCTGCTCCAGCCGGGAGATCGGGTGCGATTTGTCGCCTTGTAGAGCCAACCAGACATCGATGCACAGCAGCTATGACACTGGAATGGCGGGACACAAATGGGTTCACTACCAGAGACGGCTGTTATCGAAGTTATTGCCGGCGGTCCGCTGCTCACAATCCAAGACGGCGGACGGCTGACAGCGCGGCGCTACGGCGTACCGGTTGGGGGGGCGATGGATCGGTTTGCGCTGGCAGCGGCTAACCGATTGGTTGGCAACTCGTTAAACGCGCCGGCACTGGAGTTAACCGCTGGCGGTATTCAGCTCCGTTTTGGCGCGCGGATGACCATTGCGCTTACCGGCGCTGATGTACAGGCTCACCTCGATGGCACTCCTCTGGCGCCCTGGCAGAGTGTGCTTGTGCCGGCTGGCAGCACACTAAGCCTGCACGGACGACGCGGAATGTGGGGCGGACGGAACTATTTAGCGGTGGCAGGCGAACTGGCTGCTGAGTGGGCAATCGGGAGCGCCAGCACCTGTCTGGCCGGCGGTTTTGGCGGATATGAAGGGCGCGCCTTACGGAGCGGTGATCGAATTCCCGTCCGCCCACGCCTGGGCACGGTAGTGGAAGGAGTGCGCTGGTGGCCCGCGGATCGCCGTCCTTCGTACCGCGCGCAGCCGTGCCTGCGGGTACTGCCAGGACCACAACGCTCGGTACTACCTGAAGCATGGGAAAAACTACTGAGCGCAACCTTCCAGATCGATCAAGCTGCGAGTCGCCAGGGCTATCGATTGAGTGGCGCTCTCCTGCCAGCGCGCGACCTCTCGCTCCCATCATTTGGCGTCGTACCAGGAGCAATTCAGCTTCCTCCTGACGGACAGCCGATCTTGCTGATGGCCGATGCCCAAACGACCGGTGGCTATCCGGTCATTGCCGTCGTGATTGGGGCCGATCTGCCACTGGCCGCACAACTGTTACCCGGCGATCAACTCAGCTTCACCGAAACAGACCTGACAACCGCACAGGCGGCATTGGCCCAGCAGTCAGCATGGCTGACTACCGGGCCAGAAGACGACGAAGCTGACTGGTTACTATCGCAAGCCGGAGCCATTGGCTAACGACTGCTACACCATGCGCGCAAACATCGCAATCAGTACATTACTTAGCACTAATACCAGGATGATTCCCAACGCCACCGGCCCAGCCCAACGCTGAAGGCGAGCCAACGGATTGCGCACTCCGAAGAAGATATGACCAACAATAGCCGTCACCAGGCCTAAAAGGGGATGCAAAATAAAAGGGAAACTGAGGAAATAGGTGATACCGGCAAAGATCCCGGCCAACCAATAGATCAAACCTAGCGTCGCCTGAATATCGATCAGCACAGGGAAGACCCGCGTAACCAGATTTCGCGGCGCATTGGGTCGGTAGGTAAAAGCCAGATACACGGCTGCAACGACGATCAAAACCGACAACACCTCGCGACCAAAGATGGCATGAATTTGCCGAATAGTGGCAAAGATGGGATCCATAAAAGACAGCTCCGTGATGCAATTGCGTGAATGCGACGGCATTCAGGTCGGTCTGCAAGCAGGCAACATCCTGGGCAAAGTAGAACGATGTCGGAAACGTTGCCAGCTAGCGCGCGCGATCACCGATTCAACTCACGCTACGAACACATGATCGCTACCAGCCCAACCAGGCAAACTTCGCCCGGCAGTAGTATCGTACAAATCTTCACAATGGATGTCAAATCGCTTCATTCTGTCGAACGCGATGATAGAGAGCTTCAGTTTCGGGGAGCGGCTCGATCCCAAGTTCTTCACGCAGCGCCTGCACACAACGAGTATAAGCCCGCATTGCCTGTGAACGGCTACCGGCGCGAGCGTGAGCGCGCATCAAGAGCTGGTAAGCCTCTTCGTAGCAGCGATCGCGGCGCAAAACCTGCTCGGCAATCTGGATAGCCTCGTTATGGCGACCATCAGCGCTGAGCTGTTCCGCATACGAAATCGCAGTAGCAAGATAACGGGCCAGTAAGCGCTCACGCTCTTCGATCGTCCACGGATCGTAAAGTGACTCGGCGAGGTAATCACCACGGTAGAGTTGAAGGGCAGCCTGGGCACTACGCCGGGCAAAATCGGGGTCACCGGCAGTTTGGGCGCCACTTGCGCGCAGCTCGAACTCATCGACATCGATCCAGGCGCCAAACGAAGGGGCAAAGCTGTAGGCCAATCCCTGCCGACGAATAAAGAAGGGGGGCACGCGCGGCGGACGGTGCGGTTCGAGGGCCGCATTCAAGGTATTGAGGGTTACCTTAAACTGACGTTCGGCAGCCTCGAGATCGGCATCAGGCCAGAGCCAGGCACAAATCTGTTCCCGCTGCACCCAATTGCCGCGCATGGTCAGCAACAACTGGAAAAGCTGACGGGCCTTTTCGCGTTGCCACTCGCGGGCCTGAATCTCCTGATTACCGCGCCAGACGCGAAATGCGCCCAACATCTGCACCCGCAAGGTAAAACCGGGATGATAATCATCAACCGTATCATCCGCCGCGATGGAAGGAAAACCCTGCCGCAGGAGACGGATAGCCGTATCCCGATGAGCCGGCATCGTTCGCGCGCGCAACAAAAGCGGCACCAGCGCGGCAATATCGCGCGGACCAAACAGACTGGGACCAATCAAAACCTGCTCGTAGCCATGCTCAACTGCTTCCCGCATCACCTGATCGATCAGCGGGTCAACATTAGCGGTGCGTCCAGTGCGTAAAGCTGCCAACGCCCGCCACAGATGCACGAGGAATAGGCCGAAGGTATCGCGACCGGCTTGAAAGCGCTGTTCAGCCTGTTCGAGCCATTCGTGACCACGTGGATCGTCAGCGACGAGCGTTACACTCCCCAGGGCCAGCAACATCAAGGCAGCCACCCACTCATCACCGGCTGAGGCAGCCAGCAACAACCCTTCACGCGCATCGGCTTCAGCGCGAGCCAGATCACCGGCATGACCGTGGAGCAACGTCAAACCCAAATAGCCTTCGGCGCGCGTGCGCGGCACCGTCACCTGCTGCAACAGGCGCAGGCCACGGCTGTAATGTTGACGAGTCGTCTGATCATCCCCACGAGTAATAAGCTGATAGGCATGGCCGAGGCGCAATTCGGCGAGCGCCTCAGTCACCAGATTGCCGCTTTGTTGCGCTTCAAGCAGCATACGATGCGCAAAAGCCAGCGCTTGCGTACCCCCTCCGAGCATGGCGTTAATCAGCGCCAACAGTAACAATGGCTCGCGATGACCGGTAGCGCGAGTCAGCGGTTGTTCCGACCAGAGGCGTTCTTCGAGCATCTGACGAGCTTCACGCAAGCGACCGGAACGCAACAACAACCGTGGTCGCAGCGTTTCAGCATGGGTTATGTAGAGATGGTCGAGACCATGAGCGACAGCCAGCTTTCGCGCTGTCTGTTCGAGGCGCAAACCGATGTCAGCCCGGCCACGATTAGCCCAATTCTCAGCCTGCATCAACAACAACTCAATTCGTTCGGCAACGCAATGGCGCGGGAGCAGCTTTAGCGCCCGCCGCAACAGATCGGTCGCGGGTGCCGGTTGCACGGTATCGAGATAGATTGCAGCCTGACCCCGGAGACAGCGTGATTGACCGAGGCAATCATTTTGAGCCGCAAACGCCCGTTCGGCGCGTCGATACGCCGCTAATGCCGCTTCCAATCGATTGAGCTGATGGAGCGCAGCCGCCTGGATCTCAACCAGTTCGGGCTGCTCATCAGCCGGTAACACCAGGCGTCGCATCCAATCGAGCACCGCTTCGGCGCGCCGTTCGGCGAGTAGAGACCGGGCCAGCGGGAGAAACGTCGTGAAGGCGGCTGGATCGCCGGCGGCAATTTGATGGTACAGCGCGCTCTCGTGATCACCGCGACGCTGGAAGTAGGCTGCCGCCTGGCGGTGAAGCTGCGGCCATTCCGGATCGGCTGCTGCCCGCCGGGCTAACCAGGCAGCAATAATCGGTTGAAAACGCAGACCATGCTCACCAAATGGTTCGACAAAGAGGCGCCGACGGCGCAACTCTGCCATTAACGCTGACGGATCGAGCATCGGATCGAGCGCAGCGCAGAGATCAGGCTCAAGCCAGCGCAACCCAGCGCTGCGTTGCAAGCACCATCGCAGCGCTGCCGGCAGCGCTGCAAACACCTCTCGATCCAGATACTCATCAAGGGCCGGCGGAACATGTTCGCGCAATCCCAGAGCACTGCGCCAATCGGCAGCATCGAGTGCGATCCGCAGCGACAGCGCCCAGCCTGCGCTGAAAGCAAGTAATTCGTCGAAATCGTTTGGCAAAGTGCGTCCGGCCAGTTGCCAGAGGCTAACTGCTTCATCGGACGTAAATGCCAGCTCGCTCGCGTCGATCAGCACAGCCTCACCGCGCAGCCGCGCCGTGGCGAAAATTGGCGTATCAGGTTCACGTCGGCCTGACAACACGATATGCAAGCGCGGCGGTTGCGCGACGATGAGACGTTCGATCAGTGCGCGCAAATCGGTCTGCTCATCGATCAGATGAGCATCATCAATAATCAACAGCGTTTCATCATCGAGATCACTGGTGAGAGCATTGATCAAGCCATCAATCGTCGTCGGAGGACGATCAAACCGAAGTGGTGCTACTCGACTGAACGCTGCCGTCAGATGACGCAAGAGACGGGGAGGATCATCAGCAACATCAGCGCGACACCAGGCAGTCGGCCACCCCCCATGCACAGCCAGGGTCGCCAGCGCAACCGTCTTGCCACTGCCAGGTGGGGCGACCACGATGGTTAGGGGCACGTCGAGGGCCACCGCCAACCGTTGCTCGACCCGCACCCGACGCGCGCGATACAGGGGGGCAGGCGGAGGCATAAGACGGGGCCGTAACAGTGATTCGTTGTACTCGCCTGTAACCGCTTGTGATACCATGGAGATGGCAGAGATCACTTGATAGGGCAAGGGTTGTTATTGCCCTCGTTATTGCTGTCGCCTATTGTACACAGGGCCAGATACAATGTCGAACCACGAAGAACACGATCGCCAGCCATCATTTTCGCAGGGAACACAGGTGCCAGATCTAACCGACCCCATGTTTCAGTCATTGCGCGCATGGAACGAATTGCTTGCCGCCAGCACCGATATGGCTTTCGACATCGTGCTCAAAAACTGGGACTACAGTCGTAGCCTGCGTCATTCCACTGAGCAAGCGGTTGCCGACGCTATTCGCACACAACAACGTCTCAGTCAAGAGATGATGCAGGCGTGGCAAGGATATGTCGGCGATATTCAATCCATTATCAAGCGGATGCGTAAGCCATAACTGGCACGCTCATCGCAATGGACTGATCACATATAGACGCCGCCGTTCACATTAATCTGCTGGCCGGTGATGTAGTCACCATCGGCAGCCAGAAAGACGACTGCTTTCGCGATCTCCTCAGGCAACCCGAATCGTCCCATCGGGATACGGGCCTTAATCTGCTCTTGAATCTGCTCTGGCACTTTGGCGAGCATATCGGTCACTGTAAAGCCGGGGGCCAGCGCATTCACCGTAATATTGTGTTTAGCCAGCTCGAGTGCTGCCGTCTTGGTAAAAGCGATAATCCCACCCTTTGAGGCAGCATAATTGGCCTGACCAAAATTGCCCGCCTGTCCCACAAACGAGCTGATATTGATGATTCGCCCGTACCTTTGCTCGATCATATGCGGCATGACGGCTGTCGTACAGTAATAGACGCTATTGAGATTGTTCTGGATGACGGTGCTCCAATCCTCATCGGTAAGCTTGCGCAAGGTGCGATCGCGGGTAATACCGGCATTGTTGACAAGAATGTCGACTCGCCCCCAGCGATCGAGCACTTTCTGCACCATCGCGCGCGCTTCGTCAGACTGGCTGACATTAGCCTGTACCAGCATCGCTTCACCGCCTTTGGCGGTAATCGCATCAACCACCTCTTGCGCAGCAGCTATACTGCTGTTGTAGTTCACCGCCACTTTCGCCCCTTCAGCAGCCAGTGCCAGCGCAATTGCCCGCCCAATACCACGGGATGCGCCGGTGACGATGGCAACCCGGCCATCTAACTTACCCATATCTGCCTCCACCACCAACAGTACAAATGATATTTTCTCCCTTGAGCCGGCGATTACAGTTAAGATCGCCGGCTCATAACCCCACAATAGTAACACACCTACATGCGCTCAAAAATAGCAGCAATACCTTGCCCACCGCCAATACACATCGTTACCAGCGCATAGCGACCACCGATGCGGCGCAATTCATGGATCGCCTTCACCGTAAGAATGCAGCCGGTAGCGCCGATCGGGTGACCCAGCGAAATCCCACTACCATTAGGATTCACACGATCCATCGGCAAGTTTAGATCGCGGATCACAGCCAGGGCCTGAGCGGCAAAGGCTTCGTTTACTTCGAACAGATCGATGTCTTCGATCCGCAAACCGGTGCGATCGAGCAACCGACGCACTGCCGGCACTGGACCGATACCCATATACTTCGGCTCCACGGCCACATTACTGTAACCTACCAGACGGGCCAGCGGCTTATAGCCACGCCGTTCCGCCGTCGCCCGATCCATCAACACAACCGCAGCAGCGGCGTCATTAATGCTCGAAGCATTTCCGGCGGTCACCGAGCCATCTTTCAGGAACACGGGACGCAGCTTGGCCAGCTTCTCGATCGTGGTATCGCGGCGTACCCCCTCATCAACGGTGAATTGGGCCGTCCCTCCCTTCACCTTAATCTCAACCGGCACAATCTGATCGGCGAAACGCCCCTCATCGATTGCGCGCGCAGCCCGCATATGGCTCTCGTATGCCAGTTGATCCTGATCTTCGCGACTGACACCCCATTTGGCCGCTACATTCTCGGCAGTTACCCCCATGTGACAATCATCGAACGGATCGGTCAATGCGCCAACCATCATATCAACGACTTTCGTATCGTTCATACGAGCGCCAAAGCGCATTGCCGGCAGACTATAAGGGCCACGGCTCATACATTCAGCGCCGCCGGCCACAGCCGCATCAATATCACCTTGCAGAATATACTGGGCCGCCGAAACAATCGCCTGTAACCCGCTACCACACAGCCGGTTGAGCGTCAACGCTGGCGTTTCCACCGGCAAACCGCCACGCACTGCGGCGTAGCGCGCCATATACATGTCATGCGGCTCGGTATTGATGACATGCCCAAAAACGACATGGCCAATCTCTTCAGGCTGCACACCGGCCCTTGCCACCGCTTCGCGCGTGACAAGCGCTGCCAGCTCGGTTGGTGGTGTATCTTTGAGACTGCCGCCAAATGTGCCAATTGCCGTCCGCACGCCGCTCAGCACCACGACCTCGCGCTTTTCGCTCATAACGACCTCCTTGCGACGGATCGTCGGGCGACTCCGCCGGTTGTTTGCTGATCCAAGGAACGTGTACAATTATACCAGCTTCCATTACATTACGAAAAGCGAGTTTCTTATTTCAACAAGTTTCCCTTCAACGTAACCCATGTGTAACTACATGTGGTATATTTCACATACTTTATTAGGCGCTTGACCTGATCACTCGTCAACACACAGCAGGAGGCTGGCATGGCCCTACGCAGCGAAGCGATGAGCAATGTCGAATTAAGAGATGGCCGACAGGTCACAATCCGTCCACTCACCGAGAATGACCGGTCAGCGCTGGCCGATTTCGGTTTGAGTCTGCCAAAAGATGATCTGCTCTACCTCGAAGAAGATTTTACCAACCCCGATATTATTGCCCGTCTGGCGAATGCATCGCGCGCAGAAAACTGGCGCCAAATTGTCGCGATTGCCGCTGACGGATCAATCGTGGCTTACACCTCGGCCCGCCGGGTGCCAGGCTGGTCAAACCACGTCGCCGAGCTACGTCTGATCGTCAAACCAGGATGGCGACGCAGTGGATTGGGAATGCAGATGGCGCAGGCAATTGTGGAAGCAGCGCGCGATCTTGGCGCTCAAAAAGTGACGGTCGCAATGCTTGCGGCCCTTAAAGCCGGCCAGGCTATCTTTTCGCGACTTGGTTTTGCTGTCGAAGGGCAGTTGGCGCGCCATGCGATCGATCGCAACGGCGAATTGCATGATGTGGTTATTATGTCGGCCTTCCTGCGTGTGTGACAGCGATTCGGTAGATGACGTGAATCAGGGGCACAATTTGTGTGCCCCACCAGAATGTTGCCACTGCTGTTAGTTGTGATCCATCCATACCGATACTGATTGACAAGCATAGTAGCACCTGCTATACTCAGCCTCAATTGCAGAACGCTGCACTCATCCAGAGCGGTGGAGGGACCGGCCCGATGAAACCGCGCCAACCCGGCGGATACAGCCTGACGGGTGGCAACTCCGGCAGCAAGAAGCTGGCAGATGAGAGGAGAGCGGCGTCTTCTCGCCAACCGGCAGGAGCGCGTCACCTTGATCTCTCGTCGCCCCGATGAGAGGTTTTTTTATGACCATCACCCACAACCCAGGCCCAGGCACTGCCGCTGTCCACGCTGGCGAATCACGCCAGCGCGCATTTGACGCTATTACCACACCGATCGTGCAGAGCGCAACCTACACCTTTCGTGATAGCGCCGAATTGATCGCATTTCAAGTGGGAGAGGTTGAACGCGAAGAGTATGGTCGGTACGGGAATCCAACTGTGCGCGCGGTTGAAGCGCGCCTGGCTGCGCTCGAGTCTCCTGATGCGCCTGCCGCTGCTTTACTGTGCGCTTCCGGAATGAACGCGCTGACTACCGTGATGCTGGCGATGCTGCCCGGCGGTAGCCACGTGATCCTGACCGATGATGGTTATCGGCGCACACGCCAGTTTGTCAGCACGATGCTGTCGCGCCTCGGCGTAACGCACAGTGTAGTCGAAGCGGCGAATCCGGCTGCAATTGCGGCTGCAATCGAGCCAGGTCGCACGCGCCTGATCATTACCGAAGCGCCAACCAACCCCTACCTGCGCGTGATCGATCTGGCAGCGGTGGCGCGAATCGCGCGCGAACACCGGATTAAGACGGTGATCGATGCCACGTTTGCCACTCCTTACAATATGCGCCCGCTGGCATACGGGATCGATCTGGTTGTCCATAGCTGTAGCAAGTATCTGGCCGGCCATAACGATCTGCTGGCTGGAGTGATTATCGGTCGTCCGCCAATCATCAGTGCGCTCCGCGAGACGCAAGGCGTGCTGGGAGGGATTTGCGACCCGCATGCCGCCTACCTGCTGGGTCGTGGCCTCAAGACCCTGGCTTTGCGGATGGAACGCCATAACCAGAATGGGCAGGCAGTCGCCGAATTTCTGGCCCGCCATCCGCGGGTAGTCCGGGTGCATTATCCAGGATTGCCAGAACACCCCGATCACGCTATCGCCCGCGCCCAGATGCGCGGCTTTGGTGGAGTTGTCTCGTTTGAGGTGCAGGGCGATTTGCGTAGCGCAATGACGGTGGTTGACCGCTTGCGCCTGCCTTATATCGCCCCAAGCTTTGGCGGTGTGGAAAGCCTGGTTGAACAACCGGCTCTCATGAGTTACTATGAACTGAGTAGTGAAGAACGCCTGGCAGTTGGCATTCGCGATAACTTGATCCGGCTCTCGTGCGGGATCGAAGATGCCAGTGACCTGATCGCCGATCTGCAACAGGCGCTTGCCGAAGAATAGCTATGCACTCTACGTTACAACGCCGGTTGGCCGCCGGTCAGACGGTTGTGACCGGTGAAATTGCGCCGCCGAAGGGAGCGGCCCGCGCCCACCTTGAAACACTGGCTACAAATCTGCGCAATTATGTTGACGCTGTTAACCTGACCGATAACCAGCGTGGCATTGCCCGGATGTCGTCACTGGGTGGTAGCGTGATTGTCCAACAGCTCGGCATCGAGCCAATTATGCAAATGACGTGCCAGCATCGTAACCGGATCGCGCTCCAGGCTGATGCCCTCAGCGCGTCGGCGCTGGGTGTGCGCAATTTGCTGGCAATGACCGGTGATCATCCGCGGATCGGCGACCATCCCGAGGCCAAGAATGTCCTCGATCTCAATTCGTTCCAACTGATCCGTATGTTGCGTACCTTGCGCGATCAGGCATCTTTTCAATCTGGCACCCCCTTGAAGGAAGCGCCGCGCTTTTTCATCGGCAGTGTCGCCAATCCGAATGTTGAGCGAGCAGCGCGCCTGGAAAAAAAGATTGAAGCCGGCGCTGAGTTTGTTCAGACGCAATTGATTTTCGATGTAAACCGGTTTCGCCAATGGATGGCCGACGCGCGCGCTGCCGGTCTGCATCAACAGGCCTACATTCTGGTCGGCGTGATGATCCTCCGCCGTCCCAATTCGGCAATCTATCTGCGCGATCATCTCCCCGGTACGCTGATGCCCGATGCCGTCATCGAACGGATGCAGCGCGCAGCCGATAGCGAAGCTGAAGGAATTGCGCTGGCTGCCGAACTGGTGACCGAGCTGCTCAGCATTGAGGGTGTCGCCGGTGTACATCTGATGTCGGTTGATTGGACGAGGGCCATTCCGCGAGTTGTGGAACGAGCCGGCTTGCTGCCACGTCCACCAGCCCCGGCAAGCGATGAAGACAACTACCAGAGGTAAAAGACCATTGGCTCCACTTGATCAACCAATGGTTCCTTGCTGTCCGCGACACGCAGACAGCGACCGATAGCAGCGGAGCCGCGCGCCAGATGTATCCTGATCCATCCTGGATGGTCGCAATCACCAGGCGCAACACCGGTTCCCGTTCAGACGTATGATCTGACACGTGCAAAGTGGCATGACCGTCACTGACCTTCGCCCCGCCCAGACCGGCTAGCGCCGTATGATCTGACACGCGCAAAGTAGTATGACCGTCACTACTCTTCGCCACCGATGACTGCGATGATCTTTATGGTCAAAGTCGGACTGGCAACCGGCAACAGCGCGCGCTGATGTTGCGCCTCTCTGATCCTGACGAAAAATCTGCGCGCGCGTTGCTATCCATAACTCACTTTTATGCTATAACACAGGTAGTATCTTTTAGAATAAAGAGAGAATCTCGATGGCTATCATCCTTAAATCTCCGGCACAAATCGAACTGCTGCGCGCCGCCGGGCAACTGGTGCGGCAGACGTTCAACGTGCTGCGCGATCATGTTCGGCCTGGCGTGACCACGGCTGAACTCGATGCAATTGCAGAGGAATTTATCCGGGCCCACGGAGCTGAACCGATCTACAAAGGCTACGTCCCCGCCGGTCGGCGCAACTACATCCCACCCTTCCCCGGCACAATCTGCGCTTCAATCAACGATGTGATCTGTCACGGTATTCCGAGCAAGCGCGATCGATTACGGCAAGGTGATATTGTCGGGATCGATATCGGCCTGCGCCTCAACGGTTGGGTCGGCGATGCCTGCGAGACCTTCCCGGTCGGCGAGGTCGATGATGAGACGTATCGTCTGCTTGAGGTAACCCGCCGATGTCTGGAGCTTGGCATTGAGCAGGCCCAGGTGGGCAATCCGCTGCGCGCGATCGGGGCGGCGATCCAGCGCTATGCGGAAGCGAATGGTTTTTCGGTGGTGCGTGAGTATACCGGTCACGGGTTGGGCCGTAATTTGCACGAAGAGCCAACTATTTTGCACTACGACGACCCGGCTCAGACGCGCAAGATCGTGGCCGGCATGGTGTTTACCATCGAGCCGATGATTAACGCCGGCAAAGCGACAACAAAGGTTGATCGCGATGGATGGACGGTGCGCACCGCCGATGGCAAGCGATCAGCGCAGTTTGAGCATACCCTGGCGATCACTGAAGAAGGGCCGATTATTTTGACCGCCTGATCTGGCATACCGAAGCTGGCTTCGGCGGCGAGCGCATGCCTGAACGTAAGCCAGCTACTGATTGTTGGGCTTCAGATGAGGGAGACGCCGCATGACGCTTGAAGAAGAACTGATAGCAGCGCTGGTAGCCAACGATCTGGCGCGAGCAAAAGCGCTCGCGACCGAGCTGCACGCGCGCGGTCTTGACCGCGCTGCCATCGAGCAGGCTCTGGCAGCGCAACCGCACCTCGAAGAGCAGCTTTGGGCAATCTTAAACGAGATTATCCCCATCTCACGACGGGCGCTGAAGCGGCGGGCAATCCGCGCTGCCGAAGAACGCGATTGGAGCGATTGGCAAGAGGGGCGCAGATGGTAGTTGCAGGGGGGATGAAGCAATAATGAGCGCTACCAGCTCGTTCCGGCTTGCGTTGTTGGCGTTACGCCGGTTTCAATATACCCGGTAAAGCACAATCGTTTGCGGACCGCTGCTATCACGGAGCATAATCTCAACCTGATCAGGCCGCACAAGGCCGCGCGAAAGCGGGTCGTAACCGGGAACACCTTCAATATAATAGTAGTAGATTTGACCTTCGTAGCGGAAACCACGCACATTGCTGGAGCGAATAGTTACGCCCGGCTTCACTTCAATCAGCGGATCAAGAATAGCACCGCTGAGGCGACCTTGAATCTCGCGGGTCAGCAACGTTAGATCGGGTTTGGCAGCCAGTGGCGTGCGAGGTTGGGCAGAGCTGAGTAACCACCCTGCCACGCTCAGAAGTAAGCACAATTCGACGCCTAACATGATCGTAAAGAGTCCAAACCGTCGGGATTGACATAACCCTTTGAAAGTGACACGCTGCGCTGCGCTTATCGACGCCACCGGCTTGATCATGCTTTTCTGCTATGAAAATCGCGCGCAAAAGTGCGCACCTTTTCTTCCTGCCCCGATTCCGTAATAGAATTGTACCTGACAGGCGTCACTTGCCCGACTGCGACAAAGACCCCCTCTGTCGCAGCGCCGCCATCGCTGGACGGACTCGCCTCGGGTAGGGTCGTTGCGGTTACCAGCCGTTCAAGGTTGCGCGCCGCATTGATGTCGCGATCATGATGCGTGCCACAGTGTGGGCACGTCCAGGCGCGGTCGCTCAACGTCAGCGCGTCGTTGTTCCAACCACAGACCGAACACAGGCGCGAGCTGGGGTACCAGCGATCAGCAATGACAACGTGGGTACCGTAGCGCTTGGCCTTGTATGCGATCTGGCGGCGGAATTCGTACAAACCCACATCGGCAATGGCGCGAGCCAGCCTGCGGTTGCCCATCATACCCCGCACATTAAGGTTTTCCAGCACCACCGCTTGGTTTTCGCGGCAAATGTTGGTTGTGAGCTTATGTAAGAAATCCGCTCGGAGATTGGCTACACGGGCGTGTGTCCTGGCCACTATCGCAGCAGACTTCTGCCGGTTGTTCGAGACCGGTAGCCTGGCGCCTTTGGGGATGGGCTGGTTGGGCTTCCATCCCACCTGCACGTTTGCAGATGTGAGCTTTCGACTCAAACGCCGAGTGCGAATCTGGATGCGCCGCAGCGCCCGTTTGAACGGCTTGGGCGCCTCAATTACCTCGCCAGTGGAAAGGGTTGCAATGGCCTTGACGCCAAGGTCTATACCAATGACACCATCGCCACTGCGCTTGCGGTAAAAGTCACAGTCTTTGACTTCGACTTGGATTGCTACATACCAGCGATCGGCGGTTCGGGAAACGGTTGCGCCCAACACTTTGCCCTCAAAGCGCAACGTTTCGGCCATCTTGATCCACCCCACCTTGGGCAGCCGAATAGCCTTGCCCTCGACGCGGAACTTGTCGTTGGCGACGTAGAAACTATCACGGCAGCGGCCCTTTTTCTTGAACTTGGGCGCATGCGCCGGTTTGCCGGCCTTGATATCTTTGAAGAACGTATCCCATGCCTGGGCCAGATGCGCAAATGGCTGCGCGTGCGCATCTCGGTGAATGGTTTTGAGCCATGGCTTGCCATCAGCATCCAGCCATGCAGGATCACGGTACTTGATGGCGTTGAATTGCCTTTTGAGCGCCATCGCGTTGGGCCTCATCCCCGCCGCGTGCTGCCGGTTCCACTCGGACAGCGCCCAGTTCCAGACGCGGCGCGCAGTGCCACAAGCGCGCTTGAAGTACTTCGCCTGCTCAGGCGTGGGGCAAAGAGCAATTCTGTGCGTCAGGTGCATGGTGCGTCACCGCCGGTTGCGTCCTGCCTTAAGGCTTCATTGAGTCTTGTGCAGTCGTTCCTCAACCCATCCAGTCGAGACGAGAAGCAGCATGCGATCGCCATTAGGTCTTGCACCAGTTCTTGCTTAAGCAAGAAAAGCGGGTCAGCCGATCCCGCTGCGCCAGAATGAGCGTTTTGACCTCTGCTCGGCCAATCGCATCAATGAGTTCCAGAAGACGCTGACGCCTGACGTCCAGGCCGCCGCCCACTTCTTCGATAAACTCGACGTTTGCGCGACCCTTAGCCACCACGAATTCTTCCAGCACCCGGCGCTGATTGGCCAGATTGGGCATTTACGCAGCGCTTGAGACCCGGTAATACGCCACGATTCGCGTGGGTTCTGGTTTGTTGCGGCGCAGCCGCAGGAACTCGCGCCATTGCGATTCGGTGTAGAGCCACCGATTGCTGTCGGTGCGCGCACACGGGAACGGACGACTTTCGCGCTTCCAGCGCTACAGAGTCTTGACCGTCACACCCAGAAGTTTCGCGGTCTTGCCTGCGCTCATTATCGCGCGTTCCATAGGCACTATTATGCACTAAAAAGCACTTTTGTCAAGACTAGACTCAAGCTCTCCGCGCCAGAGTCTGTCATGGTGTTGCTGGCTAGCGAAACGTTCATGTTCACTACGAGTAGATAGCAGTGTAACAAAATTGCATTACCATTGCCATAGGTCTATGGTCACATCTCAATGAGAAATTTCCACGAATCTGAGACAAGGTTCATTGGCTCGCTTTTGCCGGTGATACACCTTTGATTACAACGTGTGCGTTTACAATAGAGAAGACGACTCATTCCGCCAATGAGTTCCAGGAACAACTATGCAGATTAACATGACTGGTATGCTACGTGAAGGTATCGCACTGTTGGGCGGCGCGCTGTGTGGCTTGCTGGTGGCGCGTCTGGTATTGAAGGTACTGGCTGCGCGCCCTGATAGTCCGGCAGTGATGTGGCTCTACAGCTTAACCGAGCCACTGGTTATGCCTCTGGCAATGATTGACCGCGATCAGCCGCGTTTTGGAGCAGTGCTGGAACTGAGCACGCTGGCGACGCTGATCGTGCTGCTCAGCCTGACTGCACTGGCCTGGGCATGGCTGGGAAGGAAGAATCTTGCATGACTGAACAGCTTGTTACTATCCTTGGCTGGTTCCTCGCTCTGATGGTGATCAGCCTGACTCTGGCTACTATCGTGCTCTGGTGGATCTGGCGCCGTATTCGTAGCCTAAATGTGCCGTCCGATGCCGGTTTCTTCACCACAATGCATTACATTCCAATCGCCCTACCGATTGCGCTCGACCTGCTCGATTTAGGATTGGACATCCTGGCAGCGCCGGTGAGCTGGCTCATCCTCGACCGCCTTGGGTTGCGTGGCTTGCGCAATAAAGCTGCGGTAGAAGCGCTGATCCCGTTGACCCAACCCATTCCGGTTTTTACCATCGGCTGGCTGATTGCCCGGTTAACAGGTCTGGGAAAAGATGTGCCGGAGGGAACGCCAGCGCCATGACACGTTTCCCGGAGTGCGACTGCGCAGCCAGATTGAGCGATAGCGCGATGCAGCTTGTCATACCGCTTGAAAGCGCAAGACGACTGCCCCTTGATCATCCACCAGTGAAAGGACGCCGGCGTTCACCTCATAGTGAGTAGCGGCTTGCAACGCTTGATGGAATGCTATCTCTTGCGCGCCAATCGGATCAGAGCAGGCAATAAATGTGGTGATTAGGTCGCTGATCGCAATGGTTGCCCCATCGAGGCGATAGCTACCACCATAGGTATTACAACCAGAAAAGCCGCTCAAGCGATCAGACGTTGTGAAGATTATCGTTATCGACTGCTGGCCGGTCAGGGGTGGCTGGCCGTTGATTTCGATAAGCTGCCACCGATTCCGCATCAGATCGGCGACCGGATCGGGGCTGCCACAGGCCGCGATCAGGATCAGCACCCAAAAGAGGATTGCAAGACGGTATAGCATCATCTCTTACTCCGGATAAGGCAGCACGAGCTGACAGATGCGCCACTGCCCTGACATCAGGATTTGATATCAAGACGGCGCGCGCCACATGGCATTTCCCCGCTGATTGCCAGCGCCATGGCGCACACTCTGTATTACAATAAACAAAGAGAATATCTGATAAAGGTTTGCGTATGATCATTCTCAATTATGCCCACCCCATCACCGCTGCCCAACAAGAGCAGATCGTGGCATTAACCGGGCAGACGATTGAACGACTGATCGATATTCCCAGCCAGATTGATCAGCAGCAGCCCCTTGGCCCACAAATCGTGGCCCTCGCTGACGCTGCCGGTCTGTCGCCACAGCAGTGGCAAAGTGAGGCGATTCTGGTCAATCTGCCGGCGCTTAACTTCAGCGCGGCGGCCTTGCTCGCCGAATTGCATGGACGGATGGGCTATTTTCCCCCGGTTTTGCGCCTGCGCCCGATTGCCGGCTCGCTACCGCCGCGATTTGAAATTGCCGAAATTCTGAATCTACAAGTATTGCGCGACGAGGCGCGCACTCGCCGCGCTCAGTAGAGAACAGCTTATGACAGATCGCCTGATTTACCTCGACCATGCAGCGACTACACCGCTCGATCCGCGTGTTCTGGAAGCGATGATGCCATTCCTGACCGGCATGAGCGGGAATGCATCGAGCATTCATCAGGTCGGACGAGCGGCATTGCAGGCACTCGACGATGCGCGTGAACAGGTGGCGCTGGTATTGGGCTGCCAGCCGAAAGAAATTATTTTCACGAGTGGCGGCAGCGAGAGCATTAATCTGGCCATCAAGGGCGTGGCGATGGCCCTCCGCGCTCAGGATAAAACCCACCTGATTAGCAGTACGATTGAGCATCACGCCGTTTTGCACGCGCTTGATTACCTGAAAGAATACGAAGGATTTGAGGTTACGCTCCTTGCAGTAGACCGCAGCGGACGGGTGAATCCGGCGGATCTGCGCGCGGCAATCCGCCCCGAAACAGCGCTGGTTTCGGTGATGTATGCCAACAATGAGACCGGCGTTATTCAACCGATTGCCGAACTGGCTGCGATCTGCCATGAATCTGGAGTGCTCTTTCACACCGATGCGGTGCAAGCGCCCGGTCAGTTATCGCTCGATGTACAGGCGTTAGGGGTTGATCTGCTCAGCCTGACCGCGCACAAGTTTTATGGGCCGCAAGGGGTTGGAATCCTCTATCTACGGCGTGGAGCGGCGCTGGTGCCGCAGATCAACGGCGGCGCTCAAGAGCGGCGACGGCGCGCCGGTACCGAGAATATTGCCGGTATCGTCGGGCTGGCCAAAGCATTGACAATTGCCGAGAGCGAGCGGATTGCTCATGTAACTCGCTTGCGCGCGCTGAGCGAACGTCTGATCGATAGTGTGCTTGCTCGCATTCCACAATCGTGGCTGAATGGCGATCGTGTTCATCGCCTGCCGGCTATCGTCAATCTTGGCTTTGCCTGCATCGAAACCGAAAGTCTCCTGCTTTTGCTCGATCAGCGTGGCATCTGCGCCAGTTCGGGCAGCGCCTGTACCTCTGGCTCGCTCGAACCGTCACACGTCCTGCTGGCGATGGGGTTATCACCCGATGAAGCGAATGGTTCAATCCGCTTTTCATTGGGGCGCCAGACAACAGAAGCGCAGATTGAAACATTGCTCGACATCTTGCCCGACCTGGTCGCTCAATTACGGACGGTCACGCCGTGCGTGTAAACGTCCGGTCTAACCAGGATTCAGCTACAATGGCCGTAACCCGATCGCAGCAGCAATAGTTCCAGATTTGGCAAAGAGAGGAGTGTCCCGGCTATGTTTCCATTGGTCGCGATTGCCGGCGAACCGTTTGAGCGGGGTCAGCAGTACGGCGCAGCCACAGCAGCGCTGGTACGGCATAGTATTGCCAGCTACGCCCGCCTGTTTGCATATCGACGCGGGTTAGACTGGTCAGCGGCGCAACGCGAAGCGCTGGCCTACGAGCCGCTGTTGCGTGAGATTGCGCCCGATCTGCTGGACGAGATGCGGGGAATCGCAGTTGGCGCCGGTCGCGAACTGGCCGAGATTATTGCGCTCAATGTGCGCACCGAGTTGCTGGCCGGAGTTGGGGTTGGCGTGCATCATCCGGAAGCAGCGGCAGCGCTGGCTCGCAATCGTGAGGCCGGTGTGCCAGAACATCCTGCAAAGCCGACTTCCGTCGGCAATACTGCTGGTGATGGTGGTGAATGCACCACTGCCGCTGCCGCTCCACCGGCAACGGCGAATAATAGGGTCTGGCTGGCGCAAACCTGGGACTGGCAAGGCGATCAGCGCGCAGCATGCGTGTTGTTGCGGATCGAAAGCCCAAACGCGCCACCAATTCTGACGCTCACCGAAGCTGGTATGGTGGCTAAAATCGGGCTGAATGGGGCTGGGGTGGCAGTCGGCTTGAATCTGCTCCGATCGCGGGCTGACGGTCAACGGCAGGGAATGCCGGTGCATATCCTGTTGCGCCAGATGTTGCAAAGCGATAGCGTGACTGCGGCGCGCCAACTGGCCGAGCGTTTGCCGGCCAGCGCTTCATCGTGTATCACCCTGGCCGACGCCCGCGGCGCATTGCTGGCGCTTGAGATCACTCCAGGCGGCGTAGCCGAATTACCGGCGCGCGAGGGGTTGCTGGCCCACGCCAACCATTGCCTCGATGCCGCTACCGCTACCGGCGAGTGCCCAATAGAGCCAACCTCCACCTCACGCGAGCGTTATGGACGCGCATGGGAATTGCTTGCTGCCGCTGCCGGACAGATCGATCTCGCCGTATTGCAGGCAATCCTGCGCGATCACGAAGGCGCGCCGCGCTGTATCTGTCGTCATCCTGACCCACGGATTCACCCGGTTGATCGGAATGAGAGCGTGTGCGGCGTGATTATCGATCTGCAAACCGCCACGATCCATGTGGCGGCCAATGTGCCGTGTCTGGCACCCTTTACCCCGATCAAGCTGTGAACGGTGACACGCCGGGCAGGCTGGTCAGTTCGATCGGCCTGACAATCATCCACGCCGACCGAACTGTCGTTCGAGCTGAGCCGGCGTCATCAGGATCATCGTTGGACGACCGTGCGGGCAGGTGCGCGGACTGGCACACTGTTCGAGCTGAAGAAGCAACTGGCGCATCTCTTCGTGGGAGAGCGGTTGACCGGCCCGCACTGAGGTATGGCAGGCAAGCGTAATCAACATTGCCTCGCGCCATTCGAGCGGGCTACTACCGCCGCGACCGGCCAGCCGTTCGGCCATTTCGTGCAGCGCTGCCGAGAGTTCGTCAAGAGGCAAAGTTGCCGGAATAGCGCGCACCAGCACGCCGGTTCCCCACGGTTCAAGGCTGAACCCCCACTCAGCTAACCTGGCGGCATTACCCAACAACAACGCACTCGCTTCAGGATTTAGTTCAACCGCTTGTGGAATCAACAACTGCTGCGTTTCAACCGCGCGCTGTGCGTACTGGTTCATCAGCTTCTCGTAGGTAATCCGTTCGTGAGCGGCATGCTGATCGATCAGGTACATTCCCTCAGGCGCTTCAGCGACGATGTAGGTCAACCCAACCTGCCCGACAACGCGCAACGGCGGCAATGCCGACCCCGACGGCGCCGGCGAGGATGGCGGAGATGGCGGGGAACCCGGATCAGGCAACGGCCCGGCGGCTGGCGCCGGGGGAGATGGCAATGGTAGCGGCGTGGTGAGCTGAGCCGCTGGCGAGCCAACATCCCAGCGTGAGCGTTCGCGATCCCAGGCAGCGGCGCCTACCCCCCAGGCCGACGGTGCCGGTGACGACTCTTGACCGAGGCGACGCAGCTCGAAGCGACGTTGAGCCGTCACGGGATCTGGCGCATCCCAAACCGGAATGTCGGCACCACTGATCAGCGCATCGCGAATCGCCCGCCCCAGCACGCTATGGACGTGGGCTGCGTAGCGGAACTTTACTTCACTTTTTGTCGGATGCACATTCACATCGATGGCTGCCGGATGCACACGGAGATCGATGATCGCAATTGGAAAGCGGCCCTTCATCAGCATCGTGTGATAAGCATTTTCGACCACGGCGGCCAGCGCGCCACGCGGTTGCAGCACGCGCCGGTTGGCGAAGAAGGCCAGATAGTTGCGCGAGCTGCGCGTCAGATCGGGCGGCGAAATCAGACCGCGCGCGGCTACCCATAACTCATCGGCGCCGGCCTCAGCCTGCACCGGCAACAGCGCGCGCCCCACTTCGAGACCGTACAACTCAACAACAACGGCGCGCAGATCGCCATCGCCAGCAGTCTGGAACATCACCCGACCATCAATGACCAGAGTAAAGCTCACTTCGGGATAGGCCAGCGCATACTGCTGAACGATCGCGCTGATCGCACTCGTCTCAGAAGCTTCAGAACGAAGATACTCACGCCGCACCGGCGTGTTGTAGAAGAGGTTGCGCACCGTAATCGTTGTGCCAGCCGGGCATCCGCATGGCAGGCGCGATTGCACTTCACCACCGGCAATGCGCAATTCCACTCCTAGCTCTGCCGTAGCCACTCTGGTGACACAAATTACCTGCGCAACGCTGGCGATACTCGGCAATGCCTCACCGCGAAAGCCTAATGTGCGGATCGCCCACAAATCATCGGCGGAATTGAGCTTGCTGGTTGCGTGACGGGCAAAAGCCAGTTCCACTTCATCGGCGGGAATGCCGCAGCCGTCATCCTGGACGCGAATCTCGCGCAGCCCCCCACCACGTGCTTCGACCACAATCCGTTGCGCGCCGGCATCAAGCGCGTTTTCGACCAGCTCTTTCACTACCGAAGCAGGGCGTTCAACTACCTCGCCAGCAGCAATTTGAGCAGCAATGGTTTCATCGAGCAGACGAATGGGCATAGCGCATTACGGTCTTTGTGGAAGCGCCGGCCATCAGCGCCGACACATACCAAAACAAATGTTCCTGCTTATTATACCATCATTACGGCGTTGCCGCCGGCGATGGAGTCATCGCTTGCGTTGGCGTCTCGGTAGTTGCAATCGTTGGCGAACTGAGCAGGGGAGGTGTTGTAGGACGATTGGTTACCAGCCCAAACACACCTACGCTAATCAATAGCACCAGTACCAGCGTTGCCAGTGCCAGCCCGACCCGTGATAGTGGTTTAAGCGTTGGTGGTTGTCCGGTCGTTGGTGAAGCATCCTTGATTGTAGAGGTTGCACTCTCGCTGACGGTTGGCTCAAGACCATCAACCTGCGCGATCACAACAGTGATATTGTCAGGCCCACCGCGAGCATTTGCTTCTTCGACCAAACGATGGGCCGCCACGTCGAGCGGATGCATGCTGGCAATCGCCGCAATCTCCTCATCGCTAAGCAGGCCATGCATACCGTCGGTTGAGAGCACGATGGTATCGCCGGGCAACAGCGGCTCGCGAAAGAGATCAACTTCGACGTGAGCGAGATGACCGATAGCGCGAGTAATTATATTGCGGATCGTTGAATTGCGCGCCTCTTCGGCGGTTATTAAGCCGGCAGCCACCTGATCGCCGATCAGGGAATGATCGTGGGTGAGCTGGCGAATCTGGCCTTCGCGCACCAGATATGCCCGACTATCGCCAACGTTAGCGATGTAGAGGGTATTGTGCCAGAAGAAGACGGCCACGGCTGTCGTGCCCATACTGCCGCGACCCTCGTCGTAGACGCGCTGATTCGCCGCGCTGAAGGCGTGGCTCAGACCTGCTGCCGGGTCATCACCGGGCTTAAACGTTGACAGGATGGTATCGACTGCCAGTTTGCTGGCAACTTCGCCGGCCAGATGGCCTCCCATACCATCGCAGACAACCAGTAACGTTCCTTGCCCAATCTCGGCGCTGCCGTAAGCATCTTGATTAATTTCGCGCCGCTTCCCGGTATCTGTTCGGGCACTATAACGCACTCGCATGGCCGACCTCATTGCCTTCCTTTTGTTTTCAGCAGTATACCACAGTGCGAGTGCCGTCATCTCATCGGAGCTGACTCACGCTTGCTGCTACGCAGGAGGAGATAATCAGGGCCGCGTTATGCCCGCAGCATGTGGACATCAGGCAAAGACACCGGCAGGCAGTCCGACAATTCTCAATTTCGTGGTACTATGATGGCAAAGGAATGTTTGACAAAGCAAGGATTTGCGCAATGCCGGCAATCGATTTCACCCGTTACTACCGTCCACACGAAGTCGAAGCAGCGTTGAAGAGCTGGGTCGAAGAATACCCGCAGCTCTGCGCGCTGCGCAGTATTGGCGCCAGTTACGAAGGCCGCCCGATCTGGTTGATGACCCTCACCAATCAGGCTACCGGCGCCGACGATGAGAAACCGGCCTTCTGGCTCGATGCCAACATTCACGCCACCGAAGTGACCGGTTGTATGGGCGCGTTGCACGTGATTCAAACTGTTCTGGAAGGGTACGGTCGCGATGCCAATATTACCGCGCTGCTCGATGAGCGAGCGCTGTATATTGTGCCCTGCCTCAACCCTGATGGAATGGAACAGGCTCTGACCTCACCGGTCTACGTGCGCTCGGGCACACGCCGCTATCCCTTCACCGATGACCGGGATGGACTCTACCCCGCCGACATCGACGGCGATGGGTTGATCTTGCAGATGCGTGTCGTCGATCCTGATGGCGGGTGGAAGGTGAGCGAACGCGATCCAAGGCTTATGCGCCCGCGCGCTCCGGATGAGCGCGGCGGCACCTATTACCGCGTCTACACTGAGGGCTATATCCGCAACTACAACGGCTATGAAGTCAAGATTGCGCCGCCGGCACAGGGGCTTGACTTCAACCGGAACTTTCCCTACATCTGGGCGCCGGAGGGTGTGCAGCGCGGCGCCGGGCCATACCCAACCTCAGAGCCGGAAATCCGGGCGGCGGTCGAATTCCTCACATCGCATCTCAATGTGAGCAGCGCCATCTCGTATCACACCTATTCAGGCGCGATCCTGCGCCCCTATTCCGACAAACCCGATGACCAGCTCCCGATTGATGATTTGTGGACGTACAAGGAGCTGGGGCGACGTGGCGAGGAGATTACCGGCTACAAGCACGTCTCAGTCTTCCACGGTTTCCGCTACCATCCGCGTGAGGTGATGCGCGGCGCGTTTGATGACTGGGCGTATGAGCAGCTCGGTATCTACGCCTTTACGGTGGAATTATGGGATATGATCGGCGAGGCCGGGATCAAAGATCGCGACTTCATCGAATGGTTCCGCGACCATCCCGAAGAGGATGATCTCAAGCTGTTGCGCTGGAACGATGAACAGCTCGCCGGCGCCGGTTTCGTCAACTGGCGACCGTTCGATCATCCGCAACTGGGGAAGGTCGAGATCGGTGGCTGGATCGAGCGGCGCACCTTCGGCAATCCGCCGGAGAAATTCTTATTGCGCACCCTTGAGCCAAATACGCGCTTCGTGCTGGCGCTGGCTCAAACCGGGCCGCGGCTGGAATTGCGCCATGTTAAGGCCGAACCACTCGGTGGCGATCTCTATCAGTTGCAGGCCGTCGTCGCTAACAGCGGCTACCTGCCCACATATGGCAGCCGCAAAGCGCAGGAGGTGAAGGCTGTACAACCGATCGAAGTCACGGTGAGCCTGCCTGATGGTGGCGAATTGGTGACCGGCGAGCAACGGCAAGAGATCGGTCAGCTCGAAGGACGGGCGAATAAGCGGGCATTGTGGGGCGGCAGTTTCCCCACCGACAACCTGCGTCGCTTGATGTGGACAATCCGTGTCCCGGCGGGGAGCAAGGTCACGATTACTGCTCGCTCGCAGCGGGCCGGTGTCGCGCGGGCAACTGTCGTGGCGGGGGAATAAGTCGCATGTGGAGGCGCGGCGAAGAACTGCGCGATGCGCTGCGGACAGAATTTGCATGAGCCGTGTGTGGGGAGGCGCGGCAATGCCGCGCCTATAACATTTGGGTAGCTCCGGCGCAATATATTCGTTCCCTACTGGACACGCAGACTGCTGCATTCCAGTTTCATGAACAGAGCGCAGCTCTGGTGAACAGAGTAAGCCAGTGGCAGTACAGGCAGGCTACCAGGCACGCTGTGCTGCCTGCCGCAGATGGTTCGCAACCGGCAACATTAGCCTGCCAGCATCCCCAATACTACCAGGCCCAAGCCAATCACGCCACTAACGAGCGCAGCAATATTCAAATTTCTCGCCCAGACAGCCGCTGAAGCTGCCAGCTCCTGCTCGCTCTTGCGACTGATCATGAAAGGTTGTTTGCGGTTGGTTGGGTGATGGGCAATTGCCACCTGCCCGTCATGATCGATCGCCGTGCCGAGCACAAACACCCGCGTCCCCACTTCCAACCCGCGCTCGTATTCGCGACGACCGAGCGCGCGCGTTGCGCCCGTCCACGCTTGTGGCGTCTCGACGAAGCGATTGCCGGTTTCGATCAGATCAAAGGAGGCATCATCGGGCAATACCAGCACGTGTCCGTGCTGATCACGCACGGCAAAGGGCACCCGATGCTCGTTCTGGGCAAGCTGCTCGCTGCGCCGCTCGACACGGCTGGAAGTGCGTCCACCTTCTTGTGTTGTAATCCGTTCCTCGTATTCACGATTGATAGTATGGACGTAAGCCACCAGTGCTCGACCGGATACCGGACCGGTGAGCGGCGCCGCACACTCTACAATACCTTCAACCTCACAAGGCTGAGCCAGTCCACTCGCGCCTAACGCCGCTGTAATTCGCTGGTGAATGGCGGTCAGAGTTGCAGTATCGCAGGTATCAACGGCGTTGAGCGCGCGCAACTTATTGGTATTCGCCCGCGCGACGAAGAAAAAAATTACAGCCAGTCCGATCAAAAGGATGCCGCCGATAATCATTGAATTTACCTTAAACAACAAGCACTACAACCGTTTAATAGCGACAGTAGTGATAAAAAAGCAAGTTGCGCCACACGCATGTCACGCGACGATCACCATAAAGTTGGCGCAACCTGCCGGAACGCACAACGTTCGCTTCTTACCCGGCTATGCTCTGCGGGCCACTACGCGCAACCTGAACGTTCAGAAGATCGGCCAGGACGAAACCGCTAGCAACGCTACCCCATCTGTTCGAGCGCAACCTGCCACAGATCATGCCTGACACCGGGATATATGGATTACCAACGGCTTTGCTCATCTGCTCCGTCAGATTTTAATCTTCCTTCTTGCCACCAAACAGGCCACCCAGCAAGGTCTTGGCCGCATCGATCTGCTCGCCCAGCGCGCCAATATCACCTTTCAGAACCTGATCGAGCTGCGCCGCGACCGGTTCAGGCAGCTTCTCTTTCAAAAAGCCGACTACTACATCGACGGCCTGTTGGGCCTGTTCAGCGCTAACCCCCGTCTTTTCCCGAATCAACTCAACCAGTGTCTTACCTGTACTCATACCAGCTTACTCCTTCGTAATATGCCATGACAACCATTGCGCGACACAGGTCAGTATATCACGTGAGACAAGACAGCGTAGACAATAACATCACTTTCTACGACCGCCCGGTGCGAAAAAAGGTGACCATATCGAGCATCCCGTACAAACTGGCGCTGGTAAAAGTGATGCTTGTCTCGGCGGTATGGCGCAATACCAACGCTTCCCATGCGGGCAACTCAGCTTCGGCAGCGATTGCCAGCTCCGGGTCGGCGAAATACCCCAGCGTTACGTGCGGCGTGTATGGTTCGTAAGCGGCAATGCCAAACCGACTGCGAAAGGTTTCATTCCAGGCCCTGCGCAGTTCGGTCAGCATGGTAAACGTATGAAATGTTGCCGGCGTTGGCGTCAAGATGGCCACCAAAGCAGACTGCTGCGCTATCACCAGCCGATTGACGGTGAAAGACACCTGCCAGCCGCGGCGACGAATCAGCGGCGAGCCGGCAATCGTGCCGCTGATCAGATTGCCGTGGCTCAGAGCGCCGGGAATGTCGAGCAGGAGATCATCTACGCGCTGACGCACATGCGGAAAGGCCTGCGCAACATTGCCATCATTCGGTCCATCCCACAACGTCACGTGATAGGTTGCCGGCGGCAAGGCGCAAAACAGATACCGGCGCAGCAGCAGATCAGTATCGAGCGCGCACATCGCGGCGCGCAGGCCACGGTAGAGGGTATATTCCGGGATGGCATCGAGCGCGCAATCAAGCCGCAGCCACGGCCCATCACGACGCAGCCCAACGTTGTTGAAGAGAATAGTTAATCCCCGATAAGTGGCCCAGCGCGGCGCGAAACCGGCGATTTTGGGGTTGGCAATGGTCAGCATGGTGACCAGACCATTCTTTGCTGCCCACCATTGCAGAGACGCGCAGGCACAAGCAAGGCAGCAGAGCACTTATGCAACCGTGCCACCGACCTGGCATCTCTGCAACGGTGAGCCTGTGATCAACCCTCGCGCGCCTTCAGATCTTCGAGGATCGGCTGCGCACCCTGCGCCAGTTCATCATTCACCGCCGCAAAGACTGCGCTTGGCGCTTCCCCGTTGACGATGATCCGCTCTAACCCCTTCCCGATAATCTGATCGCCGTTGCGCACGAAGACGCGCGCGGCATCCTGGGCGCGGGTCTGGGGCAACTGATCGACCGCCGTCTTGAAGTTGGGGTTTTGATTGAAGAACTCAACCATCTCGGGCGTCTGCTTGGTGCTGATGCGCACCGGCATGTAACCGGTGCTGCGCGCCCACACCCCGGCATTAACCGTACTGGTTGCAAAGGCGATATACTTCATCGCCGCCAGTTGCTTTTCAGCCGGCGACCGGCTGACCACTGCCAGACCGGCGCCACCGGTAGGACAGCCGAAGTTGGTCTCGCGAGGCAAGAAACCAACCCCAACCGGGAAGGTGGCACTGGACTGAATCCCGGCCAGCGCACCAGTTGAGGCCATCATCGAGGCAATGGCGCCACCGAGAAAATCCTGATTCAAATTATTGCTCATCACTGCCCACTTGTCTTTTACCACCGTATCCTGGTAGAACTGAGCCGCGCGCAGTGTATTAGGATCGGTCATGGTCATCGTGAAATCGGGCAGTGAGTACTGTCCGCCAAACTGCCAGACCACACCCTGGAAGAGCCATGCGATGTAGCTGGCGCCATTGGGATGACCAAATGCAGCCCGGCTACCATCACTCTTGACCAGCTTCGGCACCCACTCGCTAAACTCGGCCCAGGTTTCAGGTGCCCGGTCGGGCAAGCCGGCTTCGGCCCAGATGTCCTTGTTGTAGTAGAAGAGCGGCGTGCTGCGAGCAAACGGGATCCAGTAGTGAACGCCTTTGCGCACGCCCTCGTTGAGCAACACCGGCTCGTAGTCGGCGAAGTCGAGATTGACCTGCTTTGCCAGATCATCCAGCGCCGAAATAGCGCCGGCCAGATAAAAGCCAAACCACCAGACATCCGAGAGCAAGATAACATCAGGAGTCGTATTTGCCTGCAACGCCGCAGTAAACTTCTGCGCCGTCTCTTCGTAGCTGCCCTGGAATTGATACTCGACCTCAACCTCGTTTTGCGACTCGTTGAACGACTTGACCATCGCCTGCTCGGCCTCACCCAGGTTACCACTGAATGAGCCCCAGTAGGTAATCTTAACCTTCGAACCGGGCTGGCTGACAACCGCCGGCGCAGTCGTCGCCTGCGTCTCCTGGCTACCCTGGCCAGCGGGACTGCCACAAGCCGCCAGCAATGCCGCTCCACCCCCTGCCATCATCAGGCGTAACATCTCACGCCGGGTCAAAGTCCGCTTCATGATCTCTCCCTCAGGTTATTGACTACGGAACCAGCTCGAACGCCAGGCGTTCAGATCTATGCATACGGCCCACTGCCGTGATGCCCTGGAATGAAGCGGCAGCACGCGACGCTACCGCGATGCAATCGCGCAATGATCCCTATACACGCCGCAATACTCCCCTTTCAGCGTGACAACCATTGCGTTACGCTTAACCCTTTACCGCGCCGGCGGTCATACCTTCGACGATAGCGCGTTGGGCGAGCAAGAAAGCGATCAGCACCGGCACGATCAGAAAGAGCGAACCGGCCATGACCACACCCCAATTGGACAGACCTTCACTATTGCGCAGCCAGAAGACACCGATCGGCAGAGTGCGCATATCGGTGGTATTGGTGACGATTAACGGCCAGAGGAAGTCGTTCCACTTGCTGACGATCGACAAGAGCGCCATCGTAACGATAGCCGGCTGCGCAATCGGCATAACAACACTGAAGAGGATGCGCAGATGGCCAGCTCCATCGACCTTTGCCGCCTCAAGAATTTCGCGCGGCACGGACAGAAACGCCTGTCGCAAAAGGAAGGTACCGTAGGCGATAGCAGCTCCTGGAATGATGATGCCCTGATAGGTATTGATCCAGCCGAGACGAGCAACAGTAAGATAATTCGGCACAATAGTGATCTCAACCGGCACCATCAACGCTGCCAGTAGCAAAAGGAAGACCAGATCTTTGCGCGGGAAGCGCAGATAGGCCAGCGCATACGCCGAGAAGAGGGCCAGGATCACCTCAGCCGCCGCGCCGAGAAAGGTGGTGATAAAGCTATTGAGATAGTAGCGACCGAACGGCGCTGCCTGCCATGCTGCCGGGAAGTTCGCCAGGGTAGGGTTGGCCGGCCACCACGTTACCGGCAACGAATAGATCTCGCGCGTCTCTTTGAATGCAGACATCACCGTCCAGTAAACCGGCAAACCGATAACCAGCACAACGAAGAGCATTGCCACATAACCGGCGATACGCCAGGCCAGCAACGAGAATGGGAGTGATTGCCGTCGCGTTGCTGCAGGCGCCATTCTCTGTTCTATCTCATTGGTGACATCCATACAATCTGTATCACTCTCATGCTTGCGCGCAGCGAATGGCAGTTTCCTCTCAAGACGACGCCAATCTCTGAGCGCCCAAACAACAACACAGGGTTTCTCCACATCGCGCAATCTACATTTGCGCTACGCTTATCCATAGGTCACCTGGCGCTCAACATAACGAATTTGAATCATCGTCAGCGCCAGCATTATCAGGAAGAGCACAATCGCGACGACACCAGCCTTACCGGCATCATACGAGACGAAACCCAACTCGTAGAGATGAAAGACAAGGGTTGTCGTCGCGCTCGCCGGACCGCCATTGGTCAAGACGCGAATGATGTCGAAAGACTGAAAGCAGGTGAGAATACTGGTTACCGACAGAAAGAAAGCGACTGGCGAGAGACCGGGCAGAGTAACGTGCCAGAACCGATCCCAGGCGCCAGCGCCATCAACGCGAGCCGCGTCATACAACTCACGTGGAATGTTTTGCAGGCCGGCGAGGTAAATCACCACAGCGTAGCCAATGTTCTTCCATACGTACACGATGATCACTGCCGGCATCGCCCAAAACGAATCGATCAGCCAATTCGGTGAGTCGAGACCGAAGAACCCCAGCAACTGGTCGATCAAGCCATAGCGCGGGTCAAAGATGTAGCTCCACACGACAGCCACTACCGCGCCTGAGATCACCACCGGTGCAAAAACCACTGCGCGCGCCGTATTGCGAAATTGCAGCGGCTGATTGAGCAGGAGTGCCAGCATCAACCCGATAATAAGTGTCAGGCCGACCGACCAGACGGTAAATGTAGCCGTTTGCCAGATGATGTTCCAGAATTGGGGATCACTAAAGGCGGAGATATAGTTCTGCAACCCGACAAAGGGCATTGCAGGGCGCAAAAAATCCCAGCGCACCATGCTGAGATAGGCGTTGTAGAGTAATGGCCAGTAGGTGAAAACGCTGAACAGAAACAGATTAGGGCCAATGAACAGGACGAAGAGCAACCATTCACGATGCTCGCGCCGCGATGTTTTCGGATGGTAATCCTGATGAGGCGTATACGTGGCCATAGTGACTCACAATTGCGTACTCTTCATTAATGTCACTATGGTAGTGCGCTTTGATTAATCGTTCATCATTAATTTATTAAGTAATAGTTAAGAAATTCCTATTTCATTGTTAAACCATCCACAGCCGCAAATCGCGGGCAAAGCTGTGGCCAGAACGGGCGAATGATGCAGACCAACTGCAACGATTCGGCGATGATAGACGTAATCTTTGCGTGAATGGGATAATTTTAGCTATACAGTGGCACTGATAGAGTGCTACTATATAACTCAGATAGCTCTCAACCGTCCAGATCATGAAGACATTTGTATGCTGACAATTTCGCGCATAGTTGCCGCCAGCTACATCTTCGCAACCATCGTCCTGGCAGTCATCACCGTCGTCTATGGCCCGATCGGATGGGCGCCGTTGCCTTTGCCGACTGCTGCGCCACCGATTCGGATTGACCTGGCGATAAGTTCAGAAAAGGAGGATTGGATCCGCAGCGCCATCGAACGCTTCGCCCTGACCAACCCAACTGTCAATGGCCGGGCAATTGAGGTCAGGGTGCGCATAGCGGGTTCGCGCGAGCTGATCGAGCTGATCGAGCGAGGGAGCTATCAGCCAACGGCAGTCAGCCCGGCCAGCGTATTGCAACTGAACGAACTGCGCCAGTGGCGGCCAGAATTCCTGACCGAACCGGCTCAATCACTGGTACTCTCGCCGATCGTGGTATTGGTGCGCGAGTCGGCAGCAACGGACAGTGTTGTCGATCCATGGCGGGCAATCCAGGACAATAATCTTAAGGTTAAAATCGGTATCTCTGCGCCGACCCGAAGCAATGGTGGTCTGCAAACTATTCTGCTCCTGGCAGCGCAGTACCACCGAAGCGACAATCTAACCCGCGAACAGGCGCGCGATCCCGCGCTACAAGACTGGCTGGCAAACCTCGATCGCCGCGTCGTCCAGTGGCCGGCCAGCACTGGCATGCTCACGACCGACTTCATCATTCGGCCCGGCGTCTACGACATCATCACTACATATGAAAATCTGGCCTTACAGTCATTTCGGCAAGGTGAGGGACGCGGATTGCGCATCCGCATACACTATCCACCGATCACCACCGTTAGCGATCATCCCTACACTATCCTGAACGCGCCATGGGTCGATAGCGCCGAGCGTGAAGCTGCGCGTCTGCTGGGCAATTTTCTGCTTAGCCCCGATGAGCAGCGGATTGCGATGCGCCAGTATGGGTTTCGTCCGGCCAATCCGCAAGTGACCGTCAATCTTACCGACGCGGAATCGCTCTTTGGCCGTTACGCTGACCGCGGCCTGCAAATCGACCTGGCTGCGCAACTCGCCACTCCCACGCCTGATGTGGTCACCGAACTGTTGAATACGTGGCGAAGCGCAACAGGGCAATGAATGCATTCCACTCGAGTGAACAACCGGAGAGGAGTTATCGATGCTGACGCGACCATTTAAACTGATCACTTCACTCGTGTTGCTCATCACCCTGCTCAGTGGCTGCGGCGATTTCGGCGCGCTATTGAGCGGTGGTGACGCTAATGCAATCACGATCAGTATCGCTTATAGTCCGGAAAAAGATAAATGGCTGACCGAACAGATTGCCCGGTTCAACGAACAGCGCATCACGGTCAATGACCGTCGCGTGCAGGTCGAAGGGATCAATAAGTCGTCGGGCGCGGCGCGCACCGAAATCAAGAAGGGGACGCTCCAGGTTACCGTCTGGAGTCCATCGGCCAGCACCTGGCTCGAAGTGCTCAAGCAAGAGAGCGGCAATCAAAACATCGCCATTTCGAATAAGCCACTGGTATTGACGCCGGTCGTGATTGCGATGTGGAAGCCAATGGCCGAGGCGATGGGATGGCCAAACCGGCCAATCGGCTGGAAAGACATTCTCGACCTGACCAACGATCCGCAAGGATGGGGACGCTTTGGTCGCCCGGAATGGGGACGCTTCTCGTGGGGACACACCGATCCCGAAATCAGTACGACTGCGCTCAGCACGCTCATCGCTGAGTTCTACGCCGCCACCGGCAAGCAAGATGGGTTGACGGTGGCTGATGTGCAGAGCGAGCAGGCCACGCGCTTCATCCGTGAATTGGGGCGCAGCATCAAACACTACGGGTACAACACCCTGGTCTTTAGCGAGAACATGAAGAAATTCGGCATGAGCTACATCTCGGCCTTCCCGATGGAAGAGATTACGCTCATCGACTTCAACAAATTCGACCCGCCGCCGACGCCCCTGGTAGCGATCTATCCGGCAGAAGGCACCTTCTGGCACGACAACCCATTCATCATCATGGCGAGCGCCACGGCTGAAGAACAAGAGGCTGCCGAGCGTTTCTACGAATTCCTGCTCACCGAAGAGAGCCAACGCGCCGCAATGTCATATGGCTTCCGTCCGGCTAACCCCAACGTGCCGCTTACCGATCCGATCAGCCCGGCGTTTGGCGCTGATCCGCAAGGCGTGCAAACAGTGCTAGAGGTGCCATCGGCAGAAGTCATTGTTGCAGTCAAAAACTCTTGGGCGCTCAATCGCAAACGCGCCGACATTCTGCTGGTCGTTGACACCTCTGGTTCGATGGAAGGTGATAAGCTAGCGATGGTAAAAGCCGGGATCGAGACCTTCTTAATGCGCATTATGCCCGAAGATCGGGTTGGAATGATTACGTTTGATTCAACAGCTCGACTGGTGGTGCCGATGGCGCCGCTAAGCGACAACCGAATTGATTTACAGGTTGCAGTGCAAGAGATGCGCGCTGTCGGACGCACGGCCCTGTTTGACGCACTCGCGCTGGGTAAACAGACGCTGGATGAACTGCCACCTTTAGAAGAGGATCGCATTCGCGCGATTGTGTTACTCTCGGATGGAGCAGACAATCAGAGCCGGTTGTCTCTCGCCGAGGTGCGCAATCTCTTCGAAGAGAGTGGTATCAGTATCTTCCCGGTCGCCTACGGCAGCGACGCTGATCGGCAAGTGCTTGATGCGATTGCCGAATTTGCCCGAACTATCGTTGTAGTCGGCGACACCGGCGATATTGCGCAGATCTTTGAAAATCTGAGTCGGTACTTTTAAGTCGCTGCGCCGGCAGGGGATGAAGCAGGACAGCTTCCCATCATGACGCTCGCCCTTGCCGGCGCCAGGTATCGAACATCAGACGGCTTACGTCAAGTCAGTCATCGCTCGATCTGACAACAATTTGGTTTGGGCTGCGTGATATAATGGCGTTAGCAACAATTGCGTCAGGAGCAACAACTGATATGGCCATTCTGCGCACTGCCGCTCTGCAACCAATCAATATCCTGGCACTGGTTGCCGCAATCTTCGGCGGAGTGACTCTGACCATCTGGTGGCTACCGCTGGGAGTAGGAGTGTATGCGATAGCGGTATGGCTGGCCGCCCGCGATCCGCTCTTGACCGCGCCGCCGCCGCTACCGCGCCCGCGTATTACCAGCTCGAGATTACGTGCCATCATTACAGAGATTGAGCGATCGCAACGCGAAGTAGAACGAACTGCCCGCGCAGCTCAAGGCCCAATTGCCGGCCTGCTCAGCAACATCGTCACTCAGACTCGCGATCTAGTCATGGAAGCCTACTTCCTGGCCGATAAAGGACAGATGATCGAACGTTATCTGGCCAACAGCAACGAGGAACGCCTCTCGCAGCAAATTCAGCAACTTGACTGGCAGATCAGCGCCACGATTGACACCTTTACCCGCCAGCAACTTGAAGAGCGGCGACAGTCGTTGCAGGCGCAACGCCAGCACATTTACGACCTCGCAAACCACCTTAATCGGATCCAGGCCCAGTTAGCAAACATCGATGCCAGCCTGGACACGACGCTCGCCGAAATTGTGCGACTCCGCGCTGCCGACGCTGTAGCGATGGCATCGACCAGCGGCGCAGTGCAACAACGTCTCGCCGATCTGCGCAGCGATATGGAGGTGTTCCGCAAAGTGCTCGACACCGCAATGACCGGCATTTAGCCAGACAGAAACTGATCTGAATTTCATCATTCTTCAATGAACGATCAGGAAGATTCTGGTATCATAATGAACAACCCTACCGGCAGCACTCGATAAAGGAAGTTGGCTCATGGTTGCGCGCTCACTCATCCCGGCCCGCACTCCGGTCGCAACACCTGATGAAGGACTCGTCGCCGATCTCTTGCCGCCGATGCTCGTGCTTTTGGCCACGCTATCGGGTGGCGCGATCGGAATCTTGTTGCTCAATCGCTGGCACTATAATCTCTGGCCATATGCAATCGTTCTGCTGCTCTTACTCGCGGTAGCCATCAGTGACCGGCTGCGCCGAAAAGGCAATCTCCCCGCCGCCAGCATCGTCATCGTTGCGGCGCTTACCATCTTACCGATGTTGAGCTGCGCCGCCTTCGGCTTCACCAACAATATGTTTGTCTATCTGAGCGTGCTGGGAGTGATTGCTGCCGGCATCATGGTGTCGTCGCGCGCGCCGTTTCAGGCTGTTCAGGCTGCAATTCTCACCTATCTCATTCTGCTGGTGGCCGCCGACTGGATCGGCCAACCGCGCCCAACCTGGTTTGAAGCAATCGGCCAAATTTTGTTCCAGAGCGTTCTCTTGCTTGGCGTGGCCACACTCAGTTGGGCCGCCGCTTACGTTGTGCGCGGCACTATCAGTTGGGCCATCGATACAGCGCAAAAGTCGGAACGGCGCGAGCAATTGTTGCGCGAGACCCAGGCTAACCTCGAACGTGCTTTGCTTGAGCGTGACTTGCTCAACGAGCAGCTCTACCGCGCGACTCTTGAATTGGAAGAGGCGCGCGCTGCCGCCGAGGCAGCATACCGCTCAAAAGCCAACTTTATGGCAACAATGTCGCACGAGTTACGCACGCCGCTCAACATTATTATCGGGTTTAGCACAGCCATGCTAGAACATCCCGAAATGTACGGCGACGCGCGTATTGATGAACAGGTTCTGCAAGACATTGCCGAGATTCGGCGCAGCGGTCAGCATCTGCTCAGTATCATCAACGACATTCTCGACCTGGCGAAGGTCGAAGCCGGGAAACTCGAACTCAATAAGACAAATCTGGCCCTGCCACCGTTGCTCGAAGAAGCAATGCGTCACGCGCAGGCCCTGGTCAACAATCGACCAATTCAACTGCGGCGCGAGTTTCCCGATTCGCTACCAACAGTGCTGGCTGATGAAGTGCGGGTCAGACAGGTTCTGCTCAATCTCGTTTCAAATGCCAGCAAATTCACCCATGCAGGCGAAATTGCTGTTGGCGCGCGGGCTGACAGCAATCAGATCGTGATCTGGGTGCTTGACACCGGCATTGGCATTGCGCCGGCTGACCAGGAGCGTATCTTCCAGCAATTCGAGCAGGTTGAGAATGCCGACACTCGCCAGCACGCCGGCACCGGTCTTGGCCTTTCGATCTGCCGCTGGCTGATTGAATTGCACGGTGGACGGATGTGGCTGGAGAGTGAACTGGGCAAAGGAAGTATCTTCTTCTTCTCATTGCCACGCGCGCGCGCAGGGTAAAAGGCGCGCGAAAGAAACTGGTCAATGTAGTCCACGCTTCACAACCGGCAATGGCGCAGATAAGCAAAGGAGCGCAGAACGATGGCCAAAATCCTCCTTGTCGACGATGTCTACACGGCTCGTTCCATGTTTGAGCGTGTGCTCCGCCACGTTGGACGGCACGAGGTGCTCTCGGTAGGTAGTGGCGCTGAAGCCCTGGCCAAAGTCCATGAATTCGCTCCTGATGTGATCGTGCTCGACATCAGTATGGCCGATCGCGATGGCTTTATGGTATTGCGCGATCTGCGCGCCCAAGGGATCACCTGCCCGATCATTGCGCATACTGCCCGCACTGAAAGGACGCCGGGCGAATTTGTAGCCCAGGGTTTTGATGCTTACGTGCCCAAAACGGGCAACCTGACCAATCTGCTCAATACCGTGCGCGATCTGGTCGGGCGGTAACAGACGCATGCGCGAGTGAGCCATCGCGCTGCCACATGATGCAGGCCCTGATCAATCGGTTACAATATAGCTGGTGGAACATTGACCGCAGGAGGCATTGTGACCGTTGATCTGGTACGTGGCATGCGTGATGTCACCCCGGCTGAGTATGCAATCAGTCGGCACGTGCAAGCTATCTTAGAACGGGTGATAGCCGGCTATGGCTACCAGATGCTCGATACGCCGATCATCGAGCACCGTGATCTGTATTTGCGCAAACTGGGTGAAGAGCTGGTCGGAAAAGTTTACGAATTCAGCTTTGGCGGGCGCGACCTGGCGCTGCGCCCTGAGTGGACGGCATCGGTGCTCCGGACTTACGTGGCCGGGATGCAAGATCAACCGTTGCCGCTCCGGCTGAGCTATACCGGGCCGGTCTTTCGTTACGAACGTCCGCAACGCCACACCTATCGGCAATTTACCCAGATCGGCGGCGAACTTATCGGCGGGTTGCCACCGCGCGCAGATGCCGAAGTAATAGCCCTCGCCTGCGCCGGTTTGAACGCCGCAGGTATCAGCGAATACACTGTTCGGATCGGTCATATTGGATTGGCGCGCGAATTGCTCAGTCGCTTCGATCTGCCAGAGCGCACGCACGGCCTGCTGGTGTGGAGCCTGGAGCGATTGCGGGCCGAAGGGATCGCGCCGGTACGCGAACGAGTGCTGGCCAATCTTGGCACGCCGCCGGAAGGTCTTGAATTGCCGCCTGGCCTGGATGACGCCCAGGCAGCGCTCTGGCTGGAACGGATCCTGGCCGCAATGCGCATCGATCTGCGCGCGGGTACGCGCAGCCCGGCAGAAGTCATTCAGCGGTTGCTGCGCACGCTGCGGCGGGCCGACGAACAGCCATTGGTTGAGGCGGCACTCACCCAACTGGCCCAACTGGCTGCGATCAATGGCGCGCCAGCGCAAGCGTTACCGGCTTTAACCACCCTGTTCGGCGCCGATTCGCCCGCGTTTCGCGAACTGCAGGCTATCCTTGCTTTACTCTCTGCTCACGGCGTACATGCCGGGCAGGTGGTGTTCGATGGCGCGCTGGGACGTGGCCTTCATTATTACACTGGCTTGATTTTCGAGATTTACGATCAGGACGGCAATCAGCTCTGTGGAGGCGGACGCTACGACGACCTGGTCAGCGCGCTTGGCGGTCGCCAATCCATTCCCGCCGTTGGTTTCGCTTACGGATTGGAACGAGTGGTTGCTGCCGCCGCAGTGCCTGAAATGCCAGCACCAACAACCATTCTCGTGGTGGCAGTAAGTGACGATGACTATCCATATGCGCTCACCGTTGCCGAGCGCCTCCGCGCCAGCGGATGGATCGTAGCGCTTGACGCGCGTGGACGCAGTGTAAAAGACAATTTGCGCGATGCAACTCGACGCAGCTATGCGGCAGTTGTCATTGTCGGCGCTGCCGAACGAGCTGGCGAGTATGTTGTCTGGCGCGATCTGGCGACACGCACTGAACGGCGGATCGCGCTCGCCGATTTGGGGGGAAGGCAATGAACACTACGCCGGCATGGGGTCGTTTTGTTGAGTTGCGATTAGCTCAACAGCAACAGATTATCTCCCAACACCCGATTGGCTGGTTGCCGTGGGCATCGCTAACGTCGCGAGGAGCGCATTTACCGCGCGGCGCTACCGGTCTGATTGCGGAAGCGGTCGTTACCGGCGCCGCTCGTCGTGTCGGTGGCATCATCTTTCCGTTGCTGTGGTACGACCGCGACATCAATAATCCCATCTTTCATCAGTTTCTGGCCGCACAGTTGAAGAGCATCGCTGCGCAAGGCTTTCAGATGGCGGTAGTGATCGGGATAGCAGACACGGCACCTGTTGATCTGGGGCTGATCGAGATTGCTGAAACGGCTATCGCGCAGCACCGTCTGCTGACGCTGGCCGTCTCACCGTTGGAACTGGTTGACGAAACGATGCAGGATCGCGGCGCATTGTGGGAAACATCGATCTTGCTGGCTATTCGTCCCGATCTAGTTGATCTCAGTCAGCTCAGTTCCGACAATGGTCACAACGCGCGCGACCTGGCCAGCCCATCGCTAGGCCAGCAGGCTCTCACCCTGGCAAGTGAACAACTGGCGAAGGCGGTTCAAGAAGTCTACAGGCATCAGAACGCGACAGCGGTCGCCGCGCTCTATCAGCAGCGTCGCGCCCGTTATCACAAAACAACGCTATGACTCTTCGTTTTGCGATCCCTTCGAAAGGCTCTGGCTACGATGCGACCATCGCATTGCTTGAGAGTTGCGGTCTTCGGGTCACCCGCGCCAATCCCCGCCAGTACACCGCTGTGCTGCGTGGATTGCCCGATACCGAGGTGCTATTGCATCGGCCAGCCGACATTGTGACCAAGGTCGCCGAGGGCGCCATCGATTTAGGCGTCACCGGCTACGATCTCTTGCACGAACTGCACGGTGATGACGATGATGATGTCTTGATCGTGATCGATGACCTGGGCTTCTGGCGGGTGGAACTAGTCTTCGCCGTGCCACAGAGCTGGATCGATGTCACGTCGTGGGCCGATCTCGCCGATCTGGCAGTCGAGTTTCAGAGCCGCGGTCGCCGGCTGCGCATCGCCACCAAATATCCCAATACGGTGCGCCGGTTCTGCTACGAGCATGGCATCAATGTCTTTGAACTGGTCGAGTCGCAGGGCGCGACCGAGGCAGCGCCAGGCCTTGGCTACGCTGACATCATTGCCGACATCACCGAGACCGGCACTGCCATTCGCGAAAATCAGTTAAAGATTGTCGGTGGACCGATCATTCGCTCACAGGCAGTCTTGATCGGATCGCGCCGCTCACTGCGCGGTCAGCCGGCCCGCCTCGAGGTAGTGCGCCAGCTTTGCGAATTGATCGAAGCTCGCCGCCGTGGCCGTCTCTTCTACTCACTCACGGCCAACCTGCCCGGCGCATCGGTCGAAGAGGTGGGACGAAAAGTGACCGCTCGCCACGAATTAGCCGGTCTGCAAGGGCCAACTATTGCGCCAGTGTGGAGCAAATTTATCAGCGAGAGCGGCTGGTACGCGGTCAATGTCGTTGTGCCACAAGAGGAATTGTTGCCGGCAATCGACTATCTGCGCAGCATTGGCGCCAGCAGCGTCACAACTGTGCAGGTACAACACGTCTTCCGGGCCGAGAGCGAGGCCTTCGCGCGACTGAGCGCGCGCCTTGACGAGGAGCAACTATGAACCAGTACAGTGCAGCCGGAGTTGATATTGCCGCAGCGACGCGGGCGAAAGAATTGATGGCGGCAGCAGTGCGCAGTACCCACGGCCCTGCCGTGTTAGCCGGAATGGGAGCATTTGGCGGCTGTTTTGATGCCGCGCTGGCGCTGGCCGGAATGCAAGCGCCGGTGCTGGTGAGCAGTACTGATGGGGTTGGCACCAAAACGCTGGTTGCCGCGGCGCTCGGTCGCTACGATACCGTCGGGCAGGATCTGGTCAACCACGCGGTAAATGACATTCTGGTGCAGGGCGCGCGGCCACTCTTCTTTCTCGACTATATTGCTGTCGCCAGACTCGATCCGACGCAGGTGGCAGCAATAGTCGCCGGCGTCGCCGAAGGATGTCGCGCCGCCGGATGTGCGCTGATCGGCGGTGAAACAGCCGAGATGCCCGATGTCTACGCGCCGGGAGCCTTTGACCTGGCCGGCACCATCGTGGGAGTCGTCGAGCGGGCCGAGATGTTGCCACGCGCCGATATTGCGCCGGGTGATGTGATTCTGGCTTTGCCCAGCACTGGTCTGCATACCAACGGCTACTCACTGGCCCGCCGGATCGTAGCCCAACATTTTGCTACCGACGGTTATTACGCGCGTCCGGCGATCCTGAATGGCCAAACCATTGGCGAGGCGCTGCTGGCCATTCATCGCTGTTATCTGCCCGAAGTGACCGCGTTGCGCGCTCACGTGACGGTGAAAGCCCTCTGTCACATCACCGGCGGCGGCATCTATGACAATCTCCCGCGAGTGTTACCGGCAGGTATGGGGGCAGCCATCATACGCGGTCGGTGGACAATCCCACCGATCTGCCAATTACTGGTTGAGATCAGCGGCTTGAGTGAGCGCGAAGCCTATCACACACTCAATATGGGATTGGGGATGCTGGTCATTATTCCGGCCAATGCAGCAAAAGCGGCGCAGGAGATTGTTCCAGAGGCGCAGCCGGTTGGTTTCGTGACTGCAACCCCGGAAGTAACGCTCGTCGATCCTGCGTAAGTTACCACGCTGGCTAACCAACCGTGGATACTGAACAGAAAGCGAGGGGGCGATGGAATTCGGACCTATCCTGGCTGAAGGGAAAACGAAGATCGTATACGCCCACCCCACCAATCCCGATCAGGTGATTTTACGCCACAAAGATGGCATCACTGCCGGCGACGGCGCGCGTCGCAGCGTTATCGAGGGGAAGGGAGCGCTTGCCGGCCAGACCACGGCGAACGTCTTTCGCTTACTCAACCGCGCCGGTATCGCCACCCACTTCATTGCCGCGCCCGAACCGACCCTGACCGTTGCCCGACGTTGCGCCATGATCCCGCTGGAGGTGGTGATGCGCCGGTTGCCGGCTGGATCGTACCTGCGTCGCCACCCTGAAGCGGCTGGACAGCGCTTTGAGCCGGTGCTGGTTGAATTCTTTCTCAAAGATGATGCTCGTCATGACCCGCAAGTCACCCCGGCAGAGATTGTTGAAATGGGTATTGCCACTCCTACCGAAGTCGAGCAGATGACCGATACCGGACGCGCGGTCTTTTCGATACTGGAAGCGGCATGGGCAAAACTTGATGTAACTCTAGTCGATCTCAAGATCGAGTTCGGTCGCGCGGGCGACGGAGCATTGCTGGTCGCCGACGTGATCGACAACGACTCATGGCGGATCTGGCCGGGTGGCGATCCCAATCGGATGCTCGATAAACAGGTTTATCGCAACGCTCAGGTGGTTGACGAAACGCTGTTGGCCGATGTCTATCAGCGTTATGCGCTGGTAGCCGAACTGACCGGTCGCTGGGAGAACGATCACAACTGAGCCGGTCACAGAGTACACCGACAACATTGCTGGCTATGCGACAGGCAGGGGCGACGCATGCGTCGCCCCTATTTTGTGGCGTAGCGGCGGCATCGCCCGATCAAACCAGGACAGCGCCACCGCCAACATCAATCGCCGGCGCTACGACACAGGGATCACGATCATGCGCGGCGCAATTGTCAAGGTCAGCGTCGTTGACAAGGGCAACTCAGCTCCTACTGCATCATAAATGGCACGCGCGTTTGCCGGCACGGGAAAGACCCGTTCCACCCCATCGACACTCCAGACCACAATCACTTCAGCATCGGTCGCGCGGAAATGGTACCCTTCCAGACCGTTCATCGCCACCGGTCGCAGGTAACGCGCCGCCCCAAGCTGCTGGCGAGCGAACTGAAAAGCGCGAAAAGCCGGGATCGGTTCTTGCCGATCATCAAGCAAACCACCCTCTTGCCAGCCGGGGCCGTTGAGCGTATACCAGTGCGCCATAAGGAGATCGGCAGCAATCGCGCGAGCGTAGAGACGGAGCACAGCATCGGCTTTGGCCGCTTCAAACCCGTTGGGGCGGCAGGTCGGCGAGCTGCGATAACACAGCAACCCACCCTCATTCATGATCAGCGGTTTGGCATAGCCATAGCGAGCCAGGGTTGCGCGCAGGTAGTCAGCCTTGCCAAGCGTTGCGCCGCCCTGTTCGCGCCATCTCGGATGTTCGCGATCAGGGTCGCGATTACGCTGAAAATAGCCATAAGCGTGATAGGCAACCAGATCGAAATAGTCGCCACCGCCAGCGCGCAGAACCCCTTCAAAAAATTTCCCGGCCTGGCAGGATCCGTCTCCCGTGTGATCGGGATTGCAGTCGAGCAGCAGACCGCCGAGAATAACCTGCGCTTGCGGATCGGCGGATTTGATAGCGGGATAGGCCACCTTCAACATGGCAGCAAACGCAGCCCCGCCATACCCATCGCTATCGGTCTCATCGCCCCAACAGCCAAATGGCGCATTGCCGGCAACGAGCTGAAATGGGGCGTCAGGTTCATTGCCCAATTCCCAGAACTTGACGTTGTACGGCGGTTGACTGTAGCGAGCGACCAGATCGGAGAGAAAGGCAGCAAACGCCGGCAGCGCTTCAGCGCGGATCGGACCACACGGTTTGTCAGGTTGAGCCTGCGCCCAAGATGGCGCGCCACGCACAATCACCATTGGCGCCGCGCCAGCGGCGCTGATGGCGCGCAGTTCAGCTTCGACTTGTCGCAACGCGGCCCAGTCGCGCGCGCCGGGCGTTGACTCGACCTCTTGCCATAGAATGCCGTTGTAGCGCACCCAATCAGCGCCGATCTCCGCCAACTGCGCCGCCGTTGCCAGCACCGTGCCCCGGTTGATTTCGACGCCAAATACAGACCGTGATCCCCGCAGATCGGGAAACGGCTGTGGCGATACATAGAGTTCACGTCCGAGCAGACCAAGCAACACCCGTGAGCGAGCCGGATTTTGCGGATGCCACTCGAAGCGCGCCCGCTCGAACCACTGCGTCAACACCAGATCACCGTTGGCGTTCCGCTCCATCTGCGGCGCAGTAAGTGGATAGCCGAACAACGCAAGCGATTGAGCGTAGCGACTCAAACCGGGAATGCGTAAGCCGTTGTTCAACCAGTAGGAGCGGAATCCATTGCCCGGCTCTTGATCGCAGACATTGTGACCGGTTTCGGGAAACCAGAGACAACCAGGTTGCGGACCGGTATCAGGCGGATCGGCAAACGGATCGCGACCGGCGCGAGCCAGTGCTTCAGCCCCCATCCGTCCAATCTGAATCCGGTAGGCCGGCGGATTGTTTGGGTGCAACTCCAAACGGTTTCGTTCTGTCCACTGCACAGTGAGCGGGCGACCCGCTTCGCCAACAAATTGCTCGAGTGGCCCAATCGGATAACCGAAGACGGGCAGGCCACCATTATCACGCCAATAAGCAACAAATGACGGATGCAGGCAATCATCGATTAGCGGCACGTCGGGAAAGCACATGGGCGCGGTTGGCTGAGCAATGACCGGCAGGGGCAACAGCAAAAGCGCTAGCGTCGCCATCAGCAGCAAAAGCTGTTTCATTAATCTGACCCTCTAGCTTTGAAGCAGAACACCGAGAACGTTACGAAACAAGATGCAAATGTATCGAACCGGTGACATCATATCAGCGACATCACTGACGCAAATTGCGAGATGCAGAAACGATCTAAAAGCATATAACGTTATCGCCGAAACCAGATTATTAAAGTATTAAGCGGGTGAGATAGCGGATTAAACCCACATTCTGTAACCCAGATACGTGAACATAGCGGTATCATATAGCCAGTCTACACGAATCATCAATTCAATATGGATACCACTGCTCCAGGATACAAGTGCTACAATCGCATTATAACCTAACGACTGACGGTCGGCGAACTCAACTCGGAAGGTCTTTTTCAGCGGTATCAGTATGCACGACTACCTTCGATCCACTATCACGCTCTTTGCGCAACCCATTCGGCTGGCGCGCAGTATTACGCCCGAGACGCTACGCGCCGACATTCTCGCCGGATTAACGGTCGGACTGGTCTTGTTGCCGCAGTCGCTGGCTTTTGCCATCCTCGGCGGCCTGCCACCAGTTGTCGGGCTCTACAGCGCGCTCACTGCCACGATTGTCGGCGCGTTGTGGGGTTCGTCAAGTCACCTCAATAGTGGCCCAACCAACACTGCTGCGCTCATCACACTCTCGGTCATTGCGCCGTTTGCCACTGTTGGCAGCGCCGAATTTGTTACTGCTGCCAGTCTGGTGGCGGTCATGGCCGGGATCATCCGGTTAATTATGGGCATTGCGCAACTGGGCATGCTGATCAACTTCGTCTCAGACGCAGTCGCAGTTGGGTTTACCGCTGGAGCAGGCATTCTGATTCTCTCCAACCAGATCGGGCCAATACTTCGCATCGATATCCCACCCGGCGCCGGGCTGCTGACAACGTTGACCGAAACAGCCAGTAAGATCAATCAGATTCACTGGCCATCGCTGACGATTGGGATCGCAACGATTGGATTGATCTTGTTATCGCCACGCCTTACCCGCAAAATTCCGGCGGTTCTCATCAGCATCGTCGTCGTATCGCCAATCGTCTGGTTGCTCAATCTGAAAGCGCAGGGGGTACGGGTGATGGGGCCGGTTCCGCCGGGTTTGCCACCGCTGGCCGATTTACCAGTGTGGGATTTTGAGCTGATCGGCCATCTTGCCAACGGCGCATTGGCGATAGCGATCATCGGCCTGGTGGAAGCGGTCGCTATTGCGCGCGCGATTGCCGGTTACACCGGTCAGCGGATCGATAGCAACCAGGAATTCGTCGGGCAAGGACTGGCTAATATCGTATCAGGCATCTTTTCCGGGATGCCATGTTCCAGCTCATTCAACCGCTCGGCACTGGCTTATCAATCCGGCGGCAAGACTGCGCTCACAGCGGTTATCTCTGGAATAACCGTGTTTCTGGCAACGACCGTGATAGGGCCTTTCCTGGCAGAAGTGCCGCGCGCAGCGCTGGCCGGAGCGCTCGCAGTAACGGCATGGAGCATGGTTGATCAGCGCAATATAGCGCGCATCTGGCGCGGATCGCGCGGCGAAGCGGTCATTATGTTCACGACGCTGGCGCTGACCCTCACCCTGCCGCTGCAATTCGCCATCCTGAT
>OGCI01000433.1_pt1 | contig 49246 bp, 51 predicted proteins | sample 1570021 | NCBI WGS metagenome assembly OGCI01 (sample SAMN06264664, study PRJEB24512) | hot springs metagenome | isolation source: Hot spring water | place: South Africa: Tshipise | collected 2015-06-21
GAGGTTTTTCCCATCTTCCCTCTTCTCATCCAAAGAAGGGAATGAGGAATATACCGAGAGAGTGCTTCCTCCCTTTGATCTCCTAAGAGAGGAATCTTGGCTTTGAGGAGAGAAAAATACGAGAAGGGAGAGGAGTGAATATGAGTTACACAGAATTGTTGGCACAACCTTCATCTCCGGATAATATCCGCTGAGTACGTAGCATACTTCTAAATCGAGAGGAACTATGGTATCAAGTGCAGAATATGTAAACACAAATGAAGAACATGTTAGGAAGAAAAGTGCGCATGAACGGATCGGAGGTATTGCACCATCGTGTGAATGATGTCGAGAGAGAATGGAGGAAAAACGACGAACGTTTAAAAGCCAGCTTGACAAGAATTCAAATGGTCCGATGACTCGGAGCAGGCATTTCTTTTTCTCCGAGTCATCCCCTTCGAGGAACACTCAAGAGCCACTTTCCCACCTGCGCATCGGTGACGAGATCCGTTAACCATTTCCCGCGTAGCGCTCCCAAGATAGCTTCTTTCTTTTCCATGCCCCCTGCCATAGCAATCACCCGGGATCCCCGACTTCGAATACGTTTTACATCTACTGCTATTCTCTTTTGATCAAGACCACCACGGATTACTTCCCCATCCTTATCAAAGAAGGTCCCGCATATGGCTCCCACTGCTCCTCTTCTTACCAGCGCTTCAATCTCCTCTTCCTCGAAATTACCAGTTTCGATAAGGAGGCTTGTTTCTCTCCGCATCCCTCCGATACCCACCAATGCTACATCAACTTCTTCTGCCATCCGAAGGACTTCTTGAACTTCTTCTTCGCTCAGAAAAGCATTTCGGGTTTCCGAATTTTTGGCAAAAGCAGGAGCGAAAAGATAGATCGGTTCCCCACCCAAACGAGAGGCAAACTCTTTTACCAGTTCTATCGCCACCGTCTTCCACCGTCTCCCCCCATATCCACCCATCATCTGTACCACTCGTATTCCCTTGAGATCAAGCCGAGGGAGGTACTCAAGTACTTCGTGGAGCGTCCTCCCGTAGGCTATCCCTACGCTGGTGTAGGGTACAAAATAATCTTTCAAAAAGGAGGCAGCTGCTTGGGCTACTGCTTTAATGACCCCCTCGGAAACATCGCTATAGGTACGAACTACCAAAGCGTTATGGAGACCAAAGCGCTTTGCAAGGGAATGAGAAAGTTCCGTATCCACTTCCCCACTCCGTCGAATACGAATCTCTACAACCCCCAATTCTCTCGCTCGTTTGAGCAAGCGGTAGACTTTTTGGGAAGAAATGCCCAAGAGCTCGGCGATTTTTTTCTGGTTGAGATCTTCAAGGTAATAGAGTTCCGCAATTTTTGCCAAGCGCTCAAAGTCTTCTTCTTTCGCCACCCTTGGTGACAATGGGCATCGCTCCTTTTAGCCTTAATTACAGTATTATACCCTCTGGAGCACGGGCAAAGAGTTCTTTTACCTCTTTCTCCATATTTTTTCTCTCTTCTTCTCCTAAGGCTCCGAGAGGTTTACGTGGGTAACCTCCCTCAAAACCAAAAAGGTCCATGGCGGCTTTTACCCCAGCTACTCCATATTTTCCCGAGACGAGACTATTGAGTTTCGCTACAAAACGATGAAGCGTGAGACCACGCTCGAGATTCTTCTGCATTCCCAATTCCACAAGGTTACAACAGAGGTCGGGAAAAACATTGGCCAAGGACAAAACCCCACCCACTGCTCCTACGAGGAGTGCAGGAAAAACAAAATCGGCAGACCCGGCCAAAATCCAAAACTCTTTCCCTAAGGAAGCAGCAATATAGGCATCGTAATTACCCTTCGAGGTGTCCTTAAGCCCAAAAATATTTGGGTGTTCACTCAATCTCTTCACCAAGGCAGGAGAGAGACAAAGATTATTCGCCACCGCGGGGTTATTATAGAGGAGGACCGGTTTTTCTAACGTTTCCGCGACATCGGCAAAATATCGAAAGAGGGCTTCATCGGTCATTCTTTTCGCGAAGAAAGAAGGAGGCATAAGACTTACAAAATCTACACCCAACGAAACAAGATCTCGAGCCAATTGAATGGATTCAAAGGTAGATTCATAACTTGCTCCTCCGATGACCACTTTGCCTCTTTTAACCTGGAGTACCATTTCAACAATCTTAAGTTTCTCAGAGTATGTGAGACTGCGAAATTCCCCATTCGTTCCTAAGGCAAAATACCCTCGGAGTCCGGTTTGGGAAAGTTTTTCAATGTTTCTTCGGAGAGCTTGAAAATCAACTGTTCCATCTTCTCGAAAAGGGGTCACAATGGGAGCAAAAACCCCACAGAGATAATCTTTTATAGATTTTTTCTCCATATCATTCACCTCGCTTTTCGACCAAAAATTGGATTACTTTCTCTACGGCCTGTACAGCCACCCGTTCCACGCTTTCTTTGGTAAGACCGGCAACATGGGGAGTCAAGATAACATTGTCCAAGAGGGAAAGATGATGACCTGGAGGAAGAGGCTCGTCAACGAATACATCCAAAGCAGCCCCGGCTATTCGCCCTTCTTTGAGGGCTTGAAGTAAAGCCTGTTCATCGATCACTGCTCCTCGGGAAACATTGATGAGAAATGCTTCTCCTTTCATAGCTCTCAACTCTTTTTCCCCAATGAGATGACGAGTTTCTTGAGTTAAAGGCACGTGGAGACTGATAAAGTCGCTCTCGGCAAGAAGCTCGCCAAGCTTTACCTTCTTTGTGACTTGAGGAAACGTTTCTTCACCAACAAAAGGGTCATAGAAGATAACTTGCATACCAAAAGCCAACGCAAGACGTGCTACCTCCCGACCAATGGTTCCAAAACCTATGAGGCCGAGAACTTTCCCCGCGATTTCTAAAGCCCTGTATGAATATCGAGCGCTCCACTCTCCTGCTCGTGTCTTCCGATCATAGAAGAAAATCCCTTTAGCCAGGGTGAGAAGGAGAGTTATGGTGTGCTCGGCAACCGATGAAGCATTCCCTCCAGGAACGTTGAAGACCTGGATTCCCTTCTTCTTGGCATATTCTACATCAATATTATCGAGCCCTACTCCCGCTCGACATATCACCCGAAGTTTTGACGCCTGGTCAAGAATTTCCCGATTGACCTTGAAGCCACTCCGAACAATCAAACCATGGGTCTCCCGAAGTAACTCCTTCACTTTTTCCTTTTCTTGAGGAGTGAGCACCGTAACCGTAAATTCTCTCCTCTCTCTCAACATCTTCAGAGCCTTATCTGCTATCGGTTGAGGAAGTAAGATATTCCATTCAGACATAGCAACGCCTCATTTCTGGAAACTACTCATCTTTTGAAAGGTTTCTTGGAGCACACTATAAAGGCTCTGATAAACTCTGAAGAACTCTGCATATAACCTTGCGCTCTCTCCGTTCGGAACGGTTCTCTCTTGCACCTCGAGTTTACTTGTTGCTTCTTGCATAGAAGACCAAAGACCTATACCCACTCCAGCAAGCAATGCTGCACCGTAGCTCCCACCTTCTTCACCGTAACTTACGGTTAAAACCTCCGAATCAAAGATGTCCGCATGGAGCCTCTGAAAGAGCTTGCTCTTCGCACCTCCTCCGGTAAGCCGGACCTGAGAGGCGGTAATGCCCAAAGTCTCCATAGCGGCGTAAACATCTCGCAAACTAAAGACAATACCCTCAAAAACACTCCGTACAATATCGTTGCGAGAATGATGTAAACCGAATCCGATAAGTACTCCCCGCGCGTTGGGATCACTATGCGGACATCGTTCACCGATGAGATAGGGGAGGAAGAGAATGCCTCGTCCCAAAGGAGAAGAAAGCTCGGCTTCTTCATCCAAAAGGTCATAGGGGGAGCGATTCACCCATCGAGCCACCTCTTTCTCAAGTCCTCCCAAGGTATTTTTAAACCAATTCAACGATCCCCCTGCCGCCAGGGTTGTCCCATAAACAATCCATTTTTCGGGAATGGCATTACAAAAAAACTGCAAGGTACTCCCCGGATTTTCACAAAAACCATCAAGTGACACGGCTACTATCCCTGCCGTACCAAGGGTAATACTGATGATATCCGGATTGATAGCTCCTACTCCTACTGTTTGAACAACAGCATCTCCTCCCCCTCCAACAACTGGAATGCCCGGTTTGACCCCTATTTCCGTAGCCACTTCCTTTTGAACTACACCGGTAATTTCGGGGGACTCACAGACCTCCGGGAAAAGCTCAAAAGGGATTCCCAAACTTTTTATGAGATCCTTTGCCCATTTTCTTTCTCGAACCGAAAACAAACCGGTTCCAGAAGCATCGGTTACATCGGTTACGTAATCCCCTGTGAGCTCGAGTCTTATGTAATCCTTGGGGCAGAGGAATTTCTTTGCTTTGGAGAAAATCTCAGGCTCTTGTTCTCGGACCCACAGAATTTTCCCACCGGTATAGCCCGGAAGCATGGGGTTATTAGTAAGGCACAAGAATTCCTTCTTACCTCCCACTAATTCGTGAATCTTTTCACAATAAGGGGCACTTCTTTGATCGTTCCACATGATACACGGACGGAGTACATTCCCAAGGTCATCGAAAAGTACAAGACCATGCATTTGACCGGTGAGACCAATTCCCTCGATAGAATAACCCTTCGCCTCAAGGTCAAACAACAATTCAGAAAGAGTAATCTTGGTTGCCTCCCACCAATCGAGAGGATTTTGTTCCGACCAACCCGGGAAAGGCGTATATACAGGGTACTCTCGAGTAACCCTCGAGAGTACCCTTCCTTCTTCATCAACTGCTAAGGTTTTACAGCTTGAAGTTCCAATATCTATTCCTACCACACAGGGTTTCTTTTGGCTTCCCAATGCCTCGCCCTCCTTTCTACTTCTCAAATTCTATCTTTATGTGCTTCACTTCAAGGTACGACTCTATTCCCTCGGGACCGAGATCCGTTCCAAAGCCACTTTCTTTCCAGCCGGTGTAAGGAGCATAAATCGTTGCTACATCAACGTTATTGAGTCCAATATTGCCACATTCAAGACCTACGCAAATTTTTTGGGCCTTGTTGAGATTGGAAGTATACACGTAGGCTGCCAACCCGTAGCGAGTCCCATTTGCCCACGATATCACCTGTGGGATGTCATCGAAAGGCATAATACCTACTGCCGGACCAAAAGTTTCCTCTTTCATGATTAACATCTCATGATTCACATCTACAACCACGGTGGGTTGGAAGAAATACCCTTTCTCGTATTCTCTTCCTTCCGGTCTTTGGCCACCATGCAATACCTTTGCTCCTTTTTGCAAAGCATCATGGATATGTTCTCTGACTTTCTCGAGGGCTTCAAGGCTCACCATCGGCCCCAGATCGACGTCCGGATCCACCAATCCATTGCCAATCCGAAGTTGCTTTGTTTCAGCTACAAACTGTTCCACAAATGCTTCATAGATAGATCTCTCAACATAAATGCGATTGATAGAATTGCACACTTGACCCATGTTTCTGAATGAGCGGCGCACCCCACTCTTCACCGCTTTTTCCAAATCAGCATCAGCACAAACAATCAATGGACATTGTCCCCCGAGCTCAAGGGTTACTCTTTTCACCCCTTGTGCGCAATACTCCATAACCTTTTTTCCTGCCTCGGTAGAACCGGTAAAACTCACCTTTCTCGCCAAGGGATGGAGAATAAGTCCCTTTCCTACTACCGATCCTGCACCGGTTACGCCATTCACTACTCCCTCTGGAAAACCTGCATCAAGAAAACACTCCAAAAACTTTAAAGGAGAAAGGGGAGTTTCTGAAGGAGGTTTGGCAACCACCGTGCAACCCGCAGCCAAAGTAGCCGCCACCTTCCAAGCTAAAAGTTGAACCGGGTAATTCCAAGGAGTAATGGCCACCACCACACCCAGTGGCTGACGAATGGCGACGCTTTGTAAATAGGTTTTATCGAGAGGAATAATTTCACCGAAAACTCGCTTGCCCCCCTCGGCAAAATAGCGTAACACCTCAGCCGAACCCTTCACTTCACTTATTGCTTCCTTGAGGGGTTTCCCCTCTTCAGCGGTAAGAATCTGACCGATCTGATCCGCCCGCTCCTCAACCAAAGAGGCAGCTTTATAAAGCAAGCGAGCACGCTCAAAAGGACTAAGGTTTGCCCATTTCTCAAAGGCCCGATGGGCCGCTTGTACGGCTTCGTCGACTTCCTTTTCCGAGGCAACGGGAACCCGCCCCACGACTTCCTCCGTGGCAGGATTGATCACCTCGATGTGTTTTCCTCCCTCACTCTGGTTTACCATTTTCCCGTTGACGATCATTCCCTGAGCCTGCATCGATCTACTCTCCTCCCTTCTTGGTCTCTTCGGCTTGTTTAACCTTTCCCGTAACCCAAAGAATGGTAAGGGGTAAAATACCCGTATTGTAGGTTACATGGTATTTTCCTGGTTCCACGTAAAAGGCTTCTCCTTCCTTAATAGGAAAACGCTCTTCCCCAATAACCATCTCTCCTCGCCCGCTCAATACAAAGTACACTTCCTCTTCATCAGGATGAGCGTGCCCCGTGGTTTTACCATCGGGATAAACAATGGTATATCCAAGCTTAAGCACCTTGGAGGGAGAAGTAGCCGGATCAATGAGCCAATAGGTATCTCTCAAGGTTTCTCCTCTCTTTTCCTTGGCAAAGTATCGAAACGACCGCTCGCAAGTATCAGGTACAACTTCATTAATGTTGACAAGAAATGCCATGATATTTCACCCCCAAAAATGTTGAATCCTTAGAGAATAAGGACATCACCTGCAAAAATGCGAATAGAGCTCGGTGCAAAGTATAACCACACCCTATCTCCTTCACGGTAACTCTCCTGTGCCGGAACCACGGCTTTTACCTCTGTTCCCACCTCGTCTTCAAGTTTGATGGTTAATACGGTCTTGTCGCCTTGAAACTCTATTACCCTTACCACTCCGGCGATAGCGTTATGCTCTTTCTTCTCCCGAAAGACTTCGATATGCTGAGGACGAACTCCTATGGTTATCTCTACGCCAATGTATTGTGCATCAAGCTTCCCTTCCACATGAAAAACTCTCTTTCCTTCTGGCGTAGCGATGAAAATTGACCTTTCATGTTCCACAAAACCCGGGATGAAATTCATCGTAGGTTCACCGATGAAATAGGCTACAAACTTATTGGCAGGGCGATTCCAAACTTCTTCTACTGTTCCAATCTGTTGAAGTTTCCCTTCATTAATAATAAGAAGACGATCGCAGAGCGAAATGGCCTCTGCCTGATCATGGGTAACATACACAGTGGTCAAACCAAGTTCATCATGGAGATGGCGAATACGAGCGCGAATTTCATGTCGCACTCGTTGGTCCATGTGAGAAAGAGGCTCGTCTAATAGGGTCACATTGGGTCTGCGAACTAAAGCTCTTGCTAAGGATATCCTCTGCTGAACTCCTCCCGCCAGGGAACCGGGATATTTTTTAAGGTAGGAAGTCAATTCTAAAAGCTCAGCAATAGATTTTACTTTTCCGTCTACTTCACTCCCCTTCATGCCTCTTGCTCGCAGGGGAAAAGCAATATTCTCGTAAACATTCAATCGATAATAAAGTGCATAAGACTCGAAAGCCAAAGCAATGTTTCTCTCTGCCGGGCCCAAATGATTGACCACTTTCCCATCGAAGAGAATCTCACCCTTACTGATTTCTTCAAGACCGGCAAGCATTCGAAGAGTTGAGCTCTTCCCTCCACCTGAAGGACCAAGAATGGCCAAAAATTCTCTATCATTACAGGTAAAGGTAAAATCCTGAACCGCTACCACGTTTCCCCGAGGATAAATCTTCCACACGCCGCGTACATCAATTCTACTCATCTTTCAGAGCTCCCCTCTTTAGCAACTTCTACGGTTTTCCGATAGAAGAAAATCCAATCTGGGTTGAAATCCAGCCAAACTCTTTCCGCTTTCCCGTATTTGCAAAATCCTACCGTGCGTACATAGAGAAAGGTATTATCTCTAAGCCTGAAGGTCACTACGCTGCTTTCACTTTCATGAATGACAGCGTATATAGGAAGAGCAAAGGAATTCTCCGAGGAGCGCTCCTCTCCAAGGCGAATATGCTCTGGACGAATACCCAAGCAAACCATTGGTTTTCCATTTCTTTCCTGGATCACTTCTTTGGCTTTCCCGGCAAGCTCTCCCCTCAACCGGAAAACAAAGTCTTCCCCTTTTCGAAAAGTGACTTCTTCGCCCTGGAATATCACTTCTCCATCGATGAGATTCATCGGAGGATCGCCCACCAACCTTCCCACAAAGTCGGTCCTCGGGGAATAGTAAACCTCCTCAGGGGTACCCTCTTGTTCCACGACTCCCCTACGCAAAACCACCATCTGATCTGAGAGAGCTAAGGCTTCTCTAAAGTCATGGGTCACATAGATTACAGTACTTCCATACTGCTGCGCAAATTCCTTAAGGAGCGTCTGGGTAGAAAACTTGAGCTTTGCGTCAAGATGAGCAATGGGCTCATCGAGGAGATACACTTCGGCTCTCCGCACCAAAGCTCGAGCCAAAGATACTCTCTGTTTTTGGCCTCCGCTTAAATTTTGAGGGAGACGGTCAAAGAGTTTCTCGATACCAAGAAACGAAGCGATTTCCTCTACCCGTCTCTTTTCTTCTGCCGGAGTCAATTTCAATCTCCAGCGAGGGGCCCTCAGAGGGAATGCAATGTTATCGTACACAGTCATGTGAGGATAGAGATTATAGGTTTCAAAGGCCATGGAAACATTGCGTTCCTGAGGAGGAAGATGATGAATCACTCTATCATCGAAATAAATCGTACCCGAGGTCACGTTCTCTATCCCTGCAATCATTTTCAAAATAGTGGTTTTTCCTGCGCCGGTGGGACCAAGAATAGAGAAAAATTCTCCCTCCCGGCAGGTAAAACTCACACCTCGAATGGCCATCTTTTTTCCGTACATTTTTACCACGTTCTCCAACCGTACTTCTGCCATAAAATTACTCCTCTCCTTCCTCTTCTTCCTCCTCTTTGGGACGAGGACCAAACCGGAGCAGAAACAAAGCAAAAACCGTTGCTACAATGATCCCAACCCAAAAAGGTACAAACCGTTCCACAAACTTGAGCCACAGAAGATTCACAAAAATCCAGGAGAGAATCGACCAGAAAATCCAATCCCCAGTTGTCATACGAGGAAACATCATTTTCACCTAACCTCTTTCAAACATTTTTTACCTCAACCTTTTACCGCACCAAAGGTAAGGCCACGGATGATATACCGTTGCATAAACCACGACACAAGAAGCGTAGGAAGAATTGCAATCGCCGCTCCTGCTGCCATCGGGCCATACTGGACTTCAATGGAACCCCAAAACGATGAAATGAGAACCGTTACCGGGCGAGCCGCCATGCGCGTGAAAAGAAAACTAAACAGGAATTCATTCCACGACCATACCAGACAAAAGACTGCAGTCACGGCAATTCCCGGGCGGACTAATGGCAAGACCACTCTCCGAAAGATGTCAGCTCGACTGTATCCATCGATCATTGCTGCTTGTTCAAGCTCTTCGGGAATCTCTTTAAAAAATCCATACAAAAGGAAGGTCGCAAAAGAAACGTTAAAGTAAATATGCAAAAGAGTGAGACCGAAGCGGGTATCGAGAAGACCGAGGTTCCGATACATCACAAAAAACGGTATAGCCGCTACAACCCCAGGAAACATACGCGTGGAAATGGTGTTAAAAAGGAGATGACCTTTCCCCGTATTCCAGCGAGCGAAACTATATGCTGCAAGAGAAGCGATAACCAAAACAACAACCGTGCTCGATACACTAATAATCACGGTATTTAAAAAATTATCCCAAAACGGGAATTCTCTGAAAAGACGATGAAAATTCTCCGTAGTGGGTTGAAAGAAAATCAGTTTTTTAGCCTCGGTGGCGAAAATGTCGTTCGGTGCCTTGAAGGCGGTAAGATATATCCAGGCCAGGGGAGCTACAATCACAAAGAGCACAAAAAACGTAATGATCCAAAAAAACACATTACCTACGCCATTCATCTCTCCTTCACCCCTTTCAATGAGCTCCACCAAGAGCTTTCATGAGAATCTTAAACATAACGGCACAAACCGCAATCGTAAGAACTAACGAAAAAATGGCCATAGTTGACCCATAACCAATATCGAAATAAACGAAAGCGGTACGATACACAATCCAATCTAAAAGTTCCGTTTGTACACCCCCCCGAGTGGTCCCGTAGAGGGGGTCAAAAAGACGAATAAGCCACATGGTGCGCAGAACCACAATAATCATAATGAGAGGACTGAGCATTGGGAGAGTCAATCTCCGAAAAGTATACCACGGCGAAGCTCCATCCACCCGCGCCGCTTCAAAAACATCCTTGGGGAGACTACGTAAGCCTGCTACCAATACAAAAGTAGCAAAAGGGAACCACTGCCAAATGGTGATAAAACAGATGGTGTACAAGGCTCGTTCTGGAGACCACCAGTATACCTTATTAAGCCCAAGAGCTTGTAAAACTAAATTCACTGCTCCAAAATCATACTCAAACATAAAATTCCAAAGGAGCGAAAGAATGAGTGGAGCGACCAGCAAAGGAAAAAGAGCAAGACCGCGAACCACGTTCTCTCCGGGAAAATTTCGACTCCAAAGTAACGCCAAACCGAGTCCAATCAAAAGTTCACAGGAAACACAGATAACGAGAACCTTAAGAGTCCGATAAAGTGCCTCCAAAAAAGCTTTATCATTGAGGAGCTGGCGATAATTTTGCGCCCCAACGTAAATAGCCTCCCCCCTCATACCCCATTGATGAAAAGAATAATAGGCACAGTAAAGGAGTGGATAGAGCATGAAGATAGCCAAAACCACAAGAAGCGGAATAAGGAGTGTCCATTTAAAATATTTCTCGCTGGTAAGAATTTCCCAAACAGTGGATCTTCTCACCACTGCGAAATCTGTCCGGGTTTCCCAAGGCGTTTCTGCTTTCATTCTTTTCCCTCCACTTTTCTCGGGGTGGGCGCGATCCACCCCGAGAAGTATTTAGAATCAACCGTCACTCTTCTCTGATTGGAACGGTGTCAAATTTCGAAGTCAGTTCAATGGTTTTATCCACGAGTTCCCGAATACACTCATCAATGGTGCTCGCATCCGCCATGGGCTTGTGAAGAACGTTCATCTGCATCTCGTAGACTTTGCCACCGGCTTTGGTGTTGAAGTACCAGTAATTATCTACATAAGGCGCCTGTGCTTTCCAGATATCTACGAGATAACTACAGGTGAGACCCAAGGGGTACTCGGTTTCGGCAGAGTGGAATTCCGGATCAAGGAGAAGGTCCATGCGGGCAGAGAATTGACCACCCTCTTTCATGAGAACCTTTTGACAGTCATAAGAAGCAATGTATCGCACAAGCCAGTAAGCGGCTTCGGGGTTTTTGCTTGCCTTAGCTACACCAAGCGACCATGCACCGGTGTAAGGTTGTCCACCGATGGTTGGGTAAATACCCAAGCGTCCATCAGGAACTTTTTCTTTGAGGAGATCGGCAGTCCAGGTGAAAAGACTGGCAAACTGATGTGGTTGTATGATGGCAAAACCCTCTCCTTGTTGAGCACAAGCAAAGTCGAAGTTAGCAGTAAGACAACCGGCAGGAGCAAATTTGAGAAGGTCTTTATACTGAGTAAGGGCTTGCTTCAAAGCATCTTTGTCCTTCCCAGTGATCACAAACTCCTTAATGGTTCCATCAGGATTCTTCACCACCGTTGCGTAATCTCCACCCATACCCCATATCCAGCAGCTGATTTCATCGTTAATCTGATAGGCACCAGCCATCATAGCTACACCATACAAATCGTGATCAAGGGGTTGTCCTTTGAGTGCATCTCCTTTTTTACGGGTAAAGAACTCCGCTTGGTCGTAAAGCTCTTTGTAACTCGTAGGTGGCTTTAAATCGTAACCATATTTTGCTTTAAATGCTGCTTGTTCGGTTGGATCATCGTACACGTCTTGGCGAAGGAACATACCCATATGATAGGTGTAGAAGGGCAATACCATCTGTTTCCCATAAGCTTGACCACATCGCAAAAGTACCGGAGAGATATTTTGTATATCCTCCTGAAAACCTTCGACTCCCTTTGGATCGTACTGAGCAGCAAGTTCTTCAAGGCTCCAAAGATAATCCGACCATTCGCATGTCCATGAAGTTTCAACGTAAACTACATCGTAGTACCCAGTTCCGGCCATGAGCTCTACATTCTCCTTAGAATAGACCACTGGTGAGGCCACTCGTTCAATATTTACCTTAACCCCAGTTGCTGTTTCAAACTGCTTGATATACTCTATGACTTTGTCCCATGCCGCACCTGTTTCTACTATCATATTAATGGCTTTTTTGTTTTTAATCTCGGGGATGTCCTTTAAGCCAAACTTTTCCTGGGCCAGGACCATACAAGCAAAACCCAAAACTAAGATTGCCACCATTCCTATACTGACCCACGCACGATACTTCACCTTTCATTTCCTCCTTTCTCTCCCAAAAGGCATTCACGTCTCATACTCAATGATTCCCACTTCTGTGCTCCCATTCCAAAATGTTCCTCCCTCTATCACCTCCCTTTTCTATCGTTTGAAGTATTTTCGTCACAATTGAGGAAGCATCAAGACCGTGTTTCTGCAAGAGATAATCTCTTTTCCCCGAAGAACCAAAGTTTCCAGAAACAGCACACTTCACAAAACCAGGAATACAACCTACCTCGTGAAAAGCCAAAAGAAGGTTATCACCCAACCCTCCCTTCCCAGAATGTTCCTCAATGGTCACTACAACTTTCACCCGACGGGCAATTTTAGCTACAAATTCCAAAGAAATGGGCTTAACAAAGCGAGCATTGAAAAGAAAGGCCTGGTATCCCCGTTTTTCCAAACCATTTACCACTTCTGCACCCACCTTTGCGAGTTGCCCCAGAGTCACTACGACGATATCGGCTCCCGTAAACGCATCCCCCGAAAGGGGCTCAAAACATCCCACCTCTACCGGTTGACGGTGTTCCGAAAAATTCTCTTCCCCTTCTCGAGCCCCGAAACGCACATAAACAGGACCATGAATCTCCCCAAAAAGAACCCGGCCCAAGAGCAAGGTATCCTGCCAATCACAAGGCTCACAGACAATGAGATTATCCAAGGAAGAGAGAATGGCTATATCTTCGAAAGCTTGATGGGTAAATCCCGCATACTGGGCAGCAAAACCCACATCGGTACCACAAATTTTCACATTGAGAGACCATCGACAAATGTCGGTACGAATCTGTTCCAAGGCTCTCATAGTGAGAAAAGTAGCATAACCCGAGATGACGGGAATAAAACCTTGGAGCGCCAACCCTGCACTGACTCCCATTCCCGTCTGTTCACAGATACCACATTCGATAACCCTTTGAGGGTATGTATCCTTCACCTTCTTAAAACGGGAAGCCGAGTCCACCGAAACACAAACGATTTCCTTCCCCTCTTCGATAAGCTCTACAAGCACTTCTTGGAGTGCGCTTCTCCGGTCTTTCATTGTCTCAACCCCGCTTCTCCGTAAAGAGCAGCACCGAGGTATTTCTCAGCGATCTTTTGAGGAATGCCACAATAGTGTGACTCCACCTTATTCTCTATTTCTTCAATCCCTTTTCCCTTCACTGTGTGAGCAATCACCGCAAGTGGTATACGATCATTACGTATCTTTGCTTGAGAAAGGGCATCCCAAACCATCCTCAGATTATGACCATTCACTTCCTGCACATTCCAGCGAAAAGCGATGAACTTCTCCTGAAGAGGGTCAAGAGGATGCATATCCTCGGTATATCCTGAAAGCTGTAAACCGTTTCGATCGATAATGAGGGTAAGATTATCGAGTTTATACCGCACGGCAAGGGGGAGACATTCCCAGTTCGTCCCTTCGTTGAGCTCTCCATCTCCAATCAGGACAAAAACATGAAAGGGCTTTTTTTGCATGGAAAAGGCCAAAGCAAAACCGATACCTAAAGCCAGGCCATGACCTAAAGAACCCGTCGCTGCATCAATTCCTGGAATTCCCAGTTCCGGATGAATGCCCAATGGAGTTTCCTTTTCCCATCCATACTCCCAGAAAAGTTCTTCCCCAAGATACCCCTTTTCTGCCAAGGTGGCATAGAGAGCTAAGCCTGCATGACCTTTCGAAAGAACGAATTGATCTCGTGTTCGAGAAGAAAGATTTTCACCATCAATTCCCAGAATTCCGTTGAAAAGGCAAGTCAAAATTTCAACAATGGAGAGAGAGCCCCCTATATGACTCACCCCTGCTCGAAGAGTAGCTTTGATAATCCTTTTTCGTACCAAAGAAGCAAATTCCATGAGATATTTTTCGTCGCAGATCATAGAATCTCACGAAAAGAATTTTTCAATCTTGGTCATGGCTTCGGAAAATTCCTGTAAGTTATGCTTTTGTGCACCGGAATCCTCAATCTCATCCATAGAGAAACCATCTGCCACGAGACTTTTTTGGGCAAAATTGACTTCAGCGAGTTTCTGCAGAACAGACGTCGGCGCTTCGAAGGGCGCTCGCACACGTTCCTCTCGAAGAAACGTGACACCCCATTCGATGGCCTCAGGATTCATAGTAATAACTACCGGGAGTTTGGCAATTTCTTCAAGATGGAGATATCCACCGCCAGGTCCTTTCCGAGTAGAACACACCAAAACTTTGGTAGGAGACTTTAATTTTTTCACTTCTTCCGTAGCCTTGTGAGCCATGAGTACACCAAACCACCGCAGGTCTTCCTCTTCCAAAACGATATTCTTTCTTTTCGCTTCTTCTTCAAGCTCTGGAGAGGCTTCCCAACGACCGATCATCATGGTAATGACCGATCTCCACCCACTGTAATCTACGCCTCGCACTCTCCCCTTCTCGAAACCTCTCTGCACCGCTCGAGCCACTTCTACAACTTGAGGCACACAGAAACAAGAAGTGGCATTGGTGGATACTCCGAGACTGGTAAGTTCTTCAATGACCAGAAGCCCAGACTTTGTGGCAGGTATCTTTATCATCATATTCGGGTTGATGCGAGAGAGTTTCAAAGCCTCGAAAAGCATCCGCTCTGTGTTCTTACTATGACGAGGGTCCACTTGAGCACAAACGAAACCAAATTGCCTCCCTCTTCGGTAAAAATTAGAAAGGAATTTATCCGAACCAATTTTCCCTACCATCCAATAAAAATCAAACCAGGCGTGATTTTCGCTTGAGGCAGTATAAAATGTTGCACCGAGTTCCTTTACTCTCTCCACAACTTGAGGATAAGAATTCAGGAGTTTCCACACGAGTGGTGGATTGGTGGTTACGCCGTCAAAGAAGAAGAATCCCCCCTCATTGTGTGACATCCATTTTCTCAGGATAATTAAGTCCTTTTCTTCTGCCCCTTTCTCTTTTAGCTGAGCAAGAAAAATCCGATAAAAACTCGGGTGAGAATCCCACCAAATTTCAAGTTCTGGATTACGAGCCTTGAGGTCTTCGAGAAGCCGGGGGTTGATCTTCATGGTATTTGAGGAATTCATTGGGAAACCTCCCATTATGTTAAAATTAACATGAAATTTATATCAGCTTCCATTATATAATGGACCCTCTTTCTTGTCAATTATTTCTTCAACTCTCGCGATCTCTATCCTGAAAGCTCCTCGAAATCGTACCTTGTAAAACTTTCTCTCTTGGGAGAGCGAATACCAACATCCCCCCATATCTACAAAGAAATGCACGGTCTTTCATCTCGAAAAGACTTCTTAAAAGGTTGATGAGGAAAAGCATCGGTCACTTCTCATCACTATCCAGGTTTTGGTCAGATAGGCGCGAAGGAAACAAGATAAAACGACGAGGTAAGGTGGTGTAATTGGAGGCGAGTGCGAAAGAGAGGTAAAGGATTGAAGACCCTCACTATAATACTCGCTTAGGAACAAACTCTATCCAAAAAGAACGTGTGAGAAGCGTATGACTCCCAAGGAATGAAAATGATTCTTTCCCAATGGAACCGTGTTTGGAGATGGTCTCATGCTATTTGATTACCAGCGTGATCCCCATTATTTACCCACCATGACCCTCAAGCGTTTTCCATGGAGCGGAGAGCATCTCTCCAAAAACCTATTTTTCTCCTCCATTAAGTCATAATGGTTTTTTTTCGGGTACAGAATTCTCTATACCAGAAAAAGCTCTCCTTAGGAATGCGGCGGAGTGTATGGTAATCAACGTATGCCAAACCAAAGCGCTTGGAGAAACCGGCGTTCCATTCGAAATTGTCCATAATGCTCCAAACGAAATATCCCCGCACCGGATATCCTTGTTCCATGGCTTGCGTGAGCTCTCGAAGATGTTGACTCAGATAGACAATCCTCTTTGCGTCTCTTATCCTTCCATCGTCCTCAAGTACATCAGGGTAAGCGAATCCGTTTTCGGTAATATAAATGGCAAAAGGTGCATAATCTTGGGTTAGACGCACGATAAGCTCTCGCAACCCCTCAGGGTAAACCTCCCATCCGGTATCACTGTATTCCCTATTGGACAAACGTACTCCCTCACTCTCCAGAAGAGATTGTGACCCTCTCTTTATAATATGACGGGTATAGTAGTTAATGCCCAGAAAATCGATGGGTTGGGAAATCAAGCGGCTTTCTTCTTCTTGGAGAGGAAGAACGGCAAATCCTTTCTGTGCATACCAATCGAGCATATCCTGTGGGAACTGACCCCGAAAGAGAGGGTCTAAAAACCAACGATTGAGATACCCATCGAAGCGGTAGGCAGCTTCCCGATCCTCTTGATCATGGGAGAAAGGGTGAATCGGAGAGAGATTCAAGGCAATACCAATCGGTGTTTTCAGGTTTTCCCCTCGGAAAATTTTGACCGCGTGACCGTGGGAAAGGAGGAGATGGCGCGAAACACAAAGGGCGGTGGCAAAATCTCTCTCCCCCGGGGGGTGCCTTCCTTCATAGTGTCCTACAAAAGCAACTACCCAAGGTTCGTTATGGGTAATCCACAAATCCACGTCTTGCCCAAAACGGGAAAAGACAAGATGAGCGTACTCTTGAAAGGCGAAGACACTTTCAGGATTTTTCCACCCACCTGTGTCCTGAAGCGCCTGGGGTAAATCCCAATGGTAGAGAGTTACCACCGCGTGGATGTGGTTTTCCTTCAATTTGTCAAGAAGACGCCGATAGAAGTCAACACCCTTTTCGTTCACTTTCCCTCTCCCCTGAGGGAGCACCCGAGGCCAAGAAATGGAAAAGCGATAAGCATTCACTCCCAATTCTTTGAGGAGTGCTACATCTTCCTCCATACGATGATAGTGGTCACAAGCAATGTCGCCGGTAGTCCCATCGGCAACATTGCCCGGGGTATGGACAAATCGATCCCAGATACTCTCATCTTTTCCATCTTCATTCCACGCACCCTCAATTTGATACGCAGCCGTAGCCACGCCCCACAAGAATTCCTCTCTCTTGGAGTACATCGCTTTTTCCCCCTTCAGAAAGTCATCCTTATCTCCTCACAGACGTATTTCCCGCAGAGAACTTTGGTGCAAGAAAGTGGGTAAAACCAATTTCTGGGTTGGTGGTGTCGAATCACCACGCAGGCGCTCCAAAAGCAGCTCTGCAGCCATCTTCCCCATCTCATAGTTGGGAATAACCATGGTCGTCAATTTCGGAAAAGTACAGAACGCATATGCACCATCAAAGCCGACTACGGAAACATCATCAGGAACCCGCAAACCAACCTCATCGAGGGCCTCCATTGCTCCCAGGGCCAGTGAATCACTATGTGCAAACACTGCGGTAAAGGAGACCAAGGCGTGTAAGGCGTTACGAGTCGCTCGCAAAGCATCGTGAGAGGAAAAACTGGCGGCTTCTACCAAAAAACGCTCATCCACAGCCCCGAAAGCTTCCATCATCGCCTGACGATACCCCTCCTTGCGCAAAGAACTGGTGACACTCTTTCGCACTCCCAGAGAGAGAATGTGACGATGACCAAATTGAATCAAGTTTTTGACCGCTTCATAACTTCCCTTACAATCATCGACCACAATGGCGTCTACCTTGGGAACATCGCGTGGAGCATGGACAACCACTACTGGGAAACCTAAATTTCTAAAAAGCAGAATCGTTTCCTTCACTCTCTTGCTGTGCCACGCACTGATGATAACGCCGCGTGGACGGTTCTCAAGAAGACTCACGAGTTGATGCAACAACCGTTTGTCGGAAAAACCGGTGTTATACAAAAAAAGATCGTAAGAAACCGATTCCAAAACGTCTTGAATGCCTCGAACAACCTTGGCGAAAATGGGATTATCGATATCAGGCAAAAGATAAGCAATGGCAAAGCTTTCTCGTTTTTTCAGGCTCTGCGCGATCCGGTTGGGGACATATCCTAAATCTTCCATAACTCGCAACACTCTGCTCCGTAAGGGCTCACTGACAAAGCCACTGTTGTTAATGACTCGTGAGACGGTAGCCGTAGAAACGCCTGCTTGCTGTGCCACATCCTTAATGGTCACTTTTTGCTTTTCTGGGTTCATACCATTGCTTGACCCCCCAAAGGCCCAATAGTCCTTTCCTACTTACAATCTCTCTTCTTTCCAAACAGCAACTTCGCAGGGAGGAAGCATCTTCTCTCCAATGATGAATGATACTTCTTTCGATACCGGTGCTTCAAGTGCTTGAGAACCAAAATTAAAGGCAAAAATCAAATTTCCTCTCCTCCGGATACGAAGCTCATCCGGCAAACGCACCGGGCACAAACCGAGCTCTTGAGTAATCCGCTCAAAGAAATCGACTAGTAACTCAACCTCTGGCCAAAAAGCCAAATAGTAATAATTCCCCTTACGGAAGGCTGCTCCTTTCCCATCACCAAAAACCATTTCCGGTTGAAGAGAAGTATAAACCCACTCTCTCCAGATTCCCGCGGGGTATTCCTTCCCCCGCCAATATACTTTTTCTATAAGCGGTGGAAGACTCTCTACTCCAGTCACACGCAGGGGGAGTATCGCCTGTAATAAACCGGGAGGGAGGGAAGAAGGGATGTGGAAGTTTTCGGTTTTACTCCCACTCCGGGGACCAAAGACGACCATTCCCTTGACGCCCTGCAAGGAAGAGAGGACCCGCTCGCTCACAATGGGTAAACTGGGAACCACCACGAGCTTATATTCCTTAAGCGACGCCCCTTGGGGGAGAATATCAATATCAAAACCGAGCCTCCGCAAGGCGGTATAGAAGCGAAACACGAGATCGGAGTAGAATACTCTCTCACCGTGAGGCTGGACTCCAAATACCCATGCTGCTTCATAATCAAAAAGAAGCGCGATCGGACCCCGCTCGGTAGGAGGGAGAGACACCCGTTGTAATTCTTCGCTCACCTTCTTCACTTCTTCAAAACTGGCGCAAGGAGTGGAATCAGGACAGAGCAATCCGGAATGCATTTGTTCTTGAGCAAAGGGAACTTGACGCCACCGGAAATAGGAAACCAGTTCTGCACCATGAGCAATCGCTTCCCAAGTCCAGAGTCTCACCATTCCCTGTCGAGGAGAAGTATTGTAAGGTGCCCAGTTGACCGGCCCTACTTGTTGCTCCATGACTCCAAATCGTCCTCTTCCCACCCCTCGATAGAGGTCATGAACCAATGCTACGAGATCAGGGTGACCCACACGACAATCAATCATTCCGAGCTCAACCTCTCGAGAAAGCTCGAGAGCATGCCCTAAGGGATAGCTATCCCAGGTGATAAAATCCAAATCTTCGCTCAAAGCAAAATGGTCAAAATCGGTGAATCCTCCCACACAATTATGAGTGATAAATCTTCCCGGTGACAGCTTACGTAGGATTTCCACTTGCGAACGATTGAAAAGAACCACTTGGTGAGAGGCAAAACGAAAGTAATCAAGGAGATGAGAGGGATTAGGCTCTGTTACTATCAGGTTGGGAAGCTCGATTTCGTCAAAGGAATTGTACCGCTGACTCCAAAAAACTGTACCCCAAGCCTGGTTGAGAGTATCTATATCTCCGTAGCGCTCTTTGAGCCACTCTCGAAAGGCCATTTTACACCGATCACAATAGCACCGTACGGTATCATGGCAACCATACTCATTATCCGTCTGCCAGCCCACCAAAGCAGGGCGTTCTCCATATCGCTCTCCTAAGAGAGTTACTATCCGGCGGACCTCCTCGCGATAACCGGGATGAGAGAAACAGTAGTGTCTGCGAGAGCCAAACTTCCTCACCCGCCCCCCCTTATCGAGAGGCAGAATAGTGGGATCACGATCGATAAGCCAGCGAGGAGGAGTAGCCGTAGGCGTGCCAAAGATGACTTGGAGCCCTTCTTCTTGCGCCAATTGGAAAAAAGTATCGAATCTCTGCCAGCGAAACTCACCTGGGCGAGGCTCAAAGTAACTCCATGCAAATTCCCCGACTCTTACCTTCTCGATACCCAAATCCCGCATCCTGAGCACATCTTCACGTATTTTTTCTTCTCTCCAGTGCTCAGGATAGTAACAAACACCCAACATATCATTCCCTCCAAACTCGTTTTTATTCATCTCCAGCGCAACATCATTTCAGTTATACCGGTGACATCTCACCAAAACACCGTCAACCAGCGTCTCTTGAGGAAAATCAACGCGACATCGCTCTTCTGCCAAGGAGCATCGGCCTGCAAATTTACAGCCCTTCTGGAGGTACTCCTCTTCTTCAACATTAGCCACTCGAACACTCCCTTTCCATTTTCTGTGAGGGTTAGCCTCAGGAATCGAATCACGAAGAAGTTGAGTATAGGGATGTCGCGGGTTTAACAAAACTTCCTCCACTGGTCCCATCTCTACGATATTACCGCGAAACATTACTGCAATACGATCACTTACGTAATAAGCTGTGGCGAGATCATGGGTGATATAGAGGACACTTAAATTCATTTCCTCCCGCAAGCGGGCAAAGAGATTGACAATCGACATCCGCAAAGAAGCATCCACCATGGAGACAGGCTCATCAGCAACCAGCAAAGAGGGATTGGTCAACAGAGCTCGGGCAATAGAAGCCCGCTGGAGCTGTCCTCCCGAGAGTTCACTGGGGTAACGACTATGAATTTCGCTGAATGAGAGACCTACAGCCTTTAATCTCTCATCAATGAACGGTATCGCCTCCTTTTCGTTTTGAACAAGGTGGAAGTTATACACCGTTTCGAAGAAAATGTCATCCACCGCACATAAGGGATTAAAACTTTCGAAGGGATTCTGAAATACTGCTTGTACTTTCTGGATAAAAAGCTGCCGCTTCTCTCTCCAGTGTGCAATGGACTCGTTCTCAAACACAATTTCCCCTGCAGTTTTTTCTTCAAAACCCAAGATAATTTTGGCAATGGTACTCTTCCCACAACCGCTTTCCCCAGCCAAAGTAAAAATCTCTGCCGGTTTTATACCAAAGGAAACGTTTTCCACAGCATTAATTCTGGTTTTAAAGAAGAATGATCCTACAGTAAAGACCTTGGTCACCCTCTCAATCTGGAGTAATTCCTCTGTCGCGGTCATTTACTCACCTTCCACTTTCCCCATTTTTTCTATCTTCCCAACCCAACTCGCTGGAAACGGGCCCGTGGATCTAAATATTCACTCACACTCACCGAAAGCCAATAAAGGGCGATAAAGAGCAGAATAGCTGCCACAATTGGAGTAAGGAGCCACCACCACAAACCTAAAAAGAGAGCTTGTCGATAGATCGCCGCTTGCAGCATGGTCCCAATAGTGGGTACGGTGGGATCGATGCCCAAACCCAAATAAGCCAAGGTAATCTCCATACCTATTGCCCAGGACATGTTATTGATAAACGTAGTTAGCGCAATCGGCAGAATATGAGGTAAATATTGTTTCCACACCAGCCTCATAGTTCGCATTCCCGAAAGCACAGCTACAAAAGTGAATTCCCGCTCCCGCAAACTTAAAATTTGTGAGCGGATGACCCGCGCATCCCATGCCCACGAGAAAAAGGCCAAAAGAAGCCCCAAATTGGAAAGATACCTTAGCCATTCACGCAAAATGGTGGAAATAACAACCAAAACTACAAGGAGCGGCAAAACCATGGTAGTATCCCCAATGGTCATTAAAACACGATCTGGGGTTCCTCCTCGGTATCCTGCTCCCATACCTACGAAAAGGGCAATAACTCGAGAAATAGCCGAGGTGACAAAAGCAACAATGAGCGAATTCCTCACTGCAAAGGTCAACTGCCAGAAGACATCTTGACCCAACCAGCTGGTTCCTAAAATATGTTCCCAAGAAGGAGGACATCCTCTTGCCACCTGATACATCCGTTGAGGATGGTAAGGAGAAAAGAAGGATAAGAGGGCGAGAAAAAGTAAACTGAGCAACACCACAATAGCAACAGCAAAACGATGATCGCGAAACAAATCGTAAAAGAGACCTCGAGCTTTTCTCATCGGTATCGTACCCGCGGGTCAAAAATGGGATAAACGAGATCGAGAAATAAAATAGAGGTCGTCACCGCTACTACGGAAATACACATGATCCCCATGATGAGATTGTAATCTCCTTTCATGACTGCATCATAGAGAATCCAACCTACGCCAGGGTAAGCAAAAACCATTTCGGTAACCAAAGCACCGCTAAATATGGTTCCTAGTTGGAGCCCCAACTGGGTAATCATGGGCAACATTGCATTTCGAATCACATAATGAAAAATGATTTTTCGTTCCCTCACTCCTCCTGCCCTGGCATACCACACGTAACTCTCAGAACGAACTCCTTGAACGATAAGCTTCATACTTTGAAATTGCCAGGCAATCCCGACGACAAGGAGAGTCAAAGCCGGAAGCGCCCCGTGCTTTACAATGCTCACAATCGTGTCGAAACCAAATGAGACCTCCCTCCCAATACCAACACCGCCGCTCAATGGAAAAATGGGGAAAATATAAGCGAACACGATAAGACAAAGAAGCGCCATGATGTAATAAGGTATCGGACGCATCACCATAACGATACCATCGAGGATTTCCGTCCATCGATTCCGAAAGTATCCAGCAACTCCACCCATTAAAATTGCTACCACCCAGGCGAAGAGAGTGGTCAAAAGGAGAAGTCCTATCGTCCAAGGGATAGATTGAACAATGAGTTGTATGACAGGCGTAGGATAACGAGCTAAAGAGGGACCAAAATCTCCCATAAACAATCGCCGCCAAAATATTCCATACTGTTCCCATAAGGTTCCTTGAAGGCCGTAAAGCTGTCGCAATGTGTTCATAATCTCTTCAAGCTGTTCTGGAGGGATGTACACTCCAAAGGCTTGGTACTGAGCAATACGCTGCTCAACAGGGTCAAGAGGTAAAAAGCGGGGTAGAAAAAAGGCGGTAGTCAACCCCAAGAAGGTAACGAGGAAGTACTGTATCAGTCTGGGGACAAGGCATTTTTTTACAAAACTCATTCTCTCATCCTCCACGTGAGAGACCCTGGATAGAATTTATCCAGGGTCTCCAGTATAACTACTTTTGGCCTGTTGGTTGAATTTGATGCAAAATGTACTTGAGTTGTGGCCAGGTGGTAAAATTATCACAACGAGCATAGTCATTTTCCGGGCTCGGCCAATTGGTCCAATAATATTGGTCAAAGACGATGGCAATGGGACAGTTAAACACCGGAATGGCAATCATTTCTTCAATGGTTACTTTTAACCCTTCAAGGCCTAATTCGATAATAGCCTGTTCATTTTCCCAGGGCGTTAGCTCTAATTTTCTGACTACCTCATCCACTTTGGGATTGCTCCAGCGTCCGACCCACCCAAGAGTCGGTTCTCCCACCGGTCGAACAAAGTCACTGCGTAGCGCATTAAAACACCTATAGAGGTCAGGATGCAACCCCCACGGTTCCCCGGCAAACTCGCCATGACTTACGGCGTTTACTTCATGCTCACCATTTAAGGCGAGTGCAGAACTTTGAGCGGATGGGTTAAAGACTACATCGATACCAAACTTCTTCCATTGCTCTGCTATTCCCAAAGCCACAATATAACCCATGTCGGTTGGATCAACACCACTCAAAATGGTTACTCTCCAAGGTGTTCCATCAGGTAAACGCCACTTTCCATCTCTTCCACGGGAAAAACCTTGCTTTTGCAAGAGCGCCTCAGCGATGTCGGGAGCGTACTTCCACCATCCATATCCTAAGGTCAAACGCACCTCTTCTTCATTATTAGGATCGATGTTGACCTTGTGAGCCTTTTTGGCCCATTCTAAGAGCCGCCAAGGCGCTTCTGAATCCCAAGGCTTGAAGGTCCGACCATCACCAAGATCTAAGGAGAATTCCCTAAGCCACGGTTCTAAGGGTTTGAAATACCAATCATAGAAATTTTTACCTACCACAAGTGGCAATCCTGGAGTCATCGCCACCATTCCATCGTAGGTAGAAATAGCCAACTCCACGATATCGATGCATAAAGCTAAAGCCCAACGAACCTCTTTGGTGTTATATGGAAACACCAAGTGGTTAAATCCAGGACCTCGAGTAGATATATCCCGAGGGTCAATGAACGGCCAAGTATCACGATAGCTGCGGGTAGTCTTCCCTTGTTGAAGTAAGGTCAACATTTGTTCTGCTGTCCCCTGTACCACATCAAGCTCGTGACGCAACATCGCCATGATTTGTTTTTCAGGGGGTCCATAGTTGATAAAGAGCACGTACTCAGGCTTTGGCTCTCCAAAGAGTTTTCCCGTAACTGTCCTCTGCCAATCTTCTCGCTTCTTCCACAACACCCAGTGCCCAGCCGGATCATGGCTCACATAGACATACGGACCAAGGCTCACCGGCGGATGAAAGGTAAAAGTGACAAGATCTTCAGCTTTTTCAAAAATATGTTTCGGCATCGGTCGAATTGCGCTCCATCGTTCCAAAAAAGCGGTATGGAAACGGCTGTTCGACTTCTTCAACTTTACTATTACCGTCAAATCATCAGGCGCAGAAACTTCTGCCACATCTTGCACCAAACCGTGGTACTCAAGACCAGGGGTATCCCGAACCGCCAGAATGGTAAAAACCAGGTCTTGCGCGGTAAAAGGAACCCCATCACTCCAATAAATGCTCTCACGAAGCTTGATGGTCAGTTGGGTGAAATCCTGGTTATAAATAGGGGATTCGGAAGCCAAGGCATTAATAACTCCACCTTCGACTACGTTGGGATTAATGGTCCATAATGGTTCAGTAATGAATTGGTGAATACCATTATTCTGAGTTCTCCATCCTGCCCAGACATTCCAATTTCCCGGTGAAGGATGAGGCGCAAAGAGATAGGGAAGAATCAGGGTATTTTCCCGCGAAACCCCCGGGGGAAGAACCTGTGCGTTTCCCAAAGAGTTCATCAAAATCACGATTCCGAAAACCGTCACTAACGTTACTAAATATTTTCGCATTCCTATCCCTCCTTCGATATCCAAATTCTCACTTTTCTCCGTCTTCCACCAAGTCCTTCAAATCAAGTTTCGGTTTAGCAATCGTTCCATCTCACCCCCTTTCTCTATAGTCATCCATGTTCTTCGATTCGTACCTCCTCATTTTCTCTCCCTCAAAGACACACTCACCCCTTTGACGTGAAAAGCAAGCAACTTTATGTTGAGGAACAAATTCCTCCAAAGAAGGAACTTTTTCCCGACAGAGCGAAAAAGCGAAAACACATCGAGGGTGGAAAGGACAACCAAGAGGTGGAGAAAGGAGAGACGGAGGACTTCCCGGAATGCCTTCCTTGGGTTTCTTTTCGCCGATATGAGGAAGCGCTTGAATGAGGTATTGAGTATAGGGATGTAGGGGGGAGGCAAAAATCGCCTTTGTAGGTCCTTCTTCAACCACTCTTCCCGCATACATGATGGCCATGCGAGTGGTAATTTGGGCATGGATACCCATATCATGGGTTACCAGCACAATGGTATTCCCAAGCTCATGGTGTACTTCCCGCAACAGTTCAAGCACCGCTCGCTGTGCCACCACGTCTAAAGCAGTGGTGGGTTCATCTGCCAGAATAACTGTCGGGCGTAAGAGTGTAGCCAAGGCAATTGCTACTCGCTGACGCATCCCTCCTGAAAGCTGATGGGGGTAGACATCGAGAACGTTAGGAGGAAGACCTACTCTCCGAAGGTGCTCGACCGAAAGAGATAAGAGATTTTCTCTGACTTTTCCACGAACATGGTCCTCTAAAAAATCTAGGAAAGTACTCTTTATCCGTTTTACCGGATTAAAGACACTCATAGAACCCTGAGGAATATAAGAAATATAAGTCCAGCGGAGCTTCCTCTTTTCTGCGGATTTTAAGGATAACACGTCTATATCGTGGTCATCAACCCGGTAGTGTATCCTCCCACTAAAGACGTACAAAGGAGGCTCAATATCGGCAAAGAGAGTTCGAAGAAGAGTACTCTTCCCGCAACCGCTTTCCCCGGCAATACCGTAAACCTCGTTGGAGGGGATCTCCAGGGTAACGTTGTTCACCGCTTGGATAACTTTCTTCTCCCCCCACGCTTCAAGAACATAAAACGCCTTTAAGTTTTCAAGCCTTAAGACCCTGCTCACCGATAAAACCCCAAGAACAATTGGTTCGTTCCAGTGATACCCCTTGTGTCGTGCGCAAACCAAACCGCTCAAAAAGAGGAATCAAAAACACCAAAGACTTCCAAAGAAAGTTACACTCTATTCCCCTCTCACTTTCTATGTAAACGTTTACTTCATTATTATAACCAATGGAACAGGAAATGCAACCCTTTCATAAGAAATTAACAAGGTGCTTTCCCCATCGCACTTTTGACGAGAGGAAAAACCCATGATATAATTGGAGAACATGGCGGAGAAGCCCTTATTGTGCTAAAGAAGGCGCAATAAGGGCTTTTTCATTGGGAGAAAAGGAGGAAGATAAGATGACACGGAATACACTTCGTCAAATAGGTAGGATGGCGGGAGAATTTTTGTGGCCGTCTCGACCGGTCGCCTGGGCATGTCCTTTCTCATCAGAGTACAATGTTCACCGTACCATCTCTCCATCATCGAGAGGGATTACCCGTCCGTCCACCGATGAGCATAAACCTATTTACGAAGACACTCAAGAACAACTCCATCGCTTCATGAAAGACTATGAGGTCATCACCGTACAAGTTCTCTCCGCCGTGGAACAAATGAACACGGTTCAGAAGAATGCTTTCTCCGCTTTGGACACCTTCCGCTACTTACAGGATGCTTCCCAACTCCTTCACCATTTGAGTAATCTTCTCACCACCCGGATGAAGGAGGTCGAAGAGGCTGCAAAACAGTCTCGTCATTCGCTTGAAACTACTTTCTCCACCATTCACCACCTCTGTCAGGGTATCCTCGATACCTCCCAGGAGTTAGCTACCTTCAAAAAAGCCGTGGACCAAGTGGACACCATCACGATGAATGTGGGAGAAATCGCCGAATACACAAGAATTTTAGCCCTTAACGCCGCTATCGAAGCAGCACGAGCAGGAGAAAAAGGGAGAGGATTTTCAGTGGTAGCCCAAGAGGTAAAAAAAACTCTCCGAACAAACCCAACAGGCAGTGGAAAAAACAAGCGTCATCCTCAACGAAATCAAAAGGAATATGAAAGAGATGGAAGAACACGTTCATCGCGATCAAAAGAATACCGACCGAGGGAGAGAAGCTATCAATCAAGTGGGAAAGACACTTACCCTCCTCGAACAGGAAATTGAGCACATGAGTCAAAAAATTCACGAAACCCAGCAGAACATACAAGAATACTTCGACCAGTTAGAGGAAGCTGCAAGGGCTTTGCAACAAAATTTTGCGGGCATTCAAGAAGCAGAAAGGATTCTCAAAAACCTGGTGGCACTCTTAGAAAAAAATACCCAGGCCTTCCGTCCGTATTTAGGAAATACCAATTCTGGAAAGGTAGAGTACACTCCGAAATTAGAGACCATTCGCAAAGATCTCCGAACCCTTGCCCTCCATCCGGACCTCGAAAAGTTAATTCCGGAAGTCCACGGTCCTATCCTCCTCGAATGGCTCAAAACCCGTAGAGAGGTGGAAGCTATCTATACCAACCGAAAAGACGGGACCTTCATTTTCTCTCACCCTCCCGCTGCCTTGGCGAACGCCAAAGTACGTCCTTGGTGGCAAAGAGCTATAGCCGGAGAAGAATGCCTCTCTGAAATTTACATCTCGGCCATTACCCGACAACCCTGTTGCACCATAGCTTTGCCCCTCCGTAACCACGAAAAGCACATTATTGGTGTCCTTGCCATTGATATCGCCCTCTCTCACCTTGAGAGTTGAGGTGAGTAAAAATGGCTATAAGCGATGGGGGAAGAGTGATACCCTTTTTCCAACCGATCCTTGAGATTGATACCTGTCGAGTATATGGCTTTGAAGTCTTGGGAAGAAAAGAAACAACCCAGGGAATCGAGAGCTTAGGAGGTTTTTTCCATGACCCTTCTCTTCCCGAGGATATGAAGCTCGCTATCGACCGCTTGATTCGTCGCCAAGCCTTAAAGATTTTCCGAGAGTATCAAGAGGATTTTTACCTCTTTCTGAATATCCAACCCCAATGGTTACTCACTGCCCACGAAGAAAAACGTTCCCTCTCTACTCTTCTCTATCTCGAAGAATTCCATATCGATCCAGGTCGGATCGTCATCGAGATCAGCGAAACCGAGTTTGAAGCCCATCCACACCTCCTCCCTTCTCTCGTCAATCAGTATCGTGCAGTCGGGTGCAAAGTGGCTATTGATGATGTAGGAAGAGGATTTAACAATTTTGAAAGACTGATCACCCTGGAACCAGACTTTATCAAAGTAGATCTCCATCCTGTGAATATGTTTGATTACTGTGAAACCTTTCAGTACCTCTTAGAAGGCTTCGGGGGTTTTGCGCAAAGAGCGGGCATCAATTTGGTCTTAGAAGGAGTAGAAAATCCAAGCCTCTTTCAATTAGGATTGCATGCCGGTTTTCGCTACTACCAAGGTTTCTTGATTGGCTATCCTCAACCTACACCTCAATATCATCTCCCTTCTCTCCTTACCCAGAGAGAAATGGAAGTATACTGGCAAAAAGAAAACACCAAATATCTGAACCAATATGCGTTCATCCACGCTCTCAAAAAAATGGTCGAAACCCTCTCGCCTCCGACCACTATTCAGACCTTGGTAGAAAACATTCAATCCCTCCTACCCAAATTACCTTCGCAGTGTTTCCGAGTATATGGTTGTAATCGAGAAGGGTATCAAGTCACACCCAACTTTGTCCGCGTTCAGGAAGGAAGTTGGACTTCTCTTCCCCAATACGTTGGTCGTAATTGGAGCTGGCGTCCTTACTTTTTCCCCAATACCTTTTTATCTCTCTACTTCGAGAGCGGAATTGCCTCCGAGGTATATATCGATTTAGAAACACGGCGTAAGGTTTGGACGACGTGTTTCAGCTTACATAACGAATTCTTGCTCTTTTTTGACCTGGTTGCCCAAAACGAAGAATCTCTCCCCTCGAGGCTCACTCCTCCCAGAGATTGAGAAATTCCCCCTCTTGACAAAACTACCTTTTTCTCTATAATGAATTTAATGATAATAATTATCATTATTAGTGTAAGGACATCCTAAAAGAGGATAGACATGGGTGAATCGATATCTCTTTCTCCGGCTTTGGAAAATTATCTCGAGGCCATATTGAATCTCAGCGAGAAAAACGGAACAGTACACATCACCGATCTTGCCGAATATATGCAGGTAGCAAAAGCAAGTGTCAGCCAAGCTATAAACACGCTTGTCTCTCTCCATATGATCAAACACGAGAAGTACGGGCCTATCGAGTTTACCCTTCTCGGAAAACGGGAAGCAGAAAAAATCCGCGAAAAACATTGCATCCTCAAGCGCTTCTTAGTAGAGATTTTGCAAGTGAATCCCCATGTCGCCGAAAAGGATGCCTGTCTCATGGAACACGTGGTGAGCGAAGGCACGCTGGAAAAATTGATCACCTTTTTGCAATCTCAACTCCAAGAACCTTTGCATAGAGAAAGGGGGATAGAGAAAATGTCCAAAGCTCAAGTTCAATCATTGAACGAGCTCCGTCCTGGAACAAAAGGAAAAGTGATACGTGTCGCAGCACAGGGATTCATTCGCCGACGCATCTTAGATATGGGTCTTGTACCGGGTACGGAGGTATCGGTAGAAGGAGTTGCCCCTCTTGGAGATCCCATGGAGATTAAAGTTCGAGGATACATGCTCACTCTGCGAAAAAGTGAGGCTTCCCATGTTTTCGTGGAGGTGACAGAATATGCGCGCTCCTGAGAGAACACTTCTCCCTTTAAGTTTCGTTCCCGCGGGGAAAGAAGTAACGATAAGAGAAATCACCAGTGGAGAGCGGTGGCGTCATAGACTCCTTGAAATGGGATTCAATCGGGGCACAACCGTGAGAGTTATTTCCAATCATCATGGACCACTCATCGTCGCCCTCTATGAAAACCGGATTGCCCTCAGTCGAGGAGTAGCTCACAAAATCTTGGTTCAAGAAGAGTGATTTTTTTCCACTTGTGTTAGGACAGCCTAACTACAGAGGAGGAAATTCAATGAAAATCTTAGAGGCGAAAGAAACGGTTATCGCCTTAGCGGGTAACCCCAACTCGGGAAAGAGTAGTCTCTTCAATGCCCTGACTGGCTCACGACAACACGTAGGGAATTGGCCAGGGGTGACGGTAGAAAAAAAGGAGGGGAGGTTCTCTTACCGAGGTCTCACTTTTCGGGTGGTCGATTTACCGGGAACATACAGTCTCGGTGCTCACACCGAGGATGAAATCATTGCTCGTGATTTTCTCTTCAGTCACCCTGACATAGTCGTTAATGTCGTTGACTCTACGAATTTAGAGCGTAATCTCTACCTCACCCTGCAACTACTCGAGATGGGGGCGAGCTTGGTTCTCGTTCTCAACATGTCCGATGAAGCAAAAGCCAAACACATCGAAATCGACCAAGGACGACTGTCAACGCTTCTCGGTACACCGGTGGTGATGACCGTGGCTCCCCGCAAGGAAGGTATACCGGAACTTCTCGAAAGAATTGTCACTCTCCGAGGAAGAGAACCCCGGGAAACTTTTCGCATCAAATACCGCGAGGACATTGAGGAAGAAATTGCCAAAATCGAAGCACTCCTCACCTTGTACCCCGAACTCACCCATCGATACCCATCTCGATGGTTAGCAATAAAGCTTTTAGAAGGTGAAAAGAGAATTCTCCAAGAAATGAATCGCCAAAGCTTCATGAAACACGTTTTCCCTCAAGTGGAAGAGAGCAAGAAACGGCTCATCGATCGCTACGGCGAAGATTTAGAAACCATCTTCGCCAATCAACGGTACCATTTCATCACCCGTTTAGTCCAAGAGTGCATGCGAAGAAAAGGAGAAGAAAAAGGTACATACACTCTCTCCGATAGAATCGACCGGGTGGTTACGCACCGCTTCTTCGGTATTCCCCTCTTTCTCTTCACCATGTGGCTCGTTTTCCAATGCACCTTCGCTCTCAGCGAACCCTTAGTTGGTTGGATCGAAACACTTTTTACCTTTCTCCAAGAGAAAGCTACTTTTATCCTTGAGAATCTCGGAGTGGCGGATTTCTTCATCTCCTTTCTCGTCGACGGGGTCATAAACGGGGTAGGCTCAGTTCTCGTATTCGTTCCTCCTATTTTCCTCCTCTTTCTGGCCATATCTCTTTTGGAAGACAGCGGTTACATAGCTCGCGCTGCCTACGTCATGGATCGACTCATGCATATTTTGGGACTTCACGGGAAATCCTTCATCCCTCTCCTCTTGGGTTTTGGGTGCAACGTTCCGGGAATCATGGCCACGAGAACCTTAGAAAATAGAGAAGACCGAATGATCACTATGCTCGTCAATCCCTTTATCTCTTGTGCGGCACGCCTACCGGTATATGTCCTCTTTACCGGCGTGTTCTTTGCCCGACATCAGGGTTGGATCATTTTCTCTCTGTATCTCTTAGGGATAGTGGTTGCCATTCTCACCGCCAAATGGTTCAAACGGTACCTTTTCAAGGGGGAAACCTCCCACTTCGTGATGGAGCTCCCACCGTACCGTATCCCCACTGTCAAGGGATTGTTCATCCACATGTGGGAACGAGGGAGCTCATTCATCAAAAAAGCGGGGACCATCATCATCGCCATGGTAGTCCTCATTTGGATCTTGGCCAATCTCCCCTTCGGTGTAGAGTATGCCAGTAACGAAAGCATAATAGGGAAGCTGGGAACGGCGATGGCACCACTCCTCGCTCCTGCAGGTTTTGGAACGTGGCAGACAGCCGTATCTTTGATATTCGGTATCGTGGCCAAAGAAGTAGTAGTGGGAACTCTGGCCGTGGTCTACGGAGTGGGTGAAGAAGGAGTAGGAGAAATGGTTCGCCAACACTTTACTCCCCTTTCCGCGTACGCTTTCATGGTTATGACCCTTCTCTATATTCCCTGTGTAGCCACTATTGGAGCGATCCGCAGGGAGAGCAACTCCTGGGGGATCACCATTTTCGCCTTAGGGTACAGTCTCATAGTAGGATGGACTATGGCGGTACTCATCTTCCAGGTTGGTCAACTGCTGGGATTTCATTAATTCTTTCCTCAAGGAGGAAAAGGATGAAAATAGCTTTTTTTGCAGTTCTCATAGGTATCACAATATTTTTGATCTTACGGTTTGTGGGCAAGAACACTTCTTCAGGATGTCCGGGATGTGAAAAATGCCAAGGAGGATGTAGAGACGCTTCTGCGGAAAAATAACGGAGCAATTCTCCTCCCCCAAAGACGTGGGAATGGTCTCCATTCCCACGGTCATTTTCACGTCCACGAGCACCGAACAATCCGACCGAAAGTAGTCCCCTTCACTCCTGCCGCGTTGGCTTCGTCAGTATCGATGTGGCAAGCGAGCTTAGAACGCGGGGAAACCCGGACAATGACCCCTCGCAAGATCAATCCATTCACACCCGGTAGTTCGATATCTACTCGCTCTCCGTTCCGCATACCCCACTTTTCCGCATCCTCTGGCAACATATGGAGGTGTCGGGCGGCACGAATAGCACCCTCCTTTAAAGTTACAGCACTTCGCGGACCGATTAAGGTAATTGACGGGGTATCAGCAATGTCACCACTCAAACGAGTGGGAAGATCTTCAAAACCAAGATAAAAAGCATCGGTAAAGGAAAGCTCGACCTGGTCGTGTTCTCGAAAAGGCCCTACAATTCTTACTCGTTCCAAAGCCCGCATCCCGGGACCAACAACGGCAACTGTCTCTTGAGCAGCGAATTCTCCTGGTTGTGAAAGCCAACGAATAGGAGTTAATTCTCGTCCTTTCCCATAGAGTGCTTCAAAAGTTGACTTTGTCAAGTGGCAGTGACGGTTTGACACCTCCACCAGTATTGAGGGAGAAGAAATGGAGGAAGTGATAACGGTATCGAGTTCCCGACTCACCGCTTCCGCCACAAGTTTAATAACCTCTTCCAATCTATTTTCCGATACACTCATCTCGGTTCCCTTCTTTAACCACTCACGATTTTCACCGAAGCGCTGGTTCCCAAACGGGTAGCTCCGGAGAGAATCATGAGACGAGCATCCTCAAAAGTACGAATGCCTCCTGAAGCTTTCACGCCCATCTTAGGCCCCACCGTGCGGCGAAGCAGAGCAACATCATGGGCAGTAGCGCCCCCAGTAGAGAAACCGGTAGAAGTTTTCACAAAATCATATCCTGTTTTCTTGACTAACTCTGCCGCTATGATCTTCTCTTCGTCCGACAAGAGACAGGTCTCGATGATCGCCTTGGTCACCGTGGTTGAGCGACAGGCTCTCTTGACCGCCAAAAGATCTTCCTCAACCGTTTTCAAATCCCGTGACTTCAAGGCACCGATATTAATGACCATGTCCACCTCATCAGCACCATTTTCAATAGCATTGCGAGCCTCAAAAGCTTTGGTTCGACTCTCACAAGCCCCTAAGGGAAAACCCACTACGGTACACACTTTCACCCCGGTTCCACGGAGCTTACGAGCACATAATGGAACCCAATAAGGATTGACACATACCGCACAGAAATGGTACTGGATTGCCTCTTCACACAGCTTCTCAATCATAGAACGACAGACATCGGGACGCAGTAAAGTATGGTCAATATAGGGAGGGAGGTCTTTTGGAGTAATAGTCGAACCTTCTCTCGCTGGGGTTTCAATAACACTCTTTTTCTCCTCCCCGGTCACCGGGATATTCCGAAGCCTATTGAGCACTTCCTTGGTAATCCGTTCGATAAGTTCTTCCTGATTCATAGTTCACAACCTCGACTTGGAAAAATTTCTCTATTCATGGGAGTTATCCATTCCTCCTCTCTACTGCCATCATCTTGTTAATACGAATCCAATGACGACCCCCAGCAAAACGGGTTTCCAACCACAACTTCACCAATTCACAGAGTTCTTCGGGTGGGTGCAAAGGTCCACCCAGAGTCAACACATTGGCATTATTGTGTTCCCGACTATTGATAATAGTCTTTCGGTCGTAACAGAGGGCAGCGCGAATGCCGCGAACTTTGTTACAGACCATACAGGAACCAATTCCCGCACCGTCGATCATGATCCCCCGCTCACATTCTCCTGAAACTACTTTCTGTGCTACCTTCACCGCGAAATCCGGGTAATCAACACTCTCCTTACTAAAAGTACCGACGTCATACACTCGATAACCCAATTTGATAAGGTATTCTTTCAAGATCTCCTTGGCTTCAAATCCTCCATGGTCCGCTCCGATCGCTACCCTCACCACATGGTCGCGCCCATTCACGGTGTCAGAAGGAACCTCTTTGGGAGACACGTCCACAGTATGGAGCCCGCTCACTACATTCCGAACGATCCGAGGAAAACTGGCGTCTGACATAATCCTCTACCCTCTCACTTTATCCTTCAACGTTGTCGACAATGCCCACAATGAGTGTACGAATAGGCGCTTGTGAATTACCCAATATTGAACGAGCCGAATTCCCCTCATCAATGACGAGGACGAAATCACCTATTCCTGCTTGTACCGTATCTAAAGCCAACAAAGTCTGCCCACGAGGTTTGCGCTCTCTATCGACCGGTTGAACAACCAAGATCTTAAAACCCTGAAATACCGGGAGTTTCATGGTAGAAACTACATTTCCAACCACTTGCGCCAGGATCATGACTTTCGCTCCCCTTGTACCGTTACTTGGTCAATAATTCCCATAATGGTACAATCTGAAGGATTAAACCAATTGGAAAGAGCTAACGCTGCTTCTCTCCCTCCCTCATAAAACACAACGTCACCATAACCGGCTTGAACGGTATCACAAGCCACTACCGGAGATCCCACTTCTTTCAAATTCTCATCCAAGGGTTGCACCAAGAGGAGCTTAATTCCTTCCAAGGAATCTACTTTCTGGGTTGCCACCACACTCCCAATGACCTTACCAATCTTCATAGTTTCCCCCTCACACAATACGGAAATAGTCAACCAAGGTGCATCGTCTCTCTCGGGTAAATGTCCGAGCCCGCGTCAGTCCCTCTCCCGTGGGGGTAGCAATGGTGAAGCTCGTAAATCCTGCTCCTCCCATACCTAAGCCACTGTATGCCGGGCCATTCTTCACAAAAATACTACAATTCATCATCTTGGCCATCTTCGAAAGATGAGCAATATTCCGCGAGTGCATCGTGGCAGTATGACGGAATCCATGTTCACACTCTACTGCAAACTGCATGGCTTCTTCCGCATTGGCAAAACGCACCATGGGGATAACCGGTAACAGTTGTTCCGTCCACACCAAGGGATGACTCCGATCTACTTCACCAAAAAGAATACGTGTGTCTCGGGGAACGTCAAGACCAACCTCCCGAGCGATGAGATAGGCATCTTTTCCAACCCATTCTTTGCGCGGCTTTCCCTCTTTCCCCGGGCCTCCCGGTTCTTCAATTACCAAGCGAGTTACTTCAAGCATCTGCTTTTCATTGAGTTCAAAAGCACCGTTACGCTTCATCTCCTCTTTAAGAAGGTCGGCAACCTGAGCAACCACCAAAATCTCTTTTTCGCAAACACACACAATGTTGTTATCGAAACCAGCTCCACGGACGATATCTGCCCCGGCTTTGGCGAGATCTGCTGTCTCATCGACTACACAGGGTGGATTCCCCGGACCGGCAGCGATAACCTTTTTTCCACTTCCCATCGCTACCCGGACCACGGCCGGACCACCGGTAACAACTAACAACCGCACCCCGGGGTGTTTCATGAGTTCTTGTGCCGACTCTAAGGTAGGATTCGCTACCGCGCAAATGAGATTTTCTGGTCCTCCTTCTTCCATGATCGCGCGGTTGAGGAGAGTAATCGTCTCACAGGAAGAGCGTTTTGCTCCCGGATGAGGATGGAACACCACCGCATTTCCCGCCGAAACCATGCTAATAGTGTTATTGATCACCGTACTCGTGGGATTAGTAGAAGGGATAATAGAACCAATAACTCCATAGGGGGCACGTTCTACCAAGGTCATCCCGTGCTCATCGGTAAATACCGACGGTTCTACATCCTCTACCCCCGGAGTCTTCAAAGCAGCAAGACGATTCTTGGCCACCTTATCTTCAAATCGTCCAAAGCCGGTCTCTTCCACCGCCATACGAGCAAGATTTTCTGCTTCGCGAATCGCCACGCGACGAATGGCCCGAATCATGTTCCGGCGCCGGTCGAGCGGTATCTCCATGAAAGTTTCATGAGCTCTCTGCGCCGCCTTTACCGCTTCTTCAACATTGGTAAAGATACCTTCTCGCCGAGGAACGGTTTCGGACGCCTTTGGCTTTTCCTCCTGCAAAAGGTCCCCTAAACGGTTGATGACCTTCTCCACAATGGAACGAATATCAGATTCTCTTATCTCCACGCTCACTCCTCACCTTTTCATCTCCACTTTGGGGAAATCCTGGTCTCCTCATCAAAGACTCCCTGTTTCAGAATAAGAAATAAGGACGAATATCAGGATGCGGATTAGGAATAACGATTTCTTTACACAGGAGTCCCTTACGAGAAATCACTTCCTTTGCTGCACTCACCGCGGCTTCCACTTCATGGACTTCCCCCATTAATTTGAGATATGATTTTCCACCCATTCCCACAGCGAGGCGAACTTCGGTCACCAAAATCTGAGCCATTTTGGCTGCAACATCCGCCGCTTCTACACTGGCCAACACCGAAAACGCCTCCACTACCGCTACCGCGTCCCAAGTGTCACAGGTCACCGCACCTAACATTGCCGGAACAACTTGGGGGTGGAGATTGGGAATGAATAATTCATCTACAAGATATCCTTCCCCTGTTTTCTTACCTGCAGTTAGAGAAGCATCCACTTCGGCAACCTCTCCGCCTACTACGATATAGAATTTACCTGGACAAATTGTTTTGGCATCGATAATCCTCACCGGTGCAGCTTTAACCATCTCATCCAGAGCCTTGATCCCGACGGCGATAGAATTAAACTCCAATGCTCCTAAAACTCTTATTTCCATTAGGCACTCCCCACATTTTATCGAGCAATAACCACTCTCTCATCATTAACAAAAACGACTTTCCCACCGATACTGGCATGGACTCGGGCACTGATCTCCCCGGAACTCTCCCCTACTACATCCCCTTCTTGAACCATTTCACCAACTCTTACCACCGGTCGAGCCGGCGCCCCGGCATGTTGTTTCATCAAGAGTTCTACCGTGCTTGCACCCACATCCTTCCCTCTCTCAAGCTCACGCTTTTCATACTGATACAGTTGTAAACGATGCTTCAAGACCGTCACCGGTATTTTTCGGTACGGTAAGCTCTCACGAATGTGAACATCCCGCGACGGGAAAGTTGGTCGATAATTCACAGCCATAAAACGGGCTTTAATTTCTCGATTGATAACTCGCGGCGAAAGCTCCATAGGACAGGCATATACCTCACACAACCCGCACTCGCTACACAGGAAAGCATTTTCAACGACCTGCGGAGGGACATCCAATCCTAAGTTAATTTGTCTCATAATTTTATGCGGAGCTAAGTCATGCCCCAAAAGGTAACGAGGACAGAGTTCGGTACAATAAGTGCACTGACAACAAGCAGCCTTACTCTGCTTTACAATAAAAGGAAGCGGAAGGGTTTTTTTGCGCACGAGAACATGGTCGCGCGGAAGGACTAAAAGACCACTCGTTGTTTTCGTAACCGGCATGAGTGGATCTGTCACCACCGAACCCATCATAGGGCCACCAACCACAATCGCATAGTCAGGTACGGTAACCCCGCCACAAGCATTGAGCACCTCTTGGAAAGGAGTCCCTACCCGAACACGGAGTACTGCCGGTCTCTCTACTTCTCCGTGGCAAGTAAGTGTTCGATATATGACCGGTTGTCCTTGTACTGCCCGGGAAATATTCTTCAACGTCTCCACATTGAGGACCACTACTCCCACCGAGAGAGGAATAGCTCCCTCGGGGATAATTTTTCCGGTGATCTCCTGAACCAGAAGGAATTCATCTCCTGCCGGATAGTAATCACCCAGATTCACAATCCGCATATTTTTCTTGTTTTTCATTACCTGCAAGAGCGACTCTTCTCCTAAGGACCCCTTCCCTTTGAGAGCAATGATGCCCTCCCGGGCTCTGGTAGCTGCCATAACTAAGCGTAAACCTTCGATAACTGCTTCGCTTTCTTCTTCCATAGTCCACTTGTCGTGGAACAGTAACGGTTCACATTCTGCACCATTGGCAATGACCACTTGGCAAGGGCGAGCAATTTTGACATGGGTGGGAAATCCCCCTCCCCCTGCTCCTACCACTCCCATTTCTCTAACCCGTTCAACCGCATCCATATCTTCTTCTCCTACCGACTCACACCTCTATTTTCGAAAAACAACCTGACCATGTTCTTCGATCAGATCGACAATACCTACGATGACACAATCCACAGCCCTTTGTTTGGTGATTTCCGCTTGACGAGCTGAACTCCCCTGCGAGAGAAGCACAACTTCTCCGACTCCACAACCCACTAAATCCACCGCGATCAGATATTCACCTTTGGCTTGTCCTTTGGTATCGCAGGAACGAACGATAAGGTATTTCGATCCGGTCACCCCGTCCACCTTCTGTGTCGCCACTACTGTTCCTACTACTCTTCCCAAATTCATCGGCCTCTACCCGCTCTCTCCAAAGTCTTTACAGAGGTTTTACCGTGTCTTTCTGATACACCAGTTTCCCGTCAAGCTCAATTTGATCAACAATAGCCACTATCGCCGCATCACTTGGCCTTCCCTCGGTTACCGCGGTCATCCGTGCGCTACTCCCACTCACATAGAAAACAATCTCTCCTTTGCCCGCACCAACGCAATCCATTGCTACCAAATAATCCTTTTTCCCTTCTAAGGTGGTAGGATCAATTTTCTCTAAGAGCAGAAATTTAATGCCTTCGATTTTATCTTCTTTGCGAGTGGAAACTACTGTCCCCACTACCCGGGCAAGAATCATACTGAATACCCCCTTTCGGGAGTCAAGGGTTTGTTTCCTTGCACTTTCTTAGTCTTTACCAGCATTAAATTGCCCCTCAGAGGGTTTTCCTTTCTTTCCCCGACCCAGAGGAAGAACTTCATCCACATTACTATGAGGCCGCGGGATAATATGGACCGAAACGACTTCTCCTACCTTGGCCGCTGCTGCTTGCCCAGCATCGAGTGCCGCTCGCACCGCTGCAACGTCTCCTCGAATGATAGCGGTCACGTATCCTCCACCAATCTTCTCGTATCCGGTGAGTTCTACCCGCGCCGCCTTTACCATAGCATCAGAAGCCTCCACCATAGCAACAAAACCCCGTGTTTCAATCATCCCTAAAGCATCAGTATAAATATGGTCATCCATGTTCTCCATTCTCCTTCCCATCGTTTTTTAAAAAGAAGGGGTGATTTTTTCACCCCTTTTGTTACTAAAAACACATATTTTGTAATGATTATAACATAGAGAATTGGAAACTGTCAACCCGGTCATAGAAATTTCTTGCATTTTTCATAAGGAGAATCTTGCCCGTCTTTGAGAATCGTCATGACCTTAAGATTTCTCTCCCTCGTATTCAGGATACCATCACATTCTCCCCGCATCGCCTGAAGACGGAGGAAATCACCAAACCGAAAACAATCTTTTTCAAGCATTCCTTCTACCTTTTTCTCCAGAGAATAACGAGATGTTGTTTTTTACCATCAATATGTTAATGTTAATACATCTTGAGTCTTTTCTACCAAAACATCTCATTTGAACGACTATCTCTTTTCGCTCCACATTTTCAACACTACCTTACTCTCCTCAAACTTCTCAAAAGAAAAAACAAACTCTCCACCGGTCCTCCCTATAACTCCCGTACAGAACATGCAATTGAGGTATTTCTCTTCACTTTCCTCACCCATTCTTCGGAGAAACCCTACCCCCTTTAAGCGATTAAATTCACAAAAAACGGCATTATTATAACACGAGGGTGACAAATTTTTGCCATGTGAGGAAATATCAAAACACTCGGTCTTCAGATTCTCTCGAGTCATATCGGACTTTCTACCCAAGCACCCACGGCGGCGGCGTACAAGTTGCTCCTTTTACCCTCGAAAACACACAACTTTCGGGAATTGAGAGGCAATCGAGAAGAACAAAAAGGTGGCAATGATCTCAAAGCGATTCCGCTGTGGAAGCGATAAAGCTTTGAGAACATGCTTCTCAAGAATCGAAGAAAAATTGTCGAACATCCCTTTTATAGGAACTTCGCTTTCTTCAGCCAAGGTAATCCAGCAGCACCCACCACGCTTGCCTTCCCTAAAAACCGACTCAAGAGAAGTGGGGGTAAAGGGAAAGACCAAAATTGATGAACTTGATAATGCCTGTACACCTGCTCAAGCCAGAAATCACCTGCCTCGGCTACTCCTCCTCCGATAATGATTACTTCGGGGTCGAAAATCTGGGCAATGTTGGCCAAACCAATACCCAAGAAGTGAGCGGCGCGATCAACGATCCGAGAAAAAGGTTCTACCCCTTCTTTTGCCCGTTGCATGATCGTCGTGCCATCCACCACTTGCCGCAGCACATGATAGGCTTCTCGTTCCATGGCGCCTCCTGAAGCAAGTGTTTCAAGGCACCCCACGTTTCCACAGCGACACAAAGGGCCTCCAGGATTTATGACCACATGCCCAAACTCGGCAGAAATTCCCCGTACTCCCCGGATAATGTGGCGTTCCCACACCAATGTTCCCGCAATTCCCGTCCCCACGCTCAAGTAAACGAGATTACGGTACTCCCTCCCCACCCCAAAGAAAACCTCAGCAATAGCACCACTTCGAACATCATGCTCAATGAAGAGGGGAAAGTCAAAGTGAGGATCTAAAAAGGAGGCCACTTCCACATTGCGCCAATTGAGATTCTCCGAATACACCATCACTCCTCGCTCGACATCCACTAAACCCGGGCAAGCAATTCCGAGACCTAAAAGTTTCTCTTCTTTTCCCAATTTTCCAAGGAGCGAATATACAAGTTCGGAGATGTCATTGAACACCCGCTCAACTCGTCGTTGCCCATCCACGGCAATCTTTTCGTAAACCAGAACCTCCGCCTCTTCTCCGGTAAAAGAAACAAGCGCCCCCGCGATTTTTGTTCCTCCCAAATCAATGCCAATGGAATAAGCCATGTCGATACGCTCCTATTTTTCAATTTACCTTAGTCTTGTGCCTCCCCCTTCCTCCCATTTCTTAATCTTTATATCCTCGGCCATGAGAGAATCAAAGGAAAAAGGGAAATGATCCACAAAGGCAGTGTCAAAGACCACCCGCGGATCGGTCACACTCCCTCCTCCTGTGATCTCGAGGATTCGGGCAACAATGGTACCTCGGAGACTCCCACTCCCTGAGAGAGTGACTTGAGCATTAGGGGCGTAGAGGGCTCGGACAAAAGCGCGCGAATCACCACTAATAGTGACGGTGTTTCCCCCAGTCACAATATTGCCACGGACCATACCACTATTATCGATCCTCACGTTGGCCGTCATGGCGTAAATTGAACCTGCAAAACGGACGTTTCCTGGAAAACTCAGTTCTCCCCTTCCTTGGTAAAAGAAGAGGAGTTGGGAGGGATCGAGAGGGTTGTTTCTACTATCCACGTTGATTCCCCCACCGTTAGCGAGGGTAAAAGTGTTATCCACGTAGAGCTCGAGCTTCCCCGTCCCCTGGAGGATGATTTTTCCGCTCCCGGTCACCCGCAAGTTACGCACGCGAATCCGCCTCACCTCGTTTCCTACGTCGATGATCAGAGTACTTTGAACATCGATGGTTCCATAGGAACCATCGGCAGTGATATAGTAGGGAGGAGCAGGCCACCAACCGGCGGTAAAATCACCTCGCGAGGGAAGATGGGAAGGAAATTCGGGAAAAACAGGGAGAGGAGTTAGGTATTCCTCGGCAAGAGAAAGCTTACTCCCCTGCACCGTACCGGGACCGGTGATTACCTGATTGGGATCTCCTCTCGGACCGACACTCACCGACCCCTGGATCCCAGTAGTCCAGTCGAGAAAAATAGCCCCTGGCTGGGTACTATTAGTATTAACCGGCCCTCGAATCCAGGGACTTCCGGAAAGGGAGATTCGCTCTCGGGCAAAAATACCGTCCTCTAACACCCGAGGGAAAGAGACTGAAGGACGATATAGCTCGACTCTCACGTGAGCTCTTTCCTCCCCCCTCACTATGCCCCATGCACGAATAACTCTCGTATCTTGCGAAGAGCCTCCCGAAGAAATGGTGTATCTGTACTCTCCCAAAGGGGTAGGAGAAGGAGGAAAAGGTTGAAGCGGAGAAGAATAAGAGGAAATATCCCAATCATCACGCAACTTCTGAATCGCCTCTTCCACCCCCGCCTCGGCAAGGTAAAAAGCCTGTAATTCCTCGATAGCACTCACGGCCCGCCTCTGCCCCCCCGCCACAATCAACGCGGCAGTAATAAGAAGGAGCGACAGAATACTGATAACTATCAAAGTAATCACCAGCACCGAACCACGCTGTCCGGTCAGAAGAATTACTCCTTTCCTCCTCCCTTTCACGCTCATCACTCTCCTCCCCTCGATGGCGAAGGAAGTCCCTATGTGATATATTGTAACATTACTAAGCTATGGAGGATCTACTCTAACTAAGAGGTTTTCACAATCGGATTACTCCTCCCCTCTTCCCCTCTCAAGTCCCCCACTCATTGGGCTCCAAACGGTAGTGATATCGACCATGATTTCCTCTAACCTCTTTCGAATCGCCTCTCGAACATCCTCTTGGAGGCGTCCTTTCAAGTGTTTGGCAAAAAATTGTTCCATAGCGGTCACCATGGCCAAGCGGTTGAGCTCATTCAAAAAACCATGCCCTTCATCGGGGGCCACCATATATTCTACCTCTCTCCCTAAATCTCGGAGAGCGGTGACAATCTGATCGGATTCTTGCTTTTTCACCCGAGGATCATTGGCTCCTTGGACCACGAAAAGCGGTGCCTTGATGTTGGTGGCCGAAAAGAGGGGCGACTGGGCCTCAAGCATTTTACGCTCTTCAGGGTCGTGGAGATTCCCTACTCTCTTCTCGAAAATCTTCTGTATGGGTTTCCAGTAGGGAGGAATAGATTGAAGGAGGGTGATGAGATTAGAAGGACCGACGATGTCAAAACCACAGGCATAAAGGTCGGGAGTAAAGGCTAAACCTGCCAGAGTCGCATACCCACCATAAGAACCACCGGCAATGGCTACCCTTTGGGGATCGGCAATACCTTCCTCGATGAGAAAGTGCACCGCATCGGTGATGTCGTGCTGCATGGCGCCGGTACCCCATTGTTTATTCCCGGCATTGAGGTATCTTTTCCCGTATCCGGCAGAACCCCGGAAATTGGGTTGAAAGACCGCATAGCCACGGTTGGCCAAAAATTGAACCATGGCGTCGTATCCCCACACATCCCTTGCCCAAGGTCCTCCGTGAATCCACATCACCACCGGAAGGTTTTTCGGTTCTAAGCCCTTGGGAACGGTGAGATACCCATAAATGGTCATCCCGTCCCGGGCTCGATAGTGCACCGGCTGCATGGGGGAGAGGTATTCGGTGGGAAGTTGAGGGCGAGATTTATAGAGAAACTGAATCTCTTTGGTGGTGCGGTCAAAGAGGTAAACCGAACCTGGGTCCACATCTCGGGAAACCGAAACCATCCACATGTTTCCATCAGCAGTCGCCGACATGAGCCCTATTTCTCCATCGGGAAGGAGTTTACGGAGAGTTTCATAGTCTTCTTGAAACTTCCGCTCTTTCGGATACACCCGTACCCGGTCCCCCACGTAAAAGGTAGCCAAAAGTTCGTCGGTAACTTCAGAGAAAAGCGCTCCACCAAAATCTACTTGATCCTGAGGGTCCCGATCGACAAGCTCGGTTTCCCCCGTGGTGAGATCGAAGAGGAGAAGCTCGGTTTTATCCCGTTCTCCTTGATTGGAAACCAAATAAAAGGCCCGCCCATCTTTGGTGAAACGAATGGGATAGGCCTCCTCTTCAGAGCTTACCCGATACAAAGAACGCAAGTTCTCTCCCATCACCTCCAAAATTTCGATACCTCCCTCTTCGGTCTGGCGCAGAGCCAAACGCACGTTTCCCTCGAGATCGGTCATCCAACCGGCAATGTTCTCTCGGTTCTCCCGGATCAAAGTGAGTTCTCCGGTAACGATATGCAGGCGATATACATCATGGAGCGCGGGATCGCGCTGATTGAGACCGATTACGATCTCCTGCGGGGTTTTGCGAGGTACATCAATGATGATGGCAAGGACATTCTGAAAAGGGGTGAGATCTCGTGCCGGAGGAACCGAATCGCAAGAAGCGAAGGGGTCAACGGCGTAAATCCGGTAATTCTCGTCCCCAGCTTTGTCCTGAGCGTAGAGCACGTATCGCCCATCCCGTGACCAAAAATAAGCGATGACCGGACGCTTGGTGTCCGCGGTAATCGGACGGGCTTCTTCCCAAGGAGCATCTTTCTCTTTGATCCAAATATTCATGATTCCGTTATACTGCTTGAGGAAAGTAATCCACTTCCCATCAGGAGAAATCTGCGCTTCGGCAATCTCCGGATCACCGAAAAAAAGCTCTCGATCAATAATTGGCGGTTGCTGCGCTAAAAGATTTGTCGCCATAAAAAGCATCACCCATCCCAATAATACAAGGAAAACGAACTTTTTCATGGGGATCACCCCTCGCTTTTCTTTTTCCAGAGCTGATAAAAAGGGAGGATCATCCCCTGGAGAGATCTCCTCCCATTGGAACACTTTTCCCATTCTACCACTCACCGATACGAATTCAAAGTTCCTCTTTAAGAATTCCATCCCTCGGCGCGGATATCTCCTTCTACGGCAAGCCTACGACTTCAATCCACTGCACTTGTCCCCATACCATGACAAAGGCGGAACCGTTCACCAAAGCTGAGGCATTCCCCCGTAGGCCTATAGAAATCTTATTCCATCCTGGACGGGTGCGAAAGGTAAAACTCAGCGTTCCACCTTAAGATTACCAGCAGTTTCAAGTTGATGTAAGGCGTTATTGAGCTCGCGGAAATTATAGACAATCCCGATGAGGCTGACGATCTCCTGTGCTTTCTGTGGTGCTATCCCTCCAGCAGCAAGAAGGGCGAGAGAGAGTATCTTATCCAAAACCACCGGTCCGCTAAAAGCAGGAGAAATGCTCCGACGCGAGAGATTCTCATTTGTCTCCCAAAAGAGCTCTAACTCAGAAAAAGAGGGAAATCCAAAGTTCACTGTTCCCCCTACGTAACGCACCAGAGCGTTCACCGTAAGGTTCATCGCCCTTGGGGTATACACCCAGATGGTTTGTCCTGCCGTGGTTGTACCACCACCGGCCAAGGAGTCCACATAAAAGGCGATACCCCCGGTTCCTGGTTAGCCTGTGCCTCGGTTTCTGCACTTCCCATTTCGTGGGTCCATACCCTCGTCCCTGCATACGGAGGCTCAAAGCGCTGTACCGGTGCGAGGATACGATCTTCGTAACCCCTAATACTCCCATCACCCTCATCGCGAGCGAAAGAGCAGTTGAAAACAAAGGTATACTCCTGTCCAGTAGAGCGATTGACTATCGTCACCGAAACCACAAACCATCCCGGGCGATTGCCCGAATTATCATGACGCAGACAAATGCGATTGATCACTCCGAGGTCCGGTGCTTCCTGGTGAGAAAGGATAAATTCGTCAGTCTGGCCTCGTTCAAAATCATCACGGTCGGGATTATCCAAGAAAATTTCCTGTGAACTCCCTTGGGTACCATACAGAGTGAGGTAGACATTGGCGTCAGTCCCTGCACTATCTACATCTTGAGTAGTGACGATGACCTTGCACCCACAAAGGGTGGTGGCGTGGAAAGATTAGGTGGAGGAGTAGAAGTCACGAGGGGTGAAGGTGATGGGGTGATAAGAGGTGTTGCAGTGGGCTGAAGTGAGGGCGAAGGTGAAGGATTCAGAAAAGGAGAGGGAGAAGGCCTTAACGTAGGCTGAGGAGAGGATATAGCCGTGGTTCACCTCCTACTCGGAGCCTCACCGTATATTCTCCCCATCCACTATTTCGGCTTACCCGCAAATACCAACAACCAGCATTGTTGGAAACACAGTGAAGGAACGTTCGTTCTCTACTGAGGTGACATTTCCCACACTATTTCCCGAATGTGGAGGATAGAGAGCCATAGAGAAAGAAGCCCCTTGCGGCATGCTAAGATAGATATCAATGCCTTGCTCTGCCTGGATTGGAAAAGCGTACCAATCGGTGTCATCGGCAGTCCGTAAAAACCCGGTCCAAGTACCCGAAAGGACCGAGAGTGCTTTCCAGCGCACATTTCCCACATCTTGGCCACTTCCGGCTTCATTCTAATGAGGAAGAGAAACGGCGAAAGCATAGTCGCCGCTCCTGCCGATACGCCTTACTTATGCGTACCAATCACCACTTCTCCGGCCACATATTGTAAGAAGCGCATGTTTCCCTCCGCCTCAACGGTCCCTACGCTACTATGCGAATAGGGAGGATATAAACTCAAGGAAAAATGAGCATTCTGTGGCATAGACAAGGTAAGGTCGATGATTTGTCCTATCTCGACTGGGAAAAAGTACCAATCTTCGGAATCGAGGGAACCGTCGGGGCGTGCTCCGCCAAGGCTTCCCAAAAACTCCCCTCACCAATCCCTATTACTTCCCACCGCCAGTTAGCATCGAGTGCCTCTTGAATAGTCCCTTCACTCCCCCCACCAGCGGTAGTCGTCGTCTCTTCGACAAGGAGGGCAAGACTCCTCTCATTGAAGGCAACGTGTATGGTCGAAGGTGTCCCCCTTTGAGGATTTTCAGGATAGGGAGTTCGATGAGCACGTATTCATATTGAGGAAGCACGCTCACGATGGTGGCGAGGTATGGTTACCTTTCCCCGACACAGATACCCCACCGGATCATGGGGCGGGGAAACATTGGGGAGAAAGACTTCCTGACTCCTACGATGAGTCTTCCTCGACCCTGAGAAGGGGGAATACCATAGGAAATGAAAAAATGTGCGTCCACTCTCCGTGGACCATTCATCCGATCTGTGGCTAATACTTCCCATTCTAAGACCAGATTCCCACTTCCCGGAGAAAGGTTTTCAAAAACCCATTCACTGATGTGGGTAAACTCTGGATCACGCAGCCAATACCATCCTTGGATAAAATCTCCGGTAGAGGTGAAGTTCTCGGCAAAAAGATGCGCTTCTTGAGCGTAAAGGTAGGAAGTACCAAGAGTAAAAACGACAAAACCCACAAGGATAAGTCAAAACAATGAGAACACATGCTCTCCCCTCCTCGCTTCGTTTTGCTTTATTATAACAAAATGTACCAAAAAACCTCTTATCACCGATTTCTCTGCCCACGAAGCCCCTCACGGCACCCAAATTGCAGAAAAAAAGATGCCTCCAGGAATACGTCTCCCTTGAGTTGATTTCTCCCAAGGCGTATACGACCTAACCCCTTACCCAACTGGTCTATGAAAACCCAAGAATAGTTTTCGGTCTCCCAGAACCTTGGCGTCTCTCAGTGAGGAAGGGTATTTCATCGTCTTCCTAATTCTTCGCAAACGGAGAAGTAGTAGAAGATTTTTTTCTGTAGGGATGGTGTGGGTAAGGTGATTTGAAACACAGTAGAAGTACCCCGGACAATCCTTACCCAAGCGGGTACAACGTTCTACCTCTTTTCTTATATCTTCCTCGGTTCCCTCTTCCAGTATTCTCCCATCGATGTTGCCGACTATCACTTTTTCTTGTCCATACCTCTGACTTAAGGATTCAAGATCAGTGTAGCTCTCGGCAAAAAATCCATCCGCTCCGCAGGCAAGTACGTCATCAATGACGCCGTCAATCTTCCCGTCAGAGATAAAAATCACCTTTTTTCCCTTTTTTTCAGGGGTTCCCATATCATTTCATAGTAAGGATAGAGATTCTTCCGATACCATTCCGGGTTGAAAATGGGACCTTTCGTCGTGCACAAGTCATCGTGGCTCGTGAATACTTCGATATCCGTCAAGGCAAAGGCCGAGGTAACCTTAAGAGAAATCTCCCCAAACCCTCTCCAGATTCGCTCAAACTCTCGAGGGTAAAGGTATACGATCTCGGCGAAAAATTCCCATCCAAAGAGTATGAGCGGCCACATGAGAAGTGTCCGGTAATAGTGTCCAGGAACAAGCGCCTTTTCCCCAACGAGATTCTGGAGATAATGGAAATCTTCGTTCAATTTACGAGCCGTCTCTTCAAGGGGGAGGTGGGAAAACCGCTGGAGGGGTTCCAAATCGTCGAATATTTCTTCCAATTCCCGCGCCAAAAACACCGAAACCGGATCGAAACGTAATACTTCTTCGAACCTTCCCCACTCAAGAACTTTGGACCGTGGAGATACTGACCCCTGTCCTCTCTGCTATGTCCCTGAGAGATTGTGCCAACAATTCCGTGTAACGCCTATTCAATCCTCTCCCTTCCCGTATTTTTCTCTCCTCAAAGCCCAGAGTTCCTCTCTTACGAGATTAAAGGGAGGAAACACTCTCTCGGTATATTCCTCATTCCCTTCTTTGGATGAGAAGAGGGAAGATGGGAAAAACCTCAATGACCTTGGTT
>OGCI01000434.1_pt1 | contig 49110 bp, 40 predicted proteins | sample 1570021 | NCBI WGS metagenome assembly OGCI01 (sample SAMN06264664, study PRJEB24512) | hot springs metagenome | isolation source: Hot spring water | place: South Africa: Tshipise | collected 2015-06-21
GACCAGAACTGTGTCGCTGATGCCTAACTCTGCCACTCGGACCGCATGGAACCCTACGGAAAAGGGTTCTACCAACGCTGCTTCTTCATGGGAGAGGGTATCGGGTATGGGGTACAGGATCCGTTCCGGCACCACGATGTATTCCGCAAAAGCACCGTCCAGCTTGTACTCTTCACAGGAAACTCCAAATACCTTTCTAGTATCGCATAGGTTTATCTGTCCGTGCAAACAGTAATCGCATTTTCCACAAAACAGGGTAGAGTTAAAGACGATCCGATCTCCTTTCTTAAAAGAACATACTTCTGCCCCTACCTCCGCTACCACTCCACTTCCCTCATGCCCCATGATAATGGGAGGGATCCTCCTTCCCGTAGACCCATCCATCCCATGCACATCGCTACCACAAACACTCACAGCCTTTACCTTGATCAACACCTCGTCAGGAGCTTTGATCTTGGGAGCCGGTACATCCGTATAGACAAGCTTATTATAACCTTCCAAAACCAGCGCTTTCATCTTCGTTCTCCTTCTTACAGTTCTCCTTCCTTCTTTCCTTCCGGGTCAATCCATCTTGGATCGATGGTCACTCCGAGGGTTTCGAATCCTAACAATGCAGCGCCCCGTTCCGCTGTTTCACCAATGGGGATGAACTTGTACTCTGCCATCATGCGCTGCTTGAGGGATGTGTATCCTTCGTTGGCTCCACCCCCTACATGGTAGATCCGTTTTTGTAAGGGACAACTTGCCTCCCATTCAGGAAGCACACTGGCAATGAACCGGATGTTATAGTAGCAGAGAGCGTAGAGGAAATCGTCCCGGTTGGAATCGATGGTGATGTTGGAGAAAGAAGCCTTCAAAGGCTCAACCCGATGCCTGTCTCCCGTCAGATACGGTTCGAACACAATGGTAGGAGGTTCTGTTCGTTTCAACACTTCCTCGATGTGAACCGAGTAGAAGTGCTCATAGCTGAGATCGGGGTAGAAATTCTTTCGGAACCATTCGATCGAAGCTCCTCCGGCACCCAGAGTTCGCATCAATAGCCATCGGTTCCGGTACGCGTGAGTCCGAATAAGGAAGTTGGGACTCGTGATGGGCTTATCCGTACAGAGTACAAGAATCTCTACGGTTCCGGAGGTATTCAAGAGTCTCCCCGGTTCCCGGATCCCAGAACCCGCTACCGCACAGGTTGTGTCGTTTGCCCCTAGAATGACGGGCAGTCCCGAAGGAAGTCCTAAAGCGTGTGCCGCTTCTGGCAGTAATTTCCCGGCTACCGAGAGAGAATCCCGCACATCCGCAAGAGAAGATTTTGGGATACCAAGGGTTTCTGTCAACTCCTCACTCCAATCTCCATAGGCAATGGTTTCATAAAGACCAGTGAAGGAAGCGTTGGAAGGATCGATAAAAAAGTTTCCTGTAAGCTTTTTTATGAGATAGGTTTCTACATGACCAAATATTGCGTCTCTTGGGAGAGGGATGTTCTCCTTTAGCCACAGCATACTGGTCACCGACATCCCACCCGGTATGGGAGGATTCCCCGTGATAGAGCGGAAACGTTCCATTCCCACTACTTGCAAAATCCATTCGGCCTGTTTCTGACTTCGCCTATCCAAATGCAAAATCACTGGATGCAGGGGTTCTCCCTGTCGATCCATCACCACTAAGGAAGGACAGAGAGTAGAAAAAGCGATTCCCTCTATCCCTTCCAACGGCAACCGACGCGATACTTTCTGCAAGGCCTCCCAAAAAATTGGGGCATCGATTTCAACGCAGTTTCCAGAATGGGTTTTTGGTTGATAGCGTTCTCTCTCGCGGGCTAGACATTGTAATTTTTCGTTGTAGATCGAAGCTTTCAAGGATTGAGTTCCCACATCTATGGCCATCAATTTCATACGAGTTGTTTCCTCTTGATCTGGGTTTTCCCTTGTTTTTTCGAAGCTCCGCCCGTTTTTGACTTTGATACCTGACTTATTATAATATCTACCTCAGATATCTATAAAAATCAAAGGATAGCTTGACAGAGCCCAAATCCTGTATATCATTGCCTTGTGGGGTTGTCAATCGATAAAATAAAGAAATTGGAAAACCGTGATCGGATAAATCAGATCGTGGAATTCCTCCATTCGCTGATTTTAGACCAGGGGCTTGCGCCGGGCACCGAACTTCCTTCCGAGAAAGAGCTCGCCCAGCGCCTCGGGGTGAGCCGGTTCAGCCTACGGGAAGCTTTACGGATCGCGGAAACGCAAGGGTTGATCAAGATATCCCAGGGCAAACGCCCTACTGTCGCTACCCCCTCCTCCCATACCATCTCCAATATTCTTCGAATCGCCCTGAAAAGATCCACTAAAAACCTAATCGACCTCGCCATCGCCCGTGCGGGTTTGGAATGCAAGATTGTGCGCATAGCAGCGGAAAAAATATCTTCTCAAGACTTGGCGGCATTGGAAGAAAATTTAAAGCTGATGGAGATTCCGAACCGTAAACTGGATTACTACGTTCAAAAAGATGTGGAATTTCACGAGATCATCCTGAGATCGACGGGTAGTATGGTGTTCGAAATCATGCTTTCCTCTGTCACCCCTCTCCTCTATGAATCCCGAACGCAAACTCTAGCCACTGGTGGGGTAGAGAGGGCTTTACAGTTACATCGGGAAATCTACGTTGCACTGAAGGATCATGATCCTGATAGAGCAGAGGAGAAGATGGAACGTCACATGCAAAATGCAGTGGAAGATATCCTCGCCTCCCACCTACCTGAGGAGAGCTGAAGCACAATATAGTTCCTTTGAGGTGTTGCCTTTCATGCGGACCCCCCGCTCCTATTCCAGAACCCGTACATAGAGGCAGGAAATATTGTCTACGCCTCCCACGTCCAGACCCGCCTTCAATAGATAGGGAACAGGATTTTCCGGATACTGTATCAAGAGGTCCTCTATTCGACGATGGGAAACATAGTCATGTAGACCATCGCTGGTAAGGAGAAAGGCATCCCGTTCGGGTTGAACAGAGGGAAGGACGCCCACGTCACAGTACACAGCTTCGCTACCGCCTCCAAAACAGTTAGCTAAAATATTGGGTGGGATCCGCTGGTCTCCCGAGAGTTCCCTCAAGGTATGATCCCTCGACACTTGACTGAGATTGTTATCTCGAAATCTATACAGACGAGTATCACCCACATGAACCCAGTACCAGGAACCTTGAAAGATCAGTACCCCGGTAAGAGTCGTACCCATGCCCGAAAGGGACGGATCCTTATATCCCATTCGGTGAAGGGTTTCCTGTGTTTTTTTTGTTAGTTCCCTGAATAGCCGTTCGATATCGCTAGGCGGCGTATCAGTTCGCAGAGCAGATAGCCCTTCCCGAAATACTTGTACGGCCACTTCACTAGCCACTTCACCCGCTGCTGCGCCCCCTAAACCATCTGCCACTGCAAAGAACAGCGGTGTTTCCGGACGTACCAATATCTCGTGCGCCGCCTCATCATCCCTAAGAGTGCGAAGGCCGGTAAAAACAAAATCCTCGTTTCTATCCCTTTTATAGCCCACGTGCGAGACGGACTGGATCTGTAACCTCATGGGGTCTAGTGTATTTCACCCGATTACAGCTTGCAAGGGGAAGGTAGAGTTTAGCCTTCTCTTACTGGTTCCAATAGAATCTTGATCCCCTTCCGGTCTTCGAACTCTTTAAAGGCTCGTTCCCATTCTGTGAGAGGGTACACAGCCGTAATAAGGGGAGCCAGACGAATCTTACCCTGCGCAACAAGGGATAAACCGCGCTTCCATGCATTCCAGGTATGGGACATGGAACCCACGATACGAATTTCCCTCGTCACGATGGTATCCAGATCAACAGGCACCTTCTTTCCGAACAAACCGACTTGGGTGAAGGTTCCTCTCTTCTTAATGAGAGAAACACCGCTCGTAACCGCTCTCTCGGAGCCCGAACATTCGATCACCACGTCCACACCCCTTCCCTCAGTAAGATCCCCCACTATCCTCGGTAGATCTTCCCGTTCCACATTAACTGTATGAGGGATCCCCAACTTCCGGGCTACTTCAAACCTCTCTCGGTCAGCGGTAGTACCCGTCAGGATCACAAGCCCCCCTTCTGCCATGGCTGCCTGGGCAGCGAGTAAACCCATGGCACCCGGTCCTGTAACTAGCACCACATCTCCTGCTCTTACCTTTGTTTGATCTATCACCGCGTGCGTGGCGCATACCAGAGGCTCGGCCAAGGCAGCTTCCTGCAGGCTCACTTCGGAAGGAATGGAATACACGTTCTGTTCCTTGCACACGATGTAGCGGGCAAAGGCACCATCCAGATCTAGCCCCTGAGCCCCCCTCTGTATGCAGATGGCATAATGTCCGGTACGGCAGAGGTAGCAGTCCCCACAGGTACTGCACACATTCTCTGCCACTACCCGATCGCCTACCCTGAACTTAGTTACCTTGGAACCGATCTCTACCACCGTTCCGGAAAACTCATGCCCTATGATGACCGGAGGATGGGTGGGAAACTCATCCTTCAGGATATGGATATCCGTTCCACAAACCCCACAGTAGGCTACTTCGATCTTTAGTTCATCCTCTCCGCAAACCGGTTCAGAAACATCCAGGACTTGCAAGTTTCCAGGCCCCCGGGCAGTTTTAACCAGGGCTTTCACAAAACCTCCCGGTTCACAACACTCTTAGGCGTCTGACCTTCTAACACCATAGCCGCGTAGAGAGCCGCTTTTCTCCGGAGTTCTTCCATAGATTCCTCTGAGTACCACCCGCGATGATCCGAAAGAATCACATTCTCCAGCTGGCAGAGAGGATAGTTCGATGGAATCGGTTCCTGCTCGTGCACATCGATCCCTGCCCACGCGATTTTACCTGTTTTTAATGCCTCATACAGGGCGCCCGTGTCCACCAAACCTCCCCGGGATGTATTGATGAACACAGCGGTAGGTTTCATCTTTGCGAATTGTTCCCGACCAAACATATGGTAGGTTTGTTCCATCAAAGGTGCGTGGACGGAAATATAATCCGATTCTCGTAATAGGGTATCTAGATCCACCTTTCTTGCTCCGTTAGCTTCCACTACCTCTGTGGGCACGAAGGGATCATACACTAAAACTTCCTTCAAATCGAACCCTTTTAGCTTCCGGTGCAACACCTTAGGGATATTCCCATACCCTACCAATCCAAAAATTTTGCCCGCAATGCGGCGCATCGGGCCCCACTCGCGGGTATCCCATCTACCCGTCCGCACCGCTTTGTCCCGTAAAGGGATTTGTCGTACACACGCCAAAAACAGCGCAATGGCCTGATCGGAAACCTCTTCCATGCAGTAATCAGGGACATTCACCACTCGGATCTTTTTCTCTGTCGCTGCCTTTATATCCACGTTATCGTACCCTACCCCGTATCGGGAAATAACCCTGCACTTCGAAAGACCTTCTATTACAGTTCGATCTATCTTAGCCAAGTTTACCACGATGGCATCCGCATCCCTGCAGAGCTGAAGGATCTCTTCCGCCTTTGGGTTTACGGTTCGGAGTTCCATCATCGAGGCTCCAATCCGTTCAAACTCCTTCCTCTCTATCTCGTGATCCGGATACCGATCATCCACGATTACCGCTTTGAACTTTGCCATGTTCTTCCTCCAAATGTAATATATCACATATCAGCTTATGTCATGCAAGGGGTAATGTTCCACATTCAACTCCTAACGATCCTTTGGCCGGACAGATAGATCCAACCGTGGACAACCCCTTTTCCTAGTTCGTTTACTTCTTAAAAGGCCGACTTCCCCTTTTCCGGGGAGAGGAGGATCCGTTCCTGTAGGCGTTTCTCGTGCCGGTAAGGTCGGACTTGACAACGGAAGGCCAATCCATCGGGTCTATAGAGGGTTCGTTCGAACCAGAGGGGCAGGGAGTTATCCACGTACCCTACGGCCGTGATGAGGAAAGCGGCTCTCCCCTGCTCCACTTCTAGTAACCTCGCTTCCTCTTCTCCTAGGGTGACCGCCTGGATCGTTTCCTCGGATCCGGTAATGTTCAACTTGTACTTCTGGATGAACAGTTCATAGAGGGACCCTTCCACATGTTCCCTTTCAAGACCCGGACAAAACTGAACTCGCACGAACCTCCGTTCCAACACCATGGGGATGTTGTCGGCAAACCGAAGTCTCTTGAGTAGAAGAACCTCTTCTTCCCCTCCTAGTTCCAAAACCTCCGATACCTCGGCTTCCACTTCCTTACCCAGTAGACGCTTGAACTCTAACACCCTCGAGCTAGGAATCATCCCGGCGGCTTTCGTGTTAAGAGTGAAACTAGCGATAGAGGGAGTGGGATCCTCTTTCGGTTTAGAACGGACGAAGGTACCCACTCCCTTCTTGAACTGTAGAAGTCCTTCCGCTACAAGACTGGATAGAGCTTTGTTAGCCGTTACCCTACTTACATTGTACAACTCACAGATCATGCGCTCCGTCATGAACTTGTCCCCTACCTTATACTTATCGGAGGCGATGAGTTCACGGAGTATCTTGTTTAGCTGTTGGTAGATAGGATCCGTTACCAGGCCCGTTGCCATGTGTTCATCATTGCATGTTCACCCCTGCTTGTCAATTAAAGTGTTTTTACTTTTGACCCCGGGCCGCGTTGAGAAACCTTCTCTGATAGGAGATTACCAAGTTCGAGCTAGTAAACCGGGCTAGATACTCAGGCTCGGCCGTGATGAGAATCCTATCTCCCATATCGGCGAACTCTGGTTCTGTGAGGAGTCGATCGATGTCTGGATAGTTGTAATCTCCCTCCATACTGCAGATGATCAATCGAGTATCGGGAAGATTGGCATGGCGTAACAAACGCAGGTTATAACGCACGCCATCCAACCCATCGTACCTCTCCTCCTCCTTAACCTGCCGATACTCCAGGATCCTCTCCGCTAGTTTCTTCACTTCCAAAAGATCCATTTCTCGATCTTTAGGAGGTAGGTAATCCTTTTCCACCAAAAAGGTTCTGAGGGTCTTTAGGTAACTAGGATCCTCAGTGTTTTGGTACAGGGAGAGAAGCTTACGGATTTCAAGGCTTTGATTCTGCCTGTGCCGAATGAAGCTATTGATAAAGTACGGCTTGGCCTGTAAGGCGAGGGCGGTCTGGTAGGGTTCGAACATGAGGGTAAAGTTCACCCGATACCCATGCTCCCGCAAGAGAAGGGCTAAATTATGCCCCCGGAGGAAGTCCTTCGTACTGCCCTCGTTGTACCTCAGGCTGAACTGTTTCGCTCCTTCCAACAACTCGTGATAATTCCTCACGTTGATCGGTCCCGTATGGGGTACCTTGATCACCACTCGATAGGGCGAAAGAATTTCCCGAAATCGAGCCGCTTCTTCCAGTAATTTCGATGTATCTTCTTCGTAAGGATTGTTCAGCTCCACACTAATGTCACATCCCGGCCCTAGGATGTTCCCGATCTCTCTCATTACTTCATCTCGGGTCTTGAACTTTCCTCCCACGTTAGCTTTGGGATTGTTGATGAACAAGTCATAGATGATGCCAGGGTTACAGGTTAAGTTCGCGATCAATCCTTTTATTTCCGCTACTTCGTAGGGATTTGCGCTATCAGCAGAGAACAAGAAACGGGTAGGGCGTTTGACTCCATTCTTATCATACGATATATCCCGTACCAAGTCGGCCCGAATCACGCCATCGCGATCTAGGAGGAATTCGATTCGAAACCCAGGGGGCGTCTCATCCGGTGGGACCTGGAAATAGTCAATGATTTCCCGGAAATTCTTTGTTACTCCCAAGCGCTTTCCGATAGACCGGATCTGCTGGTACAGAGAAAACGGGATCTCCACATCTTGGACCCGTTTTACGTACTGTTCCTCTTCCGAAACTATCTTCAAACCCTCTCCATTGGTAGATTCTTGGAGCAAAGAACGGATAGGAATCCTCAACGAAGGTTCGCCCTGGTTAATAACGAATTTTTGCATACTAGGAGTCTTATCCAACATATTCTCCCCCTTCATTCCCTTATGACAATTGGCCTATACGTCTTGTGGCTAAGCCACCATGTATGTATAAAATATAGACCTGTTCGACCGCTCTGTCAAGGTATGGACGAAACATCGTTCCTATCGGTATAAACAAGTGAGAGAGGTGTTGGAATGCATATTCTTGCTGTCGATGTAGGGACAACCTCCCTTAAAATGGGAGTCTTTCAGGATCAGGGAAACACATTAAAATGTGTACAGGAGTTTTCTAAGTCCTATCCGATCAACGTATACAATCAGGGACTTTTCGCAGATATAGAGCAGGAAAAATGGAAAACCGCTTTTCTGGAAGGATGCAAAGCATTGGAAGCGTTCCTTCCTCACATAGATGCAATTTCGTTCTCAGGGACTACCCCGGGGTTGACTGCAATGGACAAGGAAGGGAACGCCCTATATCCAGCGATTCTCATGCTGGATCAGAGATCTAGAAAACAGGCGGAGGATATTATCCGAATCATTGGATTGGAAAGGATCCTACAGGAAACCGCCAATATGCCTGTCGCGGGAGGTTGTTCCCTTGCTAGCATCCTATGGTTGAAAGAAAACGAACCAGAGGTATTTCGGAAAGCGGCTTGTTTTGGACATTCCAACACGTATATGGTGAAATGGTTGACAGGAACATTTGCCATAGATCCTTCCTCGGCCTCCCTTTCGGCTCTTTATAATACAGCAAAAAACGATCTAACCTGGAATGTCGAAATCGCAGACACCTTCGGACTCGATCCTGCACGACTCCCACTCCTTCTTCCTTCACAGGAAAGCGCCGGAAAAATGAATCCTACACTAGCTCGGAATCTCGGTTTCAAGAAAGAACCCCCGGTGATCATTGGAGGAAACGACGCGGTGCTAGCCGCTTATGATGCGGGGATACGGGAACCGGGCGAAGCAATCAACGTGAATGGCACCTGTGAGATTACCCTCGTATGTCTTCCTAGATGCCTACCCTCGACAGAATACAATATTCGGGCTCATGTAATAAAGGATCGTTGGCTGACCCTCTATGTGATGAACGCGGGAGGCAAAGCTTTCGAATGGTTCCAATCCGTATTCTGCTCAGAAATGTCTGCTGAAGAGTTCTGGACCTCCTTCATACCCCGAGCTGTGGAGCAGTGGATCCATAAGGAAAGCACTGTCCGGTATGTACCCTTTCTCATGGGCTCGAGATACTCCTTAGAGCCCTTAAAGGCAGAGTTCAAGGGAATGAATCAAGAGACTACCCGCGAAGAGCTTTTTGTGGCGATGGTGCGAGGATTGGCCGAATACCAGAGGGCTCATTTGAAAGAGATAGCCCTCGAAGTTCCCCTCAAACCAGAGATATTCGTAACAGGTGGTGCCGTAACCGATGCATTGATCCGGGTAAAGCAAAAGTGGATGCGGAACTGTTCCTACCTATATCGTGAACAATCTAGCCTTCGAGGGGCCGCTCTCTTGGCAAAGGAGTATCTGGAGACACACTAAACCGATTCAAACTATCGTAAACATTTGAGATTTCAGAGGATTCTTGGTATCTTTTAAGTAAATATCTCTCGAAGGAAGTCATGAAAAAGCGCACGATTCTTTGCATAGATGATGAAGCCATTATCCTCCTAGCCTTGAAACAGGAACTCAAATTGCACTTCCGCGATCGATATACGATTGCCACCGCGCTGAACGTGGAACAGGCGAAACAGATACTGGAATCGTTACAGAAGGAAGGACGGACGGTAGAACTTATCATCTGTGATTGGCTAATGCCCGGTACGAAAGGAGACACGTTCCTGGCAGAACTGAGGGCCCAGAATCCCAAGAGAAAACTCCTGGTGATTACTGGCCATGCAGACCAGGATGCGATAGAAACTTTTCAATCGAAAGTGCAGGCCAGGATCCTGTACAAGCCCTGGAAATCCGAGGATCTCATTACAACTGTCACCGAGCTCCTGGAAGAGTAAGAAAACGATACCGGTGTGATAAACCGTTAGAGGAAATGGAGGCGTCATGTTCAATACCCTGCTCAAAATCAAAAATTTAAAAACCGGCTGGGAACGAGTACGGAAGGATATCGAAGAGGAGTTCGTCCAACTAGCGAAGGATTGTTTTGGTCCAGAGCTCTACGCCATCCTTCTGTATGGAAGTGCTGCGCGAGGGATGTACCGGGAAGGAATCTCTGATATCAACTTGTTGATTCTATATAGGAAAGCAACTCCCCTTCAACTGGCTCAATTCGGGGAAAAAGCGGGACCCATGATTCGGAAACGGCGCATCACTCCCCTGCTCATGAGTCGAGAAGAGTTCCTTCAGTCCTCAGATGTTTTCCCGTTAGAATACATCGATATCCGAAATGCCCATAAAGTTCTCTTTGGCCCGGACGATACCACAGCCCTAGATTTAACCTTAAAAAACCTTCGACACCAAACAGAGGAAAGACTGAGAGGAAGCCTGAATCAGCTTCGCCAGATCCTCGTTGCCTCAGAGGGAAGGCCCAAACTCCTTTCCTCCTACCTCCGTTCCTGGTCTGGAATAAGCAACGCCCTGTTCCGGGCTCTCCTCCTTCTTCGGGGGAAAGATTCCAGCATCACAGACCCAGAGCAACTCGTTAAGGTTCTAGAAAACGAGTACCAGCTTCCCCAAGGAGTATTCAGCGCCTTCCAACGGTTCCGCTTAGGGGAAAAACAGGATCCCATGGTATTGGCTGGGAATCTATTGCGTTCATTAGAGCGCCTTACCCAAGTAGTGGATAGTCTTCCAGAAAACCCTCTGGAGGAGGCGGTATGAACCGTCAACTCCTCGGCTCGACTTTTATCATGATTCTATCCATCCTCCTACTTGTCCTTGTAGGGGGGGGCCTATCCGCTCAAATCCCCTATAAACCTATTGGCTTCGTGAACGACTTTGCCGGTGTGATTGATCCGGATTCGGCTCAGTTAATGGAACAGATTGCCCGCTCGATCCAGGAAAAAACGGGTGCTCAAGTGGCGGTGGTAACGGTGGAGTCCATCGCCCCCTACCCCACCATCGAAGAGTTTTCCATCGAACTAGCCCAGAACTGGGGTATTGGAAGAAAAGGAAAAGACGATGGGGTGCTCCTTGTGCTCGCCATGAAGGAACGAAAGGTTAGGATTGAAGTGGGGTATGGGCTGGAAGGAGCCATTCCCGATTCTGTGACGGGTAGAATTCTGGATGAACGAGTGATTCCCGCGTTAAAGCAACAGCAGTGGGGCAAAGGCCTTCTCCAAGGACTTATCGGAGTGGGCATCCGGATCGCCCAAGAAAAGGGTATCGATCCCAAGGACCTAATGATCCCTGCCTCACAGATCGCATCCCGCCCCAAACGTTCTAAAGAAGGGATTGATCTAGGACCCCTGATCTTTGTCCTGATCTTTCTCTTCATTGGTGGTGGACGGTTCTTCTGGCCCCTTTTATTCATAAGCGGATTCAGGACTCGAAGGGGACGATTCGGGGGTGGATTTGGATCCGGAGGTTTCGGTAGTGGTGGCTTCAGCGGGGGAGGCGGAGGCAGTTTCGGAGGATTCGGAGGAGGTTCTTTTGGGGGCGGAGGCTCCTCCCGAGGGTTCTAACTTTATGCATCCTTACCAAAATGCTTCTAATAAAACTAATTTTATAAGAGGAGAATGAAAAGTACTATGGAACAACGAAAAATGAACCTTTTAATCGGACTAGCCATCCTAGTTCTTGTGTTTGTGGGATACGGAATCTTTTCCGTATCGGTAAAGAACGATCTGGTTCGGTTGGATGAACAAGTGAGCGCTGCTTGGTCTGAGATTGATAACCAGTTGAAACGGCGCGCGGACCTGATTCCAAACCTAGTGGCAACGGTAAAAGGGTACGCTACCCACGAGGAAGAAGTATTAACGAAGATCGCTGATGCTAGATCCCGGCTTTCGGGAGCCCGAACCGTGGAAGAGAAGGCTGCGGGGTACAACGAACTACAATCTGCCCTATCCCGCCTATTAGTGGTGGTGGAAAACTATCCAGCCCTGAAAGCCAACGAAAACTTTACCCGGTTAATGGATGAACTGGCTGGTACGGAAAACCGGATCGCCGTAGCCCGGAAACGGTACAACGATGGGGTACGGGAGTTCAACACCCGAATTCGCACCTTCCCTGGATCTCTGTTCGCGGGAGGGATGGGGTTTTCTCCCCGGCCATACTTCGAGATCGATGCAGCTTCCCGGGAAGCTCCCAAGGTGAAGTTCTGACCCTTCACCCTTAAAAGAATAAAAACAGAACTGGTGGCACCGCTCCCAACAGGTTCGCATAGATATTGGGAACTAACTGGAGAGCTCCAGCTATGAGGAGAAGTCCAGAACGAAGAATCCCTAGCTCTTTTCGCCAGTACTTCATAAGACCTGCGGAAAGAAAGACCGTAGCGGCACCTGTTCGAACCACTACCGAGAGGATCTCGATTAGCCCTCCTCGAAGAAGGAGGGCTTGATCATACACGAACACGAAAGGAACGAAGAAAGCTGCAAAGCAGAGCCGCATGGCCAGAAGGGCTGTTTTGAACCAATCGGATCCTGCCATCCCAGCCGCGATATACACAGCCCCACAGATGGGAGGAGTAATGGCAGAAAGGATGGCAAAGTAGAACACGAAGAGGTGAGCCACTAGGGGAGGAAGACCGAAGTTCACCAACACAGGTCCGCCAATCACTACCGCCATGATGTACGCAGCGGTGGTAGGTACCTGCATCCCCAGTACGATACTGGTAAGAGCTATCAGTACCAGGGACAAGAAAAGCTTCCCCTGACTTACCGAAACAATGAAGGAACTAATCTTGACCCCCAATCCAGTTAGTGCGATTACGGCAATGATGATCTGAGCGCAGGCTGAAATGGAGGCGATGACTGCAGCTTGCCTCGCTCCATCCAGAACAGCCTTCCTCATTTGCTGTAGAGCTTCTCGAAGGCTCCACCGCAGATCCTCGGTAAAAAAGGCGAACACCAATGTAACGAGACTCGCCCAAAAGGCTGCGTACTGGGGTGTGTATCCCGCCACCATCCAAGCAATAAGCACTCCAAAGGGGATTAAAAAGAACACACTGGACCGAACCGTTTCTCCCAACTGGGGCAATTCTCTCGCCGGAAGGCCTACATACCCTTTTCGCTTAGCGTAGAAATGGATTCCCACACCCACGGAAAGGAAGTAGAACAAAGCGGGTAATAAGGAACGAATGGCTACTTGAAGATAGGGAGTCTCGGTAAGTTCCGCTAACACGAAAGCGCCGGCACCCATGATGGGAGGCATGATCTGTCCTCCCGTACTGGCAGCTGCTTCTACTGCAGCAGCTACTTCGGGAGAGTACTTGAGACGTTTCATCATGGGTATGGTGAAAGCGCCGGTGGTAGCCACGTTGGCGCTGGCGCTCCCCGATATGGAACCAAACAACGCACTGGCTACTGTAGCTACTTTAGCGGGCCCTCCCGAGTATTTCCCGGCTAGCCAGATAGAAAGCCGCATGAATCCCGTGCCCCCACCGGTAGCGAACATAAAGGCCCCAAAAAAGACGAAAATGGCAATCACATCCGTACTGACCCCTACCAACAGTCCCCAGATCCCTCCGGTTGTGAGAAACAGTTGACCAGCAAGAGTGGGTAAATCGTATTGGGGATGGCCGAAAGTTCCCGGAATCAAATGTCCAAAAAGGGCATAGAGGAGAAAGAGGAAAGCTAAAACCGGTAGAGCAGGCTGAATTTCTCTACGGGTCGCCTCGATCACTAGGAGCAGGAACAGGAAAGCCAGCGCCGTTTGTCCCCAACCCGTAGGCACTCCATACTGTTCCGATATTCCTTCGGCAGATAGGAACACGTAGAAAGAGATTCCAACTCCAGATAAAAAGAGGAAGAGATCCCAGTAAAGAGACCTTTTCAGTGAAAAAGCCGTGCGTATAGTAACTGGAGCCCTTTGTTCTGTGTCTTTTGTGGATGCGCTATTCAGAACCTTTTTCAGCATCCCTCCCCCGAAGATGATCCAGAACATGAACAGGAGGTGTATTGCCCTCGCTTGGAGAGCGGGAAGGAACGCATACACGGGAAGGAGAAGTTGAAAGAGAGCAAATAGGAGGGACCCTATCAGGATCCCTACTTGTAGGATTCTTGCCATAAAAGACTCATAAGCTCACAGTCGGAAAAATCAACACGCCTACTGTAGTGCTGATGCCACCTTGAATCCGATTTCCCGGTAGTAGCGAAGGGCTCCCGGATGTAACTTCGCTTCCATGAAGTTCACATCCTCCATCGTAATGAGTTTCATGGCAGGATGTACCGTTTCCCATTTGGATCGACTTTCCCAGAAGGTTTTTGTAAGCCTATACACTAATTCTTCCGGCAGGTTCTCCACAGCGTACAGAGCCACAGGTTCACTGATGGTCTTCACTGGCGCATCTATGCCGGAATACATCCCCGCTGGAATCACCGCTCGAGCGTACTTTGTTTTAACCCGTTCATAGTCCTGATCGGAAAGTTCCAGCAAGCGGATAGGAACCGTGGCAGCGATCTCCTGGATCATCGATGCAGGAGGAGTGCTGGATGTGGCAAATCCCACTGCCCGCTTGTTTCGCACCGCTTGGACTCCCTCACTCAAGTCTACCCGCACGAGATCCACTTTATCGAGAATTCCCATAGCACCGAGAACATCCCGGGTAATTCGTTCACCCGCAGACCCTGCTCCGCCCGGCACGAACTTCTTGCCTGCTAAATCAGCCAGACTTTGTACCCCACTATCTTGTCGTACGACCCAGTGCATTACCAGACCCGGAATTGGCCAAAGGGAACGGATCCTTCCATATCCCCCTTCCTTGAACTGCTCTCCCCCTCCCAGGGCGGCCTTCACGAGTGAGGGCGGAGAGGTAAAGAGGTAATCGTTTCGGGTACGGGAGAGTTTCACGTTTTCCACAGAGCCCGCGCTCGTTTCCACTGTGATCTGAACTCCAGAAACTCCTTCCATCAACGCTTTTGCGATTCCCACGGCAAAGGCGTAGTAGGTTGAAGTTTCCCGTGCCGACTTCAGAGCAATCTGGGTTTGCGCCGTCGCGAGACTAATGACAGAGAAAATGGTGATAAGTACCAAGAACGCTCGTTTCATACCTTTGAAGTTTCCATGTTTCTTTTCCTCTGTCAAGGGGAATTGAACGACCAATGAGTCGGCCCAATAGGTCTACTCGGGAATTAAGTCCATAGACGTTCAGCGTGCTTCTTAAAATATTTTGCTCCTTTTGGTTGACAACCTCTAGGGGGCGTATTTTAATGGTTCCATGGAAAAGGAGCATACTCTATCCGATAGGGAACGAGAATTACTGGAAGAGATCCAGGAGTTCAACCGGGAGCGGGATAGGATCCGAAAAGTAATCGGAGAAATCGGGGGTACTAGGTATTCCCGGAGGGATACCATTGTCAATGTCGCCTTCCTCACCGTCATTCTTCTCCTTTTTATCAGCGAAGTGTTGACTATGTGGCTTCCAACCTTCATCTCCATCGAAGTCGGTATCCTTCTGGTATCCATCAAGATCATCTGGATGATTCACGCCCAGCAGAAGTACAACCACTTCGTCTTTTGGGTACTGAACTCGATCGAGTTCCGTCAAAACGATATGACGATGAAACTACGATCGATCGAAAAGAAGCTGGAATCCCTTTCCCTAGAACCGAAACATGTTTCTTCTGAGCCCCATATGGGAAACACCCCTCCATGAAGCAAAATCAAGGAATCATTCCGGAATTGGAGTATCTACGCACCCTTCCCCTTCTGCCCGATCGGGTAATTGGACGTCGAAAGTATCCCCACTACGCGGTATTCGTCCCCTTTCTATCCATCGACGGAGAAACCCACTGGCTTTTCGAGAAACGATCGGAAGGGATTCGACAGGGAGGTGAGGTTTGTTTCCCTGGAGGTGCTGTAGAATTGGAGAATGGAGAAGATCCAAAGGAGGCAGCCCGAAGGGAAACAGCGGAGGAGTTGGGGATTCCCCTAAACGCGATAGAACTAACCGGTTACCTAGGCCACCTCTTAACCCGATGGGGTGGGTTGATCGATGTGTTCTATGGAACCCTTACGGAACCTTCCCATCCATCGTCTACTATAGACGAGAACGAATCGATCCTGGGCGATTTTCCCGATGAAAAAACCCTTGCTTCGCGGCCCATTCAATTCGATTCCCTAATCCTATATCCCAAAGCGGACGAAGTGAAGGAGGTGTTTACCGTTCCCCTATCCTTCTTTCGAACCGTGGAACCAGAGGTCCACCTGTTTCGGCAGTTGATTCAACCTCGATTCAAAGACGCGAAAGGGACTCGCCATGTGCTTCCCTGGAAGCGATTGGGCCTTTCTTCCCAGTATTCCCGTTCCTTCAGCCTCCATACCTACCCTGTCTACTTCTATCGCTACAAGGGTGAAACCATCTGGGGAATCACGGCTGACATTATAAAAGAGTTTCTGGACGTATTGAATTTTATCTAAATTGGGGTACACTACCTTTTAGGAGGAAAACAGTCATGAAACGGAAAAGTATTTTGGTTCTAATGGTTTTACTTCTATTGGGGCAGACAGTGGGGGTGTTTGCCCAAACAACGGTAGATCTGATCGCAGACTTTAAAGATGGTTTCCAGACCTTTTCTGATGATGTTGCGTCGGTTCTTCCCATGAACTCCACCATCGGTCTTAACTGGTCCGATGCTTACATCGGCCAACTCATCGCCATCCCCCCAAGTCTTGGAGTAGGCCTCACCGTAGGGGTAACAGGGATCCCCTACGATTCGGTTAAAAAGATCCTGGTGGATACGTTAGGAGGAAGCGAATCTGAAATCCCGCAAGTCATTCGGGATTATGGGTTGCCCCTCCCTGCCATGGCAGTGGATGCGCGATTGGGTGGCTTTATCCTGCCCTTCGATATCGGCTTCAAGATCGGTTTTTTGCCAAAAACCTTAGCGGACCAGGTAGGTGATAATGTTAAGGTAGACTTTCTCCTTGTGGGAGGAGACATCCGCTACCTTTTAATGAAGCAGCGCTTCGTGGTGATTCCCGAAGTATCGGTAGGGGTGGGATACAACTACTTGAAAGGATCGGTAGAGTTCGGTGGGGTGTTACCACCTCTAACGATCAGCCTCCCCAACACGGTTAATGGCGTTACAGCCCCTTGGCCCGCGAATAGCAACCTTTCCCTCTCTTCCCCAGACTTTTACATCGAGTGGGAAACGAAGGTGATCGATTTAAAGGCTCAAGCGAGCTGGAGCCTCCTGATCCTCCAACCCAGTATAGGGATTGGGGCCAGTTATGGGAGTTCCCACGTGGGTGGGGGAGCGAAGTCCACGTTACAGTTGAATGGATCTCCCATTTCCACCACTGCTCTCCAGGCCCTTCGGACCCTCGGCTTCGACGTGGATAATGCTAGCATCGCCGTGTTCTCCGATGTAACCGGTTGGTCCTTCCGCCTCTTTGGGGGTGTGTCGGTGAATATCCTGGTCCTGAGGATCGACGCGGGGATCCAGTACAACCTTATTGGAAAGAATCTAGGGGCTTCGATCGGGGCACGACTCCAGCTGTAAAACAGCAAACCTTCATCCGCGAACACGCGAAGGATCCAATTGGTCCTATCAGCGATTCGCGCGCACGAAGTTTAATCCCAAAAGGACAGGGGGCTTCAAAAGCCCCTTGCCCTTATTGCCATAAAATCACTATCCTTAATCCATGAAAAAACAAGTGATCCATACGGACAAGGCTCCCAAGGCTATCGGCCCTTATTCTCAGGCCGTTCGGTTCGGGCATCTTCTGTTCATCTCTGGGCAGTTGGGAATAGACCCGGCTTCCGGGAACTTAGTAAACGGCGGATTCGAAGCAGAGGCCCGTCAAGTATTAGCGAATATTCAAGCCATCTTGGAAAGTCAGAAATCTGGAATGGATAAGATCCTAAAAACTACCGTTTTTCTTACGAACATGGAGGACTTCGCCGTTCTCAATGGGATCTACGGCACCTTCATTCCTGAACCGTACCCTGCCCGAAGCACGATCCAGGTAGCAGCCCTGCCCAAAGGGGCTCGGATCGAAATGGAAGTGATCGCCGAAGTGTAAATAATAGCCCCAGCAGGGTGAAAACAGCAATACTAAAAAGCGCCTCAATCTGAGGAAAGCCCTCCTACCCATTCTTCCTCCACACACACGAGGCACCGTTCCAATTCTGAATCCTGCGTATCTGCCAATTCTCCTAAAGTAAGGGTGATATAGGTGTTCAGGTCCAAGGGTCCCTGCACAAAGGTACTGGCGTAGAAACCCAGCCGCTTCTCCCGCTTAACACCCATCCGGATCAACGTTTTCGCACCTTCCCGTACAAGGGTGACTTTTCCTAGAGCGTCCTCTTCCCCTAGAACCGACCATACCCCTAACATGAGGGGACGTTTGGGATCGCTCACGTCACCGGAGAACTCTCCCCGTAAGAGTTCTTCTCGACTCTTCTTTAGATAGGGAACGAAATCAAGGTGCTCAGCTAGCTTCCGATCGGTAGCCATGAATCGTCCCGTTGCGGGATCCATCGTAAAGATCACTGTTCGGTCTGTGGCTTGTCCATAACTTTTGAAGAGGATCCCCCCATACTCTGCTAGAGGCGCATGGTTCTCTAGATACTCCTGATCATCTCTCACCCGAACCGCCATATCGAACAACCAGTCTCGGAACTCGGTATGCTCCGTCCTGAGAGAGTCCACATATTCCCGTAACCCTTCTGCTACCATGTATCCTTGTTGGAAAGAGAGGAAGGTTCGAAAAATCTCTCTGATGTTGTGGTACCGGGAAAAATGAAGGATCAAATCCCAGAGAAACACCTCCATTTTTCGAAGCCGCCAGATAAAAGAACCCAGAACACTTCGGCTCGGAACCGCATTCCGATCCAGTTGCTCCGTAAGCTCCGTGAACTCCCGGTACCGGAGTTCGTATTCTTGCAGGAAGGACGAATCCCCTTTGGGCTTCTTGGGCAAACGGATCCTCCATCGGGTACCTTTCCCCACCCGGCTTTCCACCCGAATGTTCTCCTTCCCGAAAACGGCAAAAATCTGCCGGGTCCCAATTCCTTGCCCCTGAGAAGGCAATTTTGGGGAAACCGTCCTATGACCTGCATGAAATCCGAAAGATTGTTTTGATTCCCCAAACGGCATCCTTGGCTCTGATGGAAAAGTTCGGGTCTTCGTAGTCCGACCCACAAACATAGGGAGTCCGTCTTCTCTCAAAGTCAACCGTTCCGGTTCGATCCCTACTCCATTGTCCATAAACGTAAGGAGGATATGATCCTTCTCTTCCTTCAATTCAATGGTAATTCTTCCTCTCCTGCCTGCCTCCTTGATAGCATCCAATGCATTGGAAGCTAAGTTGATCAACGCCCGCCCAAAATCCACATAAGGCCCATAAGCTTCGGGAATCCGCCCCTTCACTATGAGATGCACGTCACAGGGTATGGGAGACAACTCGATGAAGGGAAGAATCCGCTCGAGGAGCAGGGTTTTAATGTTAACCTCATGATACCGCTCTACAGAATCCCGGTAGGCGTTCAGCATGTTGATGAGGGCGGTGGTTTCCCGATTGATGTCTTCGATGATTTTGTGACAATTATCTACCGATAAACGGTCTACCATGTCGGAGAGAAGTCGAATCGTTTTCCGCGCGTCATGCCGGGTTTTCCCCAACTCTTCCGCAAAGGAAGAGGTCGACTCTTCGACTCCTTCCGCATCCTTCAGGTCAGAAGCTCTACAGACCATATGGATGAACACCAGACCCCGATACACGATTCGATCCAATACTGTAAAGCCTTTTTTCGCAAAAAAGAGAACCGCCTCCTGCTGTTTTTCCCAAATGTAGAGGTATAGGAGAGCATCTGAGCGAACTTCGGAGGCTAGCCGGCGAATGAAAGCCGACCCTATGCCTTTCCCCCGCCCGAAGGGGCTTGTTACCTGCTTGTATAGGTGAAATCGGGTACGTTCTGGATTGGAGTACACCAATAAGTATCCAAGGATTTCCCCCTCCTCCTCCCAAACGTAGCTGTGCTCATAGTCCTTTTCCAGTGCTTCATCCTTTATATAGGGGGATGGGATGATGAAGGTGTCGATGTTCAACGAATGATTACGCTGGATCCGTTCTTCCAGAGCTGGGGTTAGCTTCTGAATGAAATCTATCATGCCTATAGGGAATATACCGAATATTACCTAATTAAAAAAGAAGGTGAACCTTCAAGCCAGGAAACCTTAAAAAATCTCTGTCCCCGGTAACTATTGTAGCATCAAATTCCAGCGCAAGAGCTGCTAGATGAGCATCGCTTACCAGATTGCCGGCTGTTCCCGACAGAAGAAGCAAGTGCCGGAGTATGCTTCGGTGAGATTTCCCTGGATTCAGTAAAAAAGTGGTAGGTTGATTAAGTAAGGCATCTAGCCATGAGATAGCTTGTTCAACCGTTAAAGGAGTATTAAACAATCGTCTCGAGGTGGTAAGACGGATAAACCCTAAGTACACGGCCCACGGCAATCCTACTTCCTTTTCTTCTTTATTTAGAATCTCCTCTAACCACGCACTTGCCTTTCTATGATGCACGGAAGATCGATCCACTGCGTATAGGAGGATGTTCAAGTCGGGAATAATCATTTTTGTAAATCCAATTTTTCAGATACTGCCTCTTCCTCTAAGTGGTCTATCATTTCCCAAGCTCTTTCATACCTGTAGGAGGTAGGCCCTAACTCATAGGATATGCATTTCCATCTTTTTCTATTCTTCCGGCTAGAGGTTTTTTTAAGAGCCTCCGATAGAAGAGAATTGATTAGTTCCTTCAGTGTTTTCTTTTCTTGAACAGACTTGAACCGTAATTCTTGCATTAAATCATCACTTATATCGATCGTTGTACGCATAAAAGCATAATAGATGGATATTCATTCGACGTCAACATACAATTATCCAATCCAAACAACACCTCTTGATGTTTCCTAGTATTCATAGTATTTTAATATCAAATAGCGGGAGCTCGGACAAACCGGGCTGAGAGGTTCCCTTGCAGTTTGCTGTGGGAATGACCGATGGACCTGATCCGGATAATGCCGGCGTAGGAAGCAAACTAGTTGAATTGAAGCCGCCCTAGCCGGGCGGCTTTTTTTGTGACATCCTTGCTCTCCTCCAGTCCGTCCTTCGCCCGCAATTACTCAATTAACCTACTATTGCGGAGGGATGTATGGAAATAGGGAAAATCGGAAAGATCGATCTATCGGCCTTTGAGCAATTTTTACTACACCGATTAGGCAAACCGGATGATCGGTTGATCGTCCCCCCCCTAACAGGTGTGGATGCAGCGGTGATCAAGGTGAACGCAGAACAGGTGCTGATCCTGGCAGAGGATCCTATTTTCCCCATGCCCGGAAAAGGGTACGAAGATTTTGGGTACTACACGGTTCATATTGGAGCTTCCGATGTGGCGGTGATGGGAGTAAAGCCGGAGTTCATCTCGTACACCCTACTGATGCCCCCTCAAACCACGGACGCAGAGTTCAGGCAAATCATAGATTCCATCCACACAACCGCACTCGATCTTGGGATGAGTATCGTAGGCGGGCATACCGGATACTACCCCGCGGTTACCGTTCCTACCATTGGCGGGATCACGGTGTTTTCCTTTGCCAGGGAAGGGGAGTACGTGACCCCGAAGGGAGCTAAAGTAGGGGATGCTGTGATCGTAACCAAAGGCCCGGCCGTAGAAACAGTGGGGATTCTGGCAACTATATATGAAGAAGAGCTTAACCGAACGTTTACCGAATCCTTCATCGAACAGGCAAAAGGGTACATGAAAAAGATGTCCGTCGTTACCGACGCCCTTACTGCCATGGAAGCGGGAGGAGTGCATGCCATGCATGACGCTACCGAAGGAGGGGTGCTTGGAGGATTGTTCGAAGTGGCCAACGCTTCCAACGTGGGGATGTGGATCGATGAATCCAATTTCATCTGGACAGAGGAGATCGAAGGAATCTGTCGATACTTCCAGATCGATCCTCTCCTCTCCATCGCCGAAGGAACCCTCATCATTTCCTGTGAGTCTAGTGCAGCTCCCCACATTCTCAACTCCCTAAAGGAAAAGGGCATTCCCGCTAGTATCGTGGGGGAAGTGGTACCTCCACACAAAGGGAAAAAGATCAAACGCCGAACAGGCATCGTTGAAGACCTTCGGATCCCTGAACAGGATCCCTTCTGGCCCTGTTTCTTTAGAGGGATCGGCGCAAAGGGAGAAAAAGCACAAGGAGAAAAGGAGGGCAAGTCATGAAAAAAGTGCCGGATCGTTTGTCCTATCCTCTGCTCTACCTGGTGACTGATCGGGACCTGTCCCTAGGTAGACCTCTTCTGGACGTGATCACTCAGGCAGTGGAAGGAGGGGTCAATGTCGTACAGATACGGGATAAGAATCTTGGCACCCGGGCATTTATCGAAGAAGCATTAACGATTCAAGCGTTTCTTAAGACCAAAGGGATCCCCCTACTCATCAATGACCGGGTGGATGTGGCTCTAGCGATCGAGGCGGATGGAGCGCATATCGGACAGGGTGATATGCCTTACCCCCTAGCCCGAAAACTTTTAGGCCCTCAAGCGATCATTGGCCTTTCCGTGGATACCTACGATGAGCTCCTCCAAGCAGAAGACTTCGATGTGGATTATCTAGGGATCGGTCCGGTATTCCCCACCTCCACAAAAACAGACCACAAAGGATTTTTCTGGGGTATAGAGGGGTTGCGATGGGCAAGGGAGCATTCTCGACATCGCCTCATTGCCATTGGGGGAATCAACGAAACGAACGCTTCCGATGTGGCAAAGACAGGGGTGGATGGAATCGCAGTCGTTTCCGCTATTGTATCAGCCTCCAATCCCAAAGAAGTTGCGATTCGGTTGCGCCGAGTCTTTTCCTGATACGGAGGCGCAGGTATGAAAGGAGATAGTAAACGTTACAAACGCCTATTGACTATTGCGGGCTCGGACAGTGGAGGAGGAGCGGGTATCCAGGCAGACCTGAAGACCTTCTCTGCCCTTGGATGCTTCGGCATGTCTGTGATCACCGCTCTTACGGCCCAGAACACCCATTCTGTCACGGGAATCCATCCCGTACCGCCTGAATTCATCCGCCTTCAGATCGACACGGTGATGGAAGATATAGGGGTGGATGCTGTAAAGGTGGGAATGCTCCATTCGGCAGAGGTGATTCGCACCGTAGCAAACTCCCTACAATCTTACCCCATTCCGTATATAGTAGTAGATCCAGTGATGGTGGCAAAAGGTGGGGCCAAACTGTTGCAGGATGAAGCGGTAGAGGCTCTCCGTACCTACCTTCTGCCCTTAGCAACGGTGATCACCCCTAACCTTCCGGAGGCCCGTGTCCTCCTCGGGCTCGACACGAATCCATCGAATCGGGAAAAAGATTCAGATCTTGCCGTCCTCGAGCATCTAGGCCGCCAGCTTGCTTCCTTAGGCCCAAAGGCTGTGTTGGTGAAGGGGGGGCATCTCCAGGGTTCTGAAAGTTCTGATGTACTGTACCTTGCCGTAGAGGATCGGTTCGTCCACTTCCCCTCTCGCCGGATCCCTACCCAGAACACCCATGGAACGGGTTGTACCCTCTCTTCGGCCATCGCTGCGTATCTGGCGCATGGTTTACCCTTGGAGCAAGCCGTTGGATCGGCAAAGGAGTACCTAACCCAAGCTCTTATAAAAGGAGCTACTTATCGGTTGGGTAACGGCCACGGCCCCGTCCATCATTTCCATGCCTTTTGGAAGTAGGAGGCGACATGAGTCACCCGCAATTCCTTCCAAGAAACGCCCCGGACTTCTGGAACCATATACAGGACCTATATACTGCCATTATCCATCACCCTTTTAACCAGGAACTTGCTGAAGGAACCCTCGCTCGGGATCGGTTCCTCTACTACATTCAGCAAGACGCCCTCTACCTTATCGAGTATGGGAAAGCCCTTTCCCTTTTAGCCGCTCGTTCGGATTCTCCTAAAAGAATGCGGGACTTTATACGGTTCGCTTCGGGCATTTTCACCGTAGAGGAGGCAATGCACCAGATCTACTTCACCGAGTATGGCGTGAAGGATCCCATCCAGATCAAATCTCCCGCGTGTTTTGCCTATACACACTTCCTACTAGCCACAGTTTCTTTGCGTTCTTACGAAGAGGGGGTAGCGTCCATCCTGCCCTGCTTCTGGGTGTACCGAGAGGTTGGCCTTTTTATATATCGCGCAGCCGTAAAACCCAATCCGTTCGAGTGCTGGATCGAGACCTACGCGGGGAAAGATTTCGGAGAGGCAACCGAGCGGGCCATCGAAATCCTCGAGGAAGCAGTAGGATCCACATCCGAATTAACCCGGAGTCGCATGCTTGATGCCTTCGTTACCTCTACCCGGTTGGAATGGCTATTCTGGGATTCTGCCTATAGGATGGAAAAATGGAAACCGTAAAAAAAGCAGAGTCCAATCGGCTCATCATTCTCGACTTCGCGGGGACATTGAGTATACAGACCGTTCTCTTTGGCCGAAAAGACCGATTGGCGCGAGCATTACGAACATCCGGGCTTGCCCAACTAGGCTTTAGAGATCCTACTATGTTCTGGGAAGAACTAGTATTCCCCACCTGGGAGGAAGGGGGGCTTACTTCCAAGGGATACGCAGAGGTCCTTGCTCAGAGAATTGGGGAGCTTCTTTCGCGAGATTCCCTTCCTTTTATGGGAAGGCTTGGAAAAAAGTTCGTGCACCGAAGTCGGTATCCCTTCCTCATCGATATCACCTACAGATTCGTTCAGCTATACTTCCAGAACTCCCGAATCGATCCTGGTTGGAAAGCCTTGTTAAAGGGCCCCTACTTTAAAGAAAGGATGAGGAGCGATGAGCCTTTGGATACCTTTTTAATCGCTACCGATCACTACGCAGAATGCACGGCTTTCCTCCGCTGTAACTTGCGGCGGTGGGGAATCAGGAGTACGCCGATACGGAGAGGGATTTATCCTGAGCAGGCCTGTCTATCGCAAAACACTAGTGATAGCCCTTCTCTATCCCCAAAACCCACCCCAATCGTTTTCATTGCCAACTCAGCCGACTTAGGATGCTGGAAGAAGGATCCTGCGTTTTGGGAACAGGTGAACAAGAAACTGCCCCTCAAAACTTTCCAGCGTATCCTTCTGATAGACGATTTTGGACACAACGAGCATCGAGGGGATCCCTACTCGGATCGCCAGCGAATAGAACAGCGGAGGGATTCCATCCTCCGCTGCCTTGCTTCTTTTAGTCCTGCGAAAGTAGAGGTATTCCCTTTCTTCCTTGAGTCTCCGGTGAGCGAAACGCCCCCTGCCGACATCTACCTGGAATACCGAAGGTTATTGGACGAGGCCCTCCTGTTCTTTCGGAACCATTGGTGATTCCGTAGACTCCGTCCCTGATTCCGTACCTTTCTCTGTCGGCCCCTCCATAGGTTCCTGTCGAACTAAGCTCTGGAACATCCACCAGGCCAGCAGGTAGAGGAGGATCGCTCCTAATAAAACCAGCCTGTAACCGAAGGAAACCGAAGCTAACCGCGCCAGAACCGAACCTGTAACCGATAGACACCCGTTCACTCCCCACGCCCACGGGATCAGGTTGGGACGCTTCTGGGAAACATAGGAGAGTCCTGTGGGGAAGGGCATTCCCAGGAAAAAGGCCGAAGGAGCGATGAACAGGATCGAAAGGAGGATCTTCACGAAAAGCGGTGCCCCTAGAAGAGCATCCAGAATCGGAGACAAGAGTAAGATATAGAAAAGGATGGAAAGGCTAATTCCTGCCACGGCAATAGTAAGGAGTCGGTTACGAGGAAGAGTTAACCGACCGCTTGTCAAGCTACCTACACCAGAAAGAACCAGCATGGCCGTGATTACAACAGAGGTAGAAAAGATGGGGTCCTCTAAGAAGAAGGAAAGCCGCTGGATAAGGAATATTTCCACCAGCATGTAAGCGATCCCCAAGCAGGAAAAGTACACTAGGACCTGAAGGGTTCCCTTCCGGTTCTGGAACAGTTCTTCCCAACGGCCAATGGCTGGTACTGCGATGATCAACGCCCCAAACAGAATGGACACGAGGAAGGTGGCTACCAGAAGGATATACCCCCATTCCTCTGATAGATCCTTCAGGTTCTTTACAACGAGGGGAACGGAAGCGGGTTTCACGTAGGCGGTATAGTACGGCCGGTCATCTGTCGCGGGATCGATATTGAACACGTACCGTTTGTACAACTCCCTTTCCTTCCCTTGGGTAAGCCAGGAAACCGTATACTGATACAGCTCTTCAGGAAGAAGATCGGTAGAGGCAGTGCCTCCCTTCATCTGCTTGTCGTACCCCTCGAGGATCTCATCGAAAGTTCGTTTAGGATCCGACTTGCCCGGGTAGAAACAGGGGGTGAAAGACATCTTTTTACAGAATTCGAGAAGGGTTTCGATCTCCTTGGGTTCAAAAGGAGTCTTCTTCACCAACACTGTGGCGGTAGACAGAAGAAGATCGAAAACAAAGATCTGTTTCTCTGGTTGGGCAGCCCCGTCCATCTTCAAAGCGGCGACAATGGTTGAAAGCAATTTGGGCACGTTCCGGGGAGGGTTCAACCGGTTCCATACTGTCACTGCCAAAACCCCGGTGGGCTCCAAACAGGACAGGTAGGATCGGATCCCTTCCGCCGTGTAGATGAAGTTCTCCGTGATGGGATACCCTCCCGCAGAAGAAAGTCCAATGGAATCGATCAGACTGATCTCTACCAGGTCGAATCGCTCCTTCGTACTACCCGTAAAGGCCCGAGGTTCCGTCTGTACGACTCGGACTCGAGGATCGTACAGGAGATTGTCGGTAAACTCCCGGAAGTAGGGGTCATGCTTCAGCATTCGTAGGAGGTATGGGTTATTCTCGACCACAGTGACCTGTTTTGCACCATGATGGAGGGCGCTGAAAGCGCCGATCCCTCCCCCTAACCGGAGAAGTAGCACCTTCGGTTGTTTCAATAGAAGGTAGGGGGCTGCCATAGGAAGGTAGTTCATGTAGGCTTCTTCCCCTGGTTTCAGCTTGCGCATGATTCCAATGGGCCCATCCCCGTCGATGTACAGTCCTAGGAAGGCGTTCTGTGGCATACGGGCAATGTTAGAGCTGGCATTGTCGCTCAATCCCGGAGCGAAATGAAAGAAGGAACTGCTAAAGGCGTCGAACTCGCCCAACGGCCCGTAAGCGTGGTATACCTGTTTGGAATCGGGGAACTGCCGGGCGTAACTGATAGGCTTAAAATCGGATACTCGAATCTCTCCGGCTACGAGAAGGACCACTACCGAAAGAAGGGAGGTCAATCCCACGGTAGAGACCTTCCAGGGATTCAGAATCGGGCTACGCAATTCCCATCGGTATTCGAGAGTACATAGGTAGGTGGCAACTGCTGCTAGGATCACAAGGGGTCCTACCAAGCGATCCGGAGGAAGGACATACATCAAACCCAGAATGAAGAACCCTCCGATTCCTGAACCGAGCATGTTCCAGAAGTAAAGTTGATGGATCTTGTCCCGGAAAGCGATGAAGGACACTCCAATGAATACCGCGCCGATGAAGAAGGGGACCGAATACACCACATAGTAGGAAGCAATCCAAAGGATCTGCTTCGAATCCATCGTAATGAGAAGAGGATTGAAGGGTACCCATTGAGCCACGATATGAGCGGCAGCCATCGCCGGGGTTAGCAACAAAGCGGATACTAGCAACCACGCATCCGCGTTCTTCCGGATGCGCTCCTCAAGGAAGGTCAGGAGAGTGCCTGCAAGGCCATACCCCAACAAAGCAATGCTAATCACCATGGCGCCGAAATTGGACCAGCTTCCTACCGCAAAGGTCCGCATTACTGACAATTCGTACGCAATGAGGGTCACAGACAGCACGAACAGTGCCGCCAACCGAAAGGAGGAGAGTTTGATACGCATCCTACTTCTGTTCCTTTTTTTCTGAGTCTTTTTTCTGTAAGTCTTTTTCGATGGAATGCACTTCCCCTTTACCGGCAGTAAAGGGAACAAAAATCACTTTCCGTCGGCCATGGAAGATATCTTCCCGTTCTAGGGTTACCGAGCCATCCGGCGCGACGTTCTTCGTCACCTTCATGACCGTCTGGCCAGAGGGTGGCCCGACCGGGATCACCATGATTCCTCCCGGTGTTAACTGCTGGAGAAGGGGTGGAGGAATGTGATCGATTCCACAGGTCACGATGATCCGATCGAAGGGAGCGTACTCCTCCCAACCATAGTACCCATCGGCATTCTTCCGCTTGATGTTCTTGTACTGGGGATAGTCTGCCTCCAACTTTTTATAGATTTCGTCTGTTTCCTGGGTGAGTTCTGGAACGATCTCGATTGTGAACACGAAATTGGAGAGTTCCGCTAACACCGATGCTTGGTACCCGGAGCCTGTACCGATCTCCAATACTCGATGATGGGGTTCCACCCGGAGGTTCTGGGTCATTCGGGACACCATGTGAGGACCCGAGATGGTCTGCCCATACCCGATGGGCATAGCGGCATCCGCGTATGCGTTCTTCCGGTTGTAAGGGCGACAGAACTCCTCTCGGGGAGCCATCAGGAAAGCCTGTAGCACCCGTTCCTCCACGATATCCTGCCGTTGCAGAATTTCCCGGGATCGCTCCCATTTCGCTTTCAAAAAAGGTTCCGTCTGTTTAGTGTTCTTTAGCATCCATTGGAGGTACCGCTCATACGAATCGGTAGGAGGTAGTTCTTTCCTCTGGGTGATATCGAAAGCCGGGACAAGGGTATTCTTTCCTACCTTTCCCAGATTCCCTGTCATTCCCATCGAAGGAGAAGCGGCTTGTCCCACGTTGGGAGAAACACTTCCGCCTTGTTCCCCTCCCACCACGGAGGGAGATTGCAATACCCTTCGATAGGGCGTACCGAGGTACACTCCCACTGCCACTGCAAGAAAAAGGATCGATAACGCGAAGGAGATCCTTAACGATCGAAATGATGAGGTGGGAGGAACAGGCTGATGAGAGGGTGTTTTCCCCCTGCCTTGTTCCTGGAACCCGCAAACCCCACAGCCTTCTTCGGGTACGAATTCGAACCCGCACTCTGGACAACTAGTCATACTGGTACGGATTATGCAATAACTTTCATGAATTGTAAATTAGAATTTTGATATTCGGTATGTACTGAAAGTTCCCAGGATCATCACCCCTTGGCTGGATTACGGCACGGCCCGGATACCTTCGATTACACGGTCCAAGCAAGTGGTACTCTCACCAGTGCACCCATGGAGAACTTCTCGAGATCCTTTCATGGTTCCAAAGGATGTTCGTCTCACGCGTCCGCGAAATCTACGTTTTCTTCAATAACGATTTCGCGGCCTACGCGACACAAAACGCGGAGGAACTAAAAAAACTCCTTCCCCTCATTAGGGAGCCTTAGCCCTTAATAGAGGTTGCATACTCTTGCTTGGATAGGACTCGAACGGCAGGTTCGAGTCTTTGATCATCTTCAAAAGCTCCACCCTGTTCCGGACGCCTAGTTTGTTGTAGATATGAGTTACGTGGGATTTCACGGTGCGCTCCGTGATAGAGAGATGATCAGCGATACATTTGTTTGTGGCCCCGGAAAGAACCTGCTGGATGATTTCCCATTCCCTCCAGGTAAGATGAAATCGATGTAAGAATTGCTTCAGTCCCCGGACTTCCTGCCCGATGAGAAGGACTCCCAACAATTCCCCCATCCAGTCCCGCACAAGGGAAAGGGTAAGTTCCAGCCCTTCCAGTTCATTCGTTCGCGGAACTTGCACCATATAGGAAAGCTTTTCCAGTTTACCTTCCAATAATCGTCGGAATCCCTCTCGAAGGAGCGTATCGTCCCCTATCACGGTAGTTATATCTTTCCCAATCACTTCCTCCATCGATTTCTGTAGAAGCGCTTGGGCACGCTTATTGATCATCATGATGCGGAGTCCGGGATCGAGAAGAAGAACCGCCACGTTCATGTTTTCCAGAATATCCTTGCACACCGTCTTATGCGTGATGGAGAGAAACCGATACTTCACGATAGCGTACCAGGTTCCCGCGAGGAAAATGACGAAGTAGAAGGGGCTGATCACGGGTATTCCCACCCGATACGCGATAAGGAGATCATTCGCCGAGGCCCCTACAAAGAACAAGAGCATGGAATAGAAGATGATCCGGGCCTGTCTTCGGACTCGTTCCGAATCCGCCCGTTTCCACCATCGATACAGGAGAATCAAAGAGAGAATAACCGAACCATGGGAATAGAGGATCCAATAATTAACCCAGAGGGAGTGGAGAGCCGGATAGAAGACCCAAGTACTTCCCGCTCTCTCGATTCGTTCGAAGACAAAGAAGGAAGTCCAGTTCCGGTAGTGTACGGGTAGAGAAAGGAGGTAGTGCAGGGGAATCAACCACCTGTGATGCCTATGGCGAGTGAGCATAAGGACAAAAGGTAAAACATTAGATACAAAAAAGATCCCGAACGTGGCGCCCACACGGAATCGAGGCCATAACGTCTCAAGGGTGTCCGCGGAAAAAACGAAAACCGTGAAGAAATTCCAGAATGCCTCGCTCAAAGATAGGAGAAAAAACATTCGATGAGTTCGATCTCGCGGATCCAGCACGAGAACGTAGATTCCAAAGGCGAGGGAAATATGGAACATGCTTAGGGAAATGGCAGCATAGATATCCATATTTCAGGATCTCGGTACAGGTTAGATTATACTTCCATTTTTTCTTCCTCACAAGAAAAAACCTCTTTCATGTTCCGGATTTTCCTTTTACACTATCGTGTGAACAGCTCTTTTGATTTGCTTTAAATAGACATGGGCCTTCCCATTAAATGGTTAGCATTTGTGAAGAACATGGGACAAAGCTCGCGTCAATGGCAAAGAGCGTTATCCTTACTGAATCAAAGGAGTGAATACTTATGCCATCCTACATTCTTGCGTTAGATCAAGGAACCACCAGTTCCCGGGCCATCCTGTTCAACCGGGAAGGGGAAATCGTGGCTACGTCGCAGAAAGAGTTCCCCCAGATCTATCCCCAAGCGGGATGGGTGGAACACGATCCCATGGATATCCTTAACTCCCAGCTCACGGTGATGCAAGAGGCGGTGATCAAAGCGGGGGTCTCCTGGAAGGACTTAGCGTCGATTGGTATCACCAACCAGCGGGAAACCACTATCCTCTGGGATCGAGCAACGGGGAAGCCTGTATACAATGCCATTGTCTGGCAATGCCGACGAACCGCTCCCATCTGCGACCAGTTGAAGGCAGAGGGGCTGGAACCGTACATCCGGGAAGCCACAGGACTCGTTGTGGACGCGTACTTTTCAGGGACCAAGGTAAAGTGGATTCTGGATAACGTAAACGGAGCGCGCAAGAAAACCGAAGAAGGGAAACTCGCCTTTGGAACCGTCGATACCTGGCTCCTGTGGAACCTCACGGGGGGGAAGGTTCATGCGACCGACTTTTCCAACGCTTCTCGTACCCTGTTATACAACATTGCTTCCCTACGGTGGGACGCTAAGCTTCTGGCGGCTCTTAAAATTCCATCGTCGATCCTTCCTGACGTAAAACCTAGTAGCGGTCGTTTCGGATTCACTGATCCTAAACTAACCGGTGGCGTCGAAGTACCCATCGATGGGATCGCCGGCGATCAGCAGGCCGCCCTGTTTGGCCAGACCTGTTTCCGGCCCGGAATGGCAAAGAACACGTACGGTACCGGATGCTTCCTCCTGATGAACACGGGGAAAAACCGCGTGCCTTCCCAAAGCGGCCTTCTTACCACCATCGCATACGGGTTGGGCAAGGAAGTGTACTACGGTCTGGAGGGGAGCGTGTTCATCGCCGGCGCGGTAGTACAGTGGCTCCGGGACGAACTGAAGATCATTTCAACCGCCGCGGAGACGGAACCTTTGGCTCTCCAAGCGGGGTCCAACAATGGGGTGTACATCGTGCCCGCCTTCGCGGGACTGGGCGCTCCCTATTGGGACATGTACGCTCGGGGCGCCATATTCGGCCTTACCCGGGGATCCAACCGGGCCCACATTGCGCGGGCAGCTCTCGAATCCATCGCGTATCAAAGTCGGGACGTGCTGGACGCCATTGAAAAGGATTCAAGAATTAAGCTGGCCGAACTTCGGGTAGACGGAGGAGCCTCGGCAAACAGCTTCCTCATGCAGTTCCAAGCGGATATCCTGGGGGTTCCCGTTTCGCGGCCCAAAGTCACGGAAACAACTGCATTAGGAGCGGCTTACCTCGCCGGGTTAGGATGCGGATTCTGGAAGGATCTGGAAGACCTTACCCACCACTGGAAAGAAGAGCGACGATTCCATCCGACCCTTCCGGCACAAGAACGAGAACGGCTCTATGCGGGATGGAAAAAGGCTGTATCCCGAAGCGGCAAATGGATAGATAGCCAACCAGACAAAGAGTAATGCGGGTAGATCCTGAGGGCATATACCTATTCATTATTTAGGTATTGTTAGTATACTATCCCAATGCTGAACACAAGTCTAAGGTACAAAATGTTGGCCCTACTCTTGGGGCCTGTAGTGCTCATTTCCATTATAGTGGCCTTTGTATCGTATATTCAGATACGGAATACCGTGGAACCAATTATTTTCAACCTTTCTCAAGAGGTAGCCAATCGGGGCGCCGACGTGGTGGATCAATGGCTCATCGGGCTTATTCGGGAAGTCCGAGCCCAAGCAGAACGGAATATCACTCGAACGATGCAATGGGATGCCATCAAAGAAGACTTTATGGAACGCTTACGGGAACGACCCGATTTCGAAATGTTCTTCATCGCTTATCCCGATGGATCTTCGCCTAATGTGTACAGGAAAGAACAGGGTGCAGACATCGTTTCTGGTCCCACTGCAAATGTTTCGGATCGAACCTACTTCCGGGCCATATTCCAGGACAACGAACCCTACGATATCAGCAACCCCGTGATTTCCAAAGCAACGGGGCAGAAGATCTTCGTCATCGCGTATGGAGTGAAAGACAATCAGGGCAGAAAAGTAGGGATTTTCGGAGGCACCGTTCTTCTAGACACCATCAGCAAAATTGCCGGAGACATCAAAATCGGAAAAAATGGGTACGGTTGGATCGTGGATGGTTCTGGACAGGTGATAGCCCATCCCAATCAAGATATGGTACTGAAACTGAACGTCCTGGATTCCAGCAAGGTAGGGTTCAAGGGTCTAGAGGAAGCAGGGAAACTAATGCTTGCCAAGAAACCTGGTACTGCTCGGATCACCCGACCGGATGGGGAGGCAGAACAGTTATTTTTTGCCCCCATTCTTAGTTCCCCGGGATGGGTGCTAGGGGTAGCCGTGCCTATCTCGCAACTATTGGAACGGGTATTCTACCTACTGCGAACCGTCATCATCGTGTTTTCTGCCCTTATGGTTATGATTGCCCTTCTTGTCCTTTGGGTGAGCAACCTCATCGTTCGTCCCATCCAGCAAACGGCGCTGATTGCTAAAGACCTAGCCGAAGGGGCAGGAGATCTCACCATTCGTCTAGGTGTGCACACGCAGGACGAATTGGGAGAAATGGGGCAACGGTTCAACACCTTCCTCGATCACCTCGAAAGTCTCGTCAAAAGTATCCGAGAAGCGGTACGAAAATTGAAACAGATCGGAGAAGATCTGGCCAGCAATATGACAGAGACGAGCGCTGCGGTTACGGAAATCGCAGCCAATATCGAATCGGTGAAGAATCAGGTAGTGAATCAGTCTTCCAGCGTAACCGAGACTCTCGCTACCGTTGAGCAGATCAATCGTAACATTGAATCCTTCAACCATCTCATTGCTAGCCAAGCGGCCAGCATTACCCAGGCTTCCTCCGCCATCGAGGAGATGGTAGCCAACATCCGTTCCGTGCACTCCACGGTCGAGCGTAACAAGGAGAACATCGAACATCTTCTATCTGCCTCTGGAGTGGGGAAAGAACGTCTACAGGGAATGGTAGAGTTCGTGCAGAAGATCTCCGCAGCTTCGGAAGGGATGATTGAAGCCAACCGGGTGATCATGAACATTGCCCAGCAGACGAACCTCCTGTCTATGAATGCCGCGATCGAAGCGGCTCATGCGGGAGCCGCAGGAGCGGGTTTTTCCGTGGTGGCCCAAGAAATCCGAAAGTTGGCCGAAAACGCGGGAGAACAGGCAAAATCTATCTCTCGAGTACTGAACGAGGTGCGGAAACTCATTGCCGAAGCGGTTTCCTATGCCCAGGACGCAGAATCAAAGTACGAAGAAGTCTTAGGAGGAGTCCAGAAGGTTCGGGACCAGGAATTAGAAATTCGAAACGCGATGGAAGAACAGAGCGCGGGAAGTTCTCAGGTTCTTCAGGCCATTCAACAGATAAACGAGATTACTTCGGAGATCAAGAATGGCTCCAACGAGATCCTCCTTGGGAGTAAAGCTATCCTAGAGGAAATGCATCGCCTTTCGGATATTACCCGGCAGATCAACCAGAGCGCCCAAGAAATGGCCGCCGGAGCTTCCCAGATCAATACCGCAGTTGTCCATGTGAGGGACGAAAGTCAGATAAGTAGAGATACTATCGAATCTGTGGATGCTCTGGTAGGGAGGTTCAAGGTTCGGGAAGGAAAGGAGGCTTCCTAAAGCTTCCCCGATCCTGTACAATAGAGCATCCCATGAATACACCCATTTCAGGCAATCTGCCTCGTGCCATAGGAATCATCGGAGGGGGGCAGTTGGGTCGTATGTTGATCTACTGTTCCTGTAAGCTAGGATTCCAGTACGTGGTGTTAGACCCTGATCCTTTCGCCTCTGCCAAACCTTTAGCCAACCACTTCATTCAAGGGAGCCTGTACGATCCTGTCTCCTTACGCAAACTTCTAGAGCATTCTGATCTAGCTACCTATGAAATTGAGCATATCGACACGAAGACCCTACGGGAAGCAGAGGATGCGGGGTATCAGCTCTACCCTTCCCCACGCCTTCTGGAAACGATCCAGGACAAGTTGGTACAGAAAGAGGTCCTATCCAAAGCCGGGGTACCGATGCCTCGGTTCTTCCGGTTCGATGGAACCGGTAAAGATCCGGGGAACACTCTCTTAAGTCTTACCCAATCCAATGGGATCTCCTACCCCCTGGTACAGAAGAGCCGTAAGGGCGGGTACGATGGGAGAGGAGTAAAAGTCCTTAGATCTCCCGCTGATCCCCTCACGGACGTCCCATCGATCATAGAGGAGTATATACCCTTCCAGAAAGAGCTGGCAGTTATCGTGGCTAGAGACCGGGAGGGAAATACAGCCCTCTACCCCGTGGTGGAGATGGTGTTCAATCCCGATCACAACATCTGTGACACTGTCCTTGCTCCCGCCCGCGTTCCATCCGATGTAACAAATGAAGCCTATAGGGTAGCTCGCCTGGCCGTGGAGGCTTTAGAAGGGGTAGGGGTGTTTGGGGTCGAACTTTTTTTAACCTCCGAAGGAAAGGTACTTTTAAATGAGGTAGCTCCCCGGCCTCACAACTCCGGGCATTACACCATCGAAGCTTGCCTTACCTCCCAGTTCGAACAACACATCCGAGCTATCACGGGCCTACCCTTAGGAGCGACTGACCTGATTCGGCCCGCGATAATGCTCAACTTGTTAGGAGAATCAGATGCACTAGGCGTTCCGTTCGTGGAAGGATTCAAGGAAGCCTTATCCATACCAGGGGTTTCCATCCATCTGTATGGGAAACGGGAAGTCCGACCCTTTCGCAAGATGGGGCACGTCACGATTCTGGGAACCACAACCGAAGAAGTCCTTCGGAAAGCGGAACAGATTCGAGGTATACTTAAGGTGAGGAGTGTTGAAACGTAAGAACCTATGAAGAAGAAAGTCCATACCCCCATCGTGGGAATCATCATGGGAAGTGATTCGGACCTTCCGGTGATGGAAGAGGCGACGGAAATCTTGAAACAGGCATCGGTTCCCTATGAGATCACCATCGTATCCGCTCATCGCACCCCTCTTCGAATGGTGCGTTACGCCCAGCAAGCAGAGGAGCGGGGCATCCAGGTGATCATCGCGGGAGCAGGGGGAGCCGCCCACCTTCCAGGAATGACCGCTTCCCTTACCCGGCTTCCCGTGATCGGGGTACCCATCCGGACTACCTCTTTTTCCGGCTTGGATAGCCTCCTGTCCATCGTGCAGATGCCCAATGGAGTCCCCGTGGCAACCGTTGCGGTAAATGGGGCCAAGAACGCAGCCCTTCTGGCTCTTCGGATTCTGGCATTGTCGAATCCCTCCTATAAAGAATGGCTTAGGAGTTTCACCGAATCTCAACAAGCGGTTGTGGAGGAGAAAGCAGCGAAATTAGAGGAAGGTACATAAAACAGATGAGTTCCCAGAAATCCTTAAAAGAATCCATTCGGCAGTTCGTATTTGGGTGCAGGAAGAAGTTCCGGTACGTGGATCTACAGGATTACCTTAAAAAACAGGGAATCCCATTCGAGAACGATAAAACCGTCCTGGATCTCTTAGAATCCGAAGGGTTAGTTTTTTCGACGGATTTCACCCTGTTCCAACCAAGGCATCTATTCTTCAAGAACGCTCAGTTCCTCATTTCTCCTACCGATGAAGAGTTGAGTAGCGGGTACCTCATTCCAGGGCACCGGTTTCTTCCCTTCCTAAACCCTTATATCAAACCCTGGGAAGTAGAGTTACTGGATCCCAATTCCCAGCCGATCCCATCCTGTAGAGTTCGAAAACGAGTTCGGGATCTCTACGTGTTTTATAGTCTCTTTAGTCGGGGCAACCCCCACAACCGTTACGTAGAAGAAAGTGCCCGCGGTGATGAAGGCAGGATGGTAGAAGTGGAGGCGTTCGACCTCACCGAACGAATTAAACGATGGAAGCTCAAGAGCGGGAGTGGTTTCCTTGTCACAGTTCTCGATTGGGTGAAAGGCTCCTATCAGATAGATCCCATTTCCAAGCGAAAACGCCAGAGCCTGTTGAAAGCGGGAACCGAGTGGATGCGCGCGTTAGAACAGGGGTTTTATCAGAGTTTCGAGGATCTAGACCTAAAATACCCTATCGAAGAGCAGATTGCCTATGCCTACTATTACGCGGGGAAAAAAGTTCTATCCAACCCACCCATTCATTTAGGTGGGTTTATCGAATCTTCCTCCCTTATCCATTTCGTCGATGTGGGACTCGAGAATCGTCTTTGGCACACTCCCCATGTGGCCAACGAAGAGTTGGATCTACCGAATCCCGAAGAGCCCCAGGGGAAATCCGGAACAATGGGGGAAATCCTCCAAGATATTGGATTGTCCTTGGAGGAAAGTTCCATCGAAGCTTACATTCGAGACGCCTTTTTCCAAGGGAACGCAACCCCTGAACAGGTGCTGAGTAGAATTTTCGCCGGTCGGGGAACCTATTTCCACTCTCAAGAACAGATGGATTCTTTCTTTAAATTCTTCGACGACCTCTGGAAACGGGTGAAACGATCCTACAATTCTTTTACCGACCGGCATACGGGGACGGTAAGAAGTCAGATCCTTCAGATCTTGGACCAACATATCGCTTGGCTTCGGGATCTGGATCGTCGACAGGTAAACCCAAAGGATCTACCCAAGAATGAGTTTCTAAGTCTGGCTCAGATGTTCGATTTTCTGGAACGGTATCTACAGATCTTGAACCGGAAGAATCCGGGCACAGAAACAGAGCTTTCGGAAACCCTGTCCGTCATTCCGTTGATGGAGCAGACTTTTCAGGAAATACGCACCCGGGTGGAAAACGCCCTGAAAAAAAACGCCTCACCCCCTTTATCAAAGGACAGTGTTCCCAAGCCGCAGAAGGAGAAGGCAAAACCAAAACAACAAGAAGCTCAGAAGGAGGGAGCGGAAGCATCCTCTCTAAGCGCGAAAAGCGCCAAGAGAAAAAAACTCCCCTATTATGTGCTGAAGATTCAGCTCCAGTATATTCGTCCCCCTATTTGGAGACGCGTTCAGGTCCCTGGGAACTTGACGTTAAGCGATCTTCATAGGGTGATTCAGATCGCAATGGGATGGAAAGATTACCATCTATATGAATTCCTGATCGATCATAAATCATACGGGCCGCCCGACACGGAAGGGTTTGAAGTAATTTCTGATGAATCCGTTACGTTGCAGAAGTTGAATCTACAACCCAAGCAACGATTCCTTTACACGTACGATTTTGGCGATAACTGGGGGCACACCATCATCGTAGAAAAGGTTCTTTCGGAAGAAGATGTAAAAGAGGAGAGTCGTGGCAAATCGATTTGTTTAGCGGACAAACGAGCCTGCCCTCCCGAAGATTGCGGAGGGTATTCGGGATACGAGGAAATTTTGGAGGCGCTGCATTCCCCCAACAAGAAAAAGTATCGGGAGCTTCTCGATTGGGTAGGCGATTATAATCCAGAAGTGTTCAATCCCGAGGAAATCAACCAGAAATTAAAGAGCATCCATAGTTAAAAAGCGGGAACATTTGACTTTTACCGTGTACATGCATATTCTTGTAATATAGAGGTAACTTATATGGAAATTAATCCCGTGAATCCCGCCCCCATCCCGGTAGATCCTGCCCCTGCTCCACCGGCTACTCCAGTGGCCGAAAACACATCCCCTCCTCCTGCTGAACCAGTGACCGACCAATCCGTAGGGCAGGCAGTAGATATACAAGCATAAAGATTCATTTCCAATTCATTTTTTCCCGCTTAATTTCTCATGATTGCAGTTAAATGAAAAACAGAGAGGAATTATCCTTTCTCATCGTGTTCCGGCGAAAGTTAGACTTTTTTCTGCTTTCAGTCAATTCTTATAATTCGGTCAATGGCCGATAAAACGGCTTGACGACTGGCGATTTTTCGTTAATCATAGGTAGTAGCGAAATGCTGAATCTTTATCATGCAAGGAGAAAACCTATGAAAAGACTCTGGATCCTGATCGTACTGGCAAGCCTTGTGTTGCCCGTATTCGCCGACGACGCCCTCGTGTTGCCCCAGGGGGTGCTCCGGATCTCGATAGCCCCAAGCTATGGTTTTGCCAAGGAACAATGGGACAAGGATGGGGAGGCGCAGGATATTACGAGCGCTGTCGGAACTAAATCAGACGGTATTCAATACTTCAATGTGGGGATCGCTTTTGAATACGGCGTGACCGACTGGATCACCGCGGCAATCCAGTGGACTCCTGGGTGGAACCTCTGGTCCACGATGGGATTCGATAAAACAACGGTACCTGCGGGCGCATTGGGCCTTCCTCTTCCTCCTACCACTCCTGTTCCCTTTTACCTCGATCAGGCTACCCTCGGATCCTTTTTCGACTTATTTGTAGGGGCAAAGATTCAGATTATGGGTAAGAAGGCTCCGGTCTTAAATGATACTATGCGCTTTTCTGTCGCCCCCGGCATCAAGATCCCTTTGCCTGGAGCGAGTGCCGCTGATGTAAAACCCACATTAGACGAAGCCTTTGTTGCCAAAGAACCAGACAACCATCTATGGGGGTTAGGGGCTAGGTTGTACTTCGACTATAACGTGACCCCCGAGTTCTTCGTGAACCTCTATAGCGAGTTCATCTATTACCCAGAGCAGAAGGTTTCTGATAGTGTGAACTTCGGAGATGATAAGAAAGTAGCTAAGGGTTACGATTGGACCATTGAGATCGAACCCCAGTACTGGGCGCCGGTCGCGGATGGGCTTGTGTTCAAAGCTTTCCTCCCCTTCACCTACAAGATGACCCCCGATTACAAGATCGAAGGAACGAAAATACCGGATTCCGCGTCCAGCATCCTCTCCGTAACCCCTGCCCTTGGTCTTTTCTTCACCAAGACTTTCATGCCCATTGAACTGGAAGTCGGGTACCGCTGGCCCTTGATGGGAACCAACAACCCCATCACGAACGTGGTCTACATCCTCGGCAGATTCTACATGAAGTTCTAAAAGCCTAGATCCCTGGAGTAGACATGTCAACAAGAACGAATCTTGTTTGACGCGTGCTTATTTTTCGAACCATCAAGCGCCCTCTAGAGGGCGCTTTTTTTGTTCCCTTGTTCTCCAGTTGACAGCCTTACCTCGCAAACCGATACTTTTTAGTATGAACAAAGCTCTGACTGAGCGAACCTCAAGTTCGATTGGATTCTACTCTACCATCCTTATCATTGTAGGAATCATCGCTTTTCTACTTGCCTCTTGTAACCAAAAAACGGATTATTCAATAGGGTTTTCTACCTCTCTCACGGGGAGAGGAGCGAGCCTTGGAAAAGATCTATACGAAGGGACCCTCTTGGCAGTTGAAGAAATAAACCAAGAGGAAGGTCCGTTTCGGATTAAACTAATCGTTCGAGACGATGGGGGGGACAAAGGAAGAGCGTTGGCCAACGCGAAAGAGTTCGCGGAAATGGGTATTGAAGTCGTTATGGGGTACGCGACTAGCGCTATAGCGGATGCCGTACTCCCTTTCCTCACCGAAAAGAAGATTGTGTTGTTGGGTGCATCCATCTCCTCGCCGATCTTCGATAAGAAGGATGATTTCTTGTTCCGAGTCGTCAACTCTTCCACATCTGAAGCCATAGCGGTTGCGGATCATATCATCGAAACCATTGGTCCAAAAGTATTTGTGGGGATCTTCGATCAAGGGAATGCGGCCTATGCAGAGGCCTGGGCCAAAACGTTCCGAAACCGCTACCAGGTTCGGGGAGGAGTCGTTTCCCTTATTCTTCCGTTCCTGACCCGAACTCCTCCTCCGTATCAGGAAGTGATCGATGATGCCCTGCAAAAAGAACCAAGCGCCACAGGGATATGCGTGGTGGCTAGTTCGATCGACACAGCCGGATTCGCCCAAGCTTTTAAACAACGGGTGCCGAATGGAATCATCGCGGTAAGTGGTTGGGGAAACAACCTGGATCTCATCACCTATGGAGGCAAGGCCGTAGAGGGGGCTATTATCGCTCAATCCCACAATCCTCTCGACTCTTCTCCCAGGTTCCTCCGGTTCAAGTCTAAATTCCAGGAAGCTTTCGGCCGGATTCCACCCTTTGGAGCGGTTCACGCGTACGAAACAGTAAAATACCTTGAAACTGCTCTTCGGCAGCGGAAAACCGGAGAACCATTGAAAGAAGCATTGAAACGGATCAAGGAAGTACAAGGAGTCCAACGAAAGATCCGTTTTGACGAAACAGGAGACGCGTACCGCCCCTTGTTCATTCTAACCGTACGGGAAGGAGTTTTTACCTTGATCTCGGAGAGGGAGCCAGAGTGCTGATCTTTAGGGGTGTTGGAAAATCGAATAAACCCACCAACCTTGGCGCGTACTTCATCTACCGCACCGCGTTGGTCATGATCCTTCTCTTTGCCGTTATCACGCTTATCACCCTACTCTTCTTGCGAAAGAGTTCCAAGGAACAGTTATTATCCCTTCAACGATCAGCCACCCAAATACTTGCCGAAGAGGCAAGGGTACGTGGAGCTTCCTTGAAGATTGTTTTGCAAACCGCCTCGGCCTACTGGGCTAGCGGAACCTTTTCCACAGCCCTTCATGAAGGGTTCCAATCCTTTGGGCAAGCGTTGATTCAAAGTGAACCATCTTTTCTTTCCCTCTGGATCGTGGATGGGAGTACCGGCAAGGTAAAAGGAGCTACTCCCATGGACCGAGCAATCCTCGGGTACGATTGTTCTTACCTCTTGCCCGCAAAACAAGTTAATTCCCGACAAATCCACTGGTCTCCCATTGGGTTAAACCCATTTTTTGCCAACCCCGTGTTTTCCCTGAGTTTGGAAGCGGGTAAAGACATCTGCATAGGTTGGATCGATCCTCAACTGTTTCTACAGGATTTTACTCTCCCGCGGTATGGAGAAGCCCATTTCCTTGATGTATTTGCCTGTGACAGTGAAGGCAACTTGGTGGTACATCGGGAACCGCGATTCGTGATCCGACGGGAAAACATTCGAGCCGTGCCCGCAGTCCGACACACCCTGGAAAAGCATGTTCCCTCTTTCTCGATCGTGGAATCCTCCATCTTTGGGGAAGGCAGAATGATCGTAACCACTGCGCCCGTGGAGGAATCTGAATGGGTAGTAGGGGTAGTACAGGAGGAAAAAAGAATAGAAATCCACCCTTTCACTCTCATAGCTTGGGGGTCTGCGTTTTTTATCGTCTTCTCCCTTCTTTCCCTCTTCACCGCTCGGCAGGTGAGCCGAGCGGTGTCCAAAGAGTTCCAACCTTTCACAGAGAGCATCGAGGCGGTCTCTAAGGGAAACTATATGCTTCCCATCCCACCTCAACGATTCGAAGAACTGGAAGCCCTTAGGGTTTCCTTTCAATCCATGGCCGAAGCTGTCCAGGAACGGGAGAAGCAGTTGGCCGAATCCAACACCTTCATTCGTACAGTCCTCGATACCATCCCGGTAGAAGTTTTCTGGAAAGATCTGGATCTGAAGTTCCAGGGGTGTAATCGGCTTTTTCTGCGTGACACGGGAAAAGAAAGAATCGAAGAATTTGTAGGTTTAGACGATTACGCCATGCCCTGGAAGGATCAGGCGGAACTGTATCGATCGGAGGATCGGGAAGTGATTCGAAGTGGCCAGGCTAAGGTAGGATTGGAGCACTTCCATACGTTGGCGGATGGAAGTCGGGTTTGGCACCTAACCACCAAGATTCCCTTGAAGAATCCAAAGGGAGAGATCATAGGAGTTCTGGGGACTACCATCGATATCACAACCTTAAAGGAACGGGAAGAAGAAATCAGGGCTCTCAACGCAGAACTGGAGCGTCGGGTAGAGGAACGAACCGAAGATCTATTGAAGGCAAACGAAGAGCTAAGGAACGTTCTCGCCAATCTTTCCAAAACGCAGGAACGCCTCCTCCAAGCAGAAAAACTTTCTGTCCTTGGTAGGCTCTCTGCTGGGATTGCGCATGAATTGAATACCCCACTGGGCGCGATTCTCTCCTCCACCCATTCCTTTGGCCAACTGATGGAGCATTTCATTGAAAAAGAACTCCCCTATTTCTGCTCCCTTTTGGAAGAAGATCGTGAGTTCTACCTATGGGTCTTCAAGACGATCCGCTCCACCCCCGCTTTTACGCATCTTCTTTCCGAAGAGGAGATTTCTCTCTTAACGAAACAGCTCAGAGAAGCGGGGGTTTACGATCCAGAAGAGGCGGTGGAACTCCTGGAAGATCTTTCTCCCTCCATTTCTCCCTACCTTGATATCCTTGTCACTGCGCTTAAAGACCCGCACAAGAGGGAACTCCTTCACCATATCAGCCAAAGCTTGAACCTGTTCCGTTCTATCCAAGTGATTGATCTGGCTGCCCAGAAAGCCTCCTCGGTAGTTCAGGCCCTCCGACGGTACTTAAAATCCGAACCCCAGTTAGAGCGAGGTATGGTCGAGGTAGAGCGGGACATCGAGACAGTACTGGTTCTTCTCCAGAATCGAATCAAAGATGGGGTGCGGATCGTACGAAGGTATGGGGGAGTCCACGCGTGGGGGTCCTCCGCACAACTCACCCAAGTGTGGTTGAACCTGATCAACAACGCCTTGCAGGCCATGAACTATCAGGGGGAGTTGATTTTGGAGACGAAACAGGAAGGAGCCCTTGTTTTGGTTTCGGTCATCGACAATGGTCCTGGAATACCGGAAGAAATCAAACCCTTCATCTTCGAGCCCTTCTTTACCACCAAGAAGCAGGGAGAGGGGATTGGAATCGGGCTCGAGATCTGTCGATCCATCGTGCGCGAGCATGGGGGCTCCATTACCTTCGAGAGCTCACCCGGTCGCACCCGTTTTACCGTTACCCTTGCGGCTTTCGAGCCTGAAGTTCCGCCCCATACATAGTGAACATGGCGGCTACATAACACAGTCCCATCGCCCAGAAGACGCTACTCAACCCAAACCGGTCAGCCAGCCACCCGGAAAACGCGGCTGCCACAGAACCGATTCCAAAGGTCATAAAAAACATGAATCCATACCCTACCCCCTGTCGTCTCTTTGGAAGGATACGAGCAACGATGGTGTTTTGCATGGGTTGAATGGCAAAACTGAAAAAGCCAAAACCTACCGCCCCCAACAGCAGAGGAATACCACGGGTGAAGGCCATCAATAGGATACTGGCGGCAGAGATCAGAAGGGTGATAATGTACAACTGTTGAGGTCGATACCTATCAACTAGAGCTCCCGCGATATATTGCCCAGCCGCTCCTGCGATGAGGGTGACCGTGGCAAAGATTCCCCCGACCCGCACCGGATCCAAGCCCTTGAGCACTTGGGAAAACTCCCTCCCCAGATAGGTAGGCAAAAAGGTCAATACTCCCCGGTTCCCCATTCCCCCCAGAGCGCAAGAGAGGTAAAAGAGCACGAGGGAAGTAGTGATGATCCCTTTTCGTTGGGAAGAGAGTGTTTCCGTTGAGGGAATAGCTCCCTGATCTTCGTTAGGATCCTTAGGCTCCTTCCGCTCAATAGGTTCCATCCGATAGGAAGGAAGGGAAAGAGCGAAGAAGCCTACGATCAATACACCGATTCCAAACAGGATGTAGGGTGATTTCCACCCCCACCTAGCCCCTAAGAAAGCCGCCACGAAGGGTACGGTAGAGGTTCCGAGACTGCCGGCAATCCCATTGACCCCAAAAGCCTTTCCCCTTTCTTTGATTCCCAGACTGATGATGGTATTGGCAGCCGGATGGTAGAAACTACCTAGGATACCGAGAAATCCCATTAGGATAGCAAAGGGAAAGAGTTTCCGCACGAACAATACCGAGATACAAAGGATCCCCGCACCAAAGAGGTAGAGAACCAAAAGTCGGGTAGGTCCCACCCGATCAGCCAACGCTCCAGAGGGAAACGCCCCCAATCCAAAGGTATAGGAAAAGACCGACATCACCATTCCTAGGTGAAAATAATCGGTACCAAACACCCCTAACAGAAGGGGTATGAGAGGGGGGAGCGCTCCTTCTATGAGATGCACCAAGGTATGAGCCGCGCTAACCACCGCGAGAGTCTTACGATCCTGGGTATCCATACCTGGCATAGTAACAAGTTTTACTCCGCTTGACACCCCCTAGACCTCCCATTACTCTTGGGGAAAACCTTTTCCCAACGGAGGCTGTATGTCCTACACCCGTTCTTTCAACCGGTTGCCTAAGGATTCCTTCTCTTGTTTGTCCCAATTTTCCTTTGAAGGGAAGGAGGTGTTTTACCTGAGCTTGTCTAAATTAGCCACAAAATTTCCTCAGATTCGTCGGTTCCCATTCTCGATACGGATTCTGCTGGAGTCTGTTCTTCGATCGGAGAATGGGAAAGAAGTGACCGAAAAAGATATCGAAAAGTTTCTCTCGTATGATCCTGCCTCTCCTTCCTCAATTGAAGTTCCGTTTAGCCCAGCAAGAGTCCTCCTGCAGGATTTCACCGGAGTCCCCTGTGTGGTAGACCTAGCCGCCATGCGCTCGGCGGTAGCCCGATTAGGAGGAGATCCCTCTCGAATCAATCCCCAGATTCCCGTAGAACTAGTGATCGATCATTCCCTCCAGGTGGATGTGTGGGGTCGGCCGGACGCGGCGGAAGAAAACCTAAAGATCGAATTTCAACGAAACCGGGAACGGTACGAGTTCCTCCGATGGGGACAAAAAGCTTTCCAAAATTTCAGGGTGATCCCCCCCGGGGGCGGAATCTGCCACCAGGTGAATTTGGAATATCTCGCTACCCTGATACGAACCCTGGAAACTCCTCAGGGTACGCTCGTGTTTCCCGACTCCGTGGTAGGAACCGACAGCCATACCACCATGATCAACGGGCTGGGGGTCCTGGGATGGGGCGTAGGGGGGATCGAAGCAGAAGCTACCATGCTGGGGCAGCCCCTCTACATGGTTGCTCCTTCTGTGGTGGCTGTCCGCCTTTCCGGATCCCTGCAATCCGGTGTGACCGCTACGGATCTAGTACTCACCCTCACTCAGATGCTTCGTTCTGAAGGGGTGGTGGATAAGTTCGTGGAGTTCATTGGCCCAGGAGCCCGATCCTTGTCTATACCTGACAGAGCTACCCTGTCCAACATGGCACCCGAATACGGCGCCACCATGGGATTCTTCCCGCCAGATGAGCGATCCATCCAGTACCTACGAGATACAGGAAGGCCTACCTCCCTGATCGAACTAGCGGAACAGTACTTCACCCTGCAGGGATTCCTCAGGATGGAACAAGAGGAGGAACCCCTTTACGAAAAAGTGTTGGAACTGGATCTTTCCACCATTGAACCTTCCATCGCAGGACCCAAGCGCCCGCAGGATCGGATTCCCCTCCGCACTGTCCAGAAAGAATGGAAAGACGCTTTGATGCGCCCAGTGGAAAAACGAGGATACGGATTGACCAAGGAGGAACTGAACAAAAAAGCTGTTTTTGATATTTCAGGTAAGGGGAGAAGAGAAATAGGCCATGGTGCGGTAGTGATCGCCTCCATCACTAGTTGTACCAACACGAGTAATCCTTCGGTAATGCTCGCTGCAGGGCTTCTCGCTAGAAGGGCCGTGGAACTGGGACTCGAATCCAAGCCATGGGTGAAGACGAGTCTCGCACCTGGATCCCGCGTAGTGACTCGATACCTGGAATCCAGCGGTCTTCTGCCATACCTGGAACGCTTGGGATTCCACGTGGTAGGGTACGGATGCACCACCTGTATCGGGAACTCTGGGCCGATCCCCGAACCTATTGCGGAGGCTATCTCCGAAGGAGGACTCGTGGCCGTATCGGTCCTTTCTGGAAACAGAAACTTCGAAGGAAGAGTACATCCCCTCACCCGCGCCAACTTCCTTGCTTCTCCTCCATTGGTCGTAGCCTACGCTCTGGCAGGAAGAATCGACATTGACTGGGAAAAGGAACCCATTGGATACTGTGGAACGGACAAAGCGATCTATCTACGAGACCTGTGGCCAAAGGAAGAAGAGATCATCTCCCTCCTCAACCGCACGTCAGGATTGTTCCGATCTGCCTACGAAGGGATCGAAACCGCTAGTCCTCTCTGGAATGCCATCCCCCTTAGGGGGACATCACTGTACGAGTGGGACCCTTCCAGTACCTATATCCAGGAACCTCCCTTTTTCCAGAACCTGTCCAAGAAAGCCCATACCATCCGTCCTATAGAGAAAGCACGAGTGCTGGTGATGGCAGGGGACAGCATTACCACCGATCACATCAGTCCAGCCGGATCTATTTCCCCCTCTAGCCCCGCAGGGAAGTACCTGCAAGAATTGGGCGTGGCTCCCAAAGATTTCAATTCCTATGGGGCCCGGCGGGGTAACGATCGAGTGATGACTCGGGGAACTTTTGCTAACCCCCGTTTCAGGAATCTCCTAGTCCCAGGAACCGAGGGGAGTGTTACCCTTCATATTCCCAGTGGGGAGACCTCCGATATCTTCTCTGTGGCGCTTCGATACCAGAAAGAAGGAACCCCCACCATCATTCTGGCGGGCAAGGACTACGGGATGGGATCTAGTCGGGACTGGGCTGCCAAGGGGGTGATGCTTCTAGGGGTTCGGGCCGTCATCGCTGAATCCTTTGAGAGGATCCATCGGAGTAACCTCGTTGGAATGGGAGTACTACCCCTTCAGTTCCTTCCTGGTCAGAACCGTGAAACCGTCGGATTGGAAGGAACCGAACTGTACTCGATCCCGATCACGGATAAGATTCAACCTGGAGAGGAACTCGAAGTCTCTGTTACTTCGCGTGATGGAAAAACGAAGAAATTCCGGGTCCTCTGTCGGCTGAATAGTTCCGTAGAGGTAGAGTATTACCGGAACGGAGGAATCCTCCCAACCGTTTTACGAAGGTTACTATTCGAATAAACGCCGAGCCAACCAGGCAGCTACCGAAGCATCACTGGGCATTCGCCAATCCCCTCGGGGGGACAGGTTGATACTCCCCACCTTTGGCCCATCCGGGACACAGGAACGTTTGTACTGCTGGCTGAAAAACCTACGAAGGAATACCTCGAGCCATTTTTGGAGGGTATTCTCATCGTATTGATCCCGAAAGGCAACAGTCGCCAAGAAAAGGATCTTGTCTGGAGGAGCGCCGTACCGAAGAAAGTGGTACAGGAAGAAATCGTGGAGCTCATAAGGCCCGATGATATCCTCGGTTTTCTGCTGGATCCTGCTCTTGGGGTCTGGAGGTAACAACTCGGGAGTAATGGGAGTGGAAAGGATCCGATGCAGCACCTCTCGGGTAGACTCCTCTATCGCATGATCCGCGATCCATTGGACTAGATAGCGGACCAACGTTTTCGGAACTCCACTGTTCACTCCATACATGGACATGTGGTCTCCATTGTAGGTGCACCAACCTAGGGCGAGCTCGGAAAGGTCGCCAGTTCCCACTACCAACCCCTTGTGCTTGTTGGCCAGATCCATCAAGATCTGGGTCCGTTCTCGAGCCTGCACGTTTTCATAGGTTGTGTCGTGTTCCTTCGGATCATGCCCGATGTCTTCGAAATGCCTAAGACAGGCAGCTTTGATATCGATCTCCCGAATCGCTACACCCAGCGAGCTCATCAACTGGAGAGCGTTCTGGTAGGTATTGTCCGTGGTTCCAAAACCCGGCATTGTTACGGCCAGTATGCGCTTGCGAGGGATCCTCAATAGATCGAAGGTCCTTACCGTAACCAAAAGGGCCAAGGTGGAATCTAGACCACCGGAAATCCCAACTACGGCGGTTTCACTCTTCGTGTGTTCCATCCGCTTGGCTAAACCTGCTGTCTGAATGGAAAAGATCTCTTCGCATCGTTCATCCCGTTCCGTAAGACTTGAAGGTACGAAGGGGTGTGGATCGATGGTGCGCAGGAACTTCCCCCGCTTTATCCTTCTGGAGGAATCTTTCCATCCTGCAAGCACAGGAACGATCCGATAGGGAAATCCATTGGAAGATTCTTCTTTATCCATAAAGGGCGTCAACATCCTTCGCTCCGCCAAAAGCCTATCCAGATCCACCTCTACTACTACCAGTTCCAATTCCCGGGAGAATCTCTTTCCCTCGGCCAGAATTACCCCATTCTCCGCAATGAAGGTAGA
>OGCI01000435.1_pt1 | contig 49067 bp, 42 predicted proteins | sample 1570021 | NCBI WGS metagenome assembly OGCI01 (sample SAMN06264664, study PRJEB24512) | hot springs metagenome | isolation source: Hot spring water | place: South Africa: Tshipise | collected 2015-06-21
GTGACCGGTGAGACTGGAGACCAACCTGCTGGTACGAGCAATCTCGGTGGTCACGATCCTGCAGGGCCGCTGGAGGATGTCCTTGCGAGTGACCAGCGCCATGGCCACTTCTTCCAGGGCGGCGTTGCCGGCCCGTTCACCCAGGCCGTTCACAGCCACCTCGACCTGGGTAGCCCCCCGCTCCACCGCCGCCAAGGAGTTGGCGGTGGCCAGCCCCAGGTCGTTGTGACAATGCACGCTAAGCACGACGTTCTCCAAGCCCGGCACCTTCTCGAACAGACTGTCCATAAGAGCGGCGTATTCGCTGGGAAGGGCATAGCCCACGGTGTCGGGAACGTTGATGGTGGTAGCTCCGGCCTCGATGGCGGTGCGCAAGACCACGGCCAAGAAATCCACATCGGAGCGAGTGGCGTCCATAGCCGAGAACTCCACGTCGCCCGGACACAGAGAGACCGCCAACTCCACCATCCGCCTGGTGAGATCCACCACCTCGGAGCGGGTGGTACGCATCTGGTACTTGAGGTGGATGTCTGACGTGGAGACAAAAGTGTGGATGCGGGGCCGCTCCGCGTGTTTGATGGCTTCCCAGCAGGTACGGATATCGCTCTCCACGCACCGGGCTAGTCCGCAGATCACCGGTCCCCGCACTTCGCGGGCGATGGCCTGCACTGCCTCGAAGTCTCCCGGACTGGTGGCCGGGAAGCCGGCTTCGATGACATCCACACCCAGGCGGGCAAGCTGATGTGCGATCTCCAGTTTCTCGGAGGCGTTCAGACTGCTGCCGGGTGACTGTTCGCCGTCGCGCAGCGTGGTGTCGAAGAAGATGACCGGTTTTCCGATGTTACGACGTTCTGTGGACATAGCCCTACCTCCTGCTGGTGCTGCCAATGATAACTGTTGACTGACCGGCCGACGCCGGCGTGCGACTACCTCCCCCTTACCGGGGGAGCAGGAGGAGGAGCGATAATGTCCTTCTCGCGGTCATAGGAGTGCAAAGTTTAGTGGACGGGCGGCTCGTCAACAAGGCTGCTGCCGCATAAACTCTTCTAGCAGAGAGCCCCCAGAAAGTGAGGCTGGTCATGCTCAAGGATTATCCGAAGTTCACTGCTGCCGCCGTCCAGAAGTCCCCTGTCTACCGGGACAAGCCGGCCTATTTCGACCTCCCGGCCACTTTGGCCGAAGCTGTCGCGAGCATCAAAGAAGCCGCTGCCAATGCGGCCAAATTGGTGGTGTTTCCTGAACTCTTTGTCCCCGGCTACTGCCATTTCGCTCTGGAGCTCACCCGGGGACCGGAGTACACCAACATATGGGCCGAGTACCTACGCCATTCGGTCGAGGTCCCCAGTGAGGAGACCGCCCTGCTGTGCCGTGCCGCCCGCGAGGCCAAGACCAATGTGGTCATCGGCATCAATGAGCGGGTACCCAAGTACGGCGGGCGCATGCACAACTCAGTGCTCTTCATCAACGAACGGGGCGAGATAGTGGGGTTGCATCGTAAGATCAACATCACCGTGCAGGAGCTCCTGATCCACACGCGCGGGAACGGAGGCCAGAATCTCCTCATCCCCGAATTCGAGTTCGGCAAGGTCAGTGCACTCATCTGTGGCGAGCATAACCAGCCCATGCTGTGGAACAACTACGTGATCCAGGGGACCAAAGTGAACTGCTCGCTCTGGCCTGGTTGTCTGGGAGGAGCCGAAGAACTGCCGCGGGTGATGCCGGCGCTGACCGCGGCGGCAGCAGTAAGCGGTGCCTGCTGGTGTGTGCTGGCCGCCGAGTACATCCCACCCGAAAAGCGCCCGACAGACTTCTACCCGAACACCAGCTTCTATCAGAGCTTCGGAGGCAGCGCGATCATCAATCCTTTCGGCGAGATCGTGGCCGGGCCTCTTCGCGACCAGGAGGGCATCGTCTACGCCGACCTCGATCTCAAGGTCAACGAGATGGCCAGAGCCATAATCAACATCACCGGCCTCTACAGTCGATGGGACATCCTGGGTCTACGCGTACGTCAGCATGACTACGAACCCATCGTCTCCATGGAGGCTGGCGAAGGACCGGTGGCTTGGCACACCACCCTAGGGGCAGGCGGCCGGGCGCCCGCCGGCACCGAGGAGCCGGCGGGCCCCCCGGAGCCAGCGAGCGGCCAGGGGCCCAAGGAGGAGCTGACGCCACGAGTTGCTTCCGAAGTGGCCGAGCTTCGGAAGAGAGTCGCGGAGCTAGAGCGACGTCTAGCTGCCCTGGGCGAGGCACCTCGGGAAGCTCGGGAGCGGTCCTGAAGCTCAGGATGACCAGCGGCGGATGCGGCCCCACTGAATGGCGCCACCCATCGCCTGCCAGCTGCACCCGCGGTCAGCCAGGCCTAGCCTGCGAGCCACCCGCCCCAGCAGACGTCTCTCCCCGTAGAGGAAGATGACCGCAGCCCCCGCCAGGAAAAGCGCCTTTTGGGGCACTGGCATCGGAGTCCAATGGTAGGCGACCCGAGTCTTGAGAATGGACCACACCGGAATGCGCTCGGGCAGCCGAGCCAGCCAGCCCTCACCAGAATCAGCCACGAAAGAGGTGGCCGGGTCCTCCAGATCGCTCACCTCTTTCCCCGGATAGTCGACCCACACGTGATCAAAGGAATACCGCAAGGTGTAGGGCAGCTCCTTGGCCTGCAGCAAGCTAGCGAAAAAGACCGCCCGCGCTTGACAATCCCCGGCCCTGCTTTCCACCACCTCAGGCACAGAGGGGAAATACCAGGGCAGCCCATAAGCTGTCCACGCCGGCAGGTAGACCACGTACTCCAGGGCGTAGTCCTCCAGCACCTTGTAGTCAGCGGGAAGGTCCGCAGCCAGCTCCGCTACGGCGCCAGCGTCGATGGGAGGACTGTGCAGGCGCGAGACCGATTGCACGAAGGGACGCGGATCGGGATACACCACAGCTCCCAGCCAGATGCCGATGAGGACCAGTACCAGGAGATGCCGACCCACCGCCCAGCAGAACCTGGCCAGGTGCAGCGCCGCGCGACCGGCCGCGGACGAGCGGCCTCTAGGCCAGCCGTTTCGGGCCGGCGGACTGACAGTCCGGCGCTTCATGATGGTCCCCCAGCGCAGGCCGCTCAGAACTCCCCTCGAGCAGCCCGCCAGCAGCAGATCCCGACCAAAGAGTTAGTATCAATTATCGCATCGAACCATCGCATCGAACCCCCAGGCCCTCTGATCGTAGCCGTAGCCCTTGTCATCCCCCCGTCTTGGCTCTAAGCTACCGCGCGATGCCGAACGCGTACTACACCTGTCACCTAGTACCCCTGGGCCTACTCAGCACCCTTGGCTTCACGCCCAAGTGGCTGGGGGCCAGACTCCCCCACCAGACCACCCCTCGGCGCGATGCAACGACCGTCCACCCCACCACCTGCCCTTATGTCACTCGGTTGGTGGCTGCGGCCGAGGCCCTCTTGGAAGAAAGGCCACCCGATGACGTGCTGGTGATCGCCGGAGGCTGTGACGCCATGCGCCGTATGGGCGACTTGTTGGCCGCCTACCACCCAGAGCGGACCTTCGTGCTGGCGGTCCCCCGAGCGTCCACGGAACACGACGTGCGAGCTTTCGCCGCTGAGCTGGTACGCCTGGAACAGTGGTTGAAAGAGAGAGCCGTGCAGACTGCCGACGCCGCAGCTACCCCCACCGCCAGCGCTACCACCGGGGCCGCCGCGCTCGGCGCGCCCGACTACCCCTCGGCTCCAGAGCCCGGCGGGGTTTTCGTGGTTGGAGGTCCTATGAGTGACGATTCGCTCCTAGAACTGCTCAGCACCCTGGGCGCGAAGGTGGCAGGGCTGGAGTCATGCACCTTTCCCGACCGCTGGCAGCCCCTCGCCACAGCCGGGCTGGACGCCCTGCCCTCGGACCTCTCCGCGTTGGCTGGCCAGGTTCTCCAGCTTGCCATCTGTCCTCGCTTTTCCACCACTCTGCGCAAGGCCCATCTGGCCCGCCGGCTCGAGCAAACCAAAGCTTCTTGCGTCATCTATGCCCGCCAGAGTTTCTGCGATCCCGGAGCCTACGACGCTTTACTGGTAGCCGAACTTGCTGCAGAACGAGGCCTCCCCTTCCTCGAGCTCGAGGTGGGCTTCCCCTTGGAGGCCAGCGGGCCCCTACGGACCCGGGTGGAGGCCTTCCTGGAGGCGCAACTCCTGGATGAAGACATCCTTGGGGGCGACTTTCTCGATGACGATCTTCTCGGTGGCGACGAGCTCCTTGCCGGCGACCTTCTGACGAGTCAGCGCGAACCCGGACACTTGCCCGAACCGGGTCCAGCCAGGAGTGAGTGACAATGCCGGGTATGGCCGAGCTTACCGGTGACTCCTTGAGTGCCTCGCTGGTGCGAGCCGCCTTCCTGGCTCAGACCCGCTGGAAAGCTTTGCACACCCGCACAGCCCGCGCCTACCTCCAATACCACGCCCTCGCCGCTTCGCTCGAACTTTTCAAGGCAGGATCCGTCGTACCTTGGGTGTCGTACCTTTTCCCGACCGAGATCCTCACTTCCCACGGTCTCACGCCGATGATCCCCGAGGTCGGCTCCGCCACCCTCACGGGCAGCGACCTCAGGGAAGCAGTCGAGAACGCGGCCGCCCGCATGTCTCTGGCCCGGGACGTGTGTAGCTACCACCGGACCGCTTTGGCCGCCGTGGAGAATGGAATGCTGCCCGCACCCACCATGTGCCTGGGCACCACTCCGTTGTGTCTCGGTAAGGAGTGCCTTCTGGAGATGCTGGCCACGCGTTACGGGGTGCCTTTCCGGGAGATACGCGTACCCCTTCCGCCCGACGAGGGTGAGGCTCCGCCGGCTGTGGTGGCCGAGGTCGCCGAGCAGATCCGGGAGCTCCACGAGGACATCGGTCGCTGGACCGGTCGTCGTCCTGATCTGCGCAGGGCTGTCTTGCTGTCTAACCGGGCTGCAAAGGCCTGGGGGGATCTCATGGCGGAACGGTTAGCAGGTCGTCTGGAATTGAACGGTCGCAAGACCTTTGCCATCGTCTTCCTGGGCCAGTTGCTTTGGGGAACCGAGGCAGGTGCCAAAGACTTCGAACGCCTGCTCACCGAGCGCGGCCGCAGCGACTTGGTCCCGCCCGCTTTCGATGGCCGCCGTCCCAAACGCCTGTTGTGGTTACACACCGTCCCCCACCATGACCATGCCTTCTTCGAACTAATGGAGAAGCAGGGAGCCTACGTGGTTTTCGAGGAGATGGGCCAGATGCACCAGGAGCTCATCGACCCCGACGATCCTTGGCCTGGCTTGGCCCGCCGACTCACCGACCACACTCTTTGGGGGACCTCAGCCCGCAGAGCCAGGCTGAACATAGCCCTTGCTAAGAAGCTTCGGGCGGACGGGGCGATCCACTTCAACCACTGGGGCTGCCGGCATGGTCTGGGCTCCTTGCCTGTGGTGCGGGCGGCCTTTATCGAAGCGGGGATACCTTTCCTAGCCATCGACGGAGACGCTCTTGCCCGCGGGGGGCCTAATCAAGAGAAGGCCCTGCAGCAGCTAGAAAGCTTCTTGGAGCTGCTCTGACAGACTGATTCAGGCTTCCGGAAGCAGCAGCTACGGACTACACTCGGATGTCGCTCAAGGTGCGGGATCGTTAGAGTTGCGCCCCCGTGGCCTAGCGCACTTTCGACACCGGGCAACCTGACGCAGGCTTAGCCCCGGCAGCCATGACTACGCGGTTCCGCCTGGAACGCTTGGCCTCATAAAGAGCCTCGTCGGCGGCGCGGATGAGATCTTCCAGGAGGTCCCCGCGGCCGCTCACCCCTCCCGCGCTGACAGTAAGCTTGAGCTGATGACCTTGGACTTCCACCAGAGAGGCAGCCACTGCTTGACGCACCCGCTCAAGAATGGCCCGCACTTCTTCGGCGTCGGCTCCAGGCATGAGCAGGAGGAACTCCTCGCCCCCATACCTTCCGATGACGTCGTAGGGACGCAAGTTCGTGGCGATACGGCCTGCAACCACACGTAGGGCTTCGTCACCTGCGAGATGGCCATAGCAGTCGTTCAGCTGTTTGAAGCGATCAAGATCGATCAGACCCACGCCGCATGGCGCGCCAGTCCGCTGACTGCGAGCCAGTTCCTCATCCAGACGTTCGAGGACTGCTCTCCGGGTCAAGGTCCCCGTGAGGGGGTCAGTGCTGGCTCGCTGCTCCAGTTCCTTCTGGGCTGCCCGCAGCTGCTGGTTCAGCCGGTGGGCCCGCCTGACCGCCTGCCGCAACATGGCGCTGGTGGCCTCCGCTGCCTTCTTGGCCTCCTGCAACTCCCGTTCTTGCCGCTTGCGTTCCGAGATGTCCCTCGCGAAGGCGACCACGTATTCCTCGCCCTCGTGAGCTACGTAGTTCGAGCTGATTTCTACGGGAAGCACCTCACCGGCCTTGGTCATGTGAAGCGTCTCAAAGACCAGGGATTTCGCCCGCTTGGTCTCGTTCCAGCGAGCGGTCCACAGTCCCGGGGTGAGCCCGGGTGCAATCTGGAACACAGTGAGACCAACCATCTCCTCTCGGGAGTAGCCGTACCTGCGGCAGCCGGTCTCGTTTGCGAAAAGGACGCGTCCGTCGGGACCAAGCCAGTAGATCGGGTCCGTACAGCGGTCGACCGAGGTCTGAGTAAGGCGGAGCGCTTTCTCCGCCTGGCGCCGGACAGAGACATCGGTGATAGTGAGGAGAAGGAGACGCGCGCCTTTGTGCTCAAGGCCGGTCAGCCGGAATCGCAGCCAGCGCACCCTTCCGTCGCGCAGAGGAAATGGCCCTTCCCAGACTTCCGAACTGCCTCCCATCAACACCTGGGCGATCTTGGTCTCTAGCTCGGCGCGCTCTTCCAGGCGCAAGATCTCCCAGCCGCCGGCCTGCAGCTCTTCCCAGGGCACGCCCAAGAGCATGGGTGCCTGATAGTTGGCGAGCAGGACCTTCCCCCGCCGTCGTAGAGGAGCACGCCGTCGGGCAGGGCAGCAAGAACGTCCTCCACGAGCCTGGCCGCGGCCTCTCCTGGGTTGCAGTTGGCTAAGCCTTCCTCAGTCATCACGTCCGGCTCCCTACCGAGTGCATTCACCCGCGCAGGGCACCCTATGCATCGGCAGAGAGGTCAAACTTCCTTAGAGCCCTCAGAGCGTGGATGTCAACGACTCGCATGCGCTCAGCCAGCCCCGATAGGCCCGACCGCAACGGGAGCCGCGCTGCGCTGGCAACGCCTGCCCAGCTGTCAGCTCGAGGCGGCCAGGTTTGACCCTGGGCTCGTCCGGCTAGGCTCCAGCGCCCGCTCGGCTTTGCTTGTATTCCTCGCGCAGCACCCGCCGCATCACCTTGTTCGAGGCTGTGCGCGGCAATGACGGGACCCGCACCACGTCGTGGATCTTGAACAGTGGGTTGAGCTTCGCGGCGATGGCCCGCTGCATCTCTTTCTTGAGGTTCTCGTCGTCAGAGGCGGCCTCGGGTTTCAGTACAGCGTAGACAACCAATAGGCTGGGACCGCCTTCCGGGGGATCATAAGCCACCGCCGCCGTCTCCACCACCTCCTCCACGGTGGCCAGAGTCCGCTCGATTTCAGCCGAACTCACCTTGATTCCACCCAGATTCATGGTGTCATCGGCCCGCCCGTGGGCGCGGTAGTAGCCGTGGGGAAGCTCCTCCATCTCATCGCCATGCCTGCGCAGAAGCTCCCCTTTCGGTCCCCGGGGAGTACCCGCGTAGTAGACCTCATGATGGTCCTTGTTGAGCAGCCAAGTAGAAAGCCCGATGGAAGGCGGGACCAAGAAGAGTTCCCCGAGACGGGCAGGCTGACCTGCTTCGTCCAAGATGTAGAAGTCGAGACCGAAGGCCGGGCTCGAGAATGTCGCCGGCGAAGCGGGGCGCACCACCGTGCCCGTGATGTAGCCACCGGCGATCTCGGTCCCTCCACAGTACTCGATGACCGGCCGATAGCCCGCTAGCGACATGAGGTAGAGGTAATCCTCCGCGTTGGAGGCCTCTCCCGTAGAGCTGAACAACCGGAGGCTCGACCAGTCGAGTCCTCGCACCAGGTCGCCATTCCGCCAGGCCTTCACCAGGCTGGGCACCACCCCCAGCATGGTGACCTTGGTGTTCTGAACAAACTCGCAGAACTCCCGCGTGACAGGCGCGCCGTAGTACAAAGCCATGGTGGCCCGGTTGATCAGACTGGCGTAGATGTGCCAGGGTCCCATCATCCAGCCGATACTGGTGGGCCAAGCCACCACCTCCCCTGGCTTGATGTCGTGGTGCAGGTGCCCATCCATGGCACATTTTATGGGGGACGTATGGGTCCAAGGTATGGCTTTGGGATCCCCGGTCGTACCCGAGGAGAACAGGATGTTAGTCAGGTCTTCAGGATCGCAGGCGACCGCTTCGAAGCTGTCGTCCCAGCTCAAGAAGTCATCCCACCACTCGTCTTCCGGACGGATGACCACCCCACTCCCGACCCCGGACGCGACTACTACCACGCGTTTCGCCCCGGCCTCGACAACCTTCTGGTACATGGGGAGGATCTTGCCCGCCCGCGGCATCACATCCAAAGTGACTGCCAGACCCGAAGAGGCTATGCGCAGACGGGTAGCGATCTCATCTGCTGCGAAGCTGTCAGCAATGGAAGCGACGGCATAGCCCGCCTTGACGACTCCCAAGTAAGCCGCTACCGCCTCGACCGTCATCGGCATGACCAGGGCCACGCTGGCCTCACGGGGCAGCCCAGATGCGACCAAGGCTCTAGCGAACCGGTTAGAGAGCCTGTCGAGCTCGCCGTAGGTGATGCTCTGGACTGCGCCGCCTTCCGCTTGGTACACGATGGCCGGTACCTCGGGCGTAGCCAGGAAGCAACTCTCGGCAATGTTCATCCGCGCGCCAGGAAACCAGCGAGGATATTCCACCCCCCGACGGAGGTCGACTATCGCCGTGGGCTCCTGCCGGAACCTGATTCCCAGTACTTCCACCACCTGTCGCCAGAACTCCTCGCGGTTCTCTACCGACCAGCGATGGAGATCATGAACCGACCCCAGGCCCAGCCTGGCCACGAAAGCAGCAATGTTGGAGGCCTTTATCTCGTCGTCCGTCGGCGTCCAGGCCGGAGGCGGACCTTGCGCGGCGTCCCAGTCCTGGAAGACCTCACGGAACAGGCGCAGGTGCACGGCGAAAGGCACCTCCGGGGTAAGCACCTCGCGGGCCAGACACATCCAGTACTGCGAGGCGGGTAGATCGGCGTCCAAAGCTGCGATCCTCTTGGCAAGCTCATCTGCCGCACTGGGTGCCAGTCCGAGCTCAAGGAGAGTCTCCGGGGCGATGTGTGGGCGCATCGCGGCCTCCTTTGGGCAAGACGTGAGAACGTCGTTAGCTAAATGTTTAGCGCGATAAGGCCGCGGCGTCAAACTCCAAGCCATCCGTCCCCGGTCGGGTGCGTGTACTACAATCAACACTGGGAACGCCTGGAAGACGCTGTTCACAACTACGGAAAGGAGTGGCAGTGGACTTGCTGGTACAAAAAGAAGAGGTCTGGGCGGCTAGCATCGAAGACAAGCCTGGAGCTCTCGGGGAGGTGCTTTCCGCTCTCGCTGACGCCGGCGCTGATCTCGACTTCGTCATCGTGCGTAGAGCACCGGAGAAGCCGGGGACAGGGGTCATCTTTGTTACCCCCTTGCGGGGCGACCGAGAGTGGAGCGCTGCAGCCAATCTCGGCTTTTCGGTGACCAGCCGACTCCATTCAGTGCGGGTGGAGGGCCCCAACAAGAAGGGTATCGTCGCCGCTATGGCCAAAGCCATCGGTAAGGCGGGAATCAACTTGAGAGGTATGTCAGCGGCCGCGATCGGCACTCAGTTCGTGGCTCACTTCGGCGTTGATTCCGCTGAGGATGAGAAGGCGGTCATCGAACTGCTGTCAAACATGAAGCTGGACTGAATACACGCCTGCCGGCGTGACCAGAACGAGAGGAGCACCCATTCATGCCCGAGCCGGAACACACCCTTGCTGTGTTCATAGATTTCGAAAACCTGGCGGTAGGTTTCAAGCATCGCCGAGGGGAGTTCGACATTCACAAGATCCTTGAGCGCTTGGTGGAGAAAGGCAAGGTGATCGTCAAGAAGGCCTATGCCGACTGGAGCGAGTACAAGCAATACACTCGCACCCTTCACGAAAACGCCATCGAGCTCATCGAGATCCCCAAGCGGCAGATGACCGGCAAGAACTCGGCTGACATCCGGCTGGCTGTCGACGCCATGGACCTGGCTTGGTCTAAGGAGCACATCGATACCTTCGTTATCGTGTCGGGCGACTCTGACTTCTCGCCGCTTGTCTCCAAGCTCAAGGAGAACGGCAAGCACGTGATCGGGCTGGGCATGAAGGCCTCCACTTCTGATCTCTTGGCCAGCAACTGTGACGAGTTCATCTTCTATGAGGACCTGGAGCAGCAGACTCCGCCGGCAGCTCCCACTCCCCAAGGGTTAGACATACCGCCGGACAAGAAGGAGGTCTTCGATCTGCTGCTCGAATCCATCGCGGCACTCATGCGCGAGAACAAGCACCCCATTTTCGCCTCGATGGTGAAGGACACCATGCAGCGCAAGAAGCCTTCCTTCAACGAGGCGGCCTATGGCTATCGGAGCTTCAGCAGCCTGCTCCTCGATGCGGAGAAGCACCAGCTCATCAAACTGCACCGCGACAAGAAAGCGGGGTGGACCTACGTGGTCGAAGGCTTCGTAGAGTAGAGCTTGGGCACGAGGGAGAGCGGGGGCCGCTGCCGGGCGCGCCCGGCAGCGGCCCCCGCGCCTTCCAGCAAGAACCCTACGGCGTCCGGGGCTCTCGGGCCCTCCTGATCACTGGCCTCAGGCCCGTCCGATCACCAGACGCAGCGGGTCCACTTCTTCCCGCAACAGACGCAGCTCTTCTTCAGTGGGCGGTTCGGTACGCCCGATGTCGTCCGCGATCAAGAGCTCGAAGCCGGTGTTTTCCTTCACCTGCGCCAGCTCCACGCCCGGGTTGAGCGATTCGACCATCATCTCCTTGGTCTCGGGATGGAACCCCATTACCGCGAGATCGGTGATGATCTTGTAAGGACCGCCCTCGGGCAAGCCGGCTTCTTCCCGAGCATTACCGCCCGTCAAGAATCCCGGAGAGGTGATAAAGTCGCACTTCTCCACGAAACGCGCTTTGCTGTGCACGGTCATGATCATGGTGCGCCAGCAGAACGAGGCGAAGTCGTTAGCACCCCCGCTGCCCGGGAAGCGGACCTTGGGCGTGTAGTAGTCCCCTATAAGAGTGGAATTGATGTTCCCATACTTATCGATCTGAGCGCCGCCCAGAAAGGCGTAGTCCACCTGGCCCCTGGCACAGGTAGTCATCATCTCCGACATCCCTGCCGCCATGACGGCCTTGTAGAAAGTACGGGAGTCGCCGACCGAGATAGGCATCTGGGGCAGGAGGGGGGCCACCCCACCCGCCTCGAACAGGATGATGAGATTGGGGGAGTGGAGTTTCTGCGCCAACATGGCTGCCGCACAAGGAGCCCCCGTGCCGACCGCCACTGTCTTCCCGTCTTCGAGGTAACGGGAGGCGACGCAGATCATCATCTCCATGGTGTTGTATTCGGTTGCCATCGTACGTGTGCTCCTTAGGCCGCCGGCCTTATCAGTCGTTTACCAGGTGTTCCAGTTTACGCAGCTCCTCGATCCGCTTCAGCCCGCCACACTTTTCGAGATACTCCTCGAAATTGGCGCTGCTATAGATGTAGTGATCAAGGAAGCGAGCGAATTCTTCTGGATCCTTTTCGGCTTTGAGCCACGCGGCCAGATGCTCCTCGTCGGAGAAATAGAGATAGGGCATGTTGCCCGGGTAGCTACCGTAGGGAACCTCAACCACCGCGTCGACCAGGTAGAAGGGGATGGAGGTCGCGGTCGGGTTGTCTCTTATGACTGAATTAGGGACTATCTGCTCGGTCGTGATGATGAGATGTTTGGCCGCCCGGGCCAGTTCCAGATCGGCGACCGAGATCCCTCGGATGACAGAATTGCCATAGACATCGGCTTCGTGTACGTGAATGGCAGCTACATCTGGCCAGCAGGCTGGGACGGCCGCATACTTCTTACCCGTGAAGGGACACTCGATGACTTTGGCGCCCGACATCTGGAACGTATCGGTGCCAAGGACACTGCGTAAGATGCCGAAGGACACCCCGTCCGCAGCCGCCTTCAAGCGAACATCGAGCGCGTAGTTAGTCCACTCCGTCACTTGGACTTCGCCCGACTCCATATACCGACGGGCATTAGGTGACAGGCCGCGGGCTTCCAACCCCACGATATAGGCGGCGTCCACCCGGTTGAAACACTTGCCTGCCGCCAGCACCTGGAAATCATGGGTGGAGGTGTGACCGAGGAAGCCTAGGTTCTTCTTGCGCTGCCGCACGATCTCGTGCACGATCGCGTTGGGGATACGATTGGCTCCAAAACCCCCGATCGCCAGATAGTCCCCGTCATGGACGAACTTTTCGACCGCCTCTTTGGCAGTCATCCGTTTGTCCACCATCGCCCGGGACTTGTTGCGGAAGAACTCCCGGGCTTTGTCGGGGTCGGGGTCGGTGAAGATCGGGTTCTTGCCTTGCTCCAGCACTTCCATATCCTCTCCTCTACAGTGTTTACCGGCCAGGCAGACGAGCCCACCCCTTCTCGTCACGCGGCCGGGCGACGACCTTCAATCAAATAGCGAAGGCTACCACGAATAAGTGAACAGCATCAGTCCGCGGGAACGACCTCCCAGAACTTCTTCATGGCCTCGCGATACCTATCACGAGCCTCCCGCCCCTTGTCGAAGGCACCCGTGGCGTCCTCGCCGTTCCACATGGCCTCGATGCCTTGCAGTGTGTACCAGATACGGTCATCCATGTATTGGGCCGCCTCGTCCAGCCATTGGTCTGCTTCCTCGAAGCCAGGAGCCAAGGGCAGGTAGCCGAGTTCGTTGTAAGCTTTCTCCAGGTCCTGCATCGTGGCACTGAGTTCGTCATAGATACCCTGAGGGACACGAGGCGCAGTTTGATTGATCTTATCTGCCAACTTGGGAATACGCTGGTCATACTCCTCCAGCCGCTTGATCATGTTACCGACGGCCACTAGATAGTCCTGGATGGTGTAGCCCGTGGTGGGAGTCGTCGACGGCACACTCGAGGAGGTAGTCGTATCCATACTGAGAGAGGTGGACGTGACTTCGGTCGCAGTGGTCGTGGTCCCGATCACGACAGTCGTATTCGTCGCCCCGGAGTCGCGCACCAACAGCCAGGTACCGACCCCGATCCCGGCCAGTATCACCACAGTGGCAGCAATGATACCCGCGATGAGGGCACCTTGCCCTCCTTTGGGACGCCCCCCAGGCGGACCTCCCCAGCCAGGCCCGTAGCCAGCCCTGACCAGAGTCGGTTGCTCCGCCGGAGAGCTTGGCGGAGGCCCCTCCGGCTGAGAAAACCGGACCGTCGGCTGTTCCGGAAACGGCGGCTGCTCGCCGGCCCTCGGTTGCTCGATAAGCGTCGGCTCCTCGCCGAGCATCGGCTGCTCGCCGACCGCTTCCATCGGCTCAGTCGGCACCGCCAGAGGCGCCCCGCAATACTTGCAGAAACGTTTTCCTTTCTCCACTGGCTGACCGCAATTTGAACAGAACATGGCCCCTCCTAATCTCCCCGATCCCCCACTGGCCAGCCACACGCTTGAGGTCTCCCGGACCCTAGCTCCTCCGGCCCCCGGCTCAGGCAGACTCAGCCTGGCGACCGAGGCTGGGAGTCTTGCGCGCGACTCTCAGATTCTCCGCAATCAGTCTCCCCAAAGGCCTCTCGGTGCTCGCCCGGATGGAAACGTAGCACTGGTCACAGCTCTTTCGCGTCGCCCGAAAGCCGACCACCGCCTCCCGGCGTGATGCATACTGCAGCTCCGGCCACATCGAACAGGCATTGATCAGACCGTCGGGACGCACCACTAAGAACCTCCGCCCCGCCTGGCAGCCGCCCAGCCCGCCCTGAGCAAAGAACCGAAAGGTCTGCTCCAAGATGTAGTCGGAGTTCATGACCGTGCCTGACCGCCGTTTGTGCTCTTTGAGCCAATCGAAATGCTGACGGAGAATCGCCAGGTCCTCGCTGGCCCGTATGCACAGGCTCGTATCCCCCGTGCGCAGGCAGCTATAGGCGCTGAAGGAGATTGGCACTCCCCATTCCTCAGCCTTGGCGACGAGACCCGGGACCTCCGTGAAATTGGCGTGAGTCAGGGCCGAATTAAGGCAGATGTTTTTTCGGCCGTACTTCTTGGCCAGGTAAGGGATCAGCTCGCTCATTTTGGCGAACAGACCGGGAACCCGGCGGAAGTCATCATGGCGGTCATCTGGAAAGTCGAGCGACACCGAGAAGATGGACACTCCCGCCTCTGTCAAGTCCAAGTAGCGCTCTTCCGTCATCAACCACCAGTTGCTCACCAGCACGACCATGGGCAGACCGCTCGGACGCTTGACCGCACGCACGATACTCTCGAGGTCTTTACGTAGGAGAGGCTCGCCCCCGGAGAGCTGACATACTCCGGGTTTGAGCTCGCGAGAGTAGCGCTGATAGTCCCCGGGATCCATGACCAGAGCCTCGTTCTTGAGTCCGCCCTTGTCGCAGTGACGACAATCAGCTACGCAGGAATGGGTCACCTCGAACGACACGCAGAGAGGCCAACCCTTGGCCCGGTTCCAAAGAGTCCGCACCCCTAGTTTCGCCGATTCCGTGGTCTTCAAAGGCTGTCCTTCCTTGCGGTCGTAGACCTTACCAGACACACTCTAGCACTCGAGCGGTTCATCTGGGCTGACCAAAGAACGGCCCAGTAGCGACGGCCTACCGGGAGCGCGGTATCCTCGCATTGCCCCGGGACAGTTGATGCTAGGATGCTCTTGTGCTTGACCACATCGCGGATCTTCTGAAGGCACTTGGCATAGCCGCTCCCGGACGGCTGGGGTGGGTGACCGTCATCCTCACGTTCGTCATCGCAGTCCTGGCTGCCTGGAGCCTGACGCCGCGCGTCCGGGTCTTCTGCCTGAGGGTCGGCTGGGCCGACGAACCAAGTCCAAGGCGTTTGAACCAAGAGCCTCTTCCCAATGCAGGTGGGCTAGCCATCTATGCCGCGGTCATCTTGGCCCTGGTGATAGCCACTTTGTTGCGGCCCATTCTGATCAGCGAGGTCCAGATCCAGTTGCTGGCCATGCTCCTGGGGGGTTCCTTCCTCCTCATCACAGGCTTCATCGACGACCAGTACGGCCTCCCTCCTGCCCTGAAGCTGGCGGTCCAGGTGGTGGCCGCTCTCCTCTTGGTGAGCGTCGGCATCCGCATCGGTTTCGCGGACAGCGGGAGTGGGGCCACGGCCGTTTCCATCCTCGTCACCTTCGCTTGGCTCATCGGCATCACCAACGCCATCAACCTGGTGGATGGGGTCGACGGACTAGCCGGAGGCGTCGGCTTCATCACCGGGATGAGCCTACTGGCAGTCTCAGCCCAGAACAAAGCGACCGCCGCTGCTACCCTGGTCCTGGCTGCGCTGGCGGGAGCCGCCCTCGGCTTCCTCCGACACAACTTCCCGCCCTCCCGCATCATCATGGGCGATAGCGGAGCTTACTTCCTCGGTTTCGTGCTTGCAGCCACCAGTATCCTGGGCCAGGTCAAGATCACGACCGTCTTCGCGTTGGTGCCCACTGTTCTTTTCCTGTTTCTTCCGCTACTGGATACTGTCCAGGTCTTTCTGCGACGACTTTTCAAGCGCAAGAACCCGCTTTCTTCCCCAGGCACCGACCACCTCCACCACCGGCTCTTGGCCTCAGGCCTCTCACAACTGCGCACCACCCTCATCCTTTGGGCCGTCACCATGGTCGCCAATATCGTGGCAATGGCCATCCAGGGGATGTCGGCCCTCCAGATCGGCATGACCACCGTGGTCATTGTGGCCTTGCTAGGTTTCACCGTCTGGCGGAGAAGACATGCCCTGGAGCGGGGGACTCCGGCGGCCAAGGCCGGCGCCGCTCCAGCGGCCGCCGAGGGTAGCGCTGCTCCTGCGACTGGCCTGGGGGGCGACGCTGGCTCTGCCGCTGTAGGCAGCCCAGCTCATATCGCTGACGCCGATGACACAGCCAGTGTTGCCGGCCCCGGTGCCCTCGCTGGGACCGCGGGCGCGGTTTCGGGTCCTTCGGGGCGGAGCGAGGACTCGCCTCCCCAGCCTCCTGAACGGTAGGGCAGCCCAGACCGTACGAAACCTCTCTCCTCTGCGCTCCGTCATATGGGCTAGGGGAGAAAGAGGTCGACAAGCCCACTCGGCAAGGCCACGGCAGAGAAGGCGCATGGGTCACGAACTGATATCAGGACCACGGTTGTGGACAAGATCAACGCCAGATTCTTGCCGCGCTACGCCAGAGCTGACTGTCACCACCGCAAACGGAGGGAGGCACACCATGATCCACTCGAGACGACGGAAGCTGGTCGCTGGAGCAGTCGCCTTGTTCCTGGTCATTGCTGTAATCGGCATGACAGCCACAGGCTGCGGAGCTTCGGCTAACGCCAGCGGAGGCGTTTTCAAGCTCACCGAAGCTGACAGCGGCAAGATCCTCGACGTGAAGACAGGTGACACGATCGAAGTCGTGATCGCGGGAAATCCCACCACTGGTTACGAATGGACAGCAGCCCTGGACCCGGCGTCGTCTGCCCTTCTTGGGCAGGTGGGCGAGCCCACCTACACCCCCGATTCCACCGACCAGATGCTCGTAGGAAGCGGCGGCACCTACGTGTTCAAATTCAAGGCGATCAAGAGCGGCCGGGCCATGCTCAAGCTGGTGTATGCGCGCTCTTTTGAGAACGTCGAACCCATCCAGACCTTCACCGCCACAGTGAACATCAAGTAGACAAAGGACTTCTGCTCGGCACCCGGGCGGGGCCCGGCGGCGTTGCCGCCGGGCCCCGCTTACTGGACCACCAGTTCGAGCTTGCCCACGCTCAACTCCACGACAATGTCCAGATCGCCCTTGACCGGGCCTTCAGGGATCTCCGTCCGGTAAATCTTGTCCGTTTTCGTCCAGGTTCCCTCCGTGGACACATCGTTCAGGGAGCCCTCTACATGGACCTGGACGGCCACGCCTGCAGGGATCACCAGCCGTACCTTGCTCGCCCCGGTCTTGACTCGCACTCTCCCGTCCATCCGCAGCTCGCCGCTGAAGTCCAGAGTGTACTCACCGGCTCCACCGGTGAACTCGAGCAACTCGAAATTGGCGTTGCCCAGCCCGTTCAAGGTCACCGTAGAAGCCCCGGTCTCGTAATCGAACTTCTGCAGTCGCCCGGGATTAGGCTCGGAGAAAGTCACTCTCGCTTTCGCCGCCCCGTCCTTGATGTGCAAAGAGGTCAGGGTCAGTCCTCCCAGCTCGTACCGCCCGTCATACGCTCCAGCAGTCACCACGAGCGCCAACGGAGCTTTGCCTAGTCGCAACTGCCACTGATTCGTGATCGATCCAGGCCAGGTGGCAAACGATCTCGGACTGCCCTGCTCGATGGTGAGCCGCGACTCACTGCGCTTCACCGTGGGTTTCCAACTCGCCACGTTGTAACGAATGACGCCCGAGAGCAGACCTGGCGCGCCCGGCTCGACCCCGAGGGAACCGGCCCCCATCTTCACTACCACCTCCATCACCGCCGAACCACCCAGCGGCTCCTCGATGACCAACTCCTGCATGGGGCCCACTTTGACCCCGCAGGCAGCCAGCCCTGCTGCTCCCAGCAGCAAGAGACCGACCGCGAAGATTTTCACCCAGACCCTTGTCATCTACCTCGCCCCCTCGTTGTCGCCCGGTCCCCGTTTACGCGACGGTGCTTGTAGCTCCCGCCTCGAGGGTACTAATTCCTTGCCCACCAGCGCAACTAAAGGAGAAGCTATGAAGGATGTTTCCGAGCTCTACGCTGATTTCCGCGCCCGCTTCCCCGAGATCGTGGAGCTGAACGAGGCTCTGGGTCGTTTCATACACGAGAAGGCTGGTCCCCTGGACGAAAAGACCCGCGCTCTCATCAAGCTGGGGGTCACGGCGGCAAGCCACCACCAGACAGCTGTCGGCACCCAGATCGCGAGAGCCCGGGAGGCAGGAGCGACCGAAGACGAGATCCTGCACGCTCTGCTCCTAGTAGTCCCCACCTGCGGGTTCCCTACTTTCATGGAGGCTTACCGCGAATACAGGTCCGAAACCGATCGGGGGAGGGCTTAGCATACCGGGAGACTCTCCCAGCGGCTTTGCCCTGGGGTACCATTGCGGCATGGAAAGCGCACCCCCCGCAGACCAAGGGCTTTCCCCGGACATCTCCGCCCTGGAGAACCGCATCCGAGAGATCGGGCTCGGTCTCTATGCCGCCATGACGCGCCGGGATCCCGGGCACTTCGCTTCGGCCTTCGTCTCGGGCAGAGCCCTACAGCGTCGTCTCCTGAGCCACGCCATGGCCGACCCTGTTTTCAAGACACAGCTATTCCGCTTCGTCGACGTCTACCCCAGCTTGCGCGATCAAGCGGACCTCGTGCGTCACCTTCGCGCCTATTTCGGGGACGGTTCACTCCTCCCCCACCCCTTCGACCGCCTTCTAGCTACTGGCACCAAACGACTCCCTACTTGGCTGGTCGCCCGGCTCACGGAGAAGGGCATGCAGCGCATGGCAAGCACCCTCATCGCCGGTCGGGACGCGGTCGAGGCTCTGCCTACACTCAGGCGGTTGAGACGCCGCCACACAGCTTTCACCCTCGATGTGCTGGGGGAAGCCTGCCTCAGCGAAATCGAGGCGGAGCATTACCTGCGGCGTTACCACGAGTTGTTGGATATCCTGCCGCCCCTCACCGACCGCTGGCCACCAGACCCGGCCATAGATGAGGCCGCGTGGGGCGTCGACCCCAGAGTGAACCTTAGCCTGAAGTTAAGCTCGGTCTACTCTCAGATAGATCCGGCGGACTTCCAAGGTTCGCGGCAAGCCCTGGTCTCCGCCCTGAAACCCCTCTTCCTAAAGGCCAGGGAGCGAGGCGCCTTCCTCACCCTCGATGTAGAGCGGTTCGTGCACCGCGACCTCACCTATGCCGTGTTCGCTGACCTCTGTCTCGACCCCGACTTGAGGGATTATCCCTATCTGGGAGTGGCAGTCCAGGCCTACCTGCGCGATAGCGAGGCCACTATCGCTGACCTTATCCGTCTGGCCAGGGAACGCGATACTCCTTTCACCATCCGCTTGGTCAAAGGTGCCTACTGGGACTACGAGACCATCCTTGCCGCCCAGGAACACTGGCCCCCGCCGGTCTTCCTGGACAAGGCTGAGACCGATCTCCAGTTCGAGCGGCTCTTTGCTCTCATGCTCACCGCCTGGCCTTGGCTGCGACCGGCCGTGGGAACCCACAACCTGCGCAGTATCGCTGCTGCTCTGGCCCTGGCGGAAGCAAGCGGACTGCCCCAGCGCGCTCTGGAGATCCAGGTTCTTCATGGCATGGCGGACAGCATCAGAGAGGCAGCCGCGGCTCGGGGCTTGCGGGTGCGGGATTATGTACCGGTGGGGGAGCTGATTCCAGGCATGGCCTACCTGGTCCGGCGCCTACTTGAGAACACCGCCAACGAATCCTGTCTAAGGTTGACCTTTGCCCAGTGCCAAGACCCTGAGATGCTGCTCCTTCCGCCCCGACCAGCCAGGCCGCAGTTAGACACACCGCCACCGGCCGGGGCCCAAGCTGAGGTAGGCAGCGCCCTTTCCACGGGCAAGGCGCAGGGCTTCCCCGAGCCGCAAGGTCTCCCCGAGCCCCAGACTTTCCCGACGCAACCCCACGTTTTCCGGAATGAGCCGCACGCCGACTTCTCGCGCAAAGAGGCGCGGACGGCGATGCACCGTGCCCTCACCACCATCCAGGCAAGCCTGGGCCGACAGTACCCACTCCTCATCGGCGGCGAGGCAGTGGAAGCCACAGCGTATATAGAATCGCTCAATCCCGCCAAACCCACGCAAGTGATCGGGCGGGTGGCAGCAGCAAGCTCGGCTGAGGTCGAGCAAGCGATTGCCGCAGCCGCAGCGGCGTTCCCCAGCTGGCGCGACACTCCGGCGAGCGAGCGAGCGCGGTTACTGTTCCAGGCCGCGGCCTTGGTCAGAGAGAGGCGGTTCGAGCTCGCCGCCCTGGAGGTCCTGGAGGCTGGCAAACCTTGGCGTGAAGCCGACGCCGACGTGACGGAAGCTATCGATTTCCTCGAATACTACGGCAGGGAGATCCTCCGTCTGAGTCCGCCGCGCGCCCTGAGTGACGTACCCGGCGAGGAAGACCACTACTTCTATGAGCCTCGCGGAGTGGCTGCCGTCATCGCGCCGTGGAACTTCCCCTTGGCCATCCCCATGGGGATGGTCTCCGCAGCGCTGGCCGCAGGCAACACCGTGATCCTCAAGCCGGCAAGCACGACCCCCGTGCTCGGCTACGCACTGGTACGCATCCTCCACGAAGCAGGCGTACCCGGAGCAGTGCTGAACTTCTTGCCGGGGAGTGGAGAAGAAGTCGGCGACCGCCTGGTAGCCGATCGCAGGGTGGACATGATCGCCTTCACCGGCAGTCTGGCCACAGGGCTTTCAATCCTGGAGAAGGCGGCTGCCGTGGTCCCCGGCCAGCGGAGCTTGAAGAGAGTGGTAGCCGAATTAGGAGGCAAGAATGCCATCATCATCGACACCGACGCCGATCTGGACGCGGCTGTGGAAGGGGTGGTAGCGTCTGCCTTCTCTTACAGTGGGCAGAAGTGCTCGGCTTGCAGCCGCGTCCTCGTGCTCGAGCCCATCTATGAGCAGTTCCTCAAGCGCTTAGTGCCGGCTGTTGCCAGTCTGCGCATGGGAGACCCGGCCGACCCGGCCACCAGAGTAGGTCCGGTGATAAGTGCTGCGGCCCGCGAGCGCATCCACGAGTTCATCGAAAAAGGAAAAGAAGAGGCCGTCCTCGTCCTGCCTTCAGTGACTGCACTTCCCGAGCGGCCGGAAGAAGACCAGCGGATGGAGGACGAGCAGGCAGAAGAGCCCCGAGAAGAAGAGCAGGCAGCGGCAGCCACTCTCAGCAAGCGCCCAGACGAGGGCTACCTCGTCGCCCCGCACATCTTCGTCGACGTCCCGCCGGAGGCGGTGATCGCCCAGGAAGAAATCTTCGGACCGGTTCTTGCGGTCATGAAGGTGGCGGATCTGGATGAAGCCTTCCGTGTAGCTCTTGGCGTGCAGTACGCCCTGACCGGTGGTCTTTACTCACGCAACCCGGCCCATATACGGCGAGCATACCGAGAGTTCCGGGTGGGAAACCTCTACATCAACCGACCCATCACAGGCGCGATGGTAGGAAGACAGCCGTTCGGAGGGTCGAGGATGAGCGGGGTCGGCTCCACAGCGGGCGGACCCGACTATCTCCTGCAGTTCCTCGAACCCCGTACCGTCACCGAGAACACCGTGCGGCGCGGCTTCGCGCCGTGGCACCACACCTGACCCGCGGCGCATCTCGTGCGCTGCGCCGTCTCGCCCGACCACTACAGCGCCACAGTTGATCCCTGCGGCATCTCGCCGGACAAGCCCCCTTAGACATGACCGTCCAGACGCCAGAGGCCGGCCTCCCGCACGGCAGCGACAGCTGCCCAGAACTCGTTCGTGGCCAGAGGACGCCTCAGCTCGGGCCAGTAACAAGCATCTGACCCCGTCGCCACACGGCCGGGAAGACTCCCCCGGTAAGGGGGACTGACCCGATGGGCAGGCCGATACTGGTCCATGACGTTGAGGTAGGTGTCCCGGGAGACCTCTTGCACCAGGAACCTTGCCACTTCCACCGTGCCCGCAAGTCCCCCAGGAAGCACCAGGTGCCGGACCAAGAGACCCCGACGAGCTACGCCGCGCTGGTCAAGCTCAAGGTCCCCCACCTGCCGATGCATCTCGCGTACAGCAACACGGTTGCGTCTTACATAATCGGGCACGCCAGAGAGTGCCAGCCCCACCGCCTCGTCGGCGTACTTCATGTCGGGCATGTAGATGTCGATCACCCCGTCCAGCAGCCGCAGGGTCGCAAGCGAGTCATAACCACCGGTGTTGTATACGAGAGGAAGCCGCAATCCGCGCCCGCTGGCCAAGACCAGAGCCTCCAAAATCTGAGGAACCACGTGACTGGGAGACACCAAGTTGATGTTTTCGCAGCCCACCGCTTGCAGTCGCAGCATGATCTCGGCTAGCTCCTCCGCACCTATCTCCCAACGGAGGGCTCTTCCCGCAGTCACCGTCGAATCCCCTTCTGGCTGACTTATGTCGTGGTTCTGACAGAAGACACAAGCTAGGTTGCAGCCCGCAAAGAAAATGGTGCCCGAGCCGCTCCGCCCTACGAGAGGCGCTTCCTCTCCGAAATGAGGCCCGGCGCTAGCTACCCGTGCCCTTGCTCCTGTATGACAGCTACCCAGCTCTCCCGCCAAGCGATTCACCCGGCAGCGTCGGGGACACAAGACGCAGTCTCGGAGACGCCTCCGAGCTCTCTCCGCCCGTGCGGCCAGCTCTCCCGAGGCATGGAGGGCAAGATACGCGGGCCAAGTAGCAGGGGTGGCGGTGGTGGCGATCATCGATTCCCCCTTCGTTCCCCCTTTGCTCCCACCTCCGGTTCGCTCTCCATATCATAGCCCGCCGGGCGTCAACGGCCGCCGGGCGGAAACGCCCTTGCTATTCGAACATATGTTCGTATATACTCGCGCTCCTACGAACATATGTTCTCTAGGAGAGAGGACGGGCCACGCGATAGATGACGGGGCATGCAGCACGCCATGAGCAATAACGATCTCCCCTTCGTCCACCTGCATGTGCATTCAAACTTTTCTTTCCTCGATGGAGCGAGCCACGTAGATCAACTGGTGGCCCGTGCGGCCGAGCTAGGCCAACCTGCATTAGCCCTCACCGATCATGACGGGCTCTATGGCGCGGTACGTTTCGCCAAAGCCTGCACTAAGCACGGGATAAAGCCCATCTTCGGAGCCGAGGTACGGGTAGGGTCACTCTTGGAGCCCGCAGCCCCCTTGGATGGCTCCCCAGCCGGCGCTCCCCTCTATTCCGCCAGCGACCACTCCGGGCCTCACCCTCCCGACCCCCATCATCTAGTCCTCCTCGCTCAAGACCGCCAGGGCTATGCCAATCTCTGTCGCCTTATCTCTGCAGCCCACCTCGCCGACCGCACCCGTCAGCGACCACCTCTTGTCACTTTCGAATCCCTTTGCGCCCACGCCGGAGGTCTCATCTGCCTCACCGGCTGCCGCCACGGTGAAGTCGGCTACCTCGTCGATGCCGGCCACCTCGACGACGCCCGCCAGGTCCTGCTTCGGTTGTGCGACATCTTCCCTCCCGACCCCGCCGGACAGCCCCGCCTCTATGTCGAGCTCCAGTACTTTGGTTATGAACCACAACCTCCCTGCGGCTCCCCTTCCTCGTCCTCAACTGCATTGCAGTACCATCCCAATGCAAGGTTCATTGCGCTTCTCGATTCACCACCCCGCGTCTCCCAGCCCAACAACGTCCCCTTTCTAGCCACCACCCCCAACCAGACCATCCCCCCCGCTGGCCCTCTTTCCTCCCTTCGGAGCCCAGCCATCCCCTCTTCCTCCTCCACCCCCCAAAATCTCAACCCTGCTGATTTCGACATCGGCTTTCACCGGGACGGTAGACCTTGGCGTCTTTCCTGCTTCACCTACTGTCTGCTTCTGGCCCAACTCGCCCGCGCCTGCAACCTCCCCATTGTGCTTACCACCAATGCCCATTATGCAGGGGAATATGATCTCGATCTCCACCTGGTCTGCCGCGCGGCCGGCCATGATCAGCCCCTCTCAGACTATCCGCCCGTCACTCCAGGAAGAAGATATCTCTACTCTAAAGTGAGACTAGAGACTTTTGCAGCACCGCTTCTGGAGGCTCTGCAAGGGATCGGCCGGCCGGCATTCAACAACGGAGAGGACCTCGGCGGTCGTGGCTCAGAGAGGCCGGAGACAACAGCAAGAACGAAGAGGACGGGAAAGTGCGTTCGTATGCATAGATATTGCAATGCAACAACTATTGCATATAGAGACCGGGGCGAGACAGCCCTAGCGGCGCCTAACAGTACCGCCACGGCCACGGGTGGATCCGCGATCACCGTGAGCCCTGCGGTCCTAGCCACCCCGAGGAATACCACCACAGTGCCACCTAACTTCGACCCCCTGGCCGCCACCGCGGAGATCGCCGAGCGTTGCAGCGTGGATCTGGAACTTGGTGTCTTTCATTTTCCCTGTGTGGAGCTCCCTCCCGGCGAGACCGCCTACTCTCTGCTTGCCAAGAGATGCTTCCGCGGTATCGCCCGCAGGTACCAGCCGGTGCCCCCTCGGGCTGTAGAACTTCTTGAGAAGGAGCTGCGGATGATCCAGGAGATGGGGTTTGCTCACTACTTCTTGGTGGTACACGATATCGTCCGTTGGGCACGGGCTCAGGGTATCGCTTGCAGTGGTCGAGGTAGTGCCGGCAACTCCATCGTATGCTACGCGCTTGGCATCACCGCCAGTGATCCCATCCGCCACAACCTCTTGTTCGAGCGTTTCCTCAACCCCAATCGTCGGGAGATGCCCGACATCGACGTCGACTTCTGCTCGGTGCGGCGCGACGAGGTGATCGAGCATATCTACCACACCTTCGGCAAAGAGAACGTGGCCGTAGTAGCCAATGTCAATACCATGAGTCCCCGCTCGGCGGTGCGCATCGTGGCCGAGGCCCTGAGCTTCGCCCCCAGCGAGATCAATGCCCTCGCTCGCAACGTGCCTCGACACGGTGATACAGCACGCATCCGCGAATATCTAGCCGGGGCTTGGCCGGAACTCTGCGACTCCCCGCTCCAGGACTCCGCCCGCCCCAGCGTCGCTCCGGACGGCACGGTAAACCCTGGTGGACGTTACTGGCGCCTGCTTGACTTAGTGGAGCGCCTCGACTCCTTCCCCCTGCACCTGGGCACGCACCTGGGTGGTTTTGTCATCGCCGACCGGCCCATCACCTACTACACCCCTCTTCAATGGGCGGCCAAAGGTGTGGTGGTCACTCAGTTCAACAAAGACGACATCGCTGCCCTCGGTTTAGTCAAGATGGACATCCTGGGACTCCGCACGCATTCGGCTATCTCGGAGTGTGTGCATATCATCCGGCATCGCACCGGCCGCCATATTCGCCCCTACGAACTGCCCCCCGACGACCCTGCTGCCTACGAGATCATCTCGAACGGGGGGTCCATCGGGCTCTTCCAGCTGGAATCCCCCGGACAACGCAACCTCGCCACTCGCCTCAAAGAGCGCACTTTTGACGACATCATCGCCGCTATCGCCCTCTATCGCCCAGGACCGCTCGAGGCCGAGATGATCACCCCCTTTATAAACCGGCGCTGGGGCCTGGAGCCGGTGAGTCTCCCCCATCCTGCCATGGCCGAGGCGGTAGCCGACACCTACGGGGTCATCCTCTATCAAGAGCAGGTGCTACGCATCGCACGCGATGTGGCCGGCTTCGATCTCGCCGACGCCGACAGCTTGCGCCGAGCCATGACCCGCGACCGCAGCCGGGAGGAGATGGCCAAGATCGGTGAGACCTTCGTGAGCCGCGCCGTGGCCCGAGGAGTGCCCGAGGAGGCCGCCCGCAAGGTTTTCCGCCAGTTGGAGGGTTTTGCCGCCTATGGCTTCAACAAGAGCCACTCCGTGTGTTTCGCCGTCATCAGCTACGCGACGGCCTGGCTCAAGGCCCACTACCCAGCCGAGTTCCTGTGTGCTGTCCTTAACAACCAGCCCATGGGCTTCTATACGCCGCGGACGGTCTTGAACGACGCCCGGCGTTTCGGACTAGAAGTGCGGCCGCTCGACATCAATCTGTCGGGACGCGGGTTCACGGTGGAAGATGCAATCCCCCCAGATCCCTGGCGCGACCAAGACTACAACCCTTTTTCTCAAGCCTGGGCTGCTAAACATAACTGGGGGCTCACCGAGGCCGACCTGGTCGAATCGGCCGCCGAGCAACAAGAAGAGGCGGTGGCGGTCAAAACCCCCCGAACAGAACCTCCCTGGCCTACTGATCTTGTCTCTCACTCAGTCCAGACCTGCGGGCCCCTCGGTCCTAGTGCCTGTCTTGCCCCTCGCTCGGGCATCGCCCCTGACGCTGCCCGAGCACTACGCGTGGGCTTCTCTTACCTCAAACAGATGAGCGAGCGCTCCCTTCAGCGTATCGAGGAAGAGCGTCGCCACGGCCCCTTTGAGAGCTTCGAGGACTTCTACCTACGCACCCGAGTGGAGTATCCGGTGGCTTTGAACCTCATCCGAGTAGGAGCCTTCGATTCGTTGGAGCCCGACCGCACCGAACTACTCTGGCGCCTTCCCCTGTTGCACGAGCGTCTAGGGGAACTGACCGGGTCGTCCGGACAGAGACGCGGTCAACTTCGGGCCTTCTCGTCTCCACCCCTTCGCACTGGGCTTGAGCGTGAATGGAGCTTGGAGGACAAAGTCCGAGCCGAGCTTGAGCTCCTTGGCCTCACCATCAGCTGTCATCCGCTGCAGCTGTACGAAGAGGAGCTCCGTCGGATAGGGGTGCGTATGAGCTATGAGCTACCCGCTTTGGGGGACGAGGTGCCAGTGACGGTAGCCGGTGTATATGAGCGCGCCCAGAACCCCTGGATGCGCTCGGGCAAACGCACCATGTTCCTCACCCTGGAGGACGCTTACGGCCTCTTTGAATGTGTCTGCTTCGAGTCGAAGCTCCCGAAGATCGCCCCAGTGGTCGCCCGGGCCCGCTACTTCCTGGTGCGAGGGCGCCTGCAGAACAACCACAGGCGGGGGTTGGCTATCGTGGCCGAGGAAGTACTGGATCTGGAGGCGGTGCTGGCAAGACACTCCGCCAAGAAGCAAACGCGACAGATAGTTGTAGCAGCAATCCCGAAAAAAGTCGGATAACACATCTCACTGACCGACACCAGCATCGGCGAAGCCGTGCAACCTTCTTACCAGCCTCTACCGCGCCCCACCCCCGCGCTGTACCACCCACTCGGTATGCGGGTTCTCTGCATCAAGAACAGCCCGTTCAAACCCTAGGTCGGTCGCACTTACCAAGTACAAGCTGTCATCAACAAAAGAAACCGTAGCGCAATGTACAGGCATCAATACGCTCGTTGTCTTGGTGTCCACATCAAAAACTCTCAGCTCTGAGTAACCTTCTCTGTCACGGGTTACATAGAAGACACCGTTTCCATTCATAGCTGCAAGCAACGCCCCATTGCCTTTCAAGAACACCGTGTCTTTCTCCCCCGTGATCCAGTCGCGCAACTGCACACCCTCATCATCACCATACAACACCTTAGTGCCGACGCATCCCATAATATAACCAACATCTTCACAGACAGACTCTGCTTGGCCATTACTATCCACCTTCACCCTATGAAGATCGCAATTAGCCGCGTCACCATTCATTCGGCCAAAGTACACGTATCCGTTGAGATATTCTAGGTAATGTCCGGCCACATCAGTCGCTACGATAGCGGACTTACCGCCGCCCTGGTCGATGCGGCGTAGATTGTAGTTACGATCTATGAAGTAAACTGATTTCCCGGCAGTCAAGACATTCCAGACATCGTCGCCGGAATATAAACATCTCACCTCGTTTGTGGTCAGTGTGTACCTAAACAGCCAGCCTTTGGGGTAACCCCTGTAGAATATATACGGGCTACTGACATTTACCATTCCGAAACAGTTATCGGTCAGCTTCGTAGTAGTCTCGGTCGTTTCATCGAGTGCATAAAGACCAAAAGGGATATCGCCATCGGGATGCAGTCCCTGGTAGTAGAGGACGGCGCCCTCCCCATCGATAATCCCGTCAGCACATCTGTTTGCAGCATGAGAGCCATATTCTTCACTGCCATCTGGCCGCCACCTGAAAGGTTCCTGCGCAACGTTGCTGCTCGTTTGGCGGGCGGTGGCACTAGTGGTTACCACTGGTTCCTGATGCTGCGAGGCCGTACTCGTTGTTTCGCGGTGCATACCAGCATCAGTCGTCACCGAGGCCGGATTGCGCGCGCTGCACGCCGCCAGGGTGAAACATGCAATGAGTGTGACCGCGACAGCAGTAACGACGGTTCTGTTCATGACTCCTCTCCACTGTACCAGCCGCGCATAAGGCGTGGATGCATCCTGCGCGTAGCTATTGGACCGCAGTAGCACGGGTCTATAAAGCGTCGATGTACTTGTGTTTGATCTCCTAGGTGATGCACAGGTTCCTGGACTCGGTCACCTTCATCTAGCTTGGAAATGACCCCGTTATCGGCCGGATGATCCTCACATAGGGAGCGGAGTTGGTCATTATGCACTCGTACAGTTGACGCCAGCTGTAGTTGCTCGAATGCTGCGCTACATAGATGCTGGTCGCGGCATTCAGGGGCACATTCGCACTCACTACCATCACAGAATGGAAATAGCCGCTGCTGCTCGAAAAGTGTGACAACTGAAGAACGTAACCGCGCTGTACGGTTGTGCCGCAAGTGTCATAGCGCAGACCGTTATTGTACTTATAGGCACGGGGCCCAGGAGACGTGGAGCTCAAGTAGTTCCACAGCGTGATTACGCCCCTCCAGTTGGACGATGACAATCCCCACGTAGTCTTCTGGCTTTTACCCCACCAGCCCGAGCTGCCGCCTATCTGGCGAAAGTTGGCGTAGGCAAGGTTTATGCAGGCGTTCACTCCCGCGCTGCTAAACCAGTCGTTGCCCTGGTCGCCGCCGTAGCCTACCCACATGCACTGCGAAACGAAGTTCGTGCAGTCCCCGTACCCGCCTTCCTCCATGTTGTGAAATATCAGCGTGTCGTAGTACATGCCCTTGGAGGAACCGTAGAGGCCGGCCCTGTAGCCGTCGTATGGAACACCGACGCTAAGTGGTGCCACCGTTTCCTCCTCCTCGCCCTCGTCCTCGGGGGCTACCAAGGGGACATCAAGCTGCCACTTGACCATGGCTATCCTTGAATTGATGACGGCGTAGGCGTCGTCTATGGCGTCCGTCTTTGGATAGGTCCCCGCGGCTACTTCAGCCGAGTGACTCCTCAGATTCTCGGCCACCAGCTGTTTGGCGAAGTAGTAGTCCGATGACTGACAATCGAGGGACACTATCTTGAGAGCACCGTCCAGTTTGTCTAGGCCGAGCTCCCATAGATCCCCCACCCCCGCCATGGTGCCCGACCTGTCATCCAAGTACCGGAATCCAACTCTGACGTACGCCGTTACATCCAGAGCTCCGCCTTCGAGTCTCTTGGCGTACTTCACGTCCACCAGCTCTACTCTCGTAGCGGCGATGCCGGAGTCACACTGTTTGCGCCAGTTGATCCCGTATTGCAGCGCTCCGAGGAAAGATGAGTGTCATCAGTGTCAGCCACGTAGTGGCCTAGTTCTGGCACCACGCTCAGATTCTCAAGGCTTCGGTAGTAGCAGGCGAAGTAGTTCCCAATCACCTCCGTGATTGCGGAATAGTCTATTGTGGCGTCATCGGTGTCCGGCAATCTGACCTCATATCCGGGTTGGGCAAGACCTCCGGCTAGATCAAGACTGGCGGTAGCAACACTAGAGGAGCTGAGCAGCACAAGTAGCGTCAACGCCAGGAACAGGATCGGAAGTACGCTGCGCTTCGTCCCCATATTCTTTTCCTTAGGGAGATACCTATAGGAGACTAGCGTGATAGCGGAGCCCCGTGAATACCACTTTGGGGGTAGACGCTTGGGGTAAGTCACGCGTGCAGTCTATTCGATCCCTGGGCCTCCGAGGGCAGAGTCCTGATAGAGCAGAATGGCCTGCACCCGATTGGTGACCCCCAGTTTGCGATAGATACTTCTTGCATGGGTCCTTACTGTCTGGGGGGAGATCCTCAGGTTGGAGGCGATGGTCTTCGTAGCGAGTCCTGCGGAGAACATGGCAAGAACCTCTAGTTCCCGCTCCGTGAGTGCATCTACGGGATTGGTTCCCATGGCGTCACCGCCTCCTTCCCTCGATCCTGGAATGATCGAGAGGGCAGCGAGAAGACCCGTCAAGGTAGTCTATCGACTGGGCACTCTACATGTTCGCTCTCGCTTTGTCAATATTGTCACGAAGACGACGCTCTTGACTTGGCCCAGGTCAGCTACTTCCTGGTGCGAGGGCGCCTGCAGAACAACCACAGGCGGGGACTGGCTATCGTGGCCGAGGAAGTACTGGATCCGGAGGAGACGCTCAGACCAGCGTCTACGGTCCTTGCACCCCGTGATGCCCGAGCTCGCTCCGGCCTCGTCCGAGACGTGGCTGCCAGCGGCGTCTACCTGCCATAGCCACCGTCCCACCTGTCCGCTCGACCATAGTATCCTGACTCTTGTCCCCCACGATCCCGGCCCCGACTGCCCACAACAGGTCCAAAGACCATACAGCGGAGGAGTCTAGCGTTGTGATGAGTGCGAAGAGCTTTACCGTACAGTTCGATAAGATCTACGACTTGAGCGTCATCACCTATTCGGGCATGCAAATGCACCCGGCAGAAGAGGCTGCCGGTGCTCGCACCTTGGTTGAGCGCCACGATTCACCCGCAGACCTGCCGCCCATGGGCAACGGCGGACAAGGACCAGCCCCCGGTTGGCCCATATATCACGACGTGCGGTTCACCACCCATACCGGCACCCACATCGACGCCCCTTGGCATTTCAACAAGAAGGGCAGGCGCATCGACGAGTATCTGCCCGAGGTCTTCATGGGCACCGGGGTCGTGCTCGACTTCAGGCATTTGAGCGATGGGGCCCGCATCACCGGAGAAGACCTCGCCCGCGCTCTGCCCGCCGTGCAGGAGGGCGACATCCTCCTCATCAATACGGGACGTCACAAACAATTGGGCACCGAAGAGTACGCCACTCGACACCCGGGACTGGACGGCGAAGCCTGCGAACGGTTCCTTGTTGAGAAGAAGATAAAGATGATCGGCATGGATACCATCTGCGTCGAACCCGGCAGCGAGGAGGAACACTGGGACCATCCTCTTCACCGTATCTGTTTGATCGAGAACGAGATCCTTCTCATTGAGAACTTGGGAGGCCAGATAGACGAGGTGACCGGCAAGCGCTGCTATATCGTCGCTCTACCTCTCAAGTTGCAAGCCGATGCTGCCCCCGCTCGGGTCATCGCCCTACTGTAAACGTCCGGGTGTTCTTCTCAGCAACGCCCGGCCGGACTCCGACACCGGAGCGGCTAGGCCTACCAGGTCGCTTACTGGTACTGAGCGCTGGACTATGCAAAGTCCTGCTCGCGGCTTGCATGAGGGTGCGCGCAATGGCCAGATTGATCTCCTCGTTCTTTCTGATCTGGGCCAGCTCGGCTACGGTCGGCCATGGTCCGCGGGGGACCAACTCTCCGGAGACGTCAGCCCCTACCACTAAGGCGTACTGACGCAGCCAGGCAAGAAGCTCGAGCAGCCCGGCTAGGCGCAATTCCCCGCTGCCCCAGTCGGTTTCGACCTCGGCCAGCACGTCCTTGTCGATGCTCACGTAGATCCGCGGCCGCGACGACCCCCGGGCCAGAGAGTCGCAGAACCGCGCCAGCTCATGAACGGGGCGGCCTGAGCGAGCCCACTTGACCTTGCCAAGAGGACTCGCCCCCAGACCAGCCGCAGGGTCAGCAGACAAACGGGCTGCACAGGTGGCGGCCCGGGCTATACGCCTGGCAGCGCGGTCATCCGCCCAGTCTTCAGGCTGGTCGAGAGAGCCACCCCCCGGGCCGACTACCAGGACCCGGCTCACCGCGGGGAGCTTCACCACTTCCCCAAGCCAGGAGCTGCAAGCGACGTGACCGGGCAGAGTCGGCAAGAGATCGTCATGACGGTCGAAGATGACGATACCCAGAGGGCGCGAAGCGCAGCGCCCGACCAGATGGTAGGACAAGTGGTGGAAACTGCTCCCACCCAAGAACACCAGACCGGGAGGCACCGCTGTTAGCAGTCCCCCGACTTCCTGAAACCGACTTGACTCACAAAGGTACTTGAGCCCCCTCGTGTCGAGAGACAGCTCGTGCGTGGCCGAACGGACAAGCCGCTGCTGCCACCGCAGGGAATCGTCTGTGTATACGATGCTCGTAGTCCACATACGACCTCACCCTATTGCAGGCGAAAGCATAGCCCGGCGCCCAGACCGCGCCAAGTGCAGACCGGCACCCGGTGACTCCTCAGGTATGCTTAGTGACAGCGTCACCCCGGCCGGGTTTGCTCGCCCCGTAGGACCTGGAGGCCGATGACGAGACAGGCGCGAGGAAGTAATGACCAGCACGAGAAGGTCTGTCAGGTATCGGGAGGCGTGCCACACTGCAGGAAGGCCGACACGCATGAGGAAGGAGCAACACGCATGAGGAAGGAGGTCTTTACCCGGTGAGCGCCACTGAGCCCGAGAACGCTGTCCCCCCGTCTGATCAGGGAACCGGCGAGCGGTTTGAAAAGGCCATCTTCTACTTGGATCGCAAAGTGACCAAGGCCATCCGCCGTTTCGGACTACTCCACGACGGAGACCGGGTGCTTGTCGGCGTCTCTGGCGGCAAGGACAGCCTCATGCTGCTGCACGTGCTTGTCAGGCGGCGCCAGTGGCGTCCGGAACGCTACGAATTGGTAGCCTGTCACGTACGTCAAGAATGGTCTAGCGCCTCAACTTCGCTCGAGACCCTACTCGCCCGGGAGTGCAAGGTCTTGGAGGTGCCCTTCCTGTGCGTCACCGCTGACCCCCTACCTCCCCCCGAGGCTCTGCGCGCTAAGACGGCTCCTTGTTTGCTCTGCTCCCGCCGCCGCCGGAAAGCGCTTTTCGAAGCCGCCGTCGCCCACGGCTGCCGTACGGTGGCTCTCGCTCACCACAAGGAGGACGCCGCTGAGACACTCCTCCTCAACCTCCTCTGGCAGGGACGTTGCGAGGGCCTTGCCCCCCGGCGGGAGTTCTTCGGCGGAGTCGTCACCGTGATCCGACCTCTCCTGCTGGTAGATGAAGCCGATCTTGCCCGCGCCTGCCGGCTCTACGGTTTCCCGGCCCTAACCTGTTCCTGTCCCCAAGCCGAGCGCTCCCGGCGCGAGACAGCCGCCCGCATGCTCGCTTGGGCCCGAGAGAACGGCGCGCGCGACGTAGCCGCCAACCTACTCAACGTCTCACTCAAACTGCTCGCGCTAGGCGAGAGCGAGGTCGGGACGGCTCGCAAACCACGAGAGAACGGACCGCCACAGCTACCCCAGGTGCCCGGCAAACCGGCCGGATCTGCTCCCGCCGATTCTGACGAGCCTGGCTGACCCCAGCGGGCGTGGCCGACTCCAGCGGGCTTGCCTGACTCCAGCGGCCTGGTTGACTCTACCGGGCAACGGCCTCGTCGGGATAGATCTCAGCCAAACGAGCCAGGGCCACTTTCACTTGTTTGGTCTTGGCCTCGGTGGAGGTAGCCAACTCGATGACCGTGGCCGCCTCTCTCGCCATGAACTCCTCTGCCTGTGAAGCTATGCTTTCGACGGAGCGCTTGGCTGCCTCATTCCACTGGACTGCCAGCCGGGTGAGGTTCTTCTCCACTTCCCAAGGCAACTGGGACCGAAGCCTTCGGTAGATCAGACGCCGGAAGAGCGGCATGGGCACGAGGAACCACACCAGATCGAGCGGGATGTCGAAAGTCTTGTCGATCCGGACGTCCGGCGCAATCGGCGGTTCGATCTCGGCCTGGAAGGTGGCGCCCGAAAACCGCACCCCCAGAGCCGTTTCGATGGCAAGAGCCAGTCGGTCTTGAAAACCGCGCACAGCCCGCTTGAAATGGCTCTCTGCCTCGGTGAGCACAGGGGCGAGGAATTTCTCGCCCCGAGGAATCACCGCGGTCATCTCCCGTCGCAGCGTAACGTCGGCCCACTCTTGGAAAGCGGCCGAGGTCTTGCCTAGATGTCCCCGCCACGTCCGGGAAGATCGGTCGAAGTCTTCGCGTACTGAGGCAAGGACCGCAGGGAGCAGGCTCAGATACCCTTCCACTAACTTGTCATGGGCCCGTCTTAGCAGATCTCTGGCCAGCACGCGAATGGCGCGGCCTACCTGATCCAGATTGCCTTGTTCCCGCCGTGTCAGCTCAAGCAGCTCGGCCCGGGCGCTGTCGCTTACCTCAGCGGCAGTCTGAGCCAAGGCCAGGTACTCCCTGCACTCCCTGACCAGGGTACGAAGCTTGTGGCTGAGGATCTCCTCCAGCCGTTCCCGGTGATGACTGACTACCCGTTCGAGCAGGTATGCCCGCAGACGTTCCCGCTGGGCTTCGAACCCGGGGCGGGTGGAATAGGGGAAGATGGGCGTCTCATGACCAAGTCTCGTCTTCACTTGGCTAGCGATGAAAGCTTCCACCGCCTTCACCTGCTCCTCCCCCACCTGGTCGATCTTGGTAAGAAGGATGATCACTTCCGGCGTGTAGCGAAGAACGTCCCGCAACAGCCGGAGATCGCTTTCGGCAAGCGGGGGATCGACGGTCAAAGCGACTACCGCGGCTCCGATGTCGGGCAGCCAGTTCAAGGAGGTCTTAGTGGTCTCGGAAAAGATACTGCCGAGGCCGGGTGTATCCACAAAGCGCACCGTTCGGAACGGCTCCAGAGACGAGAGCTCGATCAGCACGACCGCTACCTGCTTGACATTCTCAGGGTTGTTCTTCTCAGTCACATAATCGGGGAGATCCTCGAAACCGATGTCCTCTTCGCGCCCATCACCGAAGCGGACCACCACACGATCCTCGGGGCCATACGCCAATTCGGTGATGACCGAGGTGGCGGGAAGGACATCGACCGGCAGCACCTCCCGTCCTACCATCTGGTTAAGAAACGAGCTCTTACCTGCCTTGAAGCGGCCTACCACTGCCACGTTGACTGCCCGCTCCTCGGGCAAAGCCCGCTCGATGGCCCGGACCTGGGGGTTGAGGGAATCGAGGCGAAACTCGGCCTGGATCTCCTTGACCACCGCGAGACCACGCTCAAGAAAAGCCCTACCGGCAGTGACCACAGGGATAGTCCGAGTGGGGAGTTCGTGGGTTGTCGCGGTCTCCTGTGGCACCTCGGCGGCACCTTGCCCTATCTCTCGATCAGCTGACGCCATACGACCTCCATTGCCTCCTGTCGCTTAAGGCTGGTAGGCGTCATCAGCGGCCAGGGCCGCGGTAGAGGCGGATGCCATCGCCGCCGGCATTATACCAGGGTCAGCCGACGAGCCGGCTCCTCGTCCTGCCACCGGCCTCGCCCCTCACACGCGCAGCTCCCCTAGGCGTCGCGGTAGTGGACCACGGTTCTAGGCAGAGCAAGGGGAATGCCCCGAATCCTCGGGCTTCGGGCTTAATCTTGGAGCAACCCGCACAGTTTCCAGATGGCACGATGGAAGCGGTGGATCGATTGCACGGGTTGGGCATACATGAGAACGCAGGCGCCGTGCACCACCGGAACGCCGGCCTTCTCGCAGAGAGCGATTGCCTCCTTCGAATCACAACCCGACTGCAGCCACAGTCGAGGGATGCCAGCCTCGAGGGCTTCGCTGACAGCAGCCGCGCATTCACTCTTGGGGACTGCGATGATGGCACCTTCGACCCTATCCTTGACACTGCTAATCGTTGGGTCCGACTCCCCGGCTTTGAGGTACACCACTGAAACCTCATAGCCTTTCGGTCCCAACTCCTTTGTCATGTCGCCCAAGACCGGCGTCTGGGCGGATAGTCTCACCAAGGCGAGCTTCTTGTGGCTGAGAAAATCTGTGGTCGTCATGCTGGTGGCCATGTGAGAGACCCCTTTCCGATTACGTGCCCTGCGCGGACCTGAGGGAGACTAGCACAGAACCGGTGAGACGACGCTTCCTTGCCGCGTGCTCTGCTTGGGAACCGTTTGGCGCGAAAGGGGTCGCACCCAAGAGTGTCCGCCACCCGCCCCTATTGGTGTAATCTTTCTCCGGCGATGAGGCTCGCCTTTTGCCGCGCCCTCGGCGCTGATAGCTTCTACCGGTAGTAGTCTCTCTTCTCCCGCCGCTTGTGGGCAGGAAGGAACTTAGTCGGAGCATGGAACGAGGCTTTCGGCACACGGAGGGTCAGCCCTTGTTTGCTGGCAGACAGAAACCCCACGTCCCGGACAACCCGAGCCCGCCCCGCGCAGTCGCCCTGCAGACGCTCCGCAGAACGGCCATACTCGTCCTTGCAGCCTTGGTACTGGTTGTCGGCATCACCCTGGGGAGCAGTCGTTCCGCAGCCCGTGTTGGCGGTGCTGGCGGACCGGTGGCGATACCTGATCTTACCGGCGACCTGTTTGTGATTGTCTCTGCGTTCTTGGTGGTAGCGGTGGCTGGGCTGGTCTACATCCTGTGGGGTGGAATCCGCCTGCACCGCCGAGGACCAGAGTTGGTGAGGGAGCTTCCTCCTGTACCGTGGACGGCGCACCTGGTAGGCGGGTTGTTGGCGGCCTCGCTTCTTGGTGGCATCATCGCGGCATTAGTACTGGCTGCCCGCAACAGGGGTAACAGTGGTACCGAGTCCTTGCCACCTCCGGGCCCGACCGTGAGTGTTCCCGATTCTGACTTTGCGAGCTCCTACGGGACGCCCTCTTTCACGGTGCACTGGTGGATCCTCCTCGGGGTCGCGGCCATCCTGGCAGGGAGTGGAGCCTGGCTTTACGTCCGACACCGGCGCCGTATCCAGGGGCGACAGACAGGCGAATGGCTACAAGACCGCGCCCAGGCCCGTTCGCTCCGCCGACCCCTGGAGAAGGTGGTCAGGATCTCCCTGGAGGAGATAGCGCGCGATGCTGATCCCCGTCGCGCGATCATCCGCGCCTACCTGCGCATGAGCCAGCTCCTGGCAGAACACGGTCTGAGCCGGCAGCCTCACGAAGCCCCGCTCGAGTATCTGGAGCGCGCGCTGCGGGAGGTGCCGCTCAGCCGCGCAGCGGCTGAGCGGCTCACCGACCTCTTCCTCCGGGCCCGCTTCCGCCCCCACCCGGTCGACTCCCTGCTCAAGGCAGAGGCCGTCGCCGCGCTGACCGCGGTTGAGAACGAGCTCCAAGCAGCCGAAGCACCATGAAACTACCCGGCGGTACCGCCAACATGAAGACCATCTGGCGCCCCGGCCTCCTCAAACTTGTCGCTGCCCTCATCGTTGCTGGAGCGGCTCTAGCCGCAGCCCTCGTCTTCCAGGAGCAGACGAAAAGCCTGACATTGGTCATCTACCTCTTCCTCGTGGGGGGTGCGACGATCATCCTTGTGCTTTCCCGCTTGGCTCGGGTGCTTCCGGCGGCACGGGAGCTCGGGCGTCTGTTGCCTGGCACTGCTCGCAAGCTCGACGAGGTCGAGCAGTTCCGCCTGATCGCCCGGCACCTCACTCTCTCTTCCTCCAGCGAGCTCGACTTGCACCACCACCTCCGTCCCTTGGTTCGTGAGATAGCGGCCAGCAGGCTGGCCCGTCACCACGGCGTAAGCCTAGACCGCGAGCCCGCACAGGCCCAAGCGATCATCGGCAACGGGCAGCTTTGGGCCCTGGTACGACCGGACCGCGAGCCTCCCGAGGACCGCCAAGCTCGTGGCTGGTCGAAAGCAGAACTGGAGCAACTACTGCAGGAATTGGAGGAACTGTGAGCCAGTCGCCTGAGCCCACCGGGCAACCGCCAGGACCCCCTAGCGAAGCGCCTGGAGGCCCCACCCAGCCGCTCCGCGTAGACCAGGTCGCTCATCTGGGCGAGGCCATGCTTGCCGAGATCGAACGAGCCGTGGTCGGGAAGCGTCCGGCGTTGGAGCTGGTACTCCTGGGTCTGCTTGCCAACGGACACGTGCTCATCGAAGATCTTCCGGGCCTCGCCAAGACCCTGATCGCTCGTTCCTTCGCCCAGGTTAGCTCGCTTGAGTTCGGGCGCATCCAGTTCACGCCGGACCTTCTCCCCTCGGACGTCACCGGAGCCTCCCTCTACAACCAGAAGACCGGCGAGTTCGAGTTCCGGCCTGGACCCGTGTTCACCAACCTGCTCCTCGCTGATGAGATCAACCGGGCTACACCCAAGACTCAGGCCGCCTTGCTGGAGGCTATGCAAGAGCGGCAGGTGACGACCGAGGGAGAGACCCGACGGCTGGAGCCCCCCTTCCTCGTTCTAGCCACCCAAAACCCCATTGAGTACGAAGGGACTTATCCTCTTCCCGAAGCTCAACTCGACCGCTTCTTGCTGAGGATATCTGTAGGTTATCCCGAGCGAGAGCACGAGTCCGAGCTATTGCGACGGCGGGGCGAGCGTAAGCAGGAGCGGATCGAGCTCGAACCGGTAGTAGACGCTTCCACTCTGCTGGCCATGCAACGAGCGGTCGAGGAGGTGCACGTAGCTGAGAGCGTCAGACTCTATATGGTCGATCTGGTGCGAGCGACGCGCCAGAGTCGTAAGGTCCAGGTAGGCGCCAGTCCCCGGGGCTCCCTGGCTCTCTTCACCCTGGGGCGGGCCCGGGCAGCGCTTCACGGTCGCGATTTCGTCACGCCCGATGATGTGAAGGCTGTGGCGATCCCGGCTCTAGCTCATCGCCTGACTCTACGGCCCGAACTCTGGGTGCAACGGGTGAGCTCCGCTGACGTGGTGCGGGAAGTCCTTGAGTCCGTACCCACGCCACCGCCCGAAGAGGCGGAGCCGGGGCTTTGGACCAGGCAATGAAACGTTCCCCCAAGCTCCTCCTTTACGCTGGTTTCGCCGCCACTACCTTCTTGTTGGCCTTGGTGTTCGGCCGCTCCGAGATCGTGGCTCTGGGGGCTCCTTTCCTCCTGCTCCTGGTCATCGGTCTCTCGCTGGGAGAGCCGGCCAAGGTGCAAGCAGGGCTTCGCCTGGAGCAGGGACAAGCGCTAGAGGGTGACCAGGTGGCGGCAGAGCTCAGGCTCACCGCGACTGGATGCGCTCCCCGCAATGCGGCCGTCCACGTCGTGTTGCTGCTTCCTGAAGGTCTGCGAGAAGCTTCAGGCAAGGACAGAGTCCTGCTGAGTCTGCGAGAGGGGCAGGAACACCGTCTGACCTTGCAGCTGGACTGCCGCCGCTGGGGCGCCTATCGGCTGGGCGACTTGGTGCTACGCGCGGAAGATTGGGCAGGTCTGCGCTCGCGCGACCTGACCGTGGACGGGCAGGAGTGGCTCAAGGTCTATCCCCGGAGTGACAAGCTCAAGGCCCTGATCGCTCCGCAAAAGACGCAACCTTTCGCTGGTAACCGCACCGGCCGCTCCGCCGGCGAGGGCATCGAGTTCGCCGGCCTGCGACCCTACGTACCCGGGGATCGTCTGCGCCGTATCAACTGGCGAGCAAGCGCCGGCCGGAAGACTCTGGTGGTGAACCAGCAGCACCCCGAGCAGAACGCCGACGTCATCATCTTCCTCGACAGCTTCGCCGAGGCGCGGGGTCACGAGCAGGGCACGCTTGACATGACCGTGAGAGGAGCGGCTTCGCTGGCCGAGCAATACCTTGCCCAGCGGGACCGGGTGGGCCTGGTCAGTTTCGGAGCGTTGGTGCGGTGGCTGTCACCAGCCAGCGGTCGCCGCCGTTTCTACCACATCATCGAGGCTTTGCTGGAGACCGAGGTGGCTCTGTCGTTCGCTTGGAAGGGCATCGAAGTGCTGCCGCGGGGCAGCCTGCCCCCGCAAGCCTTGGTCATAGCCTTGACTCCGTTGCTCGACGAGCGGAGTGTGGGGGCACTCCTTGATCTCCGTCGGCGAGGCTTCGATCTGGTGGTGATAGACGTGTCTCCGCTGACCTTCGTCGCAGAGCGCAGAGGGGCCGCTTCTTCGCTGGCCCTTCGTCTTTGGAAACTCTGGCGGGAAGCTCTCCGCTATCGATTCGAAGAGCTGGGCGTCCCCGTGGTGGAGTGGGACGGCCAAGTCCCGCTAGCGACCGTGGTCGAGGAGGTGAAGGGGCTACGTCGCTCCGTGCGTTACCTGTCCGCCTAGTCACCGCTGCCGCCGCACTGGCGCTGGCAAGCGGCTTGGCCACCTACCCCGTCCTACAGGCGGGACTGGTCGCCCGAGCCGCCGCTCCGCTGGCCGCTGTCGGCCTCGTCTTCGTGCTGATTTCACTGTGGCGACACGGGCGACTGGCAGGCGCAGCCCTCTTCCTCTTGGCGGCCGAATACTTGGTGGTCCTCTTGACCGACCGCGTCAGTCCCTCCACAGTCATCGGATATGCGGCGGGCTTGCTCCTGTTGGCCGAGCTTCTCTTCATGGCTGCCGGGCTTCCCAGTTCTGGCTTTGTCGAGGGGGCGGTGGTCGCCGCCCGATTGGTCCGCTTGCTCGCCCTGGGTTCCGGAGCGACATTGGCCGCCGTGCTGGTGCTCGCCTTAGGACGGCAGCTGAGCCTGACGCCGGTGCGGGCCACACTGCTAGGAGTGCTGGCCACTGCCCTAGCCTGTGCGTTGCCGTGGCTGCTTGTAACCCGCGGTCGAGGTTATCGTGGCGGTGAGCGCCGGCCTCCGGGCCCGCCGGCGGGACGTCCCCCAGACGAAGAAGCCGCTAAGGTAGACGCGCCTAGGTGAAGGGCTCGAACTCGAGAGAACAGACCCGACCGATTCGACCCTACGGTGGTGAGCACGAGACACTTGACCCCTGCGAAAGCGAGCTTGAGGCATCTGACCCCCATGGGAGCAAGTACCGCACACATCACGATCCTAGTCGACAACAAGGCGAGCGAAGGTCTGGCCGCTGAACACGGGCTCTCCCTGTGGATAGAGGCCGACGGGAAACGTGTTCTCTTCGACACCGGGCAAAGCGCGGCCTTTGCCGCCAACGCTCTAGCGCTCGGCGTTAAGCTGGCCACGGCCGACATCGTGGTCTTGAGCCACGGCCATTACGACCATACGGGCGGACTCCCCCAGGTCTTCGGCGCCCGCTCGCCCGCGGTCGGTGGGCAACAGCCAGCCGCCTTCATAGGCGCCCCCCAATTGTACTGCCACCCCGGGGTTACCCGGCCCCGCTACGCGGTCCGCGAAGGCAAGGCCACCTCCATCGGCATGCCCGTAGCCTCACTCGGCGCCCTGGAACAGTTACCGGCCTCACAGGTGCGTTGGGTCCGGGAACCGGTCTGGCTGTCGCCGAATGTCGGATTGACAGGTCCCCTTCCCCGCCTTACCCCCTACGAAGACAGCGGGGGGCCTTTCTATCTCGACGCACACGGCAAACAACCGGACTCCATCGAGGACGATCTGGCCTTGTGGATCCTGACCGCCAAAGGCCTCATCCTCTGCTTGGGGTGCTGCCACGCCGGCTTAGTGAACACACTCCGCCATGTTCGGACCGTCACCACCGGCACCAGGCCGACGAACGGGTGGAGCGAGGCCAGGCAGATCCGGGCCGTGATCGGGGGACTTCATCTCGTGAACGCAACCCGCGAGCGTTTGGAGGGGACCATTGCAGAGCTCAAGCCCCTCAAGCCCGAACTCGTGGTGCCCTGCCACTGCACGGGAGAGGCAGCCGTAGCTCAGCTCAAGACGGCCCTGGGGGATATTGTGCAGGAGGGAGCCTCGGGGCTCACCTTTCACTTTTGAGCAGCACTCATGGCAAACTGATAGTCAGCAGATTCTATGGTGGTCAAATCCGGCAGGTTGTTTTTCAGGTGGAGCATGGTCAGTCCTCGCACAGAACCAGACACGGCGGAACCGCGCGAATCCTGGGTCCATGTCCTTATAGCCTTCGACTGGGAGGTCAAGCCCAACCTCTTGATTGTGGGCGCACGTTGGCTAGGAGAGTTCGTGTATATCGGTAAGTCGGGGGTTTATCCCGGCTCGCGGGTAGGCTGGCGCTTGCCCGAAAGCCTCTTTCTGCGGGGAGGACTTGTGGAGCTGGCTTTCAAGACCGTGGGCACGGCCGACCTTGATCTTCGCCCTTGGGACGACATCGGCTGGACCTGGAGCGGGGTTTTCAACGCTACCACTCGTAGCGGCGTGCCTTACCTCGAAAAAGTGGGCTGAGGAGTCGAGGTGGCTCTGGTCGACCCTGACTCTTCGGCTGTCCTGGCTCACCTCGGTAGCCAAGTGCTCATCCATCTAGCGACTGCCTACCACCTCAACCCCGAGGCGGAGGTGTCGGGCGCGGAGTTGCAGCATCGGTTCGGTCTTGACGTCGATTCCGTGCGAACAGTCGCGGCCGCCCTAGCTGCGGAGGGCCTGGTGGAGTGGGACCCCTTGTTGACCAACGTGTGGTTACGTATCACCGACACAGGCCTGGCCGCGGCCGAGCACGCCCCTCAATGAAAGTCAAGCTCGACTACGGCTCCGCCGGTCTTGTCGTCGACCTGCCCCCTGACTGCGAGGTCATCCGTCCCGCGGATGCCCCCTGCCTGCCCGATGTGATCGGCGCCCTAAGGCAGGCGGTGCGCCAGCCGGTGGCCGGACCACCCTTGGCCGACTTGGCCCGTGAGGTGTTGCGGCGCGCGGCCGCGGAAGGCGGCCGCGCGCCCCGCGTCGCCATCGCCGTCTGCGACAGTACCCGGCCCCACCCCCGCCGCGAGGTACTGCAGGTGTTCCTGGAAGAGCTGGCTGCCGCTGGAGCGGGAGAGTCGGGTGTTGCACAAGCGGGTGGCACGGCAGAAGGTCATGCCCCGGCAGAATCAGCGGCAGCGACGGCTCCCCCTGGTACCAAGCCACCCGCGGATCACCTCGACTTGGACATCACCGTCATCATCGCCACCGGGACTCACCGCGCCGACCCCCCCGAGCTCATCCGCGAGATGCTGGGCGAAGAAGTCATTCGATGCTGCCAGGTCCACGTCCACGATTGCCGCCAGTCTAGCGACCACACACCTCTGGGTGTCGTCTCGCCACTCGGCGATGGCGGCGACATCCCGGTAGCCCTTGACCGCCTCTGGGTGGAAGCAGACCTGCGCTTGTCTTCCGGCCTAGTGGAGCCGCACTTGTTTGCCGGTTTCAGTGGAGGACCCAAACTCGTGTCCCCAGGTGTGGCCTCCCTGGAGACCGTCCTTGCCCTCCACAACGGCCGCCGCGTGGGTCATCCTAGCGCGACCTGGGGGATCCTCGCAGGCAACCCCGCGCATGACGCTATCCGAGCAGTGGCTGAGACTTGTCCGCCGCACTTCACCCTCGAGGTGGTCCTAGACTCAGCCAAGCGAGTGACTCATGCCTTTGCCGGCCTCCCTTGGTCGGCTCATGCCCGAGCCTGTAAGGTCGCGCACCGGACCACCATGCACCCAGTCGAGCACCGCTTCCCCCTAGTCATCACCACCAGCGGCGGCTATCCCCTCGACCAGAACTTGTACCAGGCGATCAAGGGCGTTTCGGCAGCCGAGCGCATCGTAGCCGACGGGGGGACCATCATCCTTGCCGCCGAGTGCCGCCATGGTCTTCCCGACCCTGCTATGTACAATGACTTGCTGCGCCCAGGCGAAGATATCCGCCTCGCCAATGCCCGCATCCTGGCCTCCGAGCAAGTAGTCCCCGACCAGTGGCAGGTGCAGGTACAAGCCCGCATCCTGGCTCGCGCCCGCGTGTTGGTGAAGGCCTCAGGCCTGGCGGCTGCTGACTTGGCCCTGGCCAGAATGGAGCCTGTCGAGGACATCGAGGCTTTCGTCAAGGCCGCACGTCGTGCCGACCCCGGCTTGCCTATCGCTGTGCTGCCCCATGGCCCGTATTGCGTGCCCTACTTCGCCGAGGAAATACTCATCCGCTCCTAATTTGCTGCTGACAAGCCTGCCGAAAGCCCGGCGCAACGGCCGGTCAATCGGGCCGATGGACCGGCTCCCCGACGAGCCAGCCGCTCCTGTGGCTTGACACTGACCCTAGCAAGCCGACCGTTCTCCCGGTAAGACACTATTGGTTACCAAGTTCCTAATCTTGGGTACTTGATCAACATCTCGCGCCAGTCAGCCGGCTGCCACGGGCCGAGGGAAAGACGAAGACAGAGTGACTAGCACCGAAAGGGGGCACGAATGGACATCGACCGGAGAAGCTTTCTCATTGCTGCCTGCTCGCTTGCACTGGCCTCACTGCTGGCAAGTCCCAAACGGGTGATCTCCAAAGCCGCAGTAGCGGCCCCGGTCTTCCGTCCCGATCCCACTGGGAGTAGTTCCGGTGTCTGCGCGACCTGCGGGGCTTCTGATCATCGCATGCTTTCCCTCGACTGTCAGCGGAGATTCGAGGTCGCTGCCCTGCGGTCCGGCACCGAAAGCGAGGCAGCAGTATGAAGCTGACTCGGCGCCAGTTCCTCAAGCTCGCCGGCGTCGTCGCCGGAGCGGCGACCACGACCGCGAGTGCGGGTGGTCTGACCCGGGAGGCCCTCGCCGGCCGCTCACCGGCGTCTAGCTCGCTCCCTGTCGACCGAGTGGTGCGCACTACCTGCTCACCCAACTGCACCGGCTCTTGTGGGCAACTGGCCTTCGTGCGGGACGGCAACATAGTCAAGGTCCAACAAGCCGCTGACTACCCCGAACCAGCCTACAACCCCCGCGGCTGCATGAAGGGTGTCTCCTATCACCTGCTCGTGCACGGCCCTGACCGCATCCTCGCCCCCTTGGTGCGAGAAGGCGAACGCGGCTCTGGCAGTTTCCGCAAGGCCACCTGGGACGAAGTCTTGGACCGCATCGCTTCCGATTTCAAGCGCATCGGGGATACCTGGGGCTGGGATACCATCCATGTTTTCGGACAGGTACCCGGCTCCGGCTACATCCAGAAAGGGGCCAATTACCGCGCTTGCGCCGTCCTTGGCATGACTCACGGTACCAGTTTCGATTTCAACGGGGACCTGCCCATGGGCATGCCCATTACCTTCGGGGTCCAGAACGCGGAACACGAAGCCAAGGACTGGGCAAACAGCCGCTTCCTGCTCGTGGTGGGCGCTAATCCGCTGGAAACGCGTATCCCCGACGCTCATTTTCTCCTAGACGCGTGCGAGCGGGGAGCGCGGCTGGTGGTGGTGGACCCGACCTTCTCCTCCACCGCCGCCAAGGCGGACGCCTGGCTCAAGATCAAACCAGGCACTGATACCGCCTTGGCGCTCGCTCTCTGTCGGCGCGTCGTCCAAACGGGCAAGGCAGACTGGGATTTCATGCGCACCTACACCGATGCGCCCCTGCTGGTGCGCCACGACACCGGAAAGCGCCTCCTCGCCGAAGACCTTGCTCCCGGGCAGGCGTGGGATCCTGGCCCGGCCGCCGGAGTGGGCTTGGGCGACTACGGCCGGCAAGCCCCGCCCCTCGGCCAAGCCCCCGTAGTCCCAGGGGCCGCCAAGCCTAGCCCGGAAGCGCCTCCGCCACCCCGTTTTGTGGCCTGGGATGAGAGTCGGCGGCGCCCGGTGGTCATCACCACCGACCGTCTGGGCCTTCCCGCTGGGGTCCAAGCTGCTCTAGAAGGCGTTTTCACTTTGCGCCTGGCAGACGGACAGAGCGTGGACGTCACCCCAGGTTTCGCCCTCGTCGCCGCGGAACTTGAGACCTGGACTCCCGAACACGCCGCTCAGATCACCGGGGTACCGGCTGACCTGATCGTCCAGGTCGCCGACGCTTACGCCACAGAACGACCAGCGGCCATTCTCATGGGTGGAGGAGCGAACCACTGGTACCACGGCGACATGACCGGCCGAGCTTTCGCACTCCTAGCTTCCCTCACCGGCAACATCGGTGGGTCGGGCGGCGGCTTCTCGGTCTACGTGGGGCAGTACAAGGTACGGGTGGACGTATCTCCCTGGTGGAATGCCGGCGACAAGAAGGCTAAGGTGGTTCCCAGCATCTACTTCACCCGTGGCCGTACGCCGACCATCAACGAGACCGTGCCCTTCCCCAAGAACGGCTGGAAAGCGCTTTTCTGTAGTTTCGCCAACATGTTCATCCAAGGGATGGACGTCAACCGCCTCCACCAAACTTTGGCGGACTGCGAGTTGGTGGTCGTGGTCGACCACCAGATGACCGACACGGTGAAATACGCCGACATCGTACTTCCAGCGGCCACCTGGTACGAAAAGACCGACCTGACCGCCACCCCCCTCCATCCCTACTTACAGCTCCAGCAGCCGGCCATCCCCCCACGAGGCGAGGCTCGCTCGGAGCTGTGGATATGGCAGGAGCTGGTCAAGCGGATAGATCCCGCCGCTTATGAAGAATACTTCCGGATGACCGAAGAGGAGGCCATCGAGGCCATCTTGGCCAAGGGCGGGCCCGCCGAAGGGATAACCCTCGAGCAGCTCAAACAGGGGCCGGTTCGCCTCAAGGTCCCCGATCCGGATGTGCCGTTCGTGCAGCAGATCAACCAACTCGCCCCCTTCCCCCCTCGCTCCCTACCCGCAGCCCTCGGGGCCACAGCGGCCTTCATCCCCACTCGCAGGATCGAGTTCTACAAAGACCACGACCGTTTCCTCAAACTCAAACAGGCGGTACCCACCTATATGCCGCCCCATGACGACCTCATCCACGAGCCCGCTGAGTATCCTATCCAACTCCTCACTCCTCACTCCAAATGGCGCATCCACTCCAGCTACGCCAACGTGGCCTGGCTCAACGAGATCACGGGCGGCCGGGCTCCCGTTCTGCTTCACCCTAAGACGGCAGCCGAACACGGCATCAGTGAAGGCGACCTGGTCGAACTGAGCAACACCCGGGGGGCAGTGCGGGCCTGGGCTCACCTCACCACAGCTGCCTCTCCCGGTACGGCTACCCTCTTCGAGGGTTGGTGGAGCAATCAGCTTGGCGGAGGAAAGAGCGTGAACGAGCTGACCTCCTCGGAGGTCAATCCCATCCACGAGGTATTCAACGTCCCGAACATGTGGGCGCCGTCCACCCCTTGGAAGGACTGTCGCTGTCGCCTGGCCAAGGTGGGCGGTCCCCAGACCAGGTCGGAGGTGAAAGATGCCTGACAAGGTCTCTCCCATCGAGGCCCTGCCCGCTGCTTCACGCGCGTTCGGAGAACTGCGGGCAGTCTCCGCTGAGCCCCGTTGGGCCATGGTCGTCGACCTGGAAAGATGTATAGGCTGTTGGTCATGCTGCGTCATCTGCAAATCTGAGAACAACGTGCCTTTGGGCATGTGGTGGAACCGTATCAACACGGTGGGGGCCGCCCTTGACACTCCGCGGGAGGAACACGGCGGCCTGGCCATGCACTGGATGCCACTGGCCTGCCAACACTGCGAGAACCCCGCCTGCACCAAAGTGTGCCCCGTCAAGGCGACCTATTCACGCGAAGACGGGCTGGTCGTCCAGGACGACGAGCGCTGCATCGGCTGCCGCTACTGTTTGGTGGCCTGCCCCTACGGTGTGCGCGTCTTCAACTGGGGCCGGCCCGAATACCCGGTACCTTTCCCCATGGGCATGGTGGAGCCCCGTCCGGTGGGGACCATGGAGAAATGCACTTTCTGCATCCACCGGCTCTCCGAGGGGCAGGTGCCTTCCTGCATCTGGTCCTGTCCGGCTCAAGCTCGGGTCTTTGGTGACCTCAACCATCCCGACAGTGAGGTCAACCGCCTGATCCGCGAACGCGCCGCCTTCCAGCTCTTGGAGGAGCGCGGTACCGACCCGCAAGTCTTCTATCTACCGCCACGCCGGAAGAGGGGGTGGGAAAGGTGAGGCAGAGTCACGCGCGTCTGATCTGGGTCAGCCTGATCTCCGCCGGTTTCTTGGCAGGTTTGGGCGCCTGGATCTACCAGCTCACCCAGGGACTGATCGTCAGCAACATGCGGAACCCGGTGATGTGGGGCCTCTACATCACCTTTTTCATGTTCTTCGTAGGTTTGTCAGCAGGAGGCCTTATAGTGGCGTCCGCCGGTCGGCTGTTCGGCGGACACCGGCTGAAACCCATCGTACGCCTAGCTGTGGTCGAAGCTACCGTGGCTGTAATGCTGGCAGCCCTGTTCCTAGTCCCTGATCTGGGACGCCCCGACCGCTTGTGGCATCTGTTCCGCTATCCCCATTGGACGTCGCCCCTGATGTGGGATATCGCCATCGTGATCATCTACCTGATCATCTCCCTGCTCTATGTCTGGGTGTACACGCGAGCCGATCACGCTCAGCTTGGCAGCCGCCTCGCTTTCGGTACCGGGACGAGTGAAGCCGACAGTCGTCGCGACGAGCGCATGAAAGCGGTGCTTGCCGGTGTCGGTCTGCCGGCCGCCGTGCTACTTCACTCCATCACCGCGTGGATCTTCGGCCTGCAGCTTTCGCGCGGCTTCTGGTATACGGCCATAATGGCCCCCTTGTTCATCTCTTCAGCGTTGGTCTCGGGTACCGGTCTCATGATCCTGTTGAGTTTGGTGGCCCGGAGAGTCAAGAAGATCACCTTCTCCGACGAGCTCTTGGGTTTTCTGGGTAAGCTCCTTGTCACCTTCATAGTGGTGGAGGCCTTCCTCGTCTTCAGCGACATGTTGACCGCCGCCTATCCGGGAGCAGAGTTCGAGGCCGGACCTATGGCCCGACTCTTGAGCGGGCGCTACGCGCCCTTCTTCTGGTTCGAGATAGGGGCAGGACTGTTGATCCCCTTCGTGATACTGGTGGGCGGCCGCCGCCGCTTCCGCCCGCCCTGGGCGGCCGCGGCGGCGGCCCTGGCCGTGGTCGGTATCTGGGTGCATCGCTTCAACCTCGTGCTGAACGGCCTTTCTTACGCCACCATCACCGAGCCGCCGGGTGTAGCCATCGGCACAGCCCCGGCCCCCGGAACGACCTCCTTCGCCCTCACTCAGTTCTACTACCCGAGCTGGGTGGAGTGGATCGTAGCCCTGGGCCTGTTGTGCCTGGGCGCCCTTCTTTTCACTGCGGCTGTGGTCAAGCTGCCCTTGAAAGAGAAAGCCAGCCAGCATGCTTAGAAGCGCTAAGAGAAAAGGAGGGCCCCGGCGAGGGCGCACCGGGGCCTTCGAGGGTCTTGAGTGGGGGACTCAAGAATCAGGGGGCAGGGTGATGTTACCCTGCCCCCTCTAAAGAACACATAAAGCTGCCGCGGGCCGTCCCACGCCCAGATCGATCAGCAGCAAGGGGCCGTCCTGTCCGGCTGCTCGCTCTGGGTCGCTCGGTCCGGGGAGCTCGTCCGGGACTCATCATCCCCAGTTC
>OGCI01000436.1_pt1 | contig 48988 bp, 38 predicted proteins | sample 1570021 | NCBI WGS metagenome assembly OGCI01 (sample SAMN06264664, study PRJEB24512) | hot springs metagenome | isolation source: Hot spring water | place: South Africa: Tshipise | collected 2015-06-21
CCTGACCACTGCCCAGATGCTGGTGCACGCTGTCGTCCAGGTATTGGCCAAGGGTTGCGTTCCCTTGTTCGTCAGCGACCAGCTGGCCCATTACGCCGTGGCGCTGCTGACCCACTTCGGCCAATGGGTCACGATCCCCCGCCGGGGGACTTGCGGCAAGCATCCCAAGCCCCGCTGGATGCCATTGCCCACGCTTCAGTATGCACAGGTGGTCAAGCGGCGGGTCAGCGGGCGCGTGGTAGCAGTGACGCATCGGGTCGTCTATGGAGTGGCAGCCCAGGTGCAAACGGCATTGGAAATGTGCGGTTGGCAGATCAACACGGCGTTCATTGAGCGGATCAACAATGCGTTTCGCAGTCACGTTGCTGCCCTGGGTCGTCGGGTCATCGCTCTGGCGAAGACGATGGACGGACTGAGGTCTCAGACGATACTGTTCCAGGGGTACTACAACTTCTGCCTGCCCCACGCGGCGCTTCGGTTGCCGCTGCCCGAGCCGCTCCCCACCCGGGGCAATGGGTCGCCCAAGAAGTGGCAACAGCGCACACCGGCGATGGCCGCCGGCATCACCGACCATATCTGGACGCTGCAAGAGTTACTCCTGTTTCGGGTGCCACCGTGGCAGCAGGAGGTGACTGTTTAGAGAGCAGGTGCGAAAGGGCCAGCCCCAGATGAACGGCTGCCTGAAGGCAGGTAAACGACCCGAACTGCCCATCCGCCTGCCGGAGGGACCAGTGTACGAGCTCAGAAACCCGCTGTAGGGAGTACTTTTTTGGCCTGTCAGGGAAGGTCCAACTATCTTCCAGCCCTACCAGCCTGCTGCAAGACCAGATGCATTTATCCGCAATGTCAAGGTACAATACCTCATGTCAATGGGTGCCCAGAATTTTAATCTCATAGAAAGAACAGTTCGTCTCAGCCAGCCGCGGCAGATGCTGATCCGGCAGGTGTGCATCCACTCGCAAAGGTGGTAAAATAGCACCTGTAGCACACCGACTCCCATGCAGGTGACGCTGATCTCTGCGCCGGCCGGCTATGGCAAGACCACGCTGCCGGCGCAGTGGGTGGCCGAGACGCGCCTGCCCGTGGCCTGGCTCTCGCTCGACCCCGGCGACGACGACCTGTTCGGGTTCCTGGCCGCGCTGCTGCGCGCGCTGCAACGCCTGGACCCCGCCTTCGGCGTCACAACCCGTGCCCTGAGCGCGGCCGTCCGCTCGACGCCGGGCCTGGAGGCGCGGGTCTGGCCCCTGGTCGGCGCGCTGGTCGACGATGTCGTGGAGGCCCTGCCCGCGGCGTTCGTCCTGGTGTTGGACGACCTGCACCTGCTCGCCGCGCCGACCGTCTATCTGGCGCTGGACTACCTGCTGGAACGCCTGCCACCGGCCATGCACGTGATCATCGCCCGCCGCCACGATCCGCCGCTGGCGCTGGCGCGGCTGCACGCGCACGGACAACTGGCCGAGCTGCGCCTGCCGGCCCTGCGCTTCACGCCGGCCGAGGCCGCCGCGTTTCTGGCCAACCAGAGCCTGACCCTGGACGAAGGCGAGCTCCAGATACTGCGCGCCCTGACCGAAGGCTGGCCGACGCGCCTGCATCTGGCCGCGCTGTCCCTGAGCCAGCCGCCCCATGCCGTCGGCCATCAAGCTTTCCTGGCGCGCCTGGCCGAGAGCGAGCGCCACGTCTTTGATTTCCTGGCCATCGTGGTGCATCTGAACGCCGCGCAGCCGTTCAGCGGCACGCTCTACTGGGCGATCCACGACGTGGCCGGCCGGCTGCTCGACGTGAATCACACGCCGCTCAATCTGGCGGCCGGCGCGTACCAGATCGAGGTCGCCAGCGACACGGAAGGCTGGAAGCCCGGCCCCAAGCAGATCGTGGCCTTCCTGGCGGCCGATGCGGGCAACGGCGAGGAGACCGCGGTGGCGGCCGGCCACGCGCTCTTCACCGTGGCGGGGCGCAGCCTGGCGCTGGCGACGGACAAGACCGCCTACGGCGCGGCCGATGCCGCGGCCGTCCTGACCGCCGTCGTGCGCGATCAGACCGGCGCGACCGTGGCCGGCCAGGCCGCCAACCTGACGGCGCGGCTGGACGGCGCGCCTCTGACGCTCGCCTGGCAGGGCAACGGCGTCTACACCGCCGGCCTGAACCTGGGCCAGCCTGACGGTAGGCCAGCACTTCATTTCGGTGACGCTGGCCGGCCGCGCCGAGGAACGCGGCTTCATCGTGGACCGCCAGCCGCCCACCCCCACCGTGACCGGCCCGGCCATCGTCTACACGCCAACCTTCACCGTGACGCTGGTGGGCGGCGACGACCTGAGCGGCGTGGACCGCTACGCCATCCGGTATCGCGTGGGCGCGGGCGGCGCGTGGACCGACTGGCTTACGCGCACGGTCGGCAGCCCGGACGGCCTGGCGCCGGCCTTCGGCCCGACCGCGCCGGTTGCCCTCCGGCCTGGCCAGACGGTTTACTTCCGCACGCGGGCGGTGGACCTGGACGGCAACTGGGAGGCCGAGCACACTGTGCCTGATCTGGCGGTGAAGTATGAGGCAGAGCAAAAGCTGTATCTGCCACTGATCATGAAAGCGAGATAGCCGTGCACCCCCTGAGGCTCTGTCAATCTCAGTGGGCGCACGATTCAGGCCATGCCGGCGATATCTAGAGGAAAAGGATGCTGATCTCGAGCATCAGCAACAGGCCGAGGAGCCTGCCCACGGTCCAGCCGCGCAACCAGCGTCGCGGGTTGTGGATGGCGATGGTTCCGGTCGGTTGTAGGGGAATGGCGCGCGAGGCAACACGGCCGGCCAGGCCAGCAGTCCGGCGGCACAGGGGATGTCCTGGCAGGGCAGCGGCGTCTACCCCGCAGCGCCGGATCCCACCGGCGTCATCGTCGGCCCGCATGCCATCTCGGCCGCGGCCGGCGGGCGCGTGGCAGCAGCAACCCTGCCGTGCCTTGCCCTGAACCTCCGCCTGGGTCTCACTGCGCCCACCAGTAGCCCTGGATATCGAGGTTGGTGAGCCCCAGGTCCTTCGCCCGTTGGACCACCTTGCGATATTCCTCGCCGGTGATCCGTCGGGAGATCTCCGGATAGTCGAACGCCTTGTGCATCGGCGTGTACTGCGCCATGATGTTAACGTAGGTGTCTTTCGGCAGCTTTTCCGCGATCCAGGCCATCACCTGCTCCGAGCCGGCACGTCGTTGGGCATCACCAGGTGGCGGATCATCAGCCCGCGTTCCATGATCCCCTTGCGGTTGGGTTTCGCCACCCCTACCTGCCGGTGCATCTCCAGGATCGCCGCACCGGTCACCTCGGGATAGTTCTCGGCCCCCGCCGAATACTTCGCCGCCATGGCCCCGTCCCAATACTTGAAATCGGGGAGGTAGATGTCCACCACCCCGTCCAGGAACGCCAGGATCTCCAGCCGCTCCCAGCCGCTGGTGTTGTAGACGACCGGGATGCGCAGCCCCTTGCCGGCCGCCACGTCCAGCGCCTTGAGGATGTGGGGCGAGTAGTGCGTCGGGGTCACCACGTTGATGTTGTGGCACCCCTCGGCCTGCAGCCACAACATGATGGCGGCAAAGTCATCAACCGTCGCTTCGGAGCCCCGGCCGAGGTGGCTGATGGTCCAGTTCTGGCAAAAGACACAGCGCAGGTTGCAGTGCGTCAGGAAGATCGTCCCCGAACCGCCCTCGCCCACCAGCGGCCTCTCCTCGCCGAAGTGGGCATGGGCCCCTGAGATCATCAAGATGGCGCCGGGCGTGCGGCAGAAGCCGCTCATGCCGTCGAGGCGGTTCACCCCGCACTGCCTGGGGCAAAGCCGGCAGCGCTCCATCACGGCCCACAGCGCCTCTGCCCGCCGCGCCAGCTCGCCCGACCGGTGGAGCGCCACATAGGCCGGCTCGAACGCGCCATCGGCCCGGTCGGGCGTCGCATCCTGGGCCGCGGCCTGATCTCGCGTGGGCACAGCAGAAGGTGTCGGCGAGGGCGCAAGGGGCGAGGGCGTCGCCGGCGGCTGCAGTCGCGCACACCCCGCCAGAAGCGCTGACAGCCCGACCTGAAACGAAAGCCTGGCGGCCTGCTCCAGAAAACAACGTCGCGTCAGTTTTTCAGGGCAACAGTTCATCACTCCCTCCTGCCGGTCAGCATTTGGGGCTGGGTGATTAGAATTATAACGAAGCTGGCCAGCTTAAGCAACCCCAGCGCCGCGCAGGTCTCGACCAGGCCCAGAACGGGGAGCAGGACGATCGCGCCCACGATGCCACCCAACCAGCCGCCCAACAGGTCAGAGGCGTACAGCAGCCCTGCGGTCCCGCTCAGGCCACCGCCCTGCCCCAGATACAACTGGTTGGCCACGGGAAACTGCGACCCGACCAGCAGCCCGGCCGCGCCCGAAATAGCCAGGAACAGGGGAATGGCAAGCGGAGCCCAGGCGTTAACGGCCAGCAGGGCCAGGGGGAGGCCCAGGGAAAAGCCCACCAGGGCCAGCTCGATCCCCAGAAAGAACTTCAGGCCATCCCTCAGCCGCGGCAACAGCGCCGTGGTCAGGGTCGCGCCGCCGGCTGCGCCGACCATGAAAGCCGCCACCAGGGCCCCGATCCAGGAGAACGCGTAACCGTAAACGACCTGAAACGCGAAGATCACCACCAGGTCGTAAATCATGCCGGCAAAGCCCGTGGCGGCAATCGCGAAGGGAATGCCCGCAGCCAGGCCGCGCCGTTTCGCGCGCAGGAGCAAGAAAAGCAGCGGCAGGAGCGCCAGCGCCAACGCGATGGCCCCCAGGCTGACCCGCTCGATGCCCTGGAAGAGCCGGCCGAACCCGGGCGCGAACAGGGCGTTCCAGTGGGACAGGCTGTAGAAGAGCCCCACCGGCCGGAAATCGCGGTTGATCTTCCGGCTGCCGCCGGCGATGAAACGGCCAAACCACTCCTGCCAGCCGGGGTGCAGCTTGTTCTCGATGTGCCAGGGCACCGGCGCGCCGGCGGTGATCTCCCGCTGGTACAGCCTGCCGACGATTTGGGCCCTGTCCAGCGCCAGCGCCTCCGCGGATTCGGACGCCAGGAAGATGTTCCCGTCGCTGCCGGGGATCACCCGCGCCTGGGGAAAGACGCTGCGCAGGGTGTGGAAGATGCAGCTGTTGAGGTCCCGCAATCCCTCGTCCTGCAGGCTGAGGGAGCCGGGCGCGGCCAACACCAGGATGCCCCCGGCGTTCAGCCTGTCCCTGGCCAGGGCAAAGAACTCGGCCGTGAAGAAGCGGTTGGCCTGCAGGCTCGACGGCTCCGCGATCCCCACGAAGATCACGTCGTACCGCTCCGGCGTCTCCTTCAGCAGCAGCCGGCCGTCAACGTGGGCCACCTGCACCCGTTCGTTGTCCAGCTCCCATGCTGTCAGCGGCGTGGGGAACTGGCGCAGGAGCGAGAGGAGCAGCGGGTCGAGTTCCGCGTAGGTCACAGCTGCCACCGACGGGTGCTTGAGCACCTCGTTGATGACCCCACCCGCGCCGCCGCTCAAGATCAGCACCCTGCCTGGCGCCGGGTGGGCCAGCAGCGGCAGGTGGACGAACTCCTCGACGGCCACCAGGTCGGGCACGGGCGTGATGATGTTGGCCACCCCGTCCTCGAAGAAGATGTACTGGCCCTCGTTTTCCACCACGCAGATGTTGCCGTACGGCGAGTTCTGATAGTCCACCACGTTGAGGCTGCGCCACTGCGCCCGGACCGAGGCGCGGTGCAGCGCGTCCGCCTGGCCCCCCAGCACCAGGGAGCCGGAGAGGACGAGGAGCAGGCCGAGGCTCAGCAGCATGGCTTTTCGGGGCCACCCGCCTCCCCGGCCCGGCGCCAACAAGATCAACCCTGTGGCGAAGTTGGCGGCAGCCAGGCCGATGGCCGCCTCGAAGGTGTTCAAGCGGGGGATGAGCCAGTAGGTGCAGGCGATCCCGCCCAGGATCGTGCCCACCGTCTCGTAGACATAGACCCGACCGGCCGCGGTCTTCTCCTGCCCCGAACAGGCGGCATAGATCCGGCAGCTAAGGGTGAACAGGGCACCGTGGAGGACGCTCACCGGCAGCAGGATCAGGAAAGAGACGTAGAAGATCGACAGAAGCCCCAGGCTTTCCCCCACGGAGACGCCCAGGAGGCCCTTCAGCGTCCGGGTCAGGAAGACCGCCGCGCTCAGGAACAGGGAGAAGAGCACCGTGACCAGTGCGAACGCCTCCCGCTCATGCCTGGCCCCCTCGATCAGCCGGCCGGCCAGGAAGCTGCCGGCTGCCTCGAGGAGCAGCCAGTTGGCCAGGATCACGCCGATGGTCAGTTCGTTGCCTGAGAAGACAATCAGCAGCTCGCGCAGCAAGAGGATTTCAGCCACCAGCCCGCTGAAACCCATCACCGCTGCAGCGAGAGAGACGCGTCTTTGCATCGGCCTGCATCCACAAGGCGCGAAGCGCGCATCCCGGGGCCGTCGGCCCTCACACGCGGCCGACAGCAGGCCACGGTTCACGGCCCGGGCATGTCCGCTCATCCGCACGGGCCGTTGGCCCGGCGAACAGACCCCGGAAAAAGTGTAGCACAACTCCGGAGCAGGAGCAAGCACTCCTCCTGCCGGCCGGCCATGAGGTGCGTTTCTGTTGAAGCCCTGCAGCAGGCTGCCGGGGCGCCAATCCGCAGGTCAGCCCGGCCAACAACCGCTCGGCTGTCGCGTGTCGGACGCAGGGTCCGGATATGGCCCCGGGGCTCAGGCCCGTGCCAGCTGCCTGATGCGGGCCAGGAGCTGCGGCAACGCGGCGGCCACGGCCGGCGAGAGGGCCTCGCCGTAGTCGAAGGAGCCGCCGCTGACGGTCAAGAGGACGGCTGCGGGGGCCCGGCCGTAGAGGATTTGGGCCGCGGCCAGCAGGCCCCGGGGGTCGAGGTGGTGCGAGAGGCTGCCGATGTCCAGGGCGGCCGGCGCCAGATTTCGCTCGTGGAGCGTGCCCGGCTCCCCCTCGGCGCAGGCGTCCATCAGGATGAGCCGTTCCACCGCCGCGACCAGCGGCGCCAGCTCGATGGTGAGCTGGTGACAGGCGATCACTGCGATCCCCTCAGGCGGGGACGGGGAGGCGTCCACCTCCTCATCCCTGGTCGCGAGCCGTTCCGCCGCCCGTACGCCAACCCCATCGTCGCACCGCAGCGGATTGCCGTAGCCGATGATGAGTGTGTTCGGCATGGATTGCTCTGTGGGGGCGGGAAACCCCGCCCCCGCTGACGGGACAGGCAAGGCCCTGCCCCACGACTAGCCGCGGCGCACGGCGTCCAGCACCGCGCCGTCCGGGCCGACCAGCCGCACCTCCAGCGGCATGTCGCCGAACGCGTGGGTGGAGCAGCTCAGGCACGGGTCGTAGGCCCGGATCACCGCCTCGACGCGGTTGAGCATCCCTTCGGTCAGCCGATCGGAGCGCACGTAACGCCGGGCCACCTGCAGGACGCTGCGGTTCATCGCCAGGTTGTTGTGGCCTGTGGCGATGATCATGTTCACGCGGCGGATCAGGCCGTTCTCGTCCACCTGGTAGTGGTGGAACAACGTGCCCCGCGGGGCCTCGCTGATGCCGATCCCCTCCAGCGCGTTGACGCCGGCCGTGGCGCGCACGTGTTTGTCGAGGATGTGCGGGTCGTTGACGATCTGCAGGATGCGCTCCAGCGCGTACAGGATCTCGATCAGCCGGGCGTAGTGGTAGTAGAAGGAGCTGAGCACCGCGCGGCGGTCCACCGCCCGGAACTCGGCCCATTCCTGATCGGCCTTCGGCGTGCCGCAGCGGTCAATGATGTTCAGCCGCGCCAGCGGGCCGACGCGATAGATGCCGTCGGGGTAGCCGAGCGGCTTGTAGTACGGCGACTTCAGGTACGAGAACGGCTCGACCGCCTCGCCGATGTAGTCCATGTAGCGGGTCGGGTCCAGAGCGTCGGCGATCACCCGGCCGTTGGCGTCGGTGAAGCGCAGCCGGCCGTGGTAGTGCTCGAGCTCGCCGTCCGGCGTCACCAGGCCCATGAAGAGGGTGGGGAAGTTGCCGAAGTTGCGCGCCTCTTCTTGATACTTTTCTAGGTTGTTCTTGAACCAATCCAGCGTGCGCTGGGCGATGGTGAACGCCTCCAGCAGGCCGGCTGCGATGCGATCGCGCACGGCCGGCTGCAGGGGTGCGCTCACGCCGCCGGGCACCACCCAGGTGGGATGCACGCGCTTGTCGCCCAGCCACTCGATGATGGACTGGCCGAACTGGCGCAGCCGGATGCCATCGCGCGCCAGTTGCGGGTACTTCTGCATCAGGCCGAAGATGTTGCGCTGCGCGGGGTCGGCGTCCATGCCCAGCAGCAGGTCGGGCGAAGACAGGTGGAAGAAGCTGAGCGCGTGCGACTGGACGATCTGCGCCAGGTTCATCAGACGGCGCAGCTTGACGGCCGTGTCCGGGATGCGCACGGCCATGATCTGGTCGCACGCCTTGGCCGAGGCCATCAGGTGGCTCACCGGGCAGATGCCACATGAGCGCGCTGTGATGGCGGGCATCTCGTAGAACGGCCGGCCCTCGGTCAACTTCTCGAAGCCGCGAAAATCGGTCACCTGGAAATGCGCGTCGGCCACCTGGCCGGCTTCATCCAGGAAGAGTGTCACTTTGCCGTGGCCCTCGATGCGGGTCACGGGATCAATGACGATGGTACGTGTGTCCATGATGTCCCTTCAACGATCCTGTCAATCCTGTTTCTCCAACAGAGCGGGCACGGCCAGGGACCGCCCCGAGTCGAGTGTGTCCATGCGGTTCCTCTAGCGGCCGAAGCGCGTCAGCGCGCCGGGATCGGGCATGTTGCCGGCCAGCAGCTCGGTGATGACGTAGTAGATCGCGTCGGCCGGCGGCGGGCAGCCGGGGAGGAACAGGTCCACGTGCACGAATTCGTGCACCGGCCGGGCGCGGTTGAGCAGCCGCGGCACCCCATCTTCCCCGAACGTCGGCGCGCCCGGGTTCAGCGTCGCGTTTTCGACGTAGGCCCGGTGCAGCACATCTTTGGGCGCGAACTCGTTGCGCATCGAAGGCACGTTGGCGGTCACCGCGCAGTCGCCGAACGAGACCAGCAGCTTCGTGCGGCTGCGGATCTTGCGTACCTTATGCAGGTCCTCTTCGGTGTTGATGGCGCCCTCGATCAGCGTCACGTCCACGTCTTCCGGAAACTCCTTGATGTCCATCAACGGGCTGTAGACCACGTCCATTTTGTTTGCCAGTTCGACCAGGCGCTCATCCATGTCCAGAAACGACATATGACAGCCGGAGCAGCCCTCCAGCCAGATGGTAGCAACGCGCGGCTTCATGCCCAGTCCTCCTCGCGCATGATGGTGAGGTACGGCAGGAACTGCCGTTTCTTCGTCATCTCGGCAGTAGCGCGGCCCTTCTCGGCCAGCGCGCCGGTGGGGCAGACGTTGACGCATTTGCCGCAGCCCGTGCACGATTCGGACGTGCCCCACGGCTGATCCAGATCAATGATGACGCGCGACTCGGTGCCGCGGCCGCGCACGTCCCAGGTGTGCGCGCCCTCGATCTCGTCGCACACACGCACGCAGCGCGTGCAGAGGATGCAGCGGTCGTGATCGAGGATGAAGCGTTCGTGCGACGCGTCGAACGGCAGCTTCGGGTGGAGATAAGGCATGCGCACATGCGTGACGCCCAGCTTCTGCGCCACGCGCTGGAGCTCACAGTGGCCGTTGGAGACGCACACCGCGCAGACGTGATTGCGTTCGGCGAACATCATCTCGACGATCATCTGGCGGTATTTGCGCAGCCGCTCGTTGTTGGTGGTGACAACCATGCCTTCGGCCACCTCGGTCGTGCAGGCGGGCAGCAGACGGCGTTGGCCCTGGACCTCGACCAGGCAGAGACGGCACGCGCCGATGTTGGAAAGGCCCTCGACGTGGCACATGTAGGGGATGTAGATGCCGGCCTCGCGCGCAACTTGCATGATCGTCTGGCCCTGCTGGGCGCTGACGTCTTTGCCGTCAATGACCAGCGTCACGATCTTCACGTTTTGATTCGCCATCATGCCACCTCTTTCTCAGGGTCGGCGACCATCTCGCATTTGCCCGCCGGACAGGTGCGCCCTGCGATGTGCGCGAGGTACTCGTCCCGGAAGTAGCGCAACGTGGAGGAGACGGGATTGGGCGCAGACTGGCCGAGGCCGCACAGGCTGGTGTTGCGCACCATGTCGCACAGGTCTTCGAGCAGCTGCAGGTCTTCGGCCGTGGCCAGCCCTTTGGTGATGCGGGTCAGCAGGCCGTACATCTGCGCAGTGCCCACCCGACAGGGCACGCACTTGCCGCACGATTCGGTCATGCAGAATTCCATGAAGTAGCGGGCGACGTCCACCATGCAGGCGGTGTCGGCCATGACGATCATGCCGCCGGAGCCCATGATCGAGCCGAGTTTGGTCAGCGACTCGTAGTCCACCGGCATGTCCAGGTACTGTTCGGGGACGCAGCCGCCGGAAGGCCCGCCGGTCTGTACGGCCTTGAAGCGGCCGCCGTTGGGGATGCCGCCGCCGATGTCGAAGACCACATCGCGCAGCGTGAGGCCCATGGGCACTTCGACCAGGCCGGTGTTCTGGACATCGCCGGCCAGCGCGAAGACCTTGGTGCCCTTGCTCTTCTCGGTGCCGATGGCCGCGAACCAGGCGCCGCCTTTGCGGATAATCGGCGCGATGTTGGCGAAGGTCTCGACGTTGTTGATCAGGGTCGGCTTGCCGTAGAGGCCCGATTCGGCCGGGTAGGGCGGCCGGGGCCGCGGCTGGCCGCGCTTGCCCTCGATGGAGGCCATCAGCGCGGTCTCTTCGCCGCAGACGAACGCGCCCGCGCCCAGGCGGACCGCAATGCTGAAGTCGAAGGTGGTGCCGCCGATCTCGTTGCCGAGCAGGCCGGCGCGTTCGGCCTGGCGGATGGCCGCGCGCAGGCGCTGAATGGCCAGCGGGTATTCCGCGCGCACGTAGATGAAGCCCCGGTTGGCGCCCACCGCATAGCCGGCGATCGCCATCCCCTCGATCACCCGGTGCGGGTCGCTTTCCAGCACGCTGCGATCCATGAACGCGCCCGGATCGCCCTCGTCGGCGTTGCAGATGACGTATTTCTGGCCGCCGCCATCGGCCTTCGCCACCGTGCTCCATTTCAGGCCAGTGGGATAGCCCGCGCCGCCCCGACCGCGCAGGCCGCTCTCGGTCACTTCACGGATCACCTCGGCCGGCGTCATCTCGTGCAGCGCGTACAGCAGCGCCTGGTAGCCGTCCGCGGCGATGTAGTCCTCGATGCGTTCGGGGTCAATGCGGCCGGAGTTTTCCAGCACGATCTTCTGCTGCCGGGCGAAGAAGGGCATCTCAGCGGAAAGGTACAACCGTTCGGCCGGCCGGTCGCCCAGGCGATCTATGATTCCGCCGGCGTCTTCAGGCGTGACGTTGCGGCAGTAAGCGTCGTCCACCGCGATCAGCGGGCCGACGCTGCACAAACCCAAACAGCCAACGCCCTTGACCTGACAGGTGTGTTTCAGGCCGCGCGCTTCGACTTCTGCCTGAAGCGCGGCCTTGACTTTGTCGCTGCCGGCCGAGAGGCAGCCCGCAGCCACGCACACGCGGATGGTGTGCCGGAAGGCAGCTTGCTTCTCTCGCTCTTCAGCAGCACGTTGGAGCAACTCTTCAAGCGTCATGGTGCCACCCACTTCTCAAGGCGCTCAAGGACGGCGCCAGCCTCTTGCTTGCCGGCCACTTCGCCGTCATAGACGACGGCCGCGGCCAGGCCGCACGCACCCAGGCAGCGGGCGGTCAGCACCGACACCTGGCCGTCGGCCGTGGTCTCGCCGGGCTTCACGCCGTAAGCTTGCTGAATCGAATCCAAAATCTGGTTGGCGCCTTTGATGTAACACGCCGTGCCCGTGCAGATCACGCACGTGTGCTTGCCTGCCGGCTTGAGGCGGAAGAAATGATAAAAGGTCGCCACGCCGTAGGCGCGGCTCAACGGCACGCGCAGCGCGACTGCAACATAACGCAGTGCATCGTCGTCCAGATAACCGAACGACTCCTGCACCGTGTGAAGCGTCTCGATGAGCGCATCGTGGCGGTTGCCGTTGCGCCGCATCGTCGCCTGCACCACCTTCCACCGCTTGTCGTCCGATGGCGGGGTCGGCTTCGCGAAATCCAGTGGCATGCAGTATGTTCCTCCAGGTTTTCTACGGGTTTGCGCGGGGTTTCAACGCGCCAGAAGATCATCGGGCCTTGTTCAGCCGGTCGCTGATCTTCTAGCGTGAATTCTTGCACAAAATCGGGGCAAGGTGAATGACGTAGATCATGCGCGGCCGCAACCGGCAGGTGAACTGCGCCTCCCCGCGCGGAACCGGCCTGCGCCGGCCGATCGGTCGGCGCAGGCAGCCGGCTCGACTGTGCCGGGGCTTCCAGGCGGACGGGCCGGCCGGGAAACGCAGCGGTCGCGTCGCGCTCCAGAGCAACAACGCGGCGACGACCCCGGGGGCGGTCCAGGCCGACAGCGAGACGGCGGGGATGGATGCTTACCGCCTCAGATGTCAACGCCCAGCCATCGGCGGATCAGATAACCGATCACGAAACTGAAAGCAGCCACACCCAGGCTCACCCCGGCCATTTCGAGAAAACGGCGGCGGAAGCTTTCGCCCCAGGCCACCGCTACGTAGTAGTTGAAGACCGCGATGATGGCGACCGCCGTCGCCAGGGCGATGGCCAGGCACACGAGGTAATTGTCCAGGAGCAGATAGGGCAGGATCAGGAACGCCACCGTCAGGATGTAGGTGAGGCCCGTGTAGACCGCCGCGCGCAACGGGTTCTTTTCGGTTTGTTCCGAGCGCGTGGACAGATACTCCGAGGCCCCCATGGACACCGAGGCGGAGATCCCGGTGATCAGCCCTGACAGGGCGATCAGCTGCGTGTTTTGGAAGGCCAGCGTCAAGCCGGCCAGCGCGCCCGTCAGTTCCACCAATGCATCGTTCAGGCCCAGGACTACCGATCCGACGTAGCGCAACCGCTCCTCGTCCAGCATGCCCAGCAGTTGCTCCTCGTGTTCTTCCTCCTCGGCCCGAATGGCGGCTGCCTCCGACAGGGAACGGGCGATCTCGGCATAGCTCAGCTGCGCGCGCTCCTCGCCTTGTTCCAGCAGCTTGATGGCGAAGGTGAAGCCCAGCACGCGGGCGACCAGGGCGAAGAGCCAGACCCTAAGCCGGTTCGGCGCGATATCGCGCCGCGTGTAGCGCTTCCAGGTCTGATAGTGGCCTAGCTCAGCGGTGGCCATCTGTTCGATCACGCGGCGGTTCTGGCCGACGGGCATCATTCCGGCAATGCGTTTGTACGTGTGGTGGCCGGTGATCTCGTGCTCCTGAACGGCCACCAGGCGTTTCAACAGATCAGGGCTGAGTTCCATGGACATTCCCTCCTGTGCGTCCTGAGCATTCTCTATCGTGAGCGCACCGGGCCGCCTGAGCAGCGCGGTCGCGGTGAACGAACCAGGGAGATATCAAGTTGCCTTCACTGCCTGTCGGCGGGTGGCGCGTTTCAGCGCGTCTCGGTCACCTTGTGCAGCCCGCGCGGCCGATCCACGTCCAGATCGCGCACGTGGGCCAGCGACATGGCGAAGAGCTGTCCCGGCACGATGCTGATGAGGGGCGAGACCCATTCCGGCACGCTGACGGGCAGACGAAAAGGGGTGCGAGCCAGCGTGAGCGTCTCATCGTCGTCGCTGATGGCGATCACTTCGGCCCCGCGCGCCCGTAGCGAGCCGATGAAGGCGCGCATTTCGGGCAACATGTGGCCGGAAGGCGCAATCACGAGCGTTGGGAAGGCCTGTTCGATCAGCGCAATCGGGCCGTGCATGAAGTCGGCGCTGCTGTACGGCTCGGCGACGATGTAGTTCAGCTCTTTGATCTTCAGCGCGGTCTCGAACGCGGTGGCATAATTATAGCCGCGGCCGATCACCACGCAGACGCGCATGTAGCGGTAGCGTTCGGCCAGGCGCAAGACCTTGGGCGCCAGGCCCAGGGTCTGCGCCACCTGGTCGGGGATGGCGTGCAGGGTGCGACGCATCTCGTGGTCGTCGGCCAGCGCGGCGCTCAGCAGGGCGATGGCAGCCAGCTCCGCGCTGTAGGTCTTGGTGGCGGCTACGGCCTGTTCGATCCCGGCGTGCAGGGCGATGACATGGTCGGCGGCCTGGCCCAGATCGGAATCGGGGAAATTGGTGATCGCGGCGGTCAGCGCGCCCTGGCGCCGCGCTTCGGCGACGACCGACACGATATCCGGGCTCCGGCCACTCTGGCTGATGCCGATCACCAGGGCGCTATCATAGCGCGGGGGCCGGCCGTAGATCGTGTGCAGGCTCGGCGTCGCCAGCCCCACCGGCAGGCCGTTCACCGCGCCGAGCAGATATTGGGCATAGCGGCCGGCGTTGTCGCTGGTGCCGCGGCCCGCGATGACGCAGTGGGTGATATGCCGGTCGCGGATCGCTTCTGCCAGCCGCGCGATGGCCGCAGCCTCTTCGCGCAAAAGTGTGGCCAGGACGGCCGGCTGTTCATGGATCTCCTGGTAGATGTGGGTTTGTTCGAGCATGATTGTCCTCTGAACGTGTCATGTGTCGCGCGATCCGGCGCGTAACCTGCCGGATTGGGGTGGCCGGCTGACCGGCTGCCCGATCCGGCAGCGCCATCCGCCGGCTGTATCACAGATCGGTGGCCGACCAGGCGACCGCGCCTCTGGCGATCGTGGTGATGGGATGGAGGTCGGCGCTCAGGAGCACCAGGTCGGCGATCATCCCCGGCCGGATGCGGCCTCGCTCATGGCCGATGCCCAGCAGATCGGCCGGCGTGGTCGTGACGGTGGCCAGCGCGTCGGCCGCACGGCAGCCGGTGAACGCGATCAGGTTGCGCACGGCCTGATCTGGCGAAAGGATGCTGCCGGCGAGCGTGCTGTCGGCCAGGCGGGCATCTCGCTGCGAGACGATCACTTCGAGATCGTTAAGCCGGTAGCGACCCGGCGCCATGCCCAGGGCAGCCATGGCATCGCTCACCAGGCTGACGCCGGCCGGGCCTTTGACGGCCCAAACGACGGCGATCAGCCCGGGATGGACGTGAATGCCATCGGCGATCAGGCCGACGACCTGCCCCGATGTGGCGAGCAACGCGCCGGCGAGGCCCGGCTCGCGATGGCCCAGTGTCGGCATGGCATTGAACAGATGGGTACCGTAGCGTGTGCCGGCGGCGAAGCCGGCCTGTGCCTGGGCATAGGTGGCCGTCGAGTGTCCGGCGCTCACCACCACCCCCTGGCCGACCAGATGTCGGATCGCTTCCAGGCTGCCCGGCAGTTCCGGCGCCAGGGTGACGAGGCGGACACTGGTGGCAGGCGACCAGTCGGCGATCAGGCTCATATCGGGCGGTCGCAAATAGGCCGGGTTATGGGCGCCTTTTTTGTAGGGATTGAGGAAGGGGCCTTCCACGTGCAGGCCCAAAGCCGCGGCCCCTCGGAATCCTGCCGGCGCGCCGGCTGCCAGGACACGCCGCGCCTGGGCGATCCGCGCCGACGGCGAGGTGATGACGGTGGGCAGGAAGGCGGTGACGCCGTAGCGCGGCAACTGTGCGGCGACGCGCCAGATGGAATCCGGATCGGCGGTGAAGTCGTCCCCGAACGCGCCGTTGATCTGAAGATCAATGAACCCAGGCGCCAGCAGCAGACCGCGCGCCTCGAGGAGCTCGGCGCCGGGCATCGGCGGCGCGTCGGCTGCCCGGCCGACCCAGGCGATCCGGTCCGCCTCGATGCACACTGCGCCGTTCTCGATCGTCTGTTCCGGCGTCAGAATCGTGGCGCCGCGGATGATGAAGGTCATGGAGAGCAGTTCCTTGTGTCAGTCATCGTGTGCGCGCTCGCGACCGTTTTCCGTTCAGGATGCCGGCCTGTCTGAAGTGATCGCGCCTGGCCAGCCATGGCACTGCTTGAACTTTTTGCCGCTGCCGCAGGGGCACGGATCGTTGCGGCCGGCCCGGGCAAAGGCTGTTCGCATCTGAGCTTCCTCGGCCGCCAGGATCTGCATGATCTCGGCCGGGGGGCGCCGGCGGCGCAGCAGATCGGCCATGATGCGCATCGGCCGATCCACATGGGTGAAGAAGGCCTTGTAGCCCGCGCAGAGATAGTTCAGCCCCGGTTCGCCGTCCGGCGTCAGGATGAAGCGATTGCGCGGACATTCGCCGTGACAGGCGAAGCGCACCGGACACTCCAGGCAATAGCGCGGCAGGGCAGCGCGTTTGTCGGCGCCGAATGCGCGCTGCTTGGGCGACGCCACCAGCTCGATCAGCGGCGTGTCGAGGATGTTGCCCAGAAAGTAATCCGGCTCGACATAATGATCGCAGGCATACAGGTCGCCGTTGTGTTCCAGCGCCAGCGCGTTCCCGCACGTCTCGGCAAAGATGCACAGGGCCGGCGCCGCGCCGACCCATGACGCCAGCGCCGCGTCGAACATCTGCACGAAGATCGTGCCCACGTCTCGGCGCACCCACTCGTCGAAGATGGCGATCAGGAAGCGGCCCCACTGCTCGGCTGTGACCGAGCGCTCGGTCACCAGGCTGCCGGCCTGCCGATACAGCGGCCGACTGCCGTGACGGCGATCGCCCCACCCTTCGTTGGCGATGGAGAGTGTCTCGGCCGTGGCCCGCTCGACAATGGGAATGAACTGGATGAATTGCGCGCCGACCTCATCCCGGAAGAAGCGATAGACTTCCAGCGGATAGGGCGCGTTGGCAGCGTGGACGGTGCAGAGAATGTTGAACTCCACCTGCCGGGCCTGCATCAGACGGGCCGCAGCCATCACCCTGGCGAAAGTGGGTGCGCCGCCTTTGTCCACCCGATAGGCATCGTGCATGGCGCGCGGTCCGTCGAGCGAGAGGCCGATCAGAAAGTTGTGCTCGCGGAAGAAATCGCACCACGCCTCATCGAGCAGCGTGCCGTTGGTCTGGAGCGCGTATTCGATGCGGGCATTGGGGGGCGCATATTTCTGCGCCAGGCTGACCGCGCGGCGGACGAAATCCAGGCCCATCAGGGTCGGCTCGCCGCCCTGGAAGGCCAGCGACACCTCTGGCCCGCTCTGGCCCGCGATCATCTGCCGGATGTAGGCTTCGAGCGTCTCATCGGACATCCGGAAGCAGCTATGGGGATAGAGGGCCTCTTTGGACAGGAAGAAGCAATATTTGCAATCCAGATTGCACAGCGCGCCGGTCGGCTTGGCCAGCACGTGGAAATAGGGCGGCGCGTTGGCTGGCCGGCCGACCGATTGCGACGCCGTCTCGTGTCTCTCTGCGTCCATCTGCTCACCCGGCTCGCCGCAGTGCCTTGTACGCATTGATCAGGCCGTTCGTCGAAGCATCGTGCGTGACGACCGGTGCATCGTCGGCCAGCTCGGGCAGGATGGCGTTGGCGAGCTGTTTGCCCAGCTCGACGCCCATCTGGTCGAACGAGTTGAGCCGCCAGATGACCCCCTGCGTGAAGATCTTGTGCTCGTAGAGCGCGATCAGGCGGCCCAGGGTGCGGGGAGTCAGTTTGCGGAACAGGAAGGAATTGGTCGGCCGGTTGCCCTCGAACGTTTTGGCCGCCACGAGCAGCTCCAGCTTCTCGGCCGGCACGCCCTGGCGCACCAGTTCGCTGCGCACCTCCTCGGCCGTCTTGCCGCGCATCAGCGCCTCGGTTTGCGCGAAGAAGTTGGCGAGCAGCAGTGTGTGGTGCTGGCCCAGCGGGTTGTGGCTCTGGGCCGGCGCCAGGAAGTCACACGGGATCAGTTTGGTGCCCTGGTGGATCAGCTGATAGAAGGCGTGCTGACCGTTCGTGCCGGGCTGGCCCCAGATGATCGGCCCGGTCTCATAATTCACCCGCCGGCCGTCGCGCGTCACGCTTTTGCCGTTGCTCTCCATGTCGCCCTGCTGGAAATAGGCCGGGAAGAGAGCGAGATATTCGTCGTAGGGCAGGATGGCGTGGCTCTGCGCGCCCCAGAAGTTATTGTACCACACCCCCAGCAACCCCATGATGACCGGGATGTTGCGCTCGAACGGCGTCGTCCGGAAATGCTCGTCCACGTCGTGCGCGCCGGCCAGCAGCTCCTCGAAGCGCTCGAAGCCGATGGCGATGGCGATGGAAAGCCCGATCGCCGACCAGAGCGAATAGCGGCCGCCGACCCAGTCCCAGAATTCGAACATGTTCTGCGGGTCAATGCCGAAGCGCGTCACCGCGGCCGTGTTGGTCGAGAGTGCGACGAAATGCCTGGCGATGGCGCGCTCATCTCGCGCCGCTTCCAGGAACCAGGCGCGCGCGGTGCCGGCATTCGCCATCGTCTCCTGCGTCGTGAAGGTCTTGGACGCCACCAGAAAGAGGGTGGTCGCCGGCTCAACCCGCTTCAGCGTCTCCGCGATGTCGGTGCCGTCCACGTTGGAGACGAAGTGAAAGCGTAGGTCGGATTTGACATAAGGCGTGAGGGCGCGCACCACCATCTTCGGCCCGAGATCCGATCCGCCGATGCCGATGTTGACCACGTCGCGGATCGGTTCGCCGGTATAGCCGCGCCAGGCGGCCGAGCGGACCGCCTCGCTGAAGTGGCGCATCTTCGCCAGCACGCGGTTGACCTCGGGCATCACATCGGCGCCGTCCACGAAGATGGGCCGATTCGAGCGATTGCGCAGCGCGATGTGCAGGACGGCGCGCTCCTCGGTGGTGTTGATCTTCTGGCCGCTGAACATGGCCGCGATCGCGTCGGCGAGGCCGGCCTGGCGGGCGAGGTCAAAGAGGAACGCCATGGTTTCCTCGGTGATGCGATTTTTGGCGTAGTCGAAGAGGATATCGTCGAAGCGCAGCGAAAAGCGCGCGAACCGCTGCGGGTCGGCTGCGAACAGGTCGCGCATATGGACGCCGGCCAGATGGGCCTGATGGCGGGCGAGCGCCTGCCAGGCCGGCAGGTCGGTAGGCAGGGTCATGGTCAACTCTCCAGGTGCAAGATTTCCAGATGCGTCGTATCGCGCGGCGCGCGCGTGTCGGTGCTTTCGGTCAGCAGCGCGCGGCGGGCGGCGATGCCGTTGGCCTGCAGCCAGTCGGCCGCGTAGCGCGCCCAGCTTTCGCTCGTCGCCGGGCCGCTGACGGGATAGACCCCCCGTGAAAAGATCAGTTGTTGGACCGTGCGCTCCTCGCTGCTGATCGCGACGATCCACGCCGGCAGGTCGAAGCGCGCCAGCCGACGGATGCTGTCGCCCGTGGTGGTGATGCCGAAGATGATGTCGGGTTGTAGTGCCTCGACAGCGCGATAGGTGGCCAGCGAGATCTCATCGGCAATGGACAGTCGGTCGGCGGCCCGCAGCTCCTCCAGCAGCGGCACGAGCGAAATGCTGGCGATTCGTTGCTCGGTATAGCGGGCGATCGCGCTCATGGCGGCCACCGCATCGGCCGGATATTGGCCAATCGAGGTCTCGCCGGAGAGCATGACGCAATCGGTGCCGTCAATGATGGCGTTGGCGACGTCGGTCACCTCGGCGCGGGTCGGCCGGCGATTGCTGATCATGGATTCGAGCATGTGAGTAGCCGTGATCACCGGCCGGCTTCTCAGGCTGGCGCGGCGGATGATCTCCTTCTGGACGACCGCGATGCGTTCGAACGGGATCTCCACGCCCAGGTCGCCGCGCGCCACCATGATGCCATCGGCGCGATCCAAGATCTCGTCGAGGTTATCCACGGCCCGCGCCCGCTCGATTTTGGCGATGATAAAAGGCGCGTAGCCGAGCTCTGCGGCTGCCTGGCGGAGCGCGCTGATGTCGGCAGCGTTCTGGACGAACGACTGGCTGATCGCATCGAGCCGCTCTTCGGCTGCAAAGGCGAGGAAACGGCGATCCTGCTCCGTGAACGCGCGGATGCCCAGGTCAATGCCGGGGAAGTTCACCCCTTTGCGCGAGCGGAGTTCGCCGCCCACGCACACCCGACAGCGCACCTGGGTGCCTGCCACTTCTTCGACTTCGAGCTGGATGTAGCCGTCGTTGATGTAGATCAGGTCGCCCGGCCCGACGCAATGCGGCAGACGCTCGAACGACATGGCGACGCGCGTCGCATCGCCCACGAAGTCGCCGACCTCGATGATAAACGGCTGGTCGCGCTTCAGGGTGATCGGCTCGCTGGCCAGCTGGCCGATGCGCAGCTTCGGGCCGGGCAGGTCGCCCATGATCGCCACGCGCTGGCCGAGCGCGGCGGCCGCCGCGCGCACGTTGGCCACCATCTGGCGATGTGTCGCCAGGTCGCCATGCGAAAAATTCAGTCGTGCCACGTTCATGCCGTTGGCGATGAGCGCCTCCACGGCGGCCTGCGTTGCGGTCGCCGGCCCCAGCGTGGCGACGATTTTCGTTTTCTTGTCCGGCAGACGGATGAGATCGTTGTGCATGCGCTTATTGTACCGCAAATTCGGGCGAAGGGCACAACTTGGCAGGTTGACTCATATTCTGGTATGATAACCAACTGTGACTTCATTCTGTCCTGGTGAAGGGAAAAGACCTGATGCCCAGCCGATATGGACGTCCACCCAAAGAAAAAAAAGAGACCCCCTACGTCGTGTTTAAGCCGGCAGCGGTTCGTTCTATGCAGCGCGGCATCAACCTGATGGTGAATGTGCTGCGGCCCACCCTGGGCCCACACCATCGCATCGTCGCCCTGGACAAGGTCGTGCGCGGCGGCGTGCCCGAGATGCTCGACAGCGGTGGGATCATCGCCCGTCGCATCCTGGAGCTGCCCGATCGCGATGCGGACATGGGCGCCATGTTCGTTCGCCATATGGTCTGGCGCCAGCACGATCGGGAAGGGGATGGCACGGTCACTCTGGCCCTGCTGTTCCAGTCCCTCTTCAACCAGGGTGTGACCTATCTGACGGCCGGCGGCAACGCCATGGCGTTCCGCGCCCATCTGACGCGCGGCGCCGAGGCGATCCAGGCCGAGCTGACGAAGATGGCGCGGCCGGTCGAAGGCCCCGAGATGCTCGCGCACGTGGCCGAATCGGTCTGCTTCGATCCGGCCCTGGCGCGCGTGCTGGGCGAGATCTTCGACATCATCGGTGAGTACGGCCGGCTCGAGCTGCGCGAGGGCCGTGGCTTCGAGCCGGAGCGCGAATATGTCGAGGGGATCTACTGGGACGGCGGGCTGCTCTCGCGCGCAATGATGGCGCCCATGCCGCGCACTGTGGCCATGCCCGGCTCGCGGCCCACGGATAAGACGGTGTTGCGCGCCGAGACCGAAAACCCGGCGATCCTGCTGACCAACTTCGACATCCAGAACCCCGAGGACCTGATCCCGGTGCTCCGCACGGCCGTCGCGGCCGGCCACAAAGCCCTGGTCATCGTGGCCCGCAACCTCTCCGAGGCCGCGGTGAGCCTGTTGATGGCCAATCGTTCGCCGGAGCGATTGTGGATTTTCGCGGTCAAATCGCCCGGCCCTGGCTCGGATGACGAGGCGGACGGGCTGGAGGACATGGCCCGGCTCACCGGCGGCACGCCCCTGCTCAGCGCGGCCGGCGACAGCCTGGCGCGCGTGACGGCCGCGCACTTCGGCCGCGCGCGGCTGGCCTGGGCCAACCACGAGTATTTCGGGATCATCGGCGGCGGCGGCGATCCTCGTGTGCTGCGCCGCCACATCGCCGACCTGCGCGACGCGTTCCGCCGCGTGCAGGACTCGGAGACGCGTAAGAAGCTGCGCGCGCGCATCGGCAAACTCATGGGCGGCACTGCCACGCTCTGGATCGGCGGTTTCACTCCGGCCGATATCGAGTTCAAGAAGGAGTTGGCCGAGCGGGCCGGCGATGCGGTGCGGGGGGCCATGCTGGAAGGGGTGGTGCCGGGCGGCGGCATCGCGCTGCTGGCCTGTCAGCCCGTGATCGAGCGCCTGCTGGCTGCGACCGATGACCCCGATGGCCGCGCGGCGTTGCGCGCCCTGCACCGCGCGCTCGAAGAACCGCTGCGCGCCTTGATCGAAAACGCCGGGTACGATCCCAGTACCGTCCTCGCGCAGATCCGCCACGCGCCGGCCGGCTACGGCTTTGACGCCGTGCGCGGCGCGGTTGTGGACATGATCGAGGCAGGCATCTTCGACGCCGCCGCCGTCCTCCGCCAGGCCGTCGTCACCGCGGCGACCGGCGCCGGGCTGGCGCTGACCACCGATGTCCTCGTGCACAAGCGAAAACCGGTACAGGAGCTGAACCCGTGATGTCCGATCCCGACCAGGAATTGCTCGCTGACGAGACCGAGCTGCCCGGCGATGTGGTCTATGCGCTGGTGGCCTCGCCGGCCTGTGATCGTGACGGCGTTTGTTTCGCCGCGCGCGCCTCGGGTCTCTATCGTTCTGTGGATGGCGGCGCCACCTGGCAGCCTGCCTATGCCAGCCTGAAATTGGACAGCGACCTGGCGACCCCAGCCGTGGCTGTCTCGCCTGACTTCGCTTCCGACCGCACCGTCTTTGCCGGTGTGGCCGGCGCGATCCTGCGCTCGCACGATGCCGGCCAGACCTGGTATGCCAGCCTGTTGCCTTCTCCGCCGCCGGTCGTCTCCTGCCTCGTGACCTCGCCGAACTATGTGCAGGACGGCGTGATCTTCGCCGGCACGATGGAGGACGGCGTCTTTCGATCGTCCGATCGTGGCAGCCTGTGGGTGCGCTGGAACTTCGGCCTGCTCGATCTGCATGTGTTGGCGCTGGCCCTCTCGCCCGATTTCGCCCAGGACGAGACGTTGTTCGCCGGCACCGAGAGCGGCATCTTCCGCAGCACGAACGGCGGCCGGGCCTGGCGCGAAGTGCCCTTCCCCACCGAGTTGGCGCCGGTGCTCAGCTTGGCCATTTCGCCGGCGTTCCGGCAAGACGGCCTGATCATGGCCGGCACCGATGCGCACGGCCTGCACGTGTCGCGCGATCGGGGCAAGACCTGGTCGCGGCTGGGCGAGGGCGTGCTGGAGGGCTCGGTGAACGCGGTGTTGTTGGCCGTCGATTTTCCGACCACGCCTCGGGTGTTGGCAGTCACTTCAGCGGGGGTGTTCACTTCGGCCGACGGCGGCATGCGCTGGCGTGCGCTGGCCGTCGGCCTGCCCGAAGACGCGACGGTGGTGACGGTCAGCGCGCCGTTGGGGTTGCGACCGGCCGCGCCGTTGTTGCTGGGGCTGGCGGACGGCACCGTCATCGCCGCGGCAGGGGAGTTTTGACTACGTCCACGTGCCAGGCATCTTGCCAGAGTGCCTGGCACGTTGAAGGGGGATTTTCGGGTCAGGCCGCGCTGGCGGCCTTTTCTTTTTTCCGGCCGGCTGCTTCTTGCCGCGCTTTGCGCGCCGCCAGCCCGGCCTGGACGCGTGCCAGGAAGCCTTCCACCAGGCTATAGGCGGTCGGCACGATCACCAGCGTCAACAGGGTCGAAGTGATCAGCCCGCCGATCACCGTGACGGCCATGGCGCGCCGGAAATCGCTCCCCGAACCGATGCCCAGCGCCACGGGCAACATCCCCAGGATCAGCGCCATCGTCGTCATCAGGATCGGTCGCAGGCGGATCGGCCCGGCGAGCTTGAGCGCGGCATCGCGCGCCATCCCCTTTTCGCGGCGGAACCGGTTGGTCAGGTCCACGAGCAGGATCGAGTTCTTGGTCACCAGGCCCATCAGCAGGATGAGCCCGATCATGGCGGTCATGTCGAGCGGCAGGTTGAAGATCAGCAGAGCCAGCAGGCCGCCGACGATCGCCAGCGGCAGCGCCAGCATGATCACCAGCGGCTGGATGAACGAACCGAACTGGGACGCCAGCACCATGTAGATGAAAGCGACGGCCAGCAACATGGCGTCTGTCAGTGCGTCGAATGCTTCATTTTGGAGTTTCTGTTCGCCGGTGAAGGAATAGGTCGCGCCGGCCGGCAGGTCCATGGTCTTGAGCAGCCTGTCCACGTCGGCCACCACGTCATCCTGGATGCGGCCGAAGGCGCTGGCGCCGATCACCACCGAATACTGGCGGTTGACCCGGTTGATCTGCGTTGGGCCGCTCGTCGGCTGGAGGCTGGCAATCTGGCGCAAGGGGATGAAGCCGCGCGCGGTGGGCACTTGCAGATCGAGCACCTGTTCCAGGTGCACGCGGTCTTCGGGCCGCAGGCGCACGCGGATGTCCGCGTCTGGGCCTTCCCCTGTGAAGGTAGCGACCTTGTCGCCTTCGATCAGGGCGCGCACCGTGCTGCCCACCGTCGCCGCGTTGATGCCCAGATCGGCGGCCTTGCGCCGATCTACCACGATCTCCACTTCGGGCTTGCCGGGCTTGTAGGAGACATCCACATCCACCAGCCCCGGCACGGCTTTGAGCTGTTCGGCCGCAGCCAGCGCGAATTGATTGAGCTCCTCCGCGCTGCCCACGGTCTGGAGGGTGATCTGGATCGGCCGGCCGAGCACGCTGGTGTTGCCGCCGGCAGCCATCGAGGTGAAGGTCGGCGGTGTGATCGTCAGGCCGGGGATGTCGGCCAGGTCGCGCCGCGCCTGCGCGATGAAATCGGCCTGTTTGACGCCGGGCTTGAGCTGGACAAAGAAGGTCGCGTTCTCCGGCGTGCCGGCGCCGCCCACGGTCGCGAGCACGGTGCGCACTTCGCCATAGTGGAGCAGGCGCGCTTCCAGCTCGCGCGCAGCCTTGTCGGTTTCGGCCAGCGCCGTGCCCGGCGGCAGGCTCAGGCCGATGGTCAGGCTGCCCTGATCCACCGATGGAACAAACGCGCGCTTCAGGAAGGTTGCGCCGTAGACGCTGGCGGCCAGGAGCACGATGCTCACGGTCAGCGTGATCAGCTTGTGGCGCAGCGTCCAGCCCAGCAGACGGCCGTACACGCGGTTCAGCCAGCCCATGAGGCCGCGCTCGACCTCGTGCACGTCTTCCGGTGCCACGGGCCTCTCGACCTTTTTCTGCTTGAAGAGGTAAGCCGACAGCATCGGCGCAAAGGTCAGCGCCTCGAAGAGAGAGATGAGCACCGCCACGCTGACGACGACGCCGAAGGAATTCATGAAACGGCCGACCAGCCCGCCGACGAAGGCAATCGGGATGAAGACCGAGACGATCGTCAGCGACATGGCGAGCACGGGCAGCGCCACCTCGGCTGTGCCGCGCCGCGATGCCTCTTTGGGCGTGGCACCGGCCTCCATATGGCGGAAGATGTTCTCGCGGACAACAATCGCATCGTCAATCACGAGGCCGACCGAGAGCGCCAGCGCCAGCAGCGAGACGATGTTCAACGTCATGTTCTGTGCCTTCATCACGGCGAACGTGCCCAGGATGATGAAGGGCAGGCCGGCGACTGTGACGAGCGTGTTGCGCACATTGCGGAAGAAGAAGAGCACGATCAGGGAAGCCATCGCTGCGCCGATCACCAGCTCGTGCATGGCCGCATTGAAGCTTTCTTCCACGAAGAGCGATTGATCGCGCACGATCGTCATTTTGAGATCGGGTCGCTCCTTTTCCAGACGTTTCAACGCCTCCTTCACCCGTCGGGCGACCTGCACGGTGTTCGTGCCCGACTGTTTGCGCACCGAGATGATGACCGCTTCCTGGCCATCGAGCCGGCTGTAGGTGTCCTGTTCTTTCCAGCCATCCTGCACCACGGCCACGTCGCCCAGCCGCACGGCGCCCAACGAGGAGGCGATCTGCAGATTGGCGATATCTTCCACTTTGGCGAAGTTGGCCGGTGTCCGCAGCAGCAGGTTCTGGCCCTGTTGCTGGATGCTGCCACCCGGAATGCTGTAGCTCTCCATGGTGATCGTTTGGATCACCTGTTGTGGCGCCAGCCGGCGGGCCTTGAGCGCGTTGGCATCCAGCAAGACTTGAATCTCGCGCTCGCGGCCGCCGGTCACCGTGGCATCGGCCACACCGTCAATGCGCTGGAGGCGCGGCAGGATCTCGTCGGTGACCGTCTGGCGGATGTTCTGCGGCGCGACGGCATCCGTCTGTCCGGCCACCGAGATGTTGAGGATCGGGAGCGCGGCCGGGTCGTAATTGCGCACGCTCGGCTCCAGGATGTCTTCGGGGAGCTCGCTGCGCACGTTGGCAATCTTCTCGCGCACATCCTGGAGCGCCTGCTTGACGTTGGTGTCCAGGTTGAATGTCACCACCACGATGGAGAGGCTCTCGCTCGACTGCGATTGCACCTCCTGGACGCCCGGCGCAGTCATCATCGCCTCTTCGATGGGCCTGGTGACCTGTTCCTGCACTTCGCCGGGGCTGGCGCCAGGATAGACGGTGATGATCGCCATGGCCGGGTAGGATACTTCCGGGAAGAAGTCCAGCGGCATGGAGGTGTAGGCCAGGACGCCGACGACGACCAGGGCCACCATGAGCATGGTGGTGAAGACCGGCTGACGAATAGAGGTTTCCCAGATTTTCATCGCTCATTGCTCCAGCTGGACGAGCGCAAACATGCCGGGCTTGAGCAGCTGTGCGGCATCATCGGTCGGTCGTACCGTCACTTTCACCGTGCGCGTGGCCGGATCGAAGGTCGGTGCGATGGCAGTGACCTTGCCCCGAAAAGTGCGATCGGGGTACGCGTCCACTCGGATGGTTGCCGGCTGATCCAGGCGCACGTCGGCTGCGCGCGCCTCTTCCACCGAGATGAGGATCTTCATTTCGTGCGAGAAGATGACGGCCAGCACCTTTCCCTGGCCGGTCATGCTGCCCGCGGTCGCGTCGAGCTGGTAGATGAAACCGTCGGCCGGCGCCCTGACCACGGTTTTGTCCACCTGAAGCTGGGCGAGATAGAGCGCCGTCTCCGCGGCTTTGACGTTGGCTTTGAGCGCGTTGATTTGTGCGGGTTTGGCGCCCTCTTCCAGACGGGCCAGCTGGGCGCGCGCGGCTGCGAGCTGCGCGTAGGCTGCGGCGATCTGGTCGGCCGTGGCGCCTTTGAGCACTTTGTCGTATTGCGCTTGTGCTGCCTCTTTGGCCAGGGTCGCCTGCTGGAGCTGGAGGCTTTCCGGCATCATGGCGGCGAAGGGGCTGCCGGCGATGCGGTCGTACTGAGCCTGATAGAGTTTGACGGCTTCCTCGGCCTGGCGGAGTTGGGTCAGGGCCATGCGCTTTTCCTCATCGGTCGGGCCTTTGAGCGCCCGGCTGTAGCCGGCCTCGGCCGCTGCCACCGCAGCCCGCGCCGCCTCCAGATCGGTCGCCGACGGTTTCGTCAGCGCCAGGTCGAGCTGGGCCTGGGCGGCTTCCAGCGCGGCCAGCGCCTGGCTGCGCTGGGCTTCGGGCACGCTGCTGTCGAGGCGCACGAGCAGGTCGCCGGTTTTGACGTGGCTGCCCACTTCTACGGCCACCTCGACAATCTGGCCGTTCACTTCGGCCACCACAGGCACGATGCGATCGGCGATGATCTCGCCGTTGTAGCTCAGGCCAGGCGCTCCCTGCCGCACGGTAGCAGGCGTGGCTGCCGGTGTGCTGACGATGCGCGGCGTGGGCGAGGGCAGGATCGTCGCAATGACGCCCTGAGCCGGGTCCGGTCCGGCCCCGCGGCCGGCCGCGTTGATGCCTGCCGCACAGCCGCTCAGGGCTGTGGCCAGCGCGATCAGCGCCAATAGAATTGCTGCGTGTTGTCTGATGTGTCCGGTCGTATGCATCGTTTCTGCTTTCCTGGACTAATTTGTTATTTCCCCCAGCTCAGAAGCTGTTCGCCCTGTGACCGATATTCCAGGGGGACGTTGATCGGCAGCCGGCGTTGATTGCTGCCATCCGCTTCCATCACCCAGATGGCCCATTCGCCGTCCCGGTTGCTCACGAAGGCGATGTGGCGGCCGTCGGGGCTCCAGGTCGGCGCAACGTTATGCGGCAGCCTGGGCACGAGGGTGGTGGCCGGCCGGGTGAGCGCAGTCAGGCCAGAGCCGTCGGCTGCTGCCGTGAAGATCTCCCAGTGGTCTTTTTCCAGGCTCTGGAACACGATGCGGTCGCCGCCGGGTTGCCAGGCCGGATCGCGAAAGCGCGGTTCTTTCAGCAACGCGATGTTGGCATCGGCGCTGCCATTGTCGCGCGTGCGCTGGATGCCGGCAGCGGCGTAGAGCAGGCCGGCCGGCGTCCAGTCGGGCGAGCTCGCGCCGGCCATGGCCGGGATGTCGCGCAAGTTGCTGCCATCGCGGTCTACGGCAGCCAGTCCCCAGCGATCGGTGTAGACTGCCGGAAACATCAGATTGTAGGGGAAGATGTCCGGCAGGCAGATGCCGTAGCCGGTGTCCCGGCAAATGTCTTGGCCGTTGACATGGCTGAACGCGATGGCATCGCCGTCCGGGCTCCAGGCCGGCGTGCGCACCTTTTCCGTTCGCACCATGATCCGCCGCGCTTCGCCCCCGGCAATCGGAATGGTGTAGAGCGCGTGCCGGCCGTCCTCCTGTCGCCAAAAGGCTACGGTCTGGCCGTCCGGGCTGATGGCCGGGTCGGCGCCGGTTGTCAGAGGCCACAGTTGGCTGCCGGCGAAGTCGTAGATCTGAATCAGGCCGTCCTGCGTCTGTACCGCCAGTTTGCCCGTGAGTCCGGCGAGCGCTGCAGCCGGACGGGGATCGGCGCGGCTCAGCGCGTCGGAGACGGGCAGCGCAGCCGGGTCGCCGGCCACGGCGATGAACGCAGCGGATACCCATCCGATCTCGTCCTGCTCGGTCAGCTTGATCTGAAGCCAATCGCCGGTCACGTGGCGCGCGGTCAGCGTCACAGCCTGGCCAGCCGCGAGGCCGCTGATGATCGGATGGGCGAGGCCGGGGCCGGCACGCACGTTCAGCCCCTGGTTTCGGGTCGTCACCGTGCCGGTGATCGGTTGCGTTGGCGGCCGCAATGGTTCGGTCTGTCGGGCTACGGTTGATATCGGCGGCGCCGCGGCCCGCACCGGCAGATTGTGGATGGCGAAGACCACGAGCTGTCCGGCCGCCGCCCAGCCGGTTGCGCCTTCGTCCGTCGTGACGTACAGCCAGCATGTCTCGGTTTTGTCGGTCAGACTGGCGGGACAATCGGTGCTGCGGCCGCCGGCATTCAGCCGCGTGCCCATCGGCAACGTGAGGATGGGCACGCCGGCGGGTGCATCCAGCAGTTCGGCGCCGCCTGCCCGCACAACGGCGGTGGCCAGGGCGCCGGCAGCCAGAGCGCGGGCCGGATGGACGGCACCGAACAGGATCGCCAGGCTCAGCGCCAGCGCGATGGAGACCGCTGCGGGTCGATCTGGTTTCGGGATGTGTGATTTCATGGCTTCCGGGACGTTCCTTGCTGAGTCGAATTCTGGCGCGGCAACAGCACCCCAGGATTCAACGACGAGCATAACAAATCGGGAAGCGGCCAACAAGTGCCTTTGGATCAAAGCTCGCCACGCCATTCGGCTGTCGTCATTGGCCAGAAGTCATGTGACGATCGGCCAAAAGAATGTGGCCTGTGGCCTATTGCTTGTCGGTGCCACCCGTGCTACAATGGCGGACATCTGATTGTGCGCATACGTTTCGGATGCATTGACCGCATGGGTTTCAGGTTGAGGCGCTGGCTGTGGTCTCGCCGACCGCGGCCGCCGTCGTTTCGCTTCCTCTTCACGCTGATGTACCTGGGTGTCATCGGCGCCATTGCCTATTCCAACACGATCCTGAACTGCGGCCGCCATCTCTGGGGCGGCGGCGCCGGCGTGCTTATCTTCTTCTTTCTTTGCCTGGTCGGCCTGGAACAGCTGGAACACTGGCGCTATCGCTATGAAGCACCGACCTCGATCGCCCTCCTCCTGCTCTTCGTGCGTATGATGCTGTTCGAGGGGGTGAGCGCGCTGGACTGCTCGGTGCTCTCTATTCTTCTTTACCCGATCATTCCCTTCAGTGCCTTTTTCGCGTTCGGTGCAGGCGTCGGCGTGCTGCTGAGTGTCTTTTACGCAGGCGTGGCGCTGGCGAAAACCTGGGCGCACAATCCTGTCTGGTATACCGGGCCGATGAGCGTGTTTGTCGTGATCTCTTTCGCGCTGCTTCTCGTCTTCATGCAGGTGCTGGCGAGCGCCATTCGCCGCGACGAGGAGAGCCGCCGCAAGACCGAACGGCTGTTGAGCGATCTCGCCGATTCGCATCGCAAGCTGCAAGCTTACGCCGTAGAGGTGGCCGATCTGGCCGCCACCGAAGAGCGCAACCGGGTGGCCCGTGATATCCACGATTCGGTGGGTCACGCGCTGACCGCGGTGAATATTCAACTTGAGAAGGCGTTGGCCTATTGGCAGCGCAGCCCCGAGGAGGCGCTGCAGGCCATTCGCGATGCCAAGCTTGCTGCCAGCGAGGCGCTGCGCGATGTGCGCAGCTCGGTGGCGGCATTGCGAGATGCTGACGAGCAGTTCTCGTTGCGAACGGCCCTCGAGGCGCTGGGCGAGCGGATGGCTGCCCAGGGATTGACGGTCAACCTGACGATCCGCGGCGACGAACACAACACAAGCCCGACGACCCTGATGGCTTTGTACCGCGCAACGCAAGAGGGCCTCACCAACGTGCAGCGGCATTCCGGCGCCACTCACGTCGAGATCGAATTGAACTACGGGGAGCGAGAAGTCACCCTGCGGCTGCACGACAATGGCCGCGGCTTCGATCCACGAACCGTGGAGACGGCCGGCGGCTTTGGCCTGCAAGGCATCCGCGAGCGGCTGGAGCTGGTGCTGGGCAGCCTGGAGATCAGGAGTGACTCGGCATACGGCACAGAATTGCTGATGTGCGCGCCCAGGCAGCCGGCCGTGCTTTCGGCCGCGGGCGGCTGAGGAGGCGCCGATGGACTCGATTCGTGTGCTTGTCGTGGATGATCAACGCCTGGTTCGCGAGGGAATCGCCTCTCTGCTGAGCATCCAGGAGGGGATCACGGTAGTGGGCACAGCCGTGGACGGCCAGGAAGCCGTCGAAAAGGCGGCGAAATTGCTCCCAGACGTGATCTTGATGGACGTCCGCATGCCCATGCTGGATGGCATTGCTGCCACGGCGCTCATCCAACGCCAGTTGCCCGATTGTCGTGTGCTGATGTTGACGACCTTCGATGATGAGGAATACATCATCCGCTCGCTCCAGGCAGGTGCCATGGGCTATCTGCTGAAGGATATCCCGGCCAACGATCTGGCCCAGGCGATCCGGCTGACCCACAGCGGCATCTATCAGCTGTCTTCTTCGGTGGCCGGCAAATTGGTCGGCCGGCTGGCCACACGCGCGAAGGCCGAATCTTTTTCTGTGCCACCGGAAGACTTGACCGACCGGGAGCTGGCGGTATTGCGATTGCTGGCGAAAGGCGCTACGAATCGCGAGATCGCGGAGATGCTGATGGTGAGCGAGGGGACGGTGAAGAATCACGTGTCGAATATTCTCGGTCGGCTGGGCCTGCGCGATCGCGTTCAGGCCGCCATCTATGCCTATGATCACGGCCTGGTCTGAGGCGCATCCGGGCGCATTGAACACTATTATGGAGGCGCGCGGCGATGTTCCGCACCGGCCTGGAGAATCTGCTCTACGATGATCTGTCGCTTTTGCGCGGCCGCCGCGTCGGCCTGATCACCCATCCGGCCGCGATCTTGCCCGATTGCACTGCGGCGCTCGACGCGTTGCTGGCGGCCGGCGTGCAGGTGACGACGCTCTTCGGCCTGGAGCATGGCCTGACCGGCGCGGTCGCCGACGGCGTCGCGGTCGGCGACGAGAGAGATCGGCGGACCGGCTTGTCCGTGTTCAGCCTCTACGGCGCCGTGCGCGCGCCGACCGCCGCCATGCTCGCCGGATTGGATGTGCTGGTGTACGATGTCCAGGATGTCGGCGCGCGTTTTTATACTTTTATCAGCACGTTGTACCACGTGCTGGCCGCAGCGGGCCGTTGCGGCGTGCCGGTGATCGTGCTCGATCGGCCGAACCCCATCAACGGCGTCGCCATCGAGGGGCCGCTCGTCGAGCCGGGTCTGGAGTCGTTCGTCGGTATCGCGCCGATCCCGATCCGCCATGGCCTGACCGTGGGCGAGCTGGCGCGTTATTTCAACGCCGCGTTCGACCTGGGCGCGGCGCTGCAAGTCATTCGGATGTGCGGCTGGCGCCGTGAGATGTGGTTCGAGGAGACGGGCCGGCCCTGGGTCCCCACCTCGCCGGCCATGCCCCATCTGTCCACAGCCACCGTCTATCCGGGCACCTGTCTGGTGGAAGGGACGAATCTCTCCGAGGGCCGTGGCACCGCACTGCCGTTCGAGGTGGTCGGCGCGCCCTGGCTGGATGGATATGCTCTGGCCCGCGCGCTGAATGACCTGGACCTGGCCGGAGTGCGTTTCCGGCCGACCGCATTCGTGCCCTCGGCCGGCAAACACGCCGGCGAGCTCTGCCACGGTGTCCAGATCCATGTCTGCGATCGTGCTGTCTTCCGACCGGTGACCGCTGCCCTGCACCTGATCGTGGCCGCCTGCCGCCAGGCGCCTGATCGTTTCGCCTTTCTGGCTTCGAGCTGGGAGGGCCAGCCGCCTCACTTCGATCTGCTGGTCGGCGACAGCCGTGTGCGGACCAGGCTGGCGGCCGGCGAGGATGTCGCGAGCCTGGTGGCCGGCTGGGCCGAAATCTGCGAGCGTTGGCAGGCCGCGCGCACAGCATATCTCCTTTACTGACGCCGGCCGTTGTCCCGACATGATTCGATAGCAGATTTGACAGGGAGCCGACATCGTGCTAGACTGGTCATAGCTGGTATAGACCGGTTTAGCGTGGCGGTGGTCATGCAACTGCGTCCGGAAGCTCCCGATCCTCTCTATATTCAGCTCCGGGACACGCTGGAAGCCGAGATTCGGGCAGGCCGGTATGCTGCCCACCAGCGACTCCCGTCAGAGCGTGAGCTGTCCGCGAAGTTCGGCGTCAGCCGGATGACGGCGCGTCAGGCTCTGCTGGAGATGGCGCGCAATGGCGCCATCTACACACGGGCAGGCAAGGGCACCTTCGTCGCCGAGCCGAAAATAGACCAGCAATTGCAGGCGTTGACCGGCTTTTCCCAAGAAGTACGGGCACGCGGCGGTCGTCCGGCCAGCCGGGTGCTGGACGCATACGTTGGTCTGCCTTCGCCCGACGTGGCCGTACAGCTGCGGCTTTCCTCCGGCTCCGACGAGGTGATTTGTTTGAGTCGCCTGCGGCTGGCTGATGGGCTGCCGCTGGCCATCGAGACAGCCTATCTGCCGTTGAGCCTGTGTCCGAACCTGCTCGAACACGATTTCACGGCTGAATCCCTGTATGCCGTGTTGGAGCAGGATTATGGGCTGCGCCTCACGCAGGCCGAACAGACGATTGAAGCGGCGTTGGCCAGCCCGCGTGAGCTGGAGCTGCTTCAGCTCACACCGCCGGCACCGGTCATGCGCATGCAGCGGCTGACCTGGGCCGGGACCGTGCCCGTCGAATATGTGGTGTCGGCCTATCGGGGGGATCGCTACAAGTTCCGTTCGGTGCTGCGGGCCGGCGCCGGCTAAATTTTGGCGCAAGATGCCATCTTGCGCGACATGTGCTCCGGAAATGGCCCTGCCGGAGGGTGGAGATCGGGCCAGGCATGGCGGAGACCTCTTTTCCGGCCGCGCATTTTATGCTATAATGCGCGTCAGGCAGCGGTCAAAAGAGCGTTCTTCATCTCATATCCTGCAGGGAGGTTCGTTGTGGCATCTACCATCACCGAAGCTCGTGCGCTGGCGCCTGCGGGTGTTTCTATCGGCAGCTTGTTGCGTAAGGCCGCGCGCAATTATGTCTTGCGTCGTCTGGCCGTGGCCTTCATCAAGGTGCTGATCGTCGTTACCCTCACCTTCTTCCTGATCCGGTTGATGCCGACCAATCCGGTCGAAGTCTACATCAACGAGCTCATCACGCAGTATGGCATGTCGGCCGATGAGGCGCGCAACCAGGCGGCCGCCCTGCTGGCCATTGACCTCGACGCGCCGCTGAGCCAGCAGTATTTTCAGTACATGGTGGGCCTGGTGCAGGGGAACCTGGGTACCTCTTTCCGCTCGAAAGGGACGCCGGTCGGCGCAATGATCGCCCAGTTCCTGCCCTGGACGCTGTTTAGCGTCGGCATCTCGCTGTTGATCAGCTTCGCGCTGGGCATGTTGCTGGGGATGTGGTCGGCATATCGTCGCGAATCGGTCGGTGATCATGTGATCACCACCTTCTCTTCGATCTTCAGCTCAATCCCGAACTACCTGGTGGGCATCATGTTGGTGGTGCTTCTCGGCGTCCAGTGGAAGCTGCTCCCCATCACCCAGATGCGCGGCTCGATGTCGCCGGGGATGACGCCGGGGTTCACGCTGGAGTTCATCAAGGACATCTTCTTCCACGCGGCCCTGCCGATCTCCACATACGTCCTGACCACGATTGGCAGCTGGACGTTGGCGATGAAGAGCAGCACGATCGCCACGCTGGGGGAGGATTACGTGACTGTGGCGAAGGCGCGCGGCCTCTCGGAGGGGCGGATCATCACCGGTTATGTCGGCCGCAACGCCTCGCTGCCTCTCTTCACCTCGCTGGCCATCAGCATCGGCTTCATCGTTGGCGGTTCGACCCTCATCGAGTTCATCTTCGTCTATCAGGGGGTGGGCCAACTGCTGCTGAACAGCATCACCAGCCGGGACTACCCGGTGATGCAGGGAATCTTTCTGATCATCACCTTCACCGTCATCCTGGCCAATCTGTTGGCCGAATTCCTGTACAGCCGGCTCGATCCGCGCGTGCGCGTGGCAGGAGGGAAGTGAGAATGGCTGCGTTCTGGCATAATCTGAAGACGACCCTGCGCCTGCTGTCGCACAACAAGGTGGGCTTCGTCGGCTTCCTGTTCGTTATCTTTTTCATCCTCCTCTCTTTCGTCGGGCCGTATGTCGTCCCGTTGGATCGCACGACGAAGCTCGATCAGATCTATGCGCCGATCTCGTTGCAGCATCCGCTGGGCACAGACTTCTCCGGCCGTGATGTGCTCTCGCACGTGGTGCACGGCGGTCGCGATGTGTTGACGGTGGCCTTTCTCGCCGGCGCGATCTCAACCGTCATCGCCGTGGTGATGGGCTCTGTGAGCGCCCTCATCGGCGGCAAGGTGGACAGCGGCATCATGGGCCTGGCCGATGTGATCCTGACGATCCCCCAGTTTCCGCTCCTGATCGTCTTGGCTGGACTATTGCGCTTCAACAACGTGTTGATTCTGGCTTTCATCCTCGGTATTCTCTCCTGGCCCAGCCTGTCGCGCGCCATTCGCGCCCAAGTGCTGTCGCTGCGCGAGCGTGATTTCGTGGAGGCCGCGCGCGCGCTCGACCTGGGCACGGGTCACATCATCCTGCGGGAGATCATGCCGAACATGGCGAGCTACCTGGCCGTGAGCCTGATCTTCGCCATGACCGCCGCCGTGTACGCGCAGGTCGGCCTGGTCTTTCTGGGGCTGGTGCCGCTCTCGGGCAGCAACTGGGGCGTGATGTTGCAGCTGGCCTGGACGAAGGGCGCCATCTTTTATCCGAAAGCATTGCCCTATATCCTGGCGCCGGTTATGGCGATTGCCCTGTTCCAGCTCTCGCTGGTTTTCGCCACCCGCTCGCTGGAAGAGATGTTCAACCCCCGCTTGCGCACCGGCGTGTGAGGATGGGTTCGAGATAGGCGGACACAGAATGTCCTCGCCAGTCGCAGGAGAACGGCTTTCATGCAGCCATCCAGTCCGAGACCGAGCAATCACATCAAAGAAGAAGTTACCCTGGCGGTGGCCAACCTGTGGGTGTCGTATCAGGCACGTCGCGGCACGGTCAAGGCCGTGCGGGATGTCAGCTTCGACCTGCGCTTGGGCGAGACAATGGCCTTCATCGGCGAGAGTGGATGCGGCAAGACGACGCTGGGCCTGGGGTTGATCCGGCTGTTGCCGAAGACGGCCCGCATCGAGCGCGGCTCCGTGACCTACACCCGCAACGGCATCGCGACGTCGGTGCTGGAGATGGACAGCGAGGCGCTGCGCGCGTTTCGCTGGAAGGAATGCGCCATGATCTTTCAGGGCGCGCAAAACGCGTTCAATCCGGTATTGCGCATCCGTGACCAGGTGTGGGATACAGCTCGCGCCCACGGCGAGACCAATCGCGAGCGGGTACGCGCGCGCGTGTTGGAACTCTTCCGCCTGGTCTCGCTCGATCCTGACCGGGTGATGAACTCCTACCCGCATGAATTGAGCGGCGGCATGCGCCAGCGCGTCCTGCTGGCGCTGGGCCTGCTGCTCGATCCGCAGCTCATCATCCTCGACGAGCCGACCACCGCGCTCGACATCCTGACGCAACGCTCGGTGATCGAGGTGTTGCGCAGTCTGCGCAATCAGCTCGACTTCTCGCTGATGATGATCTCCCACGACCTGTCGCTGGCCGCTGAGCTGGCCGATCGGGTCGGAACGATGTACGCCGGCTGTCTGGTCGAAGTGGCCGACGTATACGACACCTACTACCATCCATATCATCCCTACACCATCGGCCTGATCCGCGCCGTGCCCACTCTGACCGGCGAGCGCCGGGATCTCATCTCGATCCCCGGCACGCCTCCCGATTTGATTGATCCGCCCACAGGATGCGCGTTTCATCCGCGCTGCCCGTATGCCAGCGACCGCTGTCGCGAGGAGCAGCCGGAGCTGGAGACGGTGGGGACGAGGCACCAGGTGGCCTGCTGGAACTGGCAGGCCGTGTTGGCTGACCGCGGGGCGCGACTGATAATGGTCGCCGGCCAGGAGTGACGACGATGGCTGCAATGATGGAATTGGTGGACCTGGAACGTTCCTTCAAGGTAGGCCGGGCGGTCGTGCGCGCGGTGGACGGTGTTTCGCTGGCGATCAACGCCGGCGAAGTGGTGTGCCTGGTCGGCGAGAGCGGCTGCGGCAAGACGACAACCGGCAAGATGGCGGTGGGCCTGCTCCGGCCGACCGGCGGCGAGGTGCGCTTCGAGGGGCAGGATATCTGGCAGATGAATGCCGCCGACTTCCGCAAGTATCGCCAGGCCGTGCAGATCATTCACCAGGATCCCTACTCGTCGCTCAACCCGACGCAATCGGTGGTAGATATCCTCAGCGCGCCGTTGTTGCGGCATGGCTTTGCCCATTCGCGGCTGGAGGCGCGCCAGATGTCGGCCGATTGCCTGCGCCGCGTGGACATGACGCCGCCCGAAGATTACCTGGACAAATATCCGCATCAGCTCAGCGGGGGACAGCGCCAGCGCGTCTCGGTGGCGCGCGCGCTCACGGTCAACCCGCGCTTCATCATGGCCGACGAGGCCGTCTCGATGCTGGATGTCTCGATTCGCGTCAGCCTGCTGAAGATGCTGGGCCGCTTCCGCGATGAACTGGGGATGACATACCTGTTCATCACCCACGATCTGGCGGTCGCCAAATTCTTCGCCTGGGATGGCCGCATCGCCGTGATGTATCTGGGCCGGGTCGTGGAGATCGGCCCGACCCCGCGCCTGATCAACTATCCGCAGCATCCGTACACGAAGGCGTTGCTCTCGGCCATTCCGGAGGCTGATCCGCATGCCACGCGCACGAAAGAGCGGGTGCAGCTGCGCAGCATGGATGTGCCCAGCCTGCTCCACGTGCCGAGCGGCTGCTCTTTCCACCCGCGCTGTCCGTTGTTCGAGCCGGGGCTGTGTGATCAACAGGTTCCCGGCCTGGCCGATATCGGCGATCGGGTGCAGGTTGCGTGTCATGTGGTGGCACGCGGAGCCAGGACAGTATGAGCCCAGAAGTCGGTCTAGCCGCCACGCGCCTCGCCCTGTTCCTGATCGTCGGCAGTGGTCTGATGCTGCTGGCGGTTTCGCGCGACAGCGCGGAGTTCGTCGTGCTGGTTTTGACCATCGGCGTGGGGGCAGTGATGTTGGGCCTGGTGGCGCTGCTGGCGCGGCTGGGCAAAGCGCCGTGGACGGAGTCCGCCGCAGACAGGCACGATCAGGACGCAGATGATCGCTCGGATGACAGGTTAATGTGACCGAAACGGGGCTCGATCGGCAATAACGATGTCGCAATCTGTTTCAACTTCAGGTTTGGACCTGCGGGCCGTCATCCTGGCAGCGGGCCGAGAGACGCTGCGGCCGGACGGCCGGCCGCTCGTGCTGGAGCCGCTGGGCGAGCGGCTGATCCTGGACTATGTGGTCGAGAACGCGCTCCAGCTGGTGGCGGCCGATAAGCTGTATGTTGTTGTCGGTGCAGGATGCAACGAGGTACAGGCGCACCTGGGCGATCGGTATCACTATGTGATCCAGCCGGAGCCGCGCGGAACGGGCGACGCTGTTCTGTGCCTGCAGCCCGTTCTGGCGGGATACACCGGCGACCTGCTCATCCTGTACGGCGATACGCCGCTCTTCCGTCCTGGCTCGATTCGCGGCCTGCTCAATCGCCATCGCCTGCGCCGGGCCGACCTGACGTTGTTGACGGCGGTCGTGGACCGCTCGCTGCCGTATGGCCGGGTGATCCGTGGGACCGACGGACAGATCGTGGACATCATCGAAGAGGCCGATGCATCGCCCAAAGTCCGGCAGATTCGAGAGCTGAACGTCGGCGCCTACGTGGTACGGGCCCAGGCGATTTTTGCCGCCCTGTCTCGTCTGGTGCCCGGGCCCGAGGGCGAACGTCGCCTGACCGATTGCGTGCATCAGCTCATTCGTTCCGGCCTGGAGGTCGAGAGCTATCGCATCTACGATCAGGACGAGGTGCAGGGCATCAACACCGCCGATGACCTGGCACAGGCAGAGTTCATTTTGCAAAAGCGGCTTTTTCGGCCGCGACGCCATGAAGAGGAAAATCGGATCGTTTTCGGCACGGGCGGCTGGCGGGCGGTGATCGGTGAGGGCTTCACGCTGCATAACGTGCGGCGGCTGGCGCAGGCGCTGGCGAACGCCATCACCTGTCGCGGGGAGGAGGCGCATGGCGCCCTGATCGGCTACGACCGGCGTTTCCTTTCCCGGCAGGCGGCTGAAGCAGCCGCCGAGGTGTTCGCCGGCAACAATATCCCGGTCACGCTGCTGGCCGAAGACGCGCCGACGCCACTCATCACGTATGCCACGGCCAAGACGAACGCGGCGTATGGCCTTGCGTTCACTGCCAGCCACAATCCGCCGGAGTGGAATGGCCTGAAGGTGTTCCGCAGCGACGGCAGCCTGCTGCTCGACGACGAGACGCGCGGGATCGAGGCCGAGGCAAACCGTCTGACTGCGACGGATGTCATCAAGCTGGAGCTCGATCTGGCGCTGGCCACAGGCGTGGTGCGGCGCAGCGACTTCACCAACGCGTATGTGGACGCCGTCGAGAGGCTGATTGATCTGAAAGCGATCCGCGAGGCCGGGCTCCGGGTGATCGTGGATCCGATGTACGGCGTGGGGCAGCTCACCCTGGGCACGATCCTGACCGAGGCGCGCTGTCGGGTCACTTTCATTCACGAGCGGCATGATCCGCTCTTTGGCGGCCGCTCGCCGGCGCCGAACCTGGAGGCGCTCCGTCTCCTGCGCACGCATGTGGTCGAGGGCCGCTACGATTTGGGCCTGGCGACCGACGGCGACGCGGATCGCATCGCCATCGTGGACGAGCAGGGGCGCTATATCACGGTCAACGAGATTTTGCTTCTGTTGTACTGGTATTTGCACGAGGTGCGGGGCGAGCGCGGGGGCGTGGTGCGCAACCTGGCGACCACCCACCTGCTGGATCGGCTGGCTCAACGTTTCGGCGAACCGTGCATCGAGACGCCGGTCGGGTTCAAGCACATCGCGGCGGCCATGATCGCGCACAAGGCGCTGTTGGGCGGCGAGTCTTCCGGCGGACTGACGATTCGCGGCCATATCCTGGGCAAAGATGGCATCTTCGCCGCCGGGCTGATCGTCGAGATGGTGGCCAGGACCGGCCAACCGGTATCGCAGTTGCTGGCGCGCGTGTACGACCTCACCGGTCGGCTCTATGCGCTAGAGGATGTCGTTCAGGCTACGCCGGAGATGCGCGTGGCCGTGCCGCGGCGATTGCAGCAAGCGGCCGCCGACCGCATCGGCGCCTATCCGGTGCTCAAGGTGTCGCACATAGACGGCACGAAGTTCTACCTGGAGAACGACAGCTGGGCGCTGCTGCGCTTCTCCGGCACCGAGCCGGTGCTGCGCCTTTTCGTCGAGGCCGACACGCCCTCCAAAGCGGAAGCGCTGATGGATTGGCTGCGGCAGTTTGTGAAGTGAGGCGTGAAACGTGAAACGTGAAACGCGTTTTGCGTCGTGGGTGATCGCGTCTTGCCGATCGCGCATCACGTAATGTCGTATCACGCATTCTATCCCAATGAAGGGAGGTGATCGGTTGCTGGCATGAACTACTTTGTGGTCGTCGGAGTTTGCGTCTTTCTTTCAACCATTCACATTCAGGAGGAAAGCCATGTCTAAGCTGTATCGTCTGCTTGTGTTGGTGCTGGTAGCGGCCTTCGTGCTGTCTGCCTGCGCGCCAGCCCCGACTCCTGCCCCGGCCGCGCCACCGCAGGCCGAACCGACGAAGGCCCCGGAACCCATCAAGGCGCCGGCGCCTGCTGTAGCCAAGGAGTATCATGGCGCGTTCCCGTATGAGGTGCCGCCGAAGGGACATCTCAACTCGTTCGTGACCGCCGGCATCCCGAACGGCATCAGCATCTACTGGGACCTGTTGGAACTGCCCGGCGCCCGCTACTATTGGGGCGAGGGCAAGTGGCTGCCGCTGGCTGCGGAGAAATGGGCTTTCCAGCCGCCCGACAAGTTCGTTGTCAACGTCCGCAAGGGCATGAAATGGTCTGACGGCAAGGACTTCACCGCCAAGGATGTGGTGGCCACCTTCAACATGGGCCGCCTGTTCAAGTGGACCGTGTTCAAGTACGTGGATACGGTGAAGGCCCTCGACGACTACACCGTGGAATTCCACATGAGTACCCCGTCCACGGTGGTGGAGCGCTACGTCCTGCTGGAGCGCTATCGCTCGGCGGCCACCTACGGCGCGCTTGCGGATGAGGTGGCGAAGCTGGTCGAGGCCAAGAAGGGCGCCGACAGCGATGAGTGGAAGGCACTCGTGCAGAAGGCGACCGAGTTCCGGCCGGACAAGCTGATCGTCAGCGGCCCGTTCGACCTGGACCTGAAGTCCATCACCGAGGCGCAGCTCACCCTGGTGAAGAATCCGACGGGCTATCTGGCCGACAAGATCGCCTTCGACAAGGTGGTGCTCTACAACGGCGAGACACCGGTCGTGACCCCGCTGGTGCTGGCAGGCGATGTGGACTATGCCACCCATGGCTTCCCCACCGCCACGGAGAAGCAGTACAAGGACATGGGCATCCGCATCACGCGCGCGCCCACCTACTCTGGCCCGGCCATCTACTTCAACATGGACATCTATCCGTTCAGCCGGCCTGAGTTCCGCCAGGCGGTCGCCTACGCGGTGAACCGGGCGGAGAACGGCACGGTGTCGCTGGGCGAGTCCGGCAAGGCGCCGAAGTATCTGACCGGCTTCAGCGACAACATGCTCGATTTGTGGCTCACCAAAGAGCAGATCGACAAGCTGACCGTCTACGACTACGACCCGAAGAAGGCCGAGGATCTCCTGACCAAGATCGGCTTCAAGAAGGGCTCCGACGGCATCTGGTTGGACGACAAAGGCAACAAGCTCGACTTCGAGCTGAGCGTGCCGGCCGAGTTCGCAGACTGGTCGGCTGCGGCCGAGAACCTGGCCGAACAGCTCAACAAGTTCGGCATCAAGACCACCGTGCGCGGCGTCAACTTCCAGCAGCATCCGACCGACGTGAACCAGGGCAAGTTCCAGATGGCGATCCGCGCCTGGGGCGCGGGCAACCCCCATCCGCACTTCGCCTTCGTCCAGGACCTCTTCACGCATAACTATGTCGGTTCCACCGTGGGCAAGGGCATGAACTTCCCCATGAAGCAGACGATTGACGGCAAAGAAGTGGACCTGGAGCAGATCGTGGTGCAGTCGGCCGAGGGGCTGGACGTGAACGCGCAGAAGGAGAAGGTGGCGGTGGCTGCGGCGGCCTTCAACAAGCTGCTGCCGATCGTGCCGCTGTGGGAGCGCTATGGTAACAGCCCGTTGTTGAACAAACGCGTGGCCGATGCGCCGCCCGACACCGATCCGATCTGGAAGAACGCCCTGTACGGCGACAACCCGATCGTGGTTATGATGCTGGACGGCCGCATCAAGCCGAAATGAGCATTGACTGATCCCCGGCCAATGCAATGAGGCAGCGGCCGGGGACAGGTTTGCTCCGGCCGTCAGGCCAGAGAGTGTGCGGGAAACCGGGCTGTATCAACGAGGAGAAGCCCGGTTTCTCTTGTCTCACAGACGCGCATCGGACGGCTCCGTTGTGCGTCCAGGATGTGCAGAGGTCGAATCATGTCTGAATTGTTGCTTTTGCCTCGCCCCCGGCAGGTAATCCTCACGGGTGGAAGTTTCTCGTTGTCCGGAGAGCGCCTGATCGTCCTCGATGGCCCCGATCCGGCTGCTCTGTTTTTCAGCGCGAGCCGCCTGCGCGACGGTCTGGCGCAATCCGCCGGCGTGCACTGGCAGATTGTGGCCGGCAACACTGTGCCGCACGACCAGATCGGCGCCACCCTCAGTGTCGTTCCCGATGGCACGCGTCATCCTCAGGGCTACGAGCTGACGATCACGCCGACGGGCATCCACGCGGTCGCCAGCACTCCGAACGGCATCTTCTACGCCGTGTGCACCTTGACCCAATTGCTGGCCCTCCAGCCCCCAACCCCCAGCCCCCAGCCCCCAACCTCCAGCCCCCACCTCCCCGCCCTCCGCGTCTCCGACTGGCCTGACTTCCCCAACCGTGGGGTGATGCTCGACGTCAGTCGCAATCGCGTGCCGACCATGGCCACCCTGTACGAGCTGATTGACCTGCTGGCTTCTTGGAAGATCAACCAGGTGCAGCTGTACACCGAGCACACCTTTGCCTATCGCAACCATCCGGAGGTCTGGGCCGACGCGTCGCCGCTGACCGGCGAGGAGATCCTGGCGCTCGACGCGTACTGTCGGGAGCGCTTCATCGAACTGGTGCCCAACCAGAACTCGTTCGGTCATATGACGCGCTGGTTGATCCACGACCGCTATCGCCATCTGGCCGAGGCGCCGGACGGATGCGACACGCGTTGGGGACATTACGACTATCCGCTCAGCCTGTGTCCGATTGATCCCGGCAGCATCGAGCTGGTGCGCAGCATCTTCGATGAGCTGCTGCCGCATTTTTCCAGCCGCCAGTTCAACGTCGGCTGCGACGAGACAATTGACCTGGGCCAGGGGCGCTCCAGAGAGGCGGTGGCGCAGCGGGGCACCGGCCGCGTCTATCTCGATTTCCTGCTGCAGATCTATCGCGAGGTGAAGGCCCGCGGCCGCACAATGCAGTTCTGGGGCGACATTATCATGGAGCATCCGGAGCTGGTGGCCGAAGTGCCGCGCGATGCTGTGGCGTTGGAGTGGGGCTATGAGGCCACGCATCCGTTCGATCAACACGGCGAACGTTTTGCCGCTTCAGGCGTGCCGTTCTACGTATGCCCCGGCACCGCGTCATGGAACACCATTGCCGGCCGCACGACAAACGCGATCGGCAACCTGCGCAACGCGGCCGAAAACGGCCTGAAACACGGCGCGGTCGGCTACCTGATCACTGACTGGGGCGACGCCGGTCACTGGCAGCCGCTGCCGGTGAGCTACCTGGGCTTCGCCTACGGCGCGGCGCTTGCCTGGGCATGCGCTGCGAACCGAGAACTCGACATCGCGTCGGCGATCAGCCACCACGCATTCCGTGACCCGACCGGCACACTCGGCCACATCGCCTATGATCTGGGCAACGCCTATTTGAAGACCGGCGTGGATGTGCACAATTCGACGGTGCTGGGACGGCTGCTCCAGGCGACCTATGCCCAGTTCGTGGCCAATCGCCAGCGCTACGGCGCGTTCACCGCAGCGGGCCTGGTTGCGGCCATCGCGGAGATAGATGCCGTGATGGCGCGCTGGCCGCAGGTCGCCTCGCGGCGGTCCGATGCCGATCTGATCCGCCGCGAGTTCACCTGGGCCGCCGACATGCTGCGCCACGGTGCCCGCCGCGGCCTCTGGATGCTGGGCAAAGCCGAGGGCCAGGAAGATGTCGGCCTGCGATCGGCCCTCGCCGACGATGCCGCACGACTGATCGCCGAATATCGCGAGCTGTGGCGCGCGCGCAGCCGGCCGGGCGGTTTCGCCGAAAGCGCGGGCCGGCTGGAGAAGATGCGCGGGGATTATCTGGCGTAGCGTTCCCGTGCCAGGCACTCTGCGAGATGCCTGGCACGTACAGCAGTGTATCGTCCACGTGCCAGGCACTCTGCGAGATGCCTGGCACGTACAACGGCCTGGCGCGTGGGATCAGGAAAATTCTCGCGGGTGCCGTCGCTTCAGCTCCGGCACGGCATGCCCGCGTCCCGTTTCCTCCAAATGCTTGACATAATTCTTCAGGGCTCCTCGCGCGTGGAACGGCCCGCCCTCGGCCAGGACGATCCGCAGCGGGTCCTCGGTGTAGCCGGCGGGCATCGTCGCCATCATCTGGTCATGCCATTCGGTCAGATAGCGCAGCCCCTGCGCGCAGAGATCGGGCCGGGCAGGCGCCAGGTTGTGCTGCTCGTGTGGATCTTGGGCCACGTTGTAAAGCATCTCGGTCGGGAAGAGGTGGTAGCCGTCGTGATAGGTGCGCATGTAGAGCCATTCGCCCCAGCGCACGCTGCGCTGGCAGACATGGCACCCCTGGCTGATGACCAGATATTCCCGCCCACAATCTGCCCCGCGCGTGATGACCGGCGCATAGCTCTCACCGTCCCAGCGCGGCTTGGCCGGAAGGCCGAGCAGCTCTGCCAGGGTAGGCGCGAGGTCGAGGTTGTAGTGGAGGCCGCGATCCACGTGGCCCTGCCTGCTGGCCGGCCAGCGCACGATCATCGGGATGCGGCAGGTGATGTTGTCGGCCGTGGCGTGCTCGCCGTAGAGGCCCAGCTCGCCCAGGTTCTCGCCGTGATCCGCGCTGATGATGATGGCCAGGTCGTTCATCACGCCGACCTGTTCCAGCGCGGCGAAGATCTGGCCGATGTGCTCATCCATGTAGCGGATGCCGCAGTCGTAGCCGTCAATGTAGCGATGCAGATCAGCCATGTTGCGAATCTCGCCGGGATAGCGTGGCCAGCGCGGATCGTCGTTGCCGTGATACATCCAGGTCTCGCGCGCGCTGTGCGGCCCGACGTGCTGGCGATGTTCCTCCAGCACCTCGGGCGTGAGCCAGGCGGACAGCGGATCGTTTTCGAACGGGTTGCCGAACTCGGCCGGCGCGCGGTAGGGTGTGTGCGGGTCCCAGTAATTGACGTGCAGATACCAGTTGTCGCGCCTCGCGTTGCGTGCGATCCAGTCGAGTACGGTCGGCGTCACGTCTTCGGCCGACTCCATGCCGCCTTTGCCTGTATCGTAGATCTCTCGGAAACCCGCGTAGAAGCTCCAGGCCGAGTGGCGCTCGCCGAAGCCGCCGATGAAAACGGTGTACAGGCCGGCCTGCTTGAGGGTGGCCGGCAGGCTGGTAGAAGAGAGGCTGTCGCGGAAGCCCCGGTTCGGCCCGTCAATGCGCGGGTCAGCACATGTGCCGCCGTGGTTGACGACGCCGGTGTGGATGCCGAAGCGGCCGGTCATCAGTGCGGTGCGCGAGGGCAGACAGGGCGCGTCCGAGCAGTAATAGTTGTCGAAGCGCACGCCCTGGCCGGCGATGCGGTCAATGTTGGGCGACGTGTTCCGGTGATACCCATAGCAGCCGAGGTGATCGGCGCGCAGGGTGTCGAGGTCGAGGTAAAGGATACGCACGGCTGAGTCTCCGTTGAGTCGGATTGGATGAAGATAGGACATTAGCCTCTGCCGACGAACGGCATTTTGGTGGCCATGACGGTCATGAAGAGGACGTTGGCGTCGAGCGGCAGGCTCGCCATGTAGACGATCGCGCGGGCAACCACGTCCACATCTATCGTCGGCTCCGGCATGATGCGGCCGTCGGGCTGCAGCACGCCTGCCTTCATGCGCTCGGTCATTTCGGTGGCCGCGTTGCCGATGTCAATCTGGCCGCAGGCGATGTCGAACGGCCGGCCATCGAGCGCGATGGATTTAGTCAGGCCAGTGATGGCATGTTTGGTGGCCGTGTAGGGCGCGGAGTGGGGCCGCGGGGTATGCGCCGAGATCGAGCCGTTGTTGATGATCCGACCGCCGCGCGGCACCTGATGCTTCATGATCCGGAACGCCTCCTGCGTGCACAGGAACGCGCCCGTGAGATTCGTCTGTACGACGGCCTGCCATTGGGCAAAAGTCAGCTCTTCCAGGGGGATGGCCGGCGCGCCGATGCCGGCGTTGTTGAAGAGCAGGTCGAGCCGGCCGAAGGTCTCGCGCGTCCGGGCGAACAGCGCGGCCACCGATGCCGGGTCGGTCACATCGGTCGGCACGGCCAGCGCCACGCCCCCCAGCCGTTCGACTTCGGCCGCGGCCTGCGTCAGCGGTTCGGCCCGGCGGCCCGCCAGGACCACGGCCCAGCCCGCCTGTGCCAGAGCCAGCGCCGTGGCCCTGCCGACGCCGCTCCCTGCGCCGGTGACGATCGCGACTTTCGTCGGTTGACTCATCGGCTCACCTCCTTCAGCCTTCCAGTTCCAGCCTTCTCTTTCATTTTCGCCGCACCGTCTCGGTGATCTCCAGGCCGGTCGCGTAATCAAGTTGCCGCGGCTCGTAATCGAGCTCTTCGCGCTGGCGAGTCATGCTCGTGTAATCCCAGGTAGCAGGCCAGGCATCCGTGCGCCAGGGCCGGCGCTCCCAGTAGTAGCCGCGGAACGGATCGCGCGTGTCGTTCATCCAGGCCAGCAGCCGGTCATGCAGGCGATCGCGAATGGCCGCGTGCTCCGGCGAGGCGATCAGGTTGCGCAGCTCGAACGGATCGGCCTCCAGGTCATACAGTTCGTCGGTCGTGAGCAGATTGATCACCAACTTGTAACGTTCGTCGCGCACGGCGCGCACGGGCTGAAAGCCGCCGAAGCCGTCGTGGTCCGTCTCGTAGCGGCCGAATTCCATGAAGATGGCGTCGTTGGCCGGCCGTTCAGGCTGCCGGAAGAGCGGCAACAGGCTATGGCCGACCAGGGTCTGCGGGGTGGGCAGGCCGAAGAAATCGAGCATGGTGGGGACGACGTCAATGTGCGAGATCAGGCTGCGCGAGCTGGTCCCGGCCGGCGCATGGCCTGGCCAGCGCACGAGGAACGGCATCAGCGTCACCTCTTCGTACATGGCCGGGCCTTTGTTGGTGATGCAGTGCGACTGCAGAGCGGTAATCCCGGAACATGCTGGCGTACGGCTCTGGACAGACGAATGGATGGTGCGGCTCGTCGTAGGAGACGACCAGCAGGAAATCTTCGCCCTGGTTGGCTTCGAGGAAGCGGATCGCCCGATCGGAGCAGCGGTGGCCGAAGGTGAATTCGGCGGTGAGGTTCGGATCGCGGTTCAGCGCGGGCGAGCGCGAGCGCAGCCGTTCCTCCGGGGTCAGCTCCTCCAGATAGTTGCGCATGTCGTACCAGTAGGCCGGGTCCCAGCCGTTCGGGCAGCGGCCCAGCCCGAAGTAGTCGCCGCCGTCCAGGTGCCATTTGCCGATATAGGCGGTGTGGATGCCCCGGTCATGCAGCCGCTGGCCGATCGTCTTGATGTTGTCGCCCATCGGGTTGGAATTGGCCCAAACGCCGTTGGTATGGGGGAATGTGCCGGTGAAGAGCGCCGAGCGTGCCGGGCCGCAGACGGGCTGGCACGTGTAGGCGCGGTCGAAGCGCACCCCCTGGCCGGCGAGCCGGTCGAGGTTGGGCGTGTGCATGTCGGGATTGCCGTAGCACCCGACCATGTCCTGGCGCTGGGTGTCGGTCATGATGAAGACGATCTGACGTGGTGGCATACTCAGTTCTCAGATGTTCTGGAGTTTGGTGAACAGATCGCGGAAAATGGGATTGCGTCGCACGAACCACACTGCGCGTATCGGGTGGCGCTCAGGTGCCGGCTCGAAATAGAGATGACCGCCGCTGCCCGGCTGCCATTCGCCCATCAGCCGCGGGCTGGGGACCACGCGTGACGGCGTCCAGTTCTCGTCGAGCAGGTAGGCAATGGTCGCCACATCCCAGATTTCCTTGCCGTAGGCGAAGTGATCCGCGTGGTACTCGCAGAAACGTTCGTACAAGAAGTCGCAGATCGGATTGCGGCCGGCGATCGTCTCGGCCAGCTCGGCTTTGGTGGTCAGCAGGTGCGAAGCGACGCCCAGGCATGGCACATGGACGAACGGTACGCCGCTGTCGAAGATGACGCGCGCGGCGGGCACGTCCTGCATCAGGTTGAATTCGACGGTGTGCGGGGCCGCGTGGGGGTTGCCGCCCAGCCACACCACCACGATCTTGCGGATGATCTCCGGTTCGATCAGCAGCGCCGACGCAACGTTGGTGATGGCGCCGATGGCGACGACATACAGCGGGTCGTCGTCGGCTGCCGCCATCGCCCGCTGCACCAGATCGAGCGCGGCGGGGCTGCGTTCTGGTCGGCTGCCCAGGTAGGCGGTCGAGCCGCGATGGACGAAGCCATCGGGCGACATGTGCAGCCGATCCAGCAGGCGCACGATCTCTTCGTAGCTTTTCTCCATGCCGTCGGCCGGGCCGGTGGAGCGGTTGTTGGTGAACGGCGCGGCATAAAGCGCCTCGACGGCCAGCTTTTCGGGCGAGCGTAGAGCATACACGACTGCGAACTGGTCGTCAATCTCATTGTAGGTGTCGGTGTCGAGCACCATGCGAATCGGGCCGCGCGGCGGCTGCAGGCGTCGTTCGAGCAGGTCTTTTGGAAGGAGGGGGAAGGTCATGGTTTGAGCCTCGGTTTCATGCGCATGAGATGGCGCTTCCATCATATGCGGAAATGGGCGGTCTGGCAAGCTGGGGGTGGTGATCGTCTA
>OGCI01000438.1_pt1 | contig 48837 bp, 44 predicted proteins | sample 1570021 | NCBI WGS metagenome assembly OGCI01 (sample SAMN06264664, study PRJEB24512) | hot springs metagenome | isolation source: Hot spring water | place: South Africa: Tshipise | collected 2015-06-21
ATTGGATGGGAATATCTAATTTGTTCAAGTGATTGAATATCAGTTGAGTAACCTGTTTTCGTTTTTTTGGTTACCTCAAGTTTAAGTTTATTGAAAAGTATTTCTTGCAATTGTTTTGTTGAGTTTATGTTAAATTTTTCACCAGCTAATGAAAAAATTTGAGCTTCAATATTTTGAAGTTGTTTTTCAATATCAAGACTTAACTCCTTGAGCGAGTTTATATCAATATAAACACCTCGCAATTCCATAAGTGAAAGTGTTTTTATCAACGGAAATTCAATTTCGTAACAAAGAGAAAGTAGGTTATAATTCTCCAATTCCTTTTTAAGAACTTCATATAATCTGAACGTAATATCAGCATCTTCACATGAATAGATTTTAAGGTTATTAATATCAACGTTCCACATCAATTCTGAATTTTTTTTGTTACCAATTAACTCAGTTATTTTAATAGTCTCGTAGTTAAGATACTTTTTTGCCAGATCGTCTAAACTTGTTGGTCCATCAGGATTTAAAACATATGCAGAAACCATTGTATCGAAAAATGGTGGTTGAACATTTATTCCATAATTTGAAAGAACGTTAATATCATATTTCAAATTATGTCCTATCTTCAAAACGTTTTTACTTTCAAAGATATTCTTTAATTTCAATAAAACATTTTTTTCTGAATTGGCTAGTTCGTTATCATGATGATTTGAAAAAGGTAAAAAGTATGCTTTATTTTTCTCAAGACAAAAAGAAATTCCGCAAAGATTAGCTTTAATTGAATCAAGATTATCTGTTTCGGTATCAAAAACCAAGTAACCTGATCGGTTTATCTTATCGCATAAAGTTTCAATTTTTTCTTCATTATCTAAAAGTAAATATTCAGTCCCTATAATTTCGAAAGTCTTTGGTTGAGTTTTTTCAATAATTTCTTCATTAAAAAGAGATAGAGTTTCTTTCTTAAAGTTTATATCCAGCAGAGTTTCAATTCGTTTATTGAAACTTTTGATTTCTAACTCATTAAGCAAATTTTGAAGCTCTTCAATACTTGGTGTTTTTATTTTCAGTTTATTGAGATCAATAGTAATAGGAATTTGTTTATTAATCGTCACGAGTTCCTTCGAAAGATAAGCTGATTCTTTTCCTTCAAGCAATTTCTTTTTTAAACTCTCTTTCTCAATATTGTCAAGATTTGTGTAAATGTTATCTAAAGACCCAAATTGTTTGATCAAATCTAAAGCTGTTTTTTCTCCAATTCCTTTAACACCAGGAATGTTATCACTTGTGTCTCCAGTTAAAGCAAGAAAGTCAACAATTTGATTTGGAGTTAACTCATATTCTTCCAATACTTTCTTAGGATCAAAAATTTCTCCATCTTCAATAGATTTCTTCAAAGGTTTATAGACAAAGACTTTGTCCGTCACTAATTGCAAATAATCCTTATCTGGAGTTACTAAATAAACATAAAAACTCTCTTCTTTAAACTTATCGGCTAATGTGCCAATGATGTCATCTGCTTCATAACCGGGAGCAGTTATAATTTCAATACCCATCGCTCTGAGAATTCTTTTGATGTAATCTATTTGATAAATCATCTCCTCGGGCGTCTCCTGTCGAGTCGCTTTGTATTCTGGAAATTTGTGATGTCTAAATGTTTTCTCCTTAGTATCAAAAGCAACAGCAATATATTCTGGTCTTTCATTTTCAATAATCTTTAACAATGAAGAAAGAAATCCATAAACCGCGCTAGTGTTTTGATTTTTACTATTTCGCAAAGGACGAGAAATAAATGCAAAATAAGCCTTGTAAATCATTGACATTCCGTCAATTAAAACTATTTTTTTCATTTATTACCTAATTTTTTTTGATAAGAATTTCCAATAAATGTAAAAAGGTAAACCAAGAGAAATTAATATTAATCCCATCATAGCATTGCTAGTATCTGAATAGAGGGTGTTACCGACAAATAAAATTGCAAATAATACAAAAACAGCAGGTAGTACTGGATAACCAATTACTTTATAAGGACGATGTGCATCAGGCATTTTGTGACGGAGCACAAAAACACCAAATGCTCCCATTCCATAAAAAAGCCATGCTGCGAAAATTACGTAATCTGAAATTGTATCAAATGTTCCTGTCAATGTTAATATACTTGACCAGATGCCTTGAACTATTAAAGAGACACCAGGAGTTGAAAATTTTTTATGGGGTTTTCCAAGAGATTTAAAGAACATTCCATCACGCGCCATAGCAAAATGAACACGCGCCGTAGAAAGAACACTACCATTCACTGCACCGAATGTTGATATAATTATTGCAATTGATATTATGGAACCACCAATTGGTCCAAAAATAGTCTCAGCCATTGTCGCTCCAACAAGTGGCGACCTTGCGATTTTATCTATTGGTAAAACATACATGTAAGCCACATTAACTATTAAATATACAGCCATAACTATTAACGTTCCTGAAGCCAATGCTTTTGGAACATTACGTTTAGGGTTTTTCACTTCCCCAGCAACAAATGTAACGTTATTCCAGCCATCATATGCCCAGAAGGCACCTGCCAATGCAAGCCCAAACATTGTCAGCATATTAAATTCGTTATGATTTGGAATTGAATCAATTGTAAGATTCGATACCTTTCCATCACCAAAAACGAAAGCAACAAAAGCAAGAGCTAGAATGGAAGCAATTTTGATAAAAGTAATAAATGTCTGAACTCCACCACCCAAAATAACTCCTACGTAATTTATACCAGTGATAAAAAGTAAACACGAAATCGCAACGGCTTTCGTTCCAAAATCTTGAAGTGGATAAATATTACCAACAAGTGGTATGTAGATGGAAAATTTTTGTACTTCTTCAGAGAGTTGGGGATACTTAACAAAATAACCAAGATATTCCGAAAAAACTACAGCAATTGATGCTTGACTACCTGTTTGAATTACTGCGAGCAATGACCATCCATAAATAAATGCAATGAAATCTCCGTACATTGCTTTAAAGTATTTATATTGTCCTCCTGTTGCATCAATCATTCCTGCAATTTCTGCATTAGTTAATGCACCAATCATCGTAAAAATACCAGCAACAAACCAGGCTAAAAGCACAAGTTCTGGTGACATAAGTTGTTCTGCCATAATGGAAGGTTTTCGAAATATACCAGAGCCAATCATCGAACCAGCAACAAGCATAGTTGCTGCCGTTACAGATAAACCTCTGACTAATCCATCTGAGGTTTTCTCAAGTGGTTGTTTCATTTTCACCTCGAATGATTGTATGAAATTATAAAATCTAATTTGCAAATCAAAAACAAAATATTGAGAATCAATTCTTTATTTTTGTGTTAATGAGACCAACATTTGCAGAAATAAATCTTTCCAATCTTATATTGAATTATGAAAACATTGCTAGACATATAGGTAAATCAATTAATATAATGCCTGTCGTTAAAGCAGATGCCTATGGCCACGGGATGATTAATTGTGTTGAAGCGTTACTTAAAGCTAAACCAAAACCACATTTTTTCGCTGTAGCATTGTTAGAAGAGGCTTTTGAGTTTAGAAAAAAATTCAAGTCAGAAAGAATTTTAGTTTTCGGCAAAATAAACGAGCCCTATTTCAAAAAGATAATTGAGTATAATATAACACCAACTTTTTACGAATTGGATTTGATAGAAAAATATAATCGTATATGTAAGGAATTTAATACAAAAGGAAAATTTCATCTAAAAATAGATACAGGCATGGGAAGAGTAGGGATTGACATCAAGTATCTTGATGATTTTGTTCAACTGATCAGGCGATGTAGACACGTGAATTTAGAAGGTGTTTACACTCACTTTGCCAATTCAGATTCTAAAGATAAATCTTTTTCTTATGAACAACTTAAAAAATTTAATTATGCCATAGGTTTAATAAAACAGGAAATAAAAAATGTCAGATACTTTCATTGTGCAAACAGTGGAGCAATTATAGATATTCCTGAATCGTATTTTAATTTTGTAAGACCTGGAATATCACTTTATGGATATTATCCATCGGATGAAACTAGTAGAAGCATTCCATTAAAACCTGTTATGTCAATAAAAACAAAATTGATTTATTTAAAGTGGGTTGAAAAAGGTACGAGTATCAGCTATGGAAGAACATATATTACGGAAAGAAGAACTCAAATTGGTACTCTTCCTTTAGGATATGCTGATGGTTATAATCGATTATTATCAAATAAGGGCAAAGTAATTTTTAACAATAAATTATTTAATGTAGTAGGAAGAGTAACTATGGATCAAATTATGGTTAATTTTGAGGATGAGAATGTAACTTACGATGATGAGATAATAGTGTTAGGTTCATCAGAAAATGTTAAATTTGACGCAAGTGATATTTCAAAAGTAATTAATACAATTCCTTATGAAGTTTGCACTTCAATTTCAAAAAGAGTAAAAAGAAAATACGTTTATTAATTTGGATTTCACAAAATATTACATAATACATCTCCTTAAAAAAGCAGTCTCCAAGATTCGTATTACTGATAAGTCAAGAGAATCCATAATTCAAGATGTAATTATTCGACTCGAGAGGGGCGCAGACTTATTTCCAGATTTGAAGTTGATGGAAAGAGTTGATGAGCTTGAAGAAATTGCTAGGAAACTTGTTTCTATTTATCGTAGATTAAATAAAGGTGATATTGATTTAGAAAGAATTAGCAATCAATTCTCTAGTGATCTTGACGCAATCCAATCAATATTGTATCGTTTTGCTAAAGGCATAGGTTTAAGTTCAACTTCTAAAAGACCCAGACCTAAAATAGTATTCGACGATACAACTTTTACATTTTATGAAATTAATGACACTTCATCTCAGCAAGGGGGAGAATTAGTTCCGCCGCACGAAAAATTAAATTTAGATGAATTCTTGTCTACAAGCAAACAAATCGTAGAACAAACCACAGTTGAGTCATCAATTGATGAACAAAACAAAACATCGATAAATTTAGACGAATCGGGGGAGATAGTACAACAAGAAAAAATTGAATCAAATAACCAATTAATCGAACAGAAAACTACAATTACAACTAAAATTGATGAGAAAAAGCCGGAAGATGATTTACTTTTAAGTTTTAATTTCGGAAACGAACAGAAAGAACCCAATGCAATTTCAGCTTTTGAATTTATAAAAGAGGACGTAGATAAAATTAAAACTGAAGAGAACGAGTTAAAAAAGGTAAATGAGCTAGAAGACCAAAGTAAGGAATCGATTGAGCAAAAAATTCTTCAAGAAGAACAAAGTCGTGAAGAGGAGCATTTATCACCTTCATCTAATGAAATTTTGGAAGATGTTACTACTGATAAAGTCCAAACATCTGAAACAGATATAATTTCATCAGATTTAGTTGGAGTCAGTTTAAAAAATTTTCTCAAAACACCCGAAGACGAATATTTAGAATTTGAAACTAAATTATTAAATAATGTAATTGAGGTTGATTCATTTTTAAATTCTATATTAACAGGGAAATTTGACGAACACTGGTTATTCAAAATAATTACCAGCGCTTATGAATCTTTTTTACATGCGGGAAAACTAGGTCATGAAGTAGTAACACAACTAATAAGATTATATTGGTCAGCACTCCTGGCAATTAGAGATGGTAAGCTAGTCATCAATAAATATCAAATTGAGGAAATTCAGAGTGTTTTGATAATAATCGTTTCTTTAATTAAAAATAAGGAAATTGATTTAGAACCATTTTGGGATAGGCTCAAAAACTTAAAAGAAAAACTAAAAAATCTATCATATGAGGTTTAATATGAAAACTTACGCAGTAATAATGGCTGGTGGTGTTGGTTCAAGATTTTGGCCAAGAAGTAGAGAAAAAACGCCTAAACAACTATTAAAGATTTTTGGTGAACACACGATGATTCAAGACACAGTATTGCGCATTTCAAAACTCATTTCACCTGAAAATATTTTTATTGTGACGAATAAAGTTCAAAAAGAAGAGATAAAAAAACAATTAACTAACGTTCCAGCCCAAAATATTATCGTTGAACCTTTCGGTAAAAATACTGCAGCGTGTATTGGATTAGCTTCTATTATAATTCATAATTTTCAACCACAAGCAGTATCAGTAGTTCTACCAGCTGACCATATTATTCGCGATGAAGATGCATTTATTAAAACAATTTCAAAAGCAATTGACTTTGCATATAAATCAAAAGGACTTATAACTATTGGTATTCAACCAACGAGACCTGAGACAGGTTACGGATACATACAAAGGAAAGAAGAAGAAATAGAAGAAAATATCTTCAAAGTAAAAACATTTGCTGAGAAACCAAGCTATCAAACAGCTGAGAAATTTCTTGCTAGTGGTGATTTCGTTTGGAATTCAGGTATATTTATCTGGCGGGTTGATGTTATTCTTGAAGAAATTAAAAAGTATATGCCAGACCTTTACGAAGGTCTAGAGAAATTGCAAAAAAGTTTACTAAAAGACGATTTTCATAAACAACTAGAACTTGTCTATGGAATGTTGCGAAGTATTTCCATTGATTATGGCGTTATGGAAAAATCAGATCGTGTTTATGTTATTCGAAGCACATTTGGATGGAGTGATGTTGGAAGTTGGGAAGAAGTTTATCAATTGAGTCATAAAGATGAAAACGGGAATAGTGTTAATGGTTTATGTTTCCTTGACGGTGTAAAAAATTCTTACATTCATTCCGAAGGTAAATTGACTGCTATTCTTGGGCTCGAAAATATTATTGTAATAAACACCGACGATGCTCTCTTAATTGCCAGTAGAACTCACTCACAAGATGTCAAGAAAATAGTTGATTATCTAAAATTGAAAAAGATGAATGATTATCTATGAAAAAACTTTTAACTGAAGTAGACATACAAAAAATTATCCGTCAGGGTTTAAAAGAAATTTTAATTGACGACAATACCATACTTACTCCTTCAGCAAAAGATTTAATCATAAGATATAAGCTTGAAATAAAGAAATTTTCTCATGCCACAATTCCATCTCAAACCATTAATTCTAATACTATTCGAACGATAGCCGTTGGTTCAGATCATACTGGTTTCAGAGTAAAAAGTGAAATAATTTCTTTTCTAAAATCAAAAGGATTGGATGTTATTGATTTAGGAACTAATTCAGAGCAATCAAGTGACTATCCCGATTTTGCTTATGCTGTTGCATCTACTGTAAAGTCTGGTTTAGCGCAAAGAGGAATAGTTATAGACGCCACTGGAAATCCATCTGCTATTGTTGCAAACAAAATTAAGGGAATTCGAGCTGCTGTCGGATACAATGAATACGCAATTAAAAGTTCACGTGAACATAATGATTCTAATGTTTTAACTTTAGGCGCCAGAATTTTTGATGTGGAAATTATCAAATATTTTATTACTATATGGCTTAATACAACATTTGAAGGCGGGAGACATCAGAACAGATTAGATAAAATTTCTAATATCGAAAAAATGAACTAATAAAAATTTTGACGTGTTAGTCCACCAAAAATCATCAAAATTATGATTCACCAGACTATAGCCGAAGTCATAGATAATACAAGGCTAACTGATAGTATTTACCTTGTCACTTTCCGCTCGAAAGAATTAACTCAAGAAGCTAAACCTGGTCAGTTTGTAAACATTAGAATTTCAGAAGGATGCTATCCATACTTGCGTCGTCCCTTCTCTTATTGTGACGTAGTAGGAGATGAATTTAAAGTATTGTTTTCTATTTATGGAATAGGAACAAAAGTTATTTCTCAATCTAGTATTGGAGCTAAATTTGATATAATTGGTCCATTGGGAAATGGTTTTAACATTGATAGTGAATTTAACACCGCAATACTTGTGGCAGGCGGACTTGGTGTAGCACCTTTTGCTTTTCTTAAAAGAGCTTTACCTAAAAACGTTAAAGTGGTCTCATACATTGGCGCAAGGACAAAAGAATTGATTGCAACTTATGGACTTGATAATGTAGTTATTGCAACAGATGATGGCTCATTAGGTGAAAAAGGTACAGTAATAGATTTACTTAAAGAAGATTTGATGAATGGTAAATTTGAAGGTAAATTCAAAATATTCGGTTGCGGACCAACACCAATGTTGAAAGCATTAAAGGTATTGTGTGAAGAGTTTAATCTTAATTGTGAAGTATCGACTGAATCGGCAATGGCCTGTGGATTTGGAATTTGTCAAGGATGCCCAATAGAATTAGCTGATTCTTCAGGCTATAGGTTAATATGTAAAGATGGCCCTGTATTTAACATTGAAGAAATAAAGTTATGAGTGATATAAGTTTAGAAGTAAAAATAGGTTCACTTGAGTTAAAGAATCCTATTCTCACTGCAAGTGGAACTTTTGGATATGGTTTGGAATCGCGAGATTTTTTTGATGTAAGTCAACTAGGTGGAATTATAACAAAATCACTCTCACTCAAACCAAGAAAGGGCAATCCACCACAAAGAATTGTTGAAACACCATCTGGAATGTTAAATGCTATAGGCCTTGCAAATATTGGAGTAGAGAATTTTATTAAAGAAAAGCTTCCTGAACTAATCAAGTTGAACACAAAAATTATTGTCAATATTGCAGCAAGCACTATTGAAGAGTATGTAGAATGTGTAGAAATTTTAGATAAGGAAAAGATAGATGCGTTTGAAATAAATGTCTCATGTCCAAATGTGAAAGAAGGAGGTTTAGAATTTGGAAGAGATGTGAGGAAAGTTGGTGAAATTACTTCTAAAGTTGTTGCAAAAACTTCAAAACCAGTTATAATAAAACTAACACCAAATGTCACCAGTATAAGTGATTTTGCTCGTATATCGAAAGAGGAAGGGGCAACTGCTGTTTCAGCCGTCAACACTTTTGTTGGGATGTCAATTGATATTTTTACTCGACGACCAAAACTTAGTCATAACACTGGTGGTTTATCGGGTCCAGCCATTAGACCATTAGCACTTGCAAAAGTTTTCGAAGTTGTTCAAAATGTAGATATTCCCGTGATTGGAATTGGTGGAATAATTAGCCCCGAAGATGCACTTGAATTTTTAATAGTTGGAGCTAAAGCGGTTCAAATTGGTACTCACAATTTTGTAGACCCAAAAGGGCCAATTAAAATAATTGAGGGATTAAAAAGTTATTTGAAAAAGATGAATTACAATAATATAAATGATTTAATAGGTACCTTAGAATTAAACAAATGAACATAAAGAACTCACTAAATTTTCTATATTCTCTACAAAAATTCGGAATTAAGTTTGGACTTGATAATACAATTAAATTATTAGAACATCTAGGAAATCCTCATCATAAATTTAAGTCTATTCATGTTGCAGGAACAAATGGAAAAGGTTCAACGGCATCTTTAATAGCTTCAGTTCTAAGTGAGCTTGGTTATAAAACTGGACTTTATACATCTCCACATCTTTTACGATTCAATGAAAGAATAAGAATTAACGGAGAAGAAATTACAGACCAAGCAATAGTTGAACTGATTGAATTAATGCGAACTAAAATTATTGAATTAAGACCAACATTTTTTGAAGCTACGACAGTTTTAGCAATTAAATATTTTGCAGATCAAAAAGTTGATTATGCAGTTATTGAAACTGGTTTAGGCGGAAGGTTAGATTCTACAAATGTCATAACTCCGGTTATTTCTGTCATAACTAAAATTTCTTACGATCATATGGATGTACTTGGTGAAACAATTCAAAAAATAGCTTTAGAAAAAGCAGGAATTATAAAAGATAAAATTCCGGTTGTTTTAGCAAAAAATTCCCATGAAGTTGTCTCAACTATTAAAGAAGTTGCTTTTCAAAAAAAATCAAAGCTAATTGATGTTGGAAATCATTATAAGGTTGAAAAAGTTAATTCACAAAATAATCAATCAAAAATTAGAATAATCTCAAAGAATACTGGATTAAGTTATCAATTAACACCTCCATTGTTCGGTAAATATCAATTTGAAAATTTATGTAATGTAATAGCCGTAATGGAAGTTTTATTTAATCCAGATGAAAATAAAGAAAAGATTATAACTGGAATTGAGAACTATAAATTTAGAATGAATGGAAGATTTCAAATACTGAAAACAAATCCTGAAATAATACTTGATACTGCTCACAATTCAGATGCAATTAAGAGTTTTTTGAATGAACTTAAAGAATATTCACCTTCCAAAAGGAAAATAGCTATTTTTGGAATTATGAAAGACAAAAGAGTTGAAGACTGTATTTTTGATATTCAAAATTCATTTGATAATATTATTCTTACTCGTGCTCAAACCGAGCGTGCTTTTTCACCGAACGAATTAACAAAAAAGTTTAATAAACAAAGTGAGAAAATGATTATTTCTGAATCCGTTCAAAAGGCCTTATTAAAATCCTTTGAGTTAGCTATGGAGAACGATGTAATAGTTATATTTGGTTCTAATTACATTGTTGGTGAAGCTTTAGAAATAATAAATCAAAAGTTAATAAAAAATTTTCAGAATTATGCTTGAAAATCAAAATCATTTGTTTAATTTTGCATATAGAAATTCCACGTTAACCCACAAAAAGTTTTCACATAATTTTGATCTTTTATAATGTTAAATAGTTATATCACCTGCATTAACAACTAAATCAAACGAGAGGATAGAGTATGGATATAACAGAGCTCAAAAGTAAAAAAATTGTAGAGCTTAATAAAATTGCTAAAGAATTAGAAATTGAGAACTACTCCGACTTAAGAAAAAACGAATTAATTTTTAAGATTTTAGAGAAGCAGGCTGTACGTGAAGGATTATCATTTAGTTCAGGAGTTTTGGAAGTTTTACAAGATGGTTACGGATTTTTGCGTTCAGCTGATTATAATTACTTACCATCACCCGATGATATTTATGTTTCACCATCACAAATAAAAAAATTTAACTTAAGAACTGGTGATATAATTGCCGGGCATGTAAGACCACCTAAGAATGGTGAAAAGTTCTTTGCATTGCTTAAAATAACTTCAGTGAATGATGAAGAACCTGAAAAAGTAATGCAGAGAAGATTATTTGATAATTTAACGCCACTCTATCCTACTCAAAGAATCAAACTTGAAACGATTCCCGGTGAATACTCAATGCGAATTATGGATTTACTAACTCCAATTGGTTTTGGTCAACGCGGTTTAATTGTATCACCACCTAAAAGTGGTAAAACGATTCTCCTACAAAAGATCGCAAATTCAATCACGCGTAATCATCCTAATGTTAAATTAATTGTACTACTTATTGATGAAAGGCCCGAAGAAGTCACAGATTGGAAAAGGACTGTAAAAGCCGAAGTTATATCGTCAACTTTTGATGAACCTGCAGAAAGGCACGTTCATGTTTCAGATATCGTTATTGAAAAAGCAAAAAGACTGGTCGAAATGGGTCACGATGTTGTAATATTACTTGACAGTATAACACGACTTGCTCGCGCAAACAATACTGTTGTTCCTCATAGTGGTAAAATACTTTCGGGTGGAATCGATGCGCATGCACTTCATAAACCGAAAAGATTTTTTGGTGCTGCTAGAAATACTGAAGAGGGTGGAAGCTTGACTATCATTGCAACAGCATTGATTGATACTGGCAGTAGAATGGATGAAGTTATTTTTGAAGAGTTTAAAGGTACCGGTAATATGGAAACACTGCTAGATAGAAATCTTGCTGATAGAAGAATTTTCCCTGCAATCGATGTAAATAGAAGTGGAACTAGAAAAGAAGAGTTACTACTGGGTGAGGAAGAATTACAAAGAGTATGGTTACTTCGTAAAATACTTAGCGACCTTAATCCCGTTGAGGCAATGGAATTCCTTCTTGAGAAAATGAGTGGAACAAAAAACAATAAAGAATTCCTTGAATCAATGAATAGTTGAAAAATTGAAAAACCTACGTCATTTAACACTTATAATAGTTTTATTATTCAATTCTCTTCTTAGTCAAGATTCAACAAAGTATCAATGGCCTCTTGCGCCATTTAATTCATCAAAACTAATTACAGGCACCTTTTGCGAATATCGCAGCACATCTGCATCAGGTCACTATCATAATGGGGTTGACATTCCAGCACCTGCAGGAACACCGGTCTACGCTGTTTTACCGGGAACAGTAACAGCTTTAAGTACAGCTGATCCTACTGGTTATGATAATTACATACGTGTGAGATCTGTTATTAATGGAAATAATAAAGATATAACTTATTATCATACGAATCCCGTCAAAAGCATTGGTCAAACTGTTCAAGCAGGAGAAATTGTTTCAACAATTGCTATCGATCACGTGCATTTAACTGAATATTATTTGGGAAATACTTCACTGGAAGTCAATCCTCTAAGACCCGATGGGGGGTTGTTTCCACTCGTTGACATCTGGAAACCAAGAATTGTATCAGTAAGATTTTTTGTAGATGGTACAAGTACTCAACTTTCTCCTTCATACCTGGGTGGAAAAGTTGATATAATTACAAAAATACAAGAAGCAAATGGTGAGGGTTCAACTGCTGTAACAAACAACGGAACATACATCATTGGATATAAAGTTTTTTCTTCTGATACTCAACAAGTTGTTTACAACCCACCAAGTAATTCAGTTAGATATCTTTACTATATAAAGCCTTTAAACTCGTACGTAAATAATAATTATTATCAACCTGAAGCTACTTCATCAAATCATGTTTATATCGTAACAAATGGTGACGGTGCAGATTATATCAGGTCAACTAGAATAGTGAACAACAACTTCTGGAACACTGACTTACTACCCGATGGAAATTATGTTGTCATGATTTATACTTTTGATACACGTGGAAATGGCGACACGGTTTTTATTAAAGTAACCAAGACTAACATTGATTTAATTCCACCATCCCAAACAAATTTTTTAAGTATAATCTCTAATGCTAATAACAACATTACTCTTAATTGGGAAGCGAATCCTACACCAGACTTAAAAGGTCATCGATTATATTATTCACTAAATAATTCGAGCTGGATATTAAAAGACAATGAAAATATTTTGAATGATTCAATAACAAGCAGAACTTACGATAATACATTAAATCGTGAAATATTTTTCAAACTTTATCCAGTAGATAAATCTCCGAACGCAAATGTTGGACCACAAAGTGACGTTTATGGAATAAGAATTAATGTAGGGCCACCAAAAGTTTTAATTGTCGATGGATTTACAAGAACCAGTGGTAGTTACAAACAAGCATATCATGATTTTGTTTTCTACTATGCAACTAGTTTTAGAAGTGATTTTCATACTTCCTCATCAAAAGCTGTTGAAAATGGATTAGTAAACTTAAATGATTATAATTTAGTTATTTGGTTTGTTGGTGACGAATCCGTTACCGATGAGTCTCTAAATTCTAATGAACAAGAGATCATAAAGAATTATTTAAGAAATGGTGGGAAACTTTTTATTACAGGCTCAGAAATTGGTTATGATTTATTTGAAAACGGCTCTTTACTTGATAGAGACTTTTATAATAATTATTTAAAGGCAAAGTATAACTCTGATAATGCGGCTAGTTTTAGTGCAATGGGTGAACAAGGTTCCATATTTCAAGGAATAGAATTTGGTTTTGGTTTGACCTCTCAAGGTGCTCCATACAACGAAGATAATCCAGATGAAATTGATACGTTGAACAATAGCAAAGTACTTCTTAGATATTCAAATAATAAAGTCGCTTGTATTGGTTATCATGGTTATGTTCCTGGTGGAATAAGACCATGTTCTCTTGTATATCTTGCATTTCCTTTTGAAGTGATTCATGGCTCTGCAAAGAGACAGGCTTTGATGGAAAGAATTTTTCAGTTTTTAGGACTATCAACTAAAGTAGATGACAGTTTTATTCCTAGCGAATTTAAGGTTTTTCAGAATCAACCAAATCCTTTTAATGCAAATACCAAAATCTTATTTCAAATTCCTGAACGAGACTTTGTTTCAATTGATTTATACGATATTTTAGGACGATTTATCAAAAACATTGAAGCTAAAGAATTCGACACGGGATTACATGAAATACATTTTAGCAGCATTAACATTAGCTCAGGAATATATGTAATTAATGTGAAATGGCGAGAACTTTCTAAATCAATAAAGGCTGTCATTATAAAATGAAAAGAACTCTTACAATTTTAATTTTGGTTTTGATTCAAACATTTTTCAGTCAGGGTATCAGTAAAAAATGGGATAGTGAAAGATTTTCTGATATTTCGTTAGGTAAATTTTATTTTTCCTACTGGACTAACCCTGTTCATTTCAATGAAAACTTTATTTTGAACTATAAAATTCGATACGATTTACTGGTATTTGAAAAAGTCAGGTATGATACGTTTCTTTCAAGAATTAAAGTAATACTTGAGATAAGCAACAACGAATTATCAACAGTATCCCGTAATATTCAAGAAGTTAAAATAAAATGCTCTGATTATGAGCAAACTGTCTCTAAAGATTTGTATTACACGGGTGTCTTTAAATTAAATCTTCCTTTAAGAGAATTGAGAGGACGAATTTCTATTATTGATGAGAAATCCCAAAAAGAAATACTTGCTCGTAATTTCACATTTAATTTAAAAGCTGAGGATCAAAACTTCGTTCCGATATTCATAAAATCCGATAATATTCAAAAATTTTTGAGTGATGAAATTCAATCTGAGTTTTACAACTTTCTACCATTTGAAACTAATACGTATTATTTAGTATTGCCATTATCACCAAAATTCGAAAGCATAGTAATTAAAGATGAACAGATAAAATATGAATTAAAAAGAGAAGAAAAGTTTGGACTTAATTATTCTATATTTATTCTTGATACACTTGAATTGATAGAAGGTAAATATTTTATTGAGTTAAATACATCTAACGTAAAGAAGGATTTCTTTGTGATATGGCTTAATAAACCCGAGTATTTATGGAATCTTGAAAAAGCATCAAAAATTCTAAACTATATTTTCCCGGGTGATGAATTACACCTCCTGAATAATTCTTCGAGAAAGTCTCATTTAAGAGAATTTTATAAACTGTGGAAAAAGTTTGATCCAACACCTAAAACAGCTTTTAATGAATTGATGTTTGAATATTATAAGCGTGCCGACTTTGCAAATATGGAATTCAGGAGTGTATCTCAACCAGATGGTGCATTAACAGATAGAGGTAAAATATACATTATTTATGGTCCCCCACAAAAAATTGAACGTACTTTTACGCAAGATGGTAGAGCCTTAGAAACCTGGTACTTCTATTCCCCAATAAACAAAACATTGAAATTCTTTGACGTAAACAAAAACGGAAATTACATTTTACAACAATGATTAAAATAGGTATCACTTGTGGAGATATAAATGGTGTTGGACCTGAGGTTGCAATCAAAGCTCTTAAGCAAATTCACGGCGATTATAAATTCTATTTAATAGGTCCGAAGAATTTATGGTTAAATCAGATTTCTAAATTAAAGGTTGATAATTTCGGAAGCTTTGAATTAGTCGATTTGGGTAAATTTTCCATTACTCCAGGCACTCCTACAGCTACATCAGGTAAAATTTCAATTCAGGCTATTAATGAATCTATTAAGTTATGGGATGATAAGGTCATTGATATAATTATTACTGCACCAATTTCGAAAGAAGCTATTTTCAAAGCAGGTTCTAAATTCAAGGGGCACACAGAAATTTTCGCAAATCACTTTAAGACCAATAAATACGTAATGATGTTCTTATCAAGATCTTTTTATGCGGCTCTAATGACAATTCATATCCCCATAAAAGAAGTTTCGAAACAACTAACAAAAGAATTATTGGAAAATAAAATTCAGGTTGTTCGAAATTCTTTGAAAGAGGATTTTTCATTACGCAGTCCAAAGATTGCAATTATGGGATTAAATCCTCATGCGGGTGAATCAACTGTAATTGGAAGAGAAGAAAGTGAAATAATAATTCCGGTTATAAAAAAATTGAGTGGTAATAAATTTGGTATATATGGCCCATTTTCACCTGATGGATTTTTTGGGCGTAAAGAATATAAAAATTTTCATTGCGTTATTGGAATGTATCATGATCAAGTTTTAATTCCCTTCAAACTCTTGAATTTCAATAATGGTGTGAATTTTACGGCGGGGCTACCACTTATTAGAACAAGTCCCGACCATGGTACCGCTTTCAACTTAGCAGGCAAAAATCTTGCTGACCATAGAAGTATGCTGGAAGCGATTAAATATGGAATTAAAATTTTTAAGAATAGACACGGTATAAAATGATTCTCTCCTTTGAAAATGTTTCCTTCTCATACAATAAACATTCAATTCTAAAAAATGCATCCTTCACAATGGATTCTAATGAGTTTTTATATTTGATTGGACCAAGTGGTTCAGGGAAAACTACTGTTATAAAATTGATTTATATGGATTTAATGCCTCAATCTGGAGTAGTGGCGATAGGGGAATTTAACTCTCAATTCATGAAAGAAAGATATATCCCGATGCTCCGCAGAAAGCTTGGCATTATTTTTCAAGATTTTCGTTTGTTAACCGACAGAACGGTGGAGGAAAATTTATCATTTGTTCTTCATTCAATTAATTCTCCTAAAAAAGAGATTAAGAAAAAGATTTTTAATGCACTTTCACTTGTAGGTTTAACTCATAAAAGAAATGCTTATCCTAATGAACTATCCGGGGGAGAACAACAGCGAATTGTAATCGCACGAGCAATAATTAATGATCCAATTCTAATTCTTGCTGATGAACCAACAGGTAATCTCGATCCCGACACATCAAATCAAATAATGGAAATTCTTAAAGACATCAATGCGAGAGGTACTGCAGTTTTAGTAGCAACTCATAACTATGAGTTAGTCAAGAAATTTCCATCGAATGTTTTACAAATTAAAAATGAACAAATAACGGGCGTTAAGATTAACTCCGATTTACCCTTTCAACTGCCTCAATAATTTTTTGGGTTATCTCTGCTATTTCTCCAAATCCATCGATCGAAATAAAGTAGGCATTATTCTCCTTATAAAAATTTTTAACTGGTAAAGTGCTTGCTTTATAAATTTCCAATCTTTTAGCGATAACTTCTTGAGTATCATCATTCCGTTGATATATAGTGCCCCTTGAACCGCAAATAGGACAAACATCATCGAACTTATCGTATAAAAGATTAAATAAACTACCACAATTTTTACAACTTCTTCGATTTGTAATTCGACGAATTATTTCTTGTTCGTCTAAATTCAAATCAATCACTATTGGTTTTTCTAACCCAAACTCATTAAAAATTTTAGAGAGTGCTTTCGCTTGTTCAACGGTTCTTGGAAATCCATCCAGAATAAAACCATTCTTACATTTTTCTGAACAGAGTGTATCTTTTATTATTTCAACCATAACTTCATCAGGTACAAGTCGCCCCGAATCCATGATTTCTTTTGCTTTAAGACCTAATGAAGTTTTTTTCTCCACTGCTTCTCTTAACATGTCGCCTGTAGAAATATGTGGAATATTAAATTTTTGTGACAAAATTTTTGCTTGCGTTCCCTTTCCAACACCAGGTGGACCGAACAAGATCAAGTTCATTTTAAACTCCATTTTGAACTTTTTTAATGCAATATAAGAAACACAAAAATTGTATTTATTCGAATTTCAATTTGATATTTTGACTAAAACACAGTAATTAAATTAGTTCAAATAGTATTATTTATTTCCTCGTAATTGTTAGGGGAGTTTAAAAGAAAAATATTTCATATTGTAAAAAATTTTCATCCTTTTCTGGAAAATCAATTTTTTTGAACATTCTTTGCTAAATGTTAATTTTGGAAAATTTTTTAACGATATGTTAACACATTCCGAATTAGAGAGAATCGCAAACGAATTAAGAATAGATATTATAAAAGCAATTTATAATGCTAAATCAGGCCATCCAGGTGGCTCACTAAGTGCTATTGATATTATAACATATCTCTTCTTTAACGAAATCAAACGAACTCCAGAAAATGCTTTTGATCCTGACCGGGATCGATTCGTTTTATCTAAAGGTCATGGTGTGCCAGCACTTTATGCTGTTCTAGCTCGATTAGGATTAATCGAATACAATGAACTGATGAATTTGAGGAAGTTAGGCTCCAGAACGCAAGGACATCCTAGTTATCAAGATTTACCTTATGTTGAGGCTTCCACTGGCTCCCTTGGTCAGGGATTATCAATTGCCATAGGTATTGCTATTGCTGGAAAGCTGGATAAAAAAAATTATAATGTTTACTGCATGATTGGCGATGGTGAAATGCAGGAAGGTCAAATTTGGGAAGCTTTAATGTCGGCTCCAAAATTTAAGCTAGATAACCTTTGTGTCATATTAGATTATAACAAAAGTCAAATTGATGGTTATATTAAAGATGTGATGGATCTTGAACCTATTGAAAGCAAATTAACAGCATTTAGATGGAATGTTATGGAAATTGATGGGCATGATTTTGATGAAATTGAAAAAGCTATTCAAACATTTAAAAAAATTTTGGATAAACCTTCTTTTATAATCGCTCACACTATTAAAGGAAAAGGAGTTTCTTTCATGGAAGATAATATTGAATTTCATGGTAGAGCTCCAAATGAAAAGGAATTTGAACAGGCATTGATAGAATTACAAAAATTATTAAAGGAAAAATGGGTAAAGCAACAAGGTTAGCCTTTGGTGAAACAATTTCAAATTTAGGTGAGATAAACAAAGATATCGTTGTGCTGGATGCCGACTTATCTAAGTCAACAACTTCATACATTTTCGCAAAAAAATTTCCAGAGAGATTTTTTGAGTTAGGTATTCAAGAAGCAAACATGATAGGGATTAGCGCTGGTTTAGCTCTTTCGGGGAAGATTCCGTTCTGTTGCAGTTTTGCTTGTTTCATAACAGGGCGATACGATACTATAAGAATTTCGGTGGCTTATACAAAAGCAAACGTTAGAATTATTGGTACTCATGCTGGAATTGGAATAGGAGAAGATGGAACTACTCAAATGGGTCTTGAAGATGTTAGTCTCATGCGATCGTTGCCAAATTTCAGTGTTTGTCAACCTTGTGATGAAATAGAAACACGAGAATTAATTAAATATAGCATTCAACACAAAGGACCGATGTATATTCGTCTAACCAGACAAAGCTTACCAGTGATTTTTAATGAAGATTACGTATTCGAATTCGGAAAAGGTGTTACCGTAGCAGAAGGCAACGACGCAGTTATTTTTGCAACAGGTGCATTAGTGCATGAAGCTCTTAAAGCTCATGAAATTTTGAAAAATGAAAGTATTGGCTTAAAAGTCATTAATATTCACACTATCAAACCCATTGATAAAGAATTAATAATAGAAAATGCAAAAAAATTTGGATTGGTATTTACAGCAGAAGATCACAGTATAATTGGTGGATTAGGTTCTGCAGTTTCTGAAGTATTAGCAGAAAATTATCCGACTAAAGTTATCCGAATTGGATTACCCAATGTTTTTGGCGAATCAGGATCACCAGAATCTCTTTATAAGAAATACAAATTCGATGGTGAAAGCGTTGCCAAAACCATCAAAGCGAACTTATAATTTTATATACTACCTTGCCCTTAAAATCCTCTCTAAATTTACTTAATAAGCTTAAGACTTCCGTTATCTAATCATAACTAGTAACCTAAAAATATAAAGATTTTAATAAGGTGACTTTGACATAAATTTAAGTGTACGTGCCCTGCTAAAAGTTTCTAATTCATGTTTCTTAAGGAGGAAAAAAATAGTCGAAGTAAACTTTTACTTTCTTCTTCAAGAAGTCCACTATAAGTTTTTATTTTGTGATTTAATTTGTAGTTGTTAGTTATGTTAAAAATTGTTCCACATGCACCTGCTTTCGGATCAAATACAGAAAAGTATAAAGCATCAATCCTTGAATTAACAAGAGCACCTGCACACATAGGACAGGGTTCAAGAGTCACATAAATTTTGCAACCATTGAGTCTGTAATCTTGCAAATGATTAGCAGCTGATGTGATTGCAATCATTTCTGCATGTGCCGTTGGATCTTTTAAGTTGATTGTTTGATTATACCCTCTACCAATAATTTTATCTTCAAAAACTACAACAGCACCAACTGGAACTTCTTTTTGTTCAAAAGCTTTTTCAGCTTCTCTTAATGCTTGTTTCATATAAAAAATATCCTTTTCGGAAAACATCATATTACCTATAATTTTCTTCTAAAAACCTTTTTGAAATCCAAATTGGATTCTGGAAATTAATATCGTTTCTGTCATAAATAATAATCGCTTCTATTGTGGGAATTCGCCTCAGTCTTGAATAGTCAATATGTGGATTCAATCTTTTGATGTCGTCTGTTATTTTTTTAGGGTCGATATCACTTAGTCCTTTATAATAACCAAAAATATTTACTTCACTTCCTCTGGATATATATTTTAATGGTTTAGGGAACTCTCCTTGTTTTGGTAGTGGGTTATCTATTTTAATGCGATAAAAACCGTACTCGTTATCCTCAAATGGATTTGTAAATAACAACATGTTTTTTTCAAATTCTTCTATAATTACACCAAATACTCGAATTTTCTTATTGTTAAAAGACTCTGGATTCATTCGCAGTGAAAGATAACTCACATTGAACAACGACTGATTTTTAAACTCATTAATCGATTGATGCAAAAGTTCTTCACTTGATGGAGGAGGTGTTTCAAAAATATATCGAACAACTTGGCAGGAACTAAAGCCAAGCACTAAAATTAAAAGCATCATTGACACAATTTTACGATTCATATAATTGTCACCTCAAGTTTTATTCAAATTTAATACATTTTAATTAATCTTGTTCCCTTTGTTTCTGAAATCATCTGTTTTTATATTTGCACTGCAAAATACAAATTTCTATTGCACCTGTAGCTCAATTGGATAGAGCATCTGACTACGGATCAGAAGGTTGAGGGTTCGAATCCTTCCAGGTGCACTAAAAATAAATCAGAAAGCACCCGTAGCTCAATTGGATAGAGCATCAGACTTCGGATCTGAGGGTTGAGGGTTCGAGTCCTTCCGGGTGCGCAAATTAACTGCCTCGATATTCGAGGCATTTTTGTTATATGTTAGGTTATCTGGTTAAGATAAATTTTGCTTTACCTAATACATTAATGACTTCGAATAATATCATCAAAACAATGTTTACCTGGCAGGTGTAATGTAATTACTACGTCAATAAAAAGTTCTGAAATCATAGGTAAAACTAATTAAGAAAAATCTTTGTAAAGTGTGGACATTTCGATCTTCAATATAATCTTCCATAATAATTCTCTTAATTCGATTTTTCTGATTTAGTAAATCATAAACTTCAAATCTAATTTCACCACGATTTTGAGGCAGGATGCGTACTCCGCAACTTAAATTCAACAATATGTTTTCCTTGTTCGATTCTTCTGCTACTTGAGGATTGTAATAATAACTAACTCTTGAACCAATAAAGTATCTTTCAAAATAAGTAATTCGTGTAACAAAATTTATTTTATGTGTTAAAACTTTGGTTCTATTTTCATTTAATGAATTAACTGTATAAATACAACTTGGAGAGTAGCTTATGCGATAATCAAATCTCGGATTATAACTACTAAATCCAACCGTAGGTGAAAAAGAATACTGATTCGTTATATTCTTTCGCCCATTAATAAAACCAGGATTTATTTGAAAACCTAGATTTGAACTAAAAATTAAATTCGATTTTAACGATGAAAGTTTAAAACTATAGGTAAAATTCATCGTTGTACCGAATGAGTTACCTGCATTCACTGGATAACTCAATTGCGTTCCTTTTTTAATTAGATTGTCTTGTATAACTGTATCTTTTGAGAATACCTTGATGTTGTTTCTTATATCATCTATCAAATAATTAACGTTTAAGTTAAAAGCTGTGAAAGTACCGCTTGATGGATTATTAGTGAGATATCTAATTCGAAGCATATTATTAATAGACTTATCTAGATCGGGATTACCGGTTCTGAGAAAAAGAGGGTTCGAAAAATCTATCGTATTTTGAAGTTGAGAAATGGAAGGGATATTTGGTCGTGCATTGTATTCTACACGCAAATTTTTTGATTCTGAGATTCTGTATGATAACTCAAATGATGGAAGAATAACTCTAAATGTATTCCTGAAGGAAATTTCCCGAGGAAATTTTTGTTTAGAAATTCTTTGATGAAGTTGAAGCATTAAATCTGTTTCTAATCTAAAATTTCCCCCATTATACTGGTGAGAAATTGAACCTCGATAAGAGTAGTTCAAATTTTCAAAGGAGTTTGAATTTAGAGAGTCATAGAAAGCAAAATTATTGTTATCAATTATGAAATTCTCTCTAATCCTGGAATCTTGACTTAATGATGGCGTGAAACGTATTCTCATTAAGCTCTTATCACCAATTGGCTCTGTATATGTGAAGGTAGTACTTAAGTTAAGTGATTTGGTCAAAAAGTTTGATGTCTGAATTGTTGTATCAATTAACGGATTTCGATTAATATCAAATGTGGTATATTCTGAATTAATTTCATAATCTGATTTGTTTTGACTGAGCCTTGTATTTAAACTAAACGTTAGTGTTCTACCTCTTCGGGGAAATCTGTAACTATAAATTAATTCGTTTCTAAATGAATACGACCTAACTTCATTATTACGAAGATAGTTAATTGAGTTAAGTAGTAAATTATTACTCAGAAAATTCTCTGAAAATGAATTGGCAGAGGATGAATTTCCATGCAATTCAAAATTTGGTCGAATACGAATTATATTACTTGTATCTAAAAAGTAATCTAAAGCTATGCTTATTATATGATTTGAGTTTTTCAATATACTATATCTTGACTCAGAATATTTTGAAAGATTAGATAAATCAGTTAAATATTCCCTTGCAATTTTTGAATCACTTAAATTTTTAATATGAGTTATAATGTAGCTACCATTTATTTCAGCTTTATTTATAATTCGGTGAGAGTAATTAACACCACCGGCATATAAATTATTATTACCATCGTCTAGATTTATATTAAAATTTAGAGGATTTTGGTTTGGGCCTCCACCACCTTGTCGTCCACCCTGACGCCATTGTCCTCTTCTGGGTTCAAACGATTCAGATTGGGTTAAATCGTTAATTGTAAAGGATGATTCGTTAATGTTATTACTTATTCCAAGTAAAGATAACCGTTGCAATGCATTGAATTGATTGTAATTTAATCCAGAAGTATATCTTGTATTTGTACCATATCCTAAGTTTGCTTTGCCAAAATATCCCTGTCTTTTTTCAACTCTAGTGACCACATTAAATGCTTTTACAGTTTGGTCATCTTCAAAGCCTGTAAGCTCAGCTTCTTCGCTTTTTTTATCAAATAATTGAACTTTCTCAACGATATCGGCGGGGAGTGTTTTCAAAGCAATATTTGGGTCTTCAGTGAAAAATCTTCTACCATCAACAAGCACCTTTTTTACTTCTTCACCCTGAACTCTGATGACATTCTCTTCCTTTTCTACACCAGGAAATTTGAGTACTAAATCTTCCAATGTTGAATTTGGTGCGACTTGAAATGCTGAGGCATTAAATTGAAGTGTATCTCCAACTTGTTCGACCGGAACAATTTTATCTTGTACTGTAACTTCTTTCAAAGTGACAAATGATGGAGTTAAATAAATTGTATCTAACCTAATAATGCCCCATCTAATTTGAATAGTATCAATGAATTTTTGATATCCCAGGTAAGTTATTTCAAGTGAATATTTACCAAGGGGAATGCCACGAAATTCAAATAATCCTTTTTCATTTGTTGTTGTATAGTGAGGAAAGTCAACAAAATCGATGGAAGATAAAATAACATGAGCTGAAACTAATGGTTTTTGTGAGGTACTGTCAAAAACAAATCCCGTTATTATTCTCGGCTGGCTAATTAAATTATCAGCGAAAAATAATATAAAAAAAATTGTAAAGAGGTTTTTCACAATTTACCTGGGTTTTCTAAAATGATAGACTTAATATTAGTTGCATAGGTTTAAATTAATCAAAACCTTAAACTTAGACTGATTTTCTTTTAAGATAAACTTGATTAATTCGTTTTCAATATAATTAAGATAAATTTCAAGTTGAATCCAATGTTTATTAATTTTAAGTGGAAATTAGGAGATTATTATGCTTACAAGCGGCGCATACATGCGGGCAAAACTTTACATAGAGTCTCACTCGAAAGAGAAAAAAGAATTAGAGAGTAGACAGGAAGAAATAAAAACGGGACCTTGCATTACAATATCAAGACAAACTGGAGCTGCAGCTGGAGAAATTGCAGAGTTAATAATTGAATACATTAAATCTCATTCTAAAAGACCAGATCGTGAATGGGCGATTTTCGACAAAAAATTAATTGAACGTGTGATTGAAGACCATAAACTTCCTACTGTTATAAGTGACTATTTAACAGAAAAAAAACACAGGTTTGTTGAATCTATAATGAACGAAATTTTTGGTATTCATCCATCTCCAATATCATTGGTACGAAAAACGTCCAAGACACTACTTCAACTTGCCCAAATTGGATATTGCATCATTGTAGGAAGAGCATCAAACATAGTGCTGAAAAGATTACCAAATACATATCATGTGAGAATAATTGCCCCTCTTCCAACAAGAATCAAACAGGTTATGAAAATTTATCATTTCGATTCTGAAGAAGAAGCTAAAAGGTTTATTAAAAAGGAAGATGAAAACAGAACCAAGTATGTTAAACAATTTTTCTATAAAGACATCGATGATCCATCGCTATATGATCTTGTTATAAACTCAGAATTTTATACACGTGAACAAGTTGCAAAAATCATTGCCCAATCTGCTATGATCAAGCTAAGTGAATATTTTGATTAATATGGATAAAAGATATAAAAGAGAATAGAGAAAATAAATAATATCCACAAGCCAAGCTTAACCTCATTGACTCTATTTGTAGCTATTTTCAAGATAGGATAAATAACAAATCCTGCAGTTATTCCAATTCCAATATTAAAAGAAAAGCTCATAAGAAAAATTACCATTAAAGCTGGAATAAATTCAGTCAAATCATTATCTGAAAGTTGTTTAATTGGACTCATCATTAGAATTCCAACAATGATTAAAGCAGGTCCATATGCATAAGATGGAATTGTTTCCACAAAAGGAACAAAAAATATTGAAAGCAAAAAAAGAATAGCTACAACTAGAGCAGTTAATCCACTTCTACCACCAGATTGAATCCCAGCAGCCGATTCTATATAGACACCTGCGGTCGTAGTTCCTAAGGTGGCAGCAACACATGTTGATAATGCATCACATAACATTGGTTTTTCTAGCTCAGGAAACTCACCTTTCTCATTTAATAGTTCTGCTTTTATTCCTAAACCAATCAAAGTACCAAGAGTATCGACAAAATCTAGAATGAAAATTGTTAATATAACGGAAAAAAATCCCCAGCTTAAAGCTCCAACAATGTCTAATTTAAGGAAAGTTTCGGATAATGGTGGAGGGGCACTGATAATTCTACTTGGAAATGAAATTAATCCAAAAAGAAAGGCAAGTAAGGTGGTGGCAATTATTCCAATCAAAATTGAACCATGAATATTTTTAGTTGTTAGAATGAAAATCAAAATCAGACCAAAAATTGAAAGTAATGTTTCCGGTTCATGTAAATTACTAATTTTCACTGGTGCTCCAGGTACTCCAAGCTGCACAATTTGACATTCATTTAAACCAATGAATATTAAAAACAGACCAATACCCACTGCAAAACTAATTTTCAGACTTTCAGGAATTGCCTTTGCAAGCCAAACTCTAATTTTTGTTAACGTCAAAATGATGAATAATACTCCCGAGATAAAAATTGCACCAAGAGCAGTTTGCCACGAATAACCTAACACCTTTACAACCGTGTAAGCAATAAAAGCATTTTCACCCATATATGGCGCAATTGCAAAGGGCCTTTTTGCAAAGACACCCAACATTAATGTTCCAAATGATGCTGTCAATGCAGTAGCAAGAAGAGATGGACCAAACGGAATGCCGGCAACTTCTAAAATTTTAGGATTCACTATAATAATGTATGCCATTGTGATGAAAGTTGTAAAACCTGCGATGATTTCACGAGATAATGTTGTGTTTAATTCATCTAATTGGAAAAATTTTTTAATCATAATTTTTCTCTCAGTTTGGTTGTCGGAAAACTCTTGCCGTGGCCCGGTATTATCAATTCAGAATTCAATACAAGCAGTTTTCTTGATTCCACAAGTTGATTGAAATCACTTGCAAATTTATCTTCCCTGTAAATCAAATCAATCGTATCAAATTTGATTTCTTCATTATCACTCCACCAAAAAACATCTCCAGCAATGGCAATTTTAATATTGTTAAATTCGAAAATCATAGAGCAGTGGTCATTTGTGTGTCCTGGAGTTTGTAGAATTGTAATATCATTGAAAATTGCTGAATTGTGAATAACTAATCTATCACCATCATAAAGAAAATAACCATCGAGTAATTTTGCATTGTGGAAAAGTTTGAAATTTAAGATATGATCGATGTGCGAATGAGTTATGAAGATAAAATTTATATCGTTTACGTCTATATTATTCTCAAAGAGTTTTTGAAGCAATAAATCGGAATTACACCCGGGGTCTACAATAATTTTCGAGCTATCCGTTTCTATAAAACAAGTTGAGGAGTTTACAATCCATTCATTCGCAACAATAGAAGCATAACCTTCAATTAATAATTTGAATTGTTTAATCATACGCCTCAAAATTAAAAGCCCTGACTGAAAAATAAATCAGGGCCTGGATTAAGGAGCAAACTCGCTAAAAAGAAAATTTCAACCCCAAATTATAAAAGTCATAAGATAGGGGACTGGCAGTTTTTATGGGCCAATTCATTCGCTCCTTTTTTAATTCATAAAATGCAAAAGCTAGTGTTGATTTAAGCACGAAATTAACAACTGGTCCAGCAAATGGGCGACTCTTAAAAACTTTATCAATAAAAGATCTCAAGATTTCAGTAACTGCTTCTTCAATAATTAAGCTACCAATGTGTTTCAAGAAAAGGTGACGGGGGAATATTAAACCGTAATTATAGTTTAAATCAAGGCTTACAAAATCAAAAGCTCTTATTGAAATATTTGAGTTATAAGCTTCACCGAATTTCATTACGTTGTTATCATAGATGCCAAGAATAAGTGTATCCACACCCATTAAATTTTTATCAAATTTATTGAATGACCAATTAAACTCGCGACCTGTACCAAGTAAAAAAGATAAGTTTTTGGTTCTATAGCCATAATTTTTATTCTGACCTAATCCAAATAGATTTGTTTTTACTTTAATACCTTTATAGGAATCTTCATTATAAAAATTCTCTGAAATCAATCTAAAAGTAATAAATCTTTCCGTTTGATTTACTATAAATTTTGGTCTTAAAGATTTCTCTCTAAAGTAACCAATTTGAAGTTGAATTCCGCCAATTGTTTCAAATTCATTTTTAGCTTGTGCATGTTTGAAATAATTTAAGCCATAATTAATCTTAAGAAATGGGTTATCTCCTCTTCTAAATCTAAACGAAAAGTCAGAGGATTCAGACTTTCTTTTAATTATTTTTTCGTTGTGAATGTTAACTGTGTCTTCTTCTTGTGAGAATGATAAACTAAATAAAAATAGAATGCTTAAACAGGCTAAGAGAAGTTTTTTCATTTTTTCTCCTTTTTATATTTAATTTTTTTATCCATTACGTTCATTTTGTAAAATTCGGAACGTAAAATCGACATTAAATAAAAATCACAGTACTTGTTGTGATGATACATTGCTTCACGCAGAGTCCCTTCAATTATAAATCCACACTTTTTATATGCTCGAACTGCAAACTGATTTTCAACGGCAACATGCAGTTGAATTCGGTTAAGATTTAAGATATCAAATCCATACTCAACCATTAGCTTTGTAGCTTCAGTACCGTAACCTTTTGACCAGTAATTTGGGTTATAAATTGCGAGGAAATACGTAGCCATACGACTTACATAATCTATTCTAACAAATGCAGTCTGCCCTATAGGAATATCTGTTTTCTTCTCAACAATTGTAAAGTATAAATTTTCCTTAGACGTTATATAAGTGGTGATTTCTTGCTTCACTTGTTCAAGTGTAATTGGATAAAACAAAAATAAGGTTTCTCTAACCAGGGGATTATTCTTGCCAAAATAGATAAGTTGTAAATCTTGCTCTTCGATTGGGCGTAGGTAAACTTTTTCTCCTTCAACAAACTTTACCGGGGTAATCATTTTATTTTTCCTGTACTTGTTTTGCATCAGATGGGATTTTGGGTTCAACCATAATGACTTTTTCTCTCTGCAACTGAACAGTACCTGGAAGCATTCCTTTACGTTTAATAACATACTTTTTCTCTGTATAACTCACAGGAATTAACTTTGAGTGTTTTGCTTTGCTGAAATAAGCAGCTAAAGTCGCAGCTTTTTCTATAATTTGCTTTGGAATTGTTTCCTTTTTGTTCTCTTTTTTAATTATAACGTGAGAGCCACTAACCCCTCGTGCATGTAACCATAAATCGTCACTTTTTGCAAACTCAAATGTAAGTATATCGTTTGATTTACTATCTTTTCCAATATAAACATGATATTTGTCATCAATTACAAAATGACGAAAATACCTTTGAATTGAACCTTCAGAACTTTTGGGCAAAGGTTTAAAGTAGCTTTTTAATTCCTCTAAATTCATACAATTTTCTATTTCATTTATTTTTTCTTTTATCTCATTTAAATCCTGTTCAGTTTTCTGAAGTAAATTTCTCAAAGCTTCTAATCTTTTAGTTTCTTCACGCGCTTTTTCAAAATATATCTCGGCATTCTCAAACGGGGATTTTGTTACATCAAGTTTAATTGTATAGTCACGATTATCAAAAGATGTTTTAAAAATTTTTGTTCCTTTTTTTATTTCGTTTGCGTGAATAAGAATTAAATTGCCCTTTGTTCTGAATTCTTCCGAATGATCTATAAAATTTTCAGGCTTATTTAGTTCCTGATGTTTAGAAAACAATTTTTCATAATCGCTCTTCATCTTTTTCAGTAATGAGCTTTTGGCATTTTTTAGAGTTTGATCTTTCTGAATTAAAAAATAAAGTTTTGGATACTCTGATAAAAAGTTTTCTGCCAATCTGAATTCTAGATTTTTATGTTTAAGCTCACAGGATGAACAAGTGTTATCGCTATAGATATGCAAGGGAAAATTTTCGATTTCAAAAATTACCTCATTAAAAGTTTCAAAATAACTTCGATTAAAATTTTTACTCCTAAAAGTTATCTCTTTTAATAACTCCTTACCTAAAATCTTTTTTAATAAGTTTGATTGAAAATCATCACTTGTAAAAGAGCAATTGAATTTAGTTTCATTTGAAAAATTATCTCGGTCAAAAGATGTTGTCGGAAAAGTTTCGAAGAAATTTTTATCAGTTAGGGCATAGGAATCTTTAAAACTCTCAATAATCATGTTATTTTTATCAATAAGCACCACGTTCGAATGAGGACCTCTAAACATAAAAACTAATTTTTCCGAACTAAAATCAAAAATGATATTTCTTTCAAAATCACCGATAGAAATATTCTTTAAAGTTTTATCTTTAAGTCTTTCAAAAAACTCAGCATAATTCTTCTTGGCAAATGCGAAGTGGTTCTTTAAGTAGATCAAAGATGGTAATTGTTGAAAAGTGAAAATTACAAATTGTTCAGTTTCTTCTGAATAAAATCCTGTAACTATTTCATTCTTTGATTGACTAATTGATCGAAAAAATTTAAATCCTGTCAGTCTTTCATTTAACTCCTTGCTGACTCTCTTTAGAAAAAAAAAGTTGTCAAACATTTTTTGTTTTCGATCTTTTCAATTCAATATTTTTCAATATTATCAACACAATATGATAAATAAACATAAGCACTGTGGCAACTATACCAATTCCGAATAAAATTAGAAACAACTCATCATGCAGATCACTGACTTTGCCATAGGATTTATAAAGCCATCCGCCAAAAGTGCCTCCTACAAACCAGCCAATTGCTATGGGTAAAAACGCATAACCTTGGAATAATGCTTCTTGTCCCTTTGGCGCAAGATCTGCAATATATTGATAATAACGGGGAGCCTGGGTCATTTCTCCCAATGAAAAAACAACAATACCTGCTATAATTGTTGGAATTGACGGATATGCTAACATTACTAACCAACTCAAACTCGATGTGAAAAATCCTAGAATTATAGCATGTATGGTGGGAACGTTTTTAGTAAGCCTGTTTACAATCAATTGAAATAAGATTATTGACCATGCTCCCATTGATTCAATTACTTCAAAAGGAGCATGTGGATCAATATGATCTACTATGTAGTATGGAACGACAATAAAAATCTGCCAGAACATTAACCAATAAAGTGAAAATATCAAAAGAAATATGATGAATTTAAGGTTAACTAAAACTTTTAAAAGATTAACAATTTGTTGTTTTAGTGTGGGTCTTAATTCATTTATATAACTATTTGCGGGTTCTTTGTAAAGTAACAACGTAGCAAAAAACATTAGTAGACAACTTATTGATGAGATTAAAAACACAAACTCAATTCCCATATTTCCACGAATTACAAATGCAATAGCAGGCCCAATAGCTGCACCTATATTTACTAACCAGTAATAAATCGCATATCCTAATGATTTAAATTCTTCTTTCGAAGTTAAAGCGATTGTACCAAGAACACTCGGTTTAATGAATGAACCACCAATAGCTGTGAAAATTAAAATCAACATTAAAATGAAAAATTTATCATAACCCGAATAAATGGAATTGAAAGCAGTCATTCCAGTAGAACCGATCAAAAAATATCCAATAGCTAAAACAGAGAATGCAAACATAAATGATTTCCTGAACCCAAATTTATCAGCAAGAGCACCAGCAAAAACCGGTAAAAAATATATCAACCCTCCAAAGGTAGAGGAAAGTTTACCAGCGGTTACTTCATCAAATTTCAAATGATCACGCAAGAAAACACTTAGAATTGTTGCTTGTCCATAATACGCGATACGTTCAAACAATTCCATTATATTGGCGACCCAAAAAGGCATTTGAAAGCCTTGAATTACCTCAGTAAGTTTTTGTTTTATTTTCACAGTCAATCCTCAATTTGTTTTTATATTAAAATAATCTCTTTTTGAATTTCTCCGGTAACTTCTGCAGTAAAATTTTTATTGATGTAAACATTTACCTCTGTTCTAACTGCCATTTCATTAGGTAGATAAATACCTGGCTCGATAGAGAACAAACAACCTGGCACTAATTCTCTTTCATCTTTAGTTTCTAGATTATCTATATTTGGACCATTTCCATGAACTTCTGCTCCAATCGAATGACCTGTTCGATGGATAAAATATTTACCAAAACCTGCCTTCTTAATTACAGTTCTGGCAACATCATCAACTTGCCATCCATAAATTTTCTTTCTCTTAGCAAGGGAATCCTGAATGAATTTAATTGCAGCATCACGGGCGTCTTTTGCTACTTCAAATATTTTTACATATTTAATTGGTGGTTCATTTCCAACATACCCAACCCATGTTATATCATAATAAATGCCACCTTCAACATTCTTCTTTGCCCACAAATCAATTAATACAGTGTCTCCTTCTTTGAAAACGTAACCATCAGGTTTTGGTTCAAAATGAGGATCCGCAGGATGGTCATTAATACCAACAATTGGAGCTGAGCTGGTAACAAGATTTCTTTCTTTAAATCTCTCCAAAATAAATTGTTGTAATTCGAATTCATTCAGTTGCTGATTTAAATCAATAGTTTCTCTTATTTTTTTAAAGGCGAGTTTTCGTATTTCATCAATATCTTTTTGAGCTTCTTTATGAAGTTCGTAACCTCTTTCATCGATTAAAGCTTCGAAAATGGAAACTAAGTTTGCAGATGAAACAATTCTTATCCCGAAGCTTTTTATTAGTTCAATCGTACCACCATCAACGAGTGAAATATATGGTATGTTGTTCTTTGGAGAATATTGCATTGCAACTCTTTTCGCCGAACCAAGAATTTTTTCTAAAAGTTTATGCTGTTCTTCATATGGAAGATATATGAATTTCTTACCAGGCAATGCATCTAATTTTGTTGATTCAACGGCAGATACAAGCTTTTTAGGTTCGCCCTTTGCAGGAATAAAATAATACCATCGACGAGTTGTATGTTTATTTTCAAGTCCTAAAATTTTATAGGCAATTGGATCGCGGTTATGAAAATCATAAAATAACCAACCATCCAATCCCATTTTCTTTAATTCAGATTGAATTATTTTAATATCCATTTTCTATTCCTCCATTAAGCAATAAATTTTTTCAAAGTTAAGTAAATGAAATTTGCAGAAAAAGAAATAAAAAAATTTTTTTATGAATTAAATTCCAGACTAAAACCAAAACTGTTTTAATAATTAACTTGAAAACTTTAATCGATTATTCAAAATAAAAACAACAGGTGTAAAATTTTTTATTATCAATTTACACTCAGCAGATAAAATTTTTACAAATTTTTGAATTTCTTTAAGTGATATTTATATTTGAACGATTATCAGTATTCAAACTTCAATTATGAAACCAAAAAAACTTTTCATCTTCTTTATTGTTTTGATAGCAATAATTCTACTTTTTGATAAAGTCATTATGCCATGGTATGTTAGAGATGAGATTGTTAAAACTCCCAATGTAACTGGAATGACTTTAGAACAGGCTAGAGTTGTGCTATCCAATGCAGGTTTAGTTCCAGTAGATGGTGGTGAAAGATTTGATAATCGTTTTCCAAAAGGAACGGTAATTTTACAAAAGCCAAAAGCGAATCAAGAAGTAAAAATCGGGCGAAGAGTATATTTAATTATAAGTAGTGGTAATGTACTGGTTAATGTCCCGGATTTCAGATATAAATCACTAAGTGAAGCTAATATTTTAGTCACTAAAGTTGGATTAACACTTGGTGATATTATAGAAGATACTCTAACCGAAGCACCAAAAGGATTGATTGTTAATCAATCGATTCCACCCGGAGAAAAAGTTGAAAAAGGGAGTGTAATTAATTTTCATATAAGTAGCGGTTCACTTTTAGGTGAGGTTGAAGTGCCTAATTTAGTTGGGAAAAGTTTTAATGATGGAAGAAAAATAATTGAGGCTAAAGGTTTAACATTAGGAAAAATTATTTATCAACCATCCATTGACTTACTTCCTAATACAATTGTCTATCAAAATCCGCAATCTGGTTCACATGTACCAGAGGGAACTCGAATAGATCTAATTGTAGTGAAGGAAAAAATAAACGAAAAGGAGATTATCGAATAAATGGGATTGTTGTCACCATCAATATTATCATCTGATTTTTCGGATTTAAAAGAACAGATCAGAATTTTAGAAGTTGGTGGTGCTGATTGGATTCATTGTGATGTAATGGACGGATTATTTGTCCCTAATTTGACTTTTGGTCCAATTGTAATTGGAGGATTGAATAAAATTACAAATCTCCCTTTAGATGTGCATTTAATGATCGTAAATCCAGATAAATATTTAAATGATTATTATAATGCTGGTGCTGATATTTTAACAGTTCATCAAGAAGCAGTAATACATTTACATAGGACCATTTCAAGCATACAGGAGTTAGGATTAAAGGCTGGAGTTAGCATTAATCCTGCAACACCTGTTAAAATGATTGAATCAGTTCTGGAGAACGTTGATTTAGTATTAGTGATGAGCGTAAATCCCGGATTTGGTGGACAAAAATTTATTCCTTATTCCTTAAAAAAAATTGAACAACTAAAGGAAATAAAAATAAAACATAATTATGATTTTTTAATTGAAGTCGATGGTGGAATAGGTTTAGATAATATTGAGGATGTACTGAATGCAGGAGCTGAGATAATTGTTGCTGGTGCGTCAATTTTCAAAAGCACAAATCCTATTCAAACAACTCAGGAATTAAAAAGCATAATAATAAATCGTCAAAAGGAGACCAAATTAAAATGAAACTTACCTTCGTTGGTGGAAAAGTAATTACACCATTTAGATGTATTGAACCAGCCACGATAGTAATTGAAGGAAAAAAGATTTTCGAATTAGGTAAATCTGAAGATGTTGATATACCATCTAATGCAAAAGTAATAGATGCTTCAGGAATGATAATCACACCAGGTTTTGTTGATTTGCTATGTCATGGAGGAGAAGGAAAAGGGTTTGCAGATGAGGACGATCCAACTGCATTGGATACAATTTCCCGATTTCACTTTAAACATGGTACCACAACTTTACTTGCAGGATTATATTCAAAACCCTTTAATTTATTAATTAAAGATATGCGGCGTATTGCTCATTACATTGAAAATAATAATGATACAAATATTTTTGGGATACATATGGAAGGCCCCTATATAAATCCTAAATTGAAAGGGGCAATGAACGAAGAATATCTTTGGAAACCAGAGCTTGAAAGTTGGTTAAGCTTGCGAGACGCCGCACGAGGTTTTATTAAAATTATGACAATTGCTCCTGAACTTCCCGGTGCAATAGAAATTATGAGATACGCTGCTCAAGATAGAATTGTGCTTTCCATTGGTCACTCTGAAGCTACATACGAAGAAATCGAAGTTGCCATTGATAATGGAGCTTCTCATATAACCCATATTTTCAACGCAATGCGTCCACTTCATCATCGTGACGCTGGAGTTCTTGCCGCTTCATTTTTAAGAGACGAACTTAAAATAGAATTGATTGCTGATGGAATTCACGTCCATCCTGTTATTATGAAATTGATTTACAAACTAAAAGGAACACGTGGGATTATTTTAATTACAGACGCAATAAGAGCCGCAGGTATGCCCGATGGTGAATATGAATTTGCTGATCAAAAAGTTTACGTAAAAAATAAGAAAGCATACCTCGAAGATGGAACTCTTGCAGGAAGTACACTTACGATGGAAGAGGCCGTTAGAGTTATGCATGAGAAAGTCGGAGTACCATTAACTGACGCGGTTCGAATGGCCTCACTGAATGGAACAAAAGTTCTTGGAATTCAACGTCAAAAGGGGATTTTGGCAGCAGGCATGGATGCAGATATAGTGGTTATGGATGAACAATTTAATGTGCTTGTAACATTGAAAGAAGGTAAAGTTAAACATTCTGAAATTTCAGATTTAGAAATCGATTAATATGTGAGATGAAAGTAAGAATTAGATATCATATTAACAAAAGTTCGGTTGTAAAGCTTATCGGCGATTCAAAAATCGCCGATAAGTTTTTTTATCCATTATATTCACTCTCGTACGAAACTCAAGATTTTTCCCGCTTGGGTATAATTAAAAGTTCATTACCTGAATTTGTTGATTCACATATTTTATTAGATAGAAAATCACTTGTAATTTTTGGTGATTTAAACTTATATAAAAAGATTTCAAGTGCAATCTTTAATGTTGACGAATACGCTGCTAACTTAACCCTGGAATTATTAAATAATTTCAAACAAAGCGAGAATTTTTATTATGAAATATCAAATAGAAAATTTGACAATTCAAAAAAATACGTTATGGGAGTACTCAATATTACAACTGATTCATTTTATGATGGAGGTGAGTACATTGATTATAATAAAGCAAAAAGTCGAATAGATGAATTTGTTGACTTAGGAGTAGACATTATTGATATTGGTGGTGAATCAACACGACCGGGCTCAGAACCTATTCCTGCCGAAATTGAACTTGAAAGAATTTTACCTGCAGTTGAATATGCTCTTAAAAAAAATGTAGTTGTTTCAATTGACACTTATAAAAGCACAGTAGCGAAAAAATGTTTAGATATTGGTGCGCATATAATTAATGATATTAGTGGATTTAGATTTGATGGAGCACTCCCAACCATTTGTTCAGAATATAATTCAGCCATAATTCTAATGCACATTCGTGGAACTCCAAAAACTATGCAAATTAATCCAAATTATGACGATGTAATGCAAGAAATTTTTGATGAGTTAAATTATAGCATTCGAATAGCCGAGATGCATTCACTCAATAAGATTTTTGTTGACCCTGGGATAGGCTTTGGAAAACGTCTAAAAGATAACTATGAAATAATTCAGAGATTAGAAGAATTAAAATTTCTAGGCTATCCAATTTTAGTTGGCTTAAGTAGAAAATCATTCATTGGTAAATTACTTAACAAAGAACCTAAAGAAAGGCTAACGGGCACAATAGCATCTAATTCGGTAGCTCTCATAAAAGCTGCAAATATAATCCGTGTTCATGATGTTAATGAAGCAATAGAAACAAAGAAGATAATTGAAGCAATTCAAAACCCTGATAAAATAGTTTTAGAGTAAACATGATTGAAATTTTTAGAATTGATTTTTTAACGATTAAATTACTTGATTTGATAGATGTAGTTCTAGTTGCTTACCTTTTCTATTTAATATATAAGCATATGAAAGGAACTATTGCTTCGCAAATATTTATGGGCATTGTGATTTTATTAATATTATCTTTTGGAGCTCGTGCCCTTAATTTAAAGGCTATGGGATTCCTTTTAAAGCTTGTAACTGATATTTGGGTTATTGTTTTTGTCATTTTATTTCAACCTGAACTGAGAAGATTGTTATTGCTTTTAAGTCGCAATAAATTATTTGGATATTACTTAAAGTCCGAAGCCAAACAAACGATAAAGGAAATAGTTACTGCTTCATATGAGCTCTCTGATAAACAATGGGGTGGTTTAATTGTACTTTGCCGAACCACTGGATTAAAAGGTGTAATTGAAACAGGAATTCAAATTGGTGCAAGAGTTTCTGCTTCTTTAATTGTGTCTATTTTCAATCCACGATCACCCTTACATGATGGAGCAATTGTAATCCTTGACAACACAATTGAAGCAGCGCGGTGTACATTACCTTTAAGTATTCATAATATTATTGAAGGTTTTCAACTTGGAATGCGTCACAAGGCAGGTTTAGGAATTACAGAACAAGCTGATGTTGTAAGCATCATTATCTCTGAAGAAACAGGAAGTGTGTCTTTTGCCGAGGACGGTAAGCTTTACCGTTCGCTTTCTAAAGAAGAATTGTCTCAAAAACTGGAAGATGCTTTCTCAAGAAAAATCTTTAGAACGAAATTATTTAATCTTAAAAATCTTGATAAGGAATAAAAAATAAATGAACAGAAAATTTTTTTCACTTATTCTATATTTGTAAAAAATCACGGAGGAAGTATGACTAAGTTAACTTACTTTGGTCACTCAGCATTCTTAGTTGAACACGATAAATATAAGATTTTAATAGACCCGTTCCTTGATGGAAATCCATTATCGCCGGTAAAAGCCAATCAGGTAAGTGCAGATTTTATTGTTCTTTCACATGGTCATGGTGATCACTATGGTGATTCCGAAAAAATTGCAAAAAGATGCAATTCACTTATTATAGCAGTAAACGAATTAGCTAATTACGTCGCTTCAAAAGGATTAAAAGCTCATAATATGCACATAGGTGGTTCCTACGAATTTCCTTTCGGTAGAGTAAAATTTACTATAGCTCACCATGGTTCATCTTCAGGTGAAGGTGAGTACCTTGGTGAACCAGCAGGAATTCTTTTGTTTTTGAATGGAAAGACGATTTATCATGCAGGTGATACTAGCTTGTTTTATGATATGAAACTAATTGGTGAAATGTATAATATAGATGTTGCACTTCTACCAATCGGTGATAACTTTACAATGGGGTTGCAAGATGCATTAAAAGCTGTTGAGTTCCTTAATCCAAAACTTACTATTCCAATGCACTATAACACTTTTCCAGTGATAAAGGCTGATGCTGACAAATTTGTAGAAGAAGTACTTAAAATGAATAAGAAAGCCAGAAAATTAAACTTTGGAGAAACGATTGAATTATAATTGGAGCTCATTAAGTAAATGGGAAAAATAATAGCTATTGCAAATCAAAAAGGTGGAGTTGGTAAAACAACTACTGCTATAAACGTTGCAGCAAGTATCGCGGTCTTCGAAAAAAAGGTGCTTTTGATAGATATCGATCCACAAGCCAACTCCACGTCTGGTTTAGGATTCGATAAAAATAACAAAAGTATCTACGATATTCTAATTAACGATATTAATCCCAAAGAAGTTATTTTAAGCACTGAAATAAATCATCTTGATTTGATCCCATCAAACATAAATTTGGTTGGAGCAGAAGTCGAACTTGTAGAAGTACCCAATCGTGAAAAAATTCTCGCTTTGAAAGTTCGTTCTCTCAAACCTAATTATGATTTCATTTTTATTGATTGTCCACCATCGCTTGGACTTTTAACTTTGAATGGATTAACTGCTGCAGATTCAGTCATAATTCCAGTACAATGTGAATATTTTGCTTTAGAAGGCTTGGGGCAACTTCTTAATACAATTAACATTGTAAAGAAACATTTCAACTCAAGTTTAGAAATTGAGGGAGTTTTACTTACGATGTTCGATAGTCGATTAAGACTTTCTCATCAGGTAGCTGATGAAGTACGAAAATACTTTGGTGATAAAGTTTATGAAACAGTGATAGGCAGAAGCGTTAAACTTTCAGAAGCACCTAGTCATGGTAAACCAGCAATTCTTTATGACGCTCAAGCATCTGGCACACAAAATTATCTTCAGCTAGCACAAGAGATAATTTCTAACAAAAATGAGGTAAAAAACCAATGAAGTCAAAACAAGTTTTAGGTAAAGGACTGGGTGCTCTAATACCTGGAGCGATTGATATAGAAACTAAAAAAGAGGCAAATCAAGATTTTCAAAAAGATTATATTATTGCCAAAATAGCTCTAGATAGAATTGAACCTAATCCATATCAACCAAGAATTGATTTTAATTATCAAGCATTACAAGAATTAGCTGATTCAATAAAACAAAGCGGTGTCATTCAACCAATCACTGTTCATAAAATATCTCATGACAAATATCAATTGATTTCTGGTGAACGAAGAGTAAGAGCCGCGATAATGGCTGGTCTTGATTTGATACCAGCTTACATAATCAAAATTGAGACTAAAGAAGAGCTTATCGAACTTTCCCTAATTGAAAACATACAGAGAGAAACATTAAATCCGATTGAGATAGCTATTGGCTTTAAAAGACTTATCGAAGAATGTAATTTAACTTTGGAAGATATAGCTAGAAAAACTGCTAAAGATAAGTCTACAATTTCAAATTATATAAGACTTTTGAAGCTTCCCACTGAAATTCAAAATAGTTTAATTAAAAATGAAATTACTCCCGGACATGCAAGAGCAATTTTAAGTGTAGAAGATCAGGAAGAGCAAATAAATCTTTGGAAAAAAATAGTTGCTGAAAAAAACTCAGTAAGAGAAGCTGAAAGATTAGCAAAACAGAAAAAGAAAAAAGTTAAAGTACCGTATGCTCCAGTAAAAATAACCGATCCTAATTTAGATGAAATAATCTCCTCATTACGACTCAAATTCGGTACTAACGTTAAAATGAATTTAAGAAATGACGGAAGTGGTGAGTTTTTGATTTACTTTTATTCAAGAGAAGAAATGGAAAGAATTATAGAAATTCTAAAAAATGCAAAAGATTCTCATTATCACTAACATTTTCCTTTCGTCTTTATTATTTAGCCAGCAATCGGATACAACAACTATTAAACAAAAATCTCCATGGGGCGCAGTACTCAGGTCAAGTGTACTTCCGGGACTTGGACAGATTTATAATGAATCCTATTGGAAAGCACCAGTAGTCTGGGGATTATTTGTTTGGTTTGGTTATAATTGGAATAATAATAATAAAGAATATCATAACTATAAAAATTTATACATGCAATCAGTTTCAGTTGGTTTGCCTAATGAAAATTTAAGAAGAATTAGAGAGTTTTACCGTGATCAAAGAGATTTGTTTGCAATCTATCTTGGACTTACTTATTTCTTAAACTTAGTCGACGCGTATGTTGACGCCCACTTATTTAACTTTAAACTTTTAACAAAAAACGAGGAATTAATTCTTAAAATTTCCTTCTCGTTAAATTAATGGTTGAGCCTTGCATCATTTGATTTACAAAGAATTAAATATTTAATATATTAAACTAGGTAAAATTCTTAACAATATAGGAGTTTCAACATGGCATTTACATTAAATAAAGTTATTTTAATTGGGTATGTTGGAAAAGATGCAGAAGTCCGATATACCAACAATGGTCTCTGCGTAATGAAGTTTAGCTTAGCAACTAATCAAAATGTAAAGAACATTGATGGTAACTGGGAAAAATCCACAACCTGGCATGATATCGTGGCTTTTGGAAAACTCGCAGAAAATTTAAAAGACTATATGAAGAAAGGTAGAAGAATTTATCTCGAAGGTAAAATTACTAAACGAGATTTTGTCGACAAACAAAATATTAAACGATATGTTACAGAAATTTGGGCTGACAGTATCCAACTTATGGATAAACCACCTGAAGGTGAAATTGAATCCGAAGAAGTTAAAATAGATGAAGATGTAGAACTTCCATCTGATGATACTTCAATTAAGGAATCTGAGGAAGATATCCCATTTTAGTGTCGAACAAATGTGAGGTGAATTTTTGGATACTGATTGGTTAATCCAATTCTTTATTGCATTGAGTTTATTTGCAGTCTCTGCATTTTTTTCAGCGTCTGAGGTAGCTCTTTTTTCTATTGATGAAAAAAAGTTACTTTTAATCTCAAAGAAAAAACCATATGCAGCAAAAATAATTTCAAGACTTCTCGAATTTCCAAGAAAAGTTTTAATTACAATTCTATTTGGAAATAACTTAGCGAATGTGGCTATTTCAATCATCTTAGCTTTTCTTACAGTAAAAGCAGCTCATCATTTCAACTTAAATGAAGATGTTTTAATAGCAATTGAAATATTTCTTTTGACTATTGCACTCTTACTAATAGGCGAAATAATCCCTAAGATAATCGCAAACCGTTATCCTGTAGAATATATTTTGATCGCTTGTTATCCATTAAACTGGATATTTTCATTGTTATCACCTATAACTTATGCTTTTTATTTCATATCTAACGTGTTTCCTAAAGGAGTACTTAGGAACAAAAATTTAATGTCAATAAAAACAGATGAATTAAAATCTCTCGCTGACATTAGTAAAGAATTTGGTGCAATTGAAAAGGATGAACATGACTTGATTAGTGGTATAATTGAACTTGGTGAAACAACTGTTCGTGAAGTAATGACTAATCGGACTGAAATGGTAGCAGTTGAAATAAATGAATCATTGGAAAATTGTATAAAAAAATTTCTTGATTCTAATCACTCACGTTTGCCTGTCTACCGCTCAAATATAGATAACATCGAAGGTTTTATTTACATAAAAGATTTTCTTAGTTATTTATCCTTAAAGAGCGAACAAGAACTCAAAAAAGAAGATTTTCATATTTCTAAGATGATAAGACCAGTTATATTTGTACCCGAATCAAAAAAGATTGATGAAATGTTTAGTGAATTTCAGAAGAAGAAAATTCACATTGCTATAGTTGTTGATGAATTTGGTGGCACTGCTGGTCTTGTAACCATGGAGGATATTTTATCAGAAGTTGTTAACCGATTTTCAGCACCCGAAGAATCCAAAAACTTTTTCATCAAGATTGGCGAAGATACATATTTAGTTGATGCAAAAATCTCAATTAGTGATCTGGAACCAATACTGAATATAAAACTCAAAACAGAAGATGATGACTTTGATACTCTTGGCGGATTTCTGTTACATCAATTTGAAGATTTACCTGACGAAAATAATTTCATCGAATTTCAACGATACAGATTCGAGGTAAAAGAAGTAACTGAAAAAAGAATCGAAAAGGTTTTAATTAAAAAGTTACAAGAAGTAAAAGCCAAGTAGATTATTGTTTAATTCAAGAAGTAGAGTAGTAGCAAAAGGATAATAAAGATTAAAAGTTTTAGCTGATGTATGATATTAAATTTCTTGTTAGCTAAAATGATTTAACTTATTGTTCCAATAAAAATTGCTTTCAAATAAATAAAGTGGATTATATAATGAAAGAGAATCGAAAAACAAATGTTAAGGTTGGTTTAACGACCATTCTTGCATTTATAATATTGATTTGGATTCTTGGTTGGGCAAAGCGAATTACAATTGCTGGCGATTATTATGTAGTTAAAATGAAATTTAATTCTGTTTCAGGACTTGAAATTGGTGATCATATAACAATAAATGGCGTAAAGATGGGCAAAGTTAAAAATATAATTTTAGACGGAAACAGTGTAATAGTGGAAGGTTTAATACCCAGATTTGTTACATTAAAGAAAGACGCTAAGGCAAAGGTTGAAATGATGGATTTAATGGGCGGAAAAAAGATTGAGATAAAACCAGGTGAAAGTGATGAACCTTTTAATATCAACAATATTTTGACTGGAAATCTTTCAACGGACATACCGGGAGCATTATCAATGGTGGGGAATGTTGAGCAAGACTTAAAATTGATAATAACCGATACTCGAATTTTAATTGAAAAATTAAACAACCAACTATCTGATCAAGAACTAATATCTTCCTTAAAGTCTTCAATTAAAAATCTAGAAACTACATCAAAATATTTGAACGACTTTTTTAAACAAAATCAAAATGATCTGAATTCAATTGTTAAAAATATTTTTGAGTTAACCGATCGAGCAGAAAATTATATATCAAAAAATGCTGACACTTTAACTGTGTTTCTAAACGAATCTAAAAATTTAATTCAAAACTTAAATGATATTTCTACACAGATAAAATTTTTAATTGAACAAACTACAAATCAAGAGAACAACATTGGGCGATTGCTGTACGATAAAGAATCCATAGAAAAACTAAAAGTTAGCATAGAAAGAATTGATGTGATAACTAAGATACTAACGGAACAACTCGGTGATAAAGGTATAAAAGTAGACGCAAAAATTAGACTGTTTAAATAATGAGAACTAAAATTCTATTTGTCTTAGTTTTATCGATTCTTTTGATACCATTTGATTTAGAAGCACAACTAGCCCGTTCAAAATTCGGGATGGTTGTTTCAGCCAGTAACCTTGCAACCGAGGTAGGTGTGGAAATATTAAAGAAAGGTGGCAATGCAATTGATGCAGCAGTGGCTGTAGGTTTTGCTCTGGCAGTTACATATCCACAAGCAGGTAATCTTGGTGGCGGTGGTTTTCTGGTATACTATCGTAATGATGGATTTTCAACCACTATTGATTTTCGCGAAAAGGCCCCTCTTTCAGCTCATCGAAATATGTATCTGGATTCGTCTGGAAATCCTCTTTTACACTTATCTCAAAAGGGAATTACTTCAGCAGGTGTTCCAGGTACTGTTGATGGTTTAATTTATACTCTAGAAAAATATGGCACTATGAAATTAAGTGAAGTAATTTCTCCAGCCATTCGATTGGCTGAAAAAGGTTTCAAGCTCAGCTATGAAATGGCACAATCATTTAACTTTAATTTTGAAAACTTTATGAATTATAATTCATCAAAAAAAATATTTACAAAAAATGGAGAGAAATATTCTGAAGGAGATTTATTCAAACAGAAAGACTTAGCCGGAACGTTAAAACTCATTAAAAAATATGGTCGAAAAGGATTTTATGAAGGTAGAGTGGCACATCTTATTGTAAGTCAAATGCAACGGGAAGGAGGTTATATAACTTACGACGATCTGAAGAATTATCGTTGTGTTGAAAGAAACCCTGTTGTTGGAAATTACAGAGGATATAAAATAATTTCCATGGGTCCACCAAGTTCTGGTGGAATTGCTTTGATTCAGACACTTTATATCATAGAAAATTTAAATCTAAAACCTGAAGATTATAACGGTCTCAAGCACATTCACTATTTAATTGAAGCTCTCAAACGCGTTTATTTTGATAGAGCTGAATATCTTGGCGACTCAGATTACGTGAAAGTCCCTGTAGAACTCATTACTTCAAAAGATTATGCAAAAAAGATTTTTGACGATATTAAATTCGGTATAGCTACTGGCACATATGATGTAAACACAAAAAAACTTTTATTTAACGAAAGCTTAGAAACAACTCATTATTCAGTTTTAGATAAATATGGTAATGCTGTTAGTGTGACTACAACAATCAATTCTACTTTTGGCTCTAGCGTGGTTGTGGATGGAGCTGGATTTTTATTAAATAATCAAATGGATGATTTTTCAATAAAGCCAGGAGTTCAAAATCAATTTGGGTTGATTGGAAAAGATGCAAATGCCATAGAACCCGGTAAAAGAATGTTGAGTTCTATGACTCCCACAATAATTCTTAAAGATAATAAGCCCTTTTTAATTCTTGGCTCACCTGGAGGTTCAATGATTATTAGTTCCGTTGTTCAAGTCATAATGAATGTAATCGATTTTGGAATGAACCCTTTTTATGCCGTTAGTTTTCCTAGAATTCACCATCAATGGATTCCAGATGAAGTTTATTACGAACCATATTCTTTAACACCTGAAATAATTGAAAAATTAACTTCCTTCGGGCACGTATTAAAACCACGAAATTACATAGGGAGAATTGAATTAATTTTTGTAGACGACAAAACCAATTATATTTACGGTATGACAGACCCTAGAGGTTATGGACTTGCAAAAGGATTATAAAAATGACAGAATCAATTGGTGTTGACATAATTGAAATTGATCGCGTAGCGGAAATAATATCCGAATTCGGTGAGAAATTTTTAAAGAAGGTTTTTAGTGACGAAGAAATTCGTTATTGCCTGTCAAAAGCAAAGCCATCGCAACATTTTGCAGCACGATTTGCAGCTAAAGAGGCTGTAATTAAAGCTTTAGGAACTGGATTTGGAAAAGGTATAATGTTAAAAGATATTGAAATTCGAAATGATGTAAATGGCAAACCTAAAGTGTTTTATAAAGGAAATTCAACAGAAAAAATTTTAATATCAATCTCTCATTGCAATCATTATGTAGTTGCTTTTGCATTATTGAAAATTGATTAAATCATTTTTTCCATACTTTTATAAATTCTTCTTTCAGTAGCTTAATACCTTCGACTTCTGATGGTTCATCCTTTAGCTCTTCAAAATAATTGAAATCACCGAAAGTTCTACCGTCCAATTCACCCCAATTACTTTTGTAAACATATAAAGCAAAATGAAATCCCTGTTTTATGAAAATTTGATGTAAGTGGCGAATGTAATCCACCATTCCTTTTTTATTTTTAATTCCACCATATTCATTAACAAATATTGGAACTTTGTGAGTCTCTTTAAATTTAATCACATCTGAAAGATATTCTACAAGATAAACTGAATCAACAAGAACCCTTATTCCATCAATTTCATAAAACCCGGGATATTCACTACTATCTTTCTTATTTGTAAAATCGTATGGAAAATACATATTAAAACTATAAACTATTAAAGAGTCGTTAAATTTTCTTAAGAAAGAAAATTTTTTTGGTGAGCCCCAACTTTGAGGTTGAACAATTATTGGCAAGTGAGCATTGACCTTTCTAACATTTAAGATTAATTCATTAAGGAATTCATAGTGTAGACTATCGCTAACTTCCGGGTAAAAGACGGGCTGATCAGCGTGAGGCTCTAGTAAAAAGTTAATTCCCACAATGGAATTAGCATGTTTATATCTATCAGCTATTGCTGTGCACATTTCTAAGTACTTCTTTTTCGCAACCGGGTCTTGATAAAAAATTTCATCTTCTCTTAGTTTATCGAAAAAACTATAAAGAGATCTTCCTGGTCCACTCCTGATGGAAATAACAAGTGGCATTCTAACTTCTTCACATATTTGGACAATTCTGTCAAGATTTCTCAAATGAAACGAATCCAATTGATATGGAGGATAGTATTGATATACTCCAGGATAATTTGCAACAACTAGATTCGCCCCCAACTCTTTAAGATATGTGATGTCGTTCTTTTCTATCTTATTTCTCGCTAGGAAAGGTGTAAATACTTCAAATGGGTGTATGTTAGCACCTTTATAATAAGAATCGATAGTCCAACTCCAAAATTTATCTTTTAGACTTGAATTGCTATTTATATTTTGACAAAAAGTCAATTGCTGTATATTTATTAAAACAAAAATTAGAGTTAATATTGCTAAGAAAAATTTCATCTTTAACCAAGAAAGTGAATAATATGAAGACAAAATTAATAGTAATTATCTCAATATTATCTATAACACTAATTGCTTGTCAAGCTCAAGAGAAATTTTACGTTGCTTTCTGGAATCTGGAAAATCTATTTGATACTGTTGATGATCCAAAAAATGATGGAGATGACGAGTTTCTTCCTGAATCTAAATCAGAATGGACTCTAGAAAAATTTGATAAAAAATTAAGCAATTTATCAAAGGTAATTCGTAGCATGAACAATGGTTTCGGTCCAGATATTCTTGGGGTTTGTGAAGTTGAAAATGGTTATTCAATAAACCAGTTAGCAAAAAAATTTCTATTGGATTTAAATTATGATGTAGTCCACTATGAATCCAGTGATTCGAGAGGAATAGATGTAGGTCTGTTGTATAGAAAAGATAAATTTATATGTACTCATTCTGAGAAGATACGCCCTATGTCGGGCACTCGAGATATTTTGTATGCTGTATTGAGGATTAACAAAGAAGATATTCATGTTTTTGTAAACCATTGGCCATCAAGAAGAACTGGCGAAAAAGAATCTGAGCCACGACGAATTAAAGTAGCTAGCATCCTGCGCGCAAAAGTTGATTCAATTCTTGCAGCAAAGAAGAATGCAAATATTGTAATTATGGGAGACTTTAATGATATGCCAGATAACCGTTCTATACTAATGACACTTCTTGCTGTACCTTTTGAATGCGACCAATTAACTGAAGAATACACATTAAATCTTTACAACACGGCTTACAAAAAGTATAAATCTGGCTATGGCACTTTTTTCTTTCAAGGAAATTTTAATATGCTTGATCAAATCATAATTAGTAAAGGATTGCTGGATAAAAAAGGATTAGATTATAATTGTGACTCTTTCGAAATTATTAGCAATGAATTAAACACTACAAGATCAGGTCAATTCAAAGGCGCACCATTTCCAACGTATGGGAGAGGAAGGTATCTTGGTGGTTATAGTGATCATTTTCCCGTTGGAGTCATATTTCACTATTTGAATTAAGTTATATGAAACACTTAATCATAACTGGTTCCTCGGGGGGGCTTGGAATAGAATTATTAAAGCATTTTCTTGATAAAGATTTCGATTTTTTATATGCAGTTGGGAATCAAAAGAAATTTCTCGAATTCGATATTAAAAGTCCAAAACTAAAATATATTTTCGATTTAAATCTAACTGAAGAAAACGATCTTGAAAAGTTATTTTCTTATATAAACTTATCATCTGAAGATGAGCTTTTTATAATTCATTGCATCGGTGGTTATACCGGAGGAAAAAAATTCTATGAATATGATAAAAATGAATTATTGGAAATGTTTAATAAAAATTTCGTTACTGCCTATCTTGTTTCAAAACAAGCTGTAAACAAAATCAAAAATTCGAAAGGTGGTAGTATAGTTTTCTTTTCTTCATCTATCGCACTTGAATATATCAGTGGTAGGTCAGTTTATACAATTTCCAAATATGCATTGCATCATTTAATTAAAATAATAGAAAAGGAGGCTAAGGAATTTAATTTCACAGCGAATATCATTGCACCAACAATCATTTTAACAGAAGAAAACAGAAAATGGGTGAATCCATCAGATTCACAGAATTATGTAGAACCAGTAGAAATTGCAGAAATGATTGAAAACATTTTTTTAAATTATCAAAAAATCAATGGCAATATATTCACTATTACTTCTTAGTAAAATTAATATACACATAAAAAAAACATAAGCGTACCTCTTTTTGGTTGATAAAATAGCTGTAAGAGTAATAAATACATTGATTTATCCGAAATAAGTAATTATCGCAATTGCTAAATAGGGTAAATCGATGAAGAAGGTATGTAGACGGATGAGATGTCCAAATTGTGGGTCATTAAAGACAGTAAAAAACGGAAAGAGAAAAAGAATAGAAAATAGTTTTGAGCGTAAGAGTGTGCGTAAAGTACAGCCCTATAAGTGTAAAAACAAATAAAGCGACGAGAGAAAGATATAGTAAGGCGTTCAAGCTAAGATTAACAAAGATGAACGTAGAGGAGCGGATGAGTTACAGTTTGATACACAAGCGAATATGAGAGAATTACAGAATACGAAAAAGTAAGAACAAGATATGTGAAATAGTAAATGAGATAGCAAGATATAGTAAAGGAGATATAGCAATACAAGGAGAATACAAGCCAAAGTGGAGTGGATACATAAGTGTGGACGACAAGTATATAAGTTTTAATGGGAAGAAGTTATTGATGTTAATTGCGACAGATAAGACAGGCGATATTTTACACAGTGAATTACTTGAAGTTAAGGCGCAACACCGGTTTTACAAGTTTTTAAATTTATAAGAGATATATCAAGATATAGATTTAAAGTATGAGAGGACTCGTTGAAATTGCTTAAAGAGTTAAGTTTATACTACAGCAAGTATCCAACCCTCAGAGAGTTTTTTACTCGTCATATTGATAAATTATTAACACATCAAGAAAAGCCTGAGATTAGTAAGACCAACAAAATCTCTGAGAATGTTAATCGACAATTGATGAGA